>Ga0194131_10007705_pt1 | contig 14369 bp, 12 predicted proteins | sample TA2KigO120mmetaG_FD_148631 | JGI IMG/M metagenome (GOLD analysis project Ga0194131, IMG submission 148631) | Freshwater microbial communities from Lake Tanganyika, Tanzania - TA2015053 Kigoma Offshore 120m | ecosystem: Environmental > Aquatic > Freshwater > Lake | place: Tanzania: Lake... | reverse complement strand
GGTGCTGGTGCGGCTCGACGCGCACGGGCTGCCGGCAGCCGTGGCGCGCGAGCGGCGCGGCGCGGCGCCGCAGTTCCGCGCAGTCGAGCAGATCGACGAGGTCTGGTGCATCGCCGACGAGTGGTGGCGCGACCCCGCCGAGCGCGGGCTGCTGCGCGCCTACGTGCGCGTGATCCTCGAGGGCGGCGGCGCGCTGACGCTCTTCCACGACGAGGGCGGCGAAGACGGTGAGGGCGGCGAGGGGGACGGGCGATGGTACGAGCAGCGCTACTAGCGCGGCGCGCGTCGTGACCCGCACGAGCCGGCGCGACCGTCCCGGCTACATGGAGAGCTGGGAGCACTACGAGGCGCGGCGCGCCGAGGCCGAGACCGCCGTCGCGCCCGACACGCCGCGCTCGCTCGCGCCGCGCTCGCCGACGGAGCCGGTGCCGGAGTCGGTGCTCGACGAGGCGCCGTACGTGGAGCTGCACGCGCACTCGAGCTACTCGCTGCTCGAGGGCGCCTCGAGCATCGACGAGCTGGTGGCGGCGGCGGCGGCGCAGGGGCACCGCGCGCTCGCGCTCACCGATCACGACGGGCTCTTCGGGGCGATGGAGTTCGCGCGGGCGGCGCAGGAGTTCGGGCTGCGGCCGATCACGGGGCTCGAGCTCACCGTCGCCGAGGCGGACGGCACGCGCTCGCACCTCACGCTGCTCGCCGAGACGCGGCGGGGCTACGCGAACCTCTGCCGGCTCTCGAGCCTGGCGTTCGGGCTGCGCGAACGGGAGGCGGCGGCAAAGGAGGAGCGCCGGCTCGATCCCTGCCTGCCGGCGGCCGAGCTCGCCGCGCACGCCGAGGGGTTGATCGCGCTCACCGGCTGCCGCGAGGGACGCGTGCCGCGGCTCGCCGCCGAGGGACGGCTTGCGGAGGCGGAGGCGGCGCTGCGCGAGCTCATCGCGATCTACGGGCGCGCGCAGCTCTTCGTCGAGCTGCAGGACAACCTCGTCTTCGGCGACCGCCCGCGCAACCGCGCGCTCGTGGCGCTCGCCGAGCGCGCCGGCGTCGGCGTGGTCGGCACCGGCGACGTGCACTACCACGAGCGCGCGCGGCACCGGCTGCAGGACGTGCTCGTCGCGATCCGCCATCGCAAGACGCTCGACACGAGCCACCGCGAGCGACGGCCGAACGCGGAGTTCTACCTGCGCTCGCCGGCGGAGCAGACCGCGCGCTTCGCCGCATACCACCCGGAGGCGGCGGCGAACAGCGTGCGCATCGCGCGGCGCTGCGCGTTCAACCTCACCGAGGACCTCGGCTACCGCCTGCCCTCGCCGCCGGTGGGGGAGGGGCGCACGCCGCTCGCGGAGCTCGAGCGCATCTGCCGCGAGCGGCTCGAGCGCCGTTACCAGCCGGCGCAGCGCGCCGAGGCCCAGGCGCGGCTCGGCCAGGAGCTGCGCCTGATCGCGAAGCACGACCTTGCCGGCTTCTTCCTGATCTACCACGAGGTCTTCGCGCTCGCGGAGGAGGTCGCGCGGGAGGTGCGCGGGCCGAGCCCCGCGCGCAGCGTCACCGAGCTCCCGCCCGGCCGCGGGCGCGGCTCCTCGGTCTCCTCGATCGTCTGCTACCTGATCGGGCTCTCGCACATCGACCCGCTGCGCACGAAGCTCTTCGTCGGCCGCTTCCTCAACGACGAGATGCACTCGCTGCCGGACATCGATCTGGACTTCCCGCGCGACATCCGCGAGCGGCTGATCGAGCGCGTCTACGAGCGCTGGGGGAAGGAACACGCGGCGCTCGTCGCGATCTTCCCCACCTACCAGCTGCGCAGCGCGGTGCGCGACGTTGGCAAGGTGCTCGGGCTGCCGGCCGCGGAGCTCGACCGGCTCGCGAAGCGCGGCGGCAACTTCGCGAGCGCGCGCCACGTCGGCGAGGAGATCGTGCTCTGGGAGGACGGCGTCGATCGCGTGCACGCGCGCGCCTGGCGCGACCTCGCCGATCTCTCCGCGCAGCTCGCGGGCTTCCCGCGCCACCTCTCCCAGCACGTCGGCGGGATGGTGATCTCCTCGGACCCGCTGATCGACTACGTACCGTGCCAGCCGGCGGCGTGGCCCAACCGCTACCTCTGCCACTGGGACAAGGACTCGATCGACGACGCGCGCATGGTGAAGATCGACTTCCTCGCGCTCGGCATGCTCTCGGCGGTCGAGGAGACGGTGGACCTGATCGCGCGCGAGCGCGGCCGCGTGATCAACCTCTCGCGGATCGACTTCGACGACGAGGCGGTCTACGACGGGATCTGCCGCGGGGACACCGTGGGCGTCTTCCAGATCGAGTCGCGCGCGCAGGTGGCGATGTTGCCGCGCACGCAGCCGCGCAACCTCGAGGATCTCGCGGTGCAGGTGTCGATCGTGCGGCCGGGGCCGATCGTGGGCGGCGCGGTGAACCCGTACGTGCGCCGGCGCGAGCAGCAGCGCACGAACCCGCGCTACGTGCCGGAGGTGCCGCACCCGTGCGTGCGCGAGGCGCTCGAGGAGACGCTCGGCGTGGTGATCTTCCAGGAGCAGGTGCTGCAGGTCGCGGAGGCGATGGGGGGGTTCAGCGCGGGCGAGGCGGACCAGTTCCGGCGCGCGATGAGCCGCAAGCGCTCGCTCGAGGCGATGGAGCGCTACCGCGAGCGCTTCTTCGCGGGGGCGGCCGAGCGCGGGGTGCCGCGCGAGGTGGCGGCGCACGTCTTCGACAACCTGTTGGGGTTCGCGGAGTTCGGCTTCCCGAAGAGCCACGGGGTGGCGTTCGCGCTGCTCGCGTACCAGTCGACGTGGCTGAAGTACCACTACGCGGCCGAGTTCACCTGCGCGCTGTTCAACGAGCAGCCGATGGGCTTCTACCCGCCGCACGTGCTCACGAACGACGCGAAGCGCCATGGGATCGAGGTGCGGCGTCCGGACGTGAACGTGAGCCGCGCGGGGTGCACGGTGGAGGGCCCGGAGGCGGTGCGCGTGGGACTCGGCTACGTGGAGGGGGTGGGCGAGGCCGGGGGCGCGCGCGTCGAGGAGGCGCGGGGCGAGGCGCCGTTCCGCTCGCTCTTCGACTTCATGCAGCGGACGGGGCTGAGCCGCCGCGCGACCACGAACCTGGTGCGGGTGGGGGCGTTCGACGCGTTCGGGCTGAACCGCCGCGAGCTGATCTGGCAGCTCGGGCTCTTCAGCGATGGGCTCGCGCAGGCGACGCTCAGCCGCCCGCGCGAGCGGCAGCTGCGCCTCGCGCTGCCGACGGCGCAGGACGAGGTGGCGCTCCCCGACTTCGACGCCTACCAGCGGATGGCCGCGGACTACGAGCTGCTCTCGCTCTCGCCGGACCGCCACCCGATGCAGTTCCTGCGCCCGGCGCTCGGGGAGGCGGTGGCGTCCAGCGCGCACCTGCGCTCGCTGCCGGGCGGGCGCCGCGCGGAGGTCGCGGGGCTCGTCGTCTGCCGGCAGCGCCCGCTCACGGCGAAGGGGATCATCTTCCTGCTGCTCGAGGACGAGTTCGGGCTCGTCAACGTGCTCGTCAGCCGCGAGCTCACCGAGCGATTCCGCGACGAGGTGCGCACGGCGGCGTTCGTGCGCGTGCACGGCGTGCTCGAACAGCGCGCGGGTGAGCAGCGCACGCTGATCGCGGAAACGCTGTCCGAGGTCGTGCCCGCGGAGGCGCTCCGCACGCCCAGCGGGAAGTCGTGGGCGTGAGCATGCGTCTGGAGGTCCCATCCGACTGTGACGCCACTGATCCTCTCCTGATCACACGGTTCCCCTGAAGCGTGCGCTGCGCTGCTCCACGAAGCATGGCGCGCGCGTCGGGGTGAGGCCCGCGCGAATTCGATGCGGTAGGCTGGCCCTGACGACGAACGGCCGGCGACCGGCAGGTGCGTGTGCTGGCCCGAGTTGCAGGGAGGGAACCCCTTGACGCAACAGCGAGCGTTCCGCGTCGCTGTGCTGACGATCGCGGCGATCGGACTGGTGGTGATGGCGTGCACCAGCGACGAGAAGGAGAGCGCCGCCGGCAACACGCTCCAGGCCGTGCTCGACCGCGGCAAGGTGCGCTGCGGCGTGAACGACGCCGTGCCCGGCTTCGGCTTCCTGAAGCCGGACGGCACATTCGCCGGCTTTGACATCGACTTCTGCAAGGCGGTCGCCGCAGCCGTGTTCGGCGACGCCAACAAGGTGGAGTACGTCAAGCTGACCGCGGCCGCGCGCTTCGAGGCGCTGGCCTCCGGCCAGATCGACGTGCTCATCCGCAACACGACCTGGACGGCGAGCCGCGACGCGGACCTGAAGGCCGACTTCGCGATCGTCACCTTCTACGACGGCCAGGGGATGATGGTGCGCGCCGACTCGGGCATCAACAAGCTCGAGGACATGCGCAACGCGACGGTCTGCGTGCTGCAGGGCACGACCACCGAGCTGAACCTGGACGACCGCTTCCGCGCGGGCAACATCGCCTACAAGCCGCTCACGTTCGAGACGAACGAGACGCTCGAGCAGGCATTCACGCAGAAGCGCTGCGACGGCTGGACCTCGGACAAGTCGCAGCTCGCGGCGCGCCGGAGCGCCTTCCCGGCGAGCGCCGGCGGTCCGGTGGCGCTGAAGATCCTCGCCGAGACGTTCTCGAAGGAGCCGCTCGGGCCGGTCACGCGTGACAACGACAGCGACTGGCACAACGTCGTGAACTGGGTCGCGATCGGGGTGATCACGGCCGACGAGCTCGGCGTGACGAGCAAGAACCTCGAGCAGATGAAGTCGAACCCGCCGAGCCCGGACGTTGCGCGCCTGCTGGGCGTGCCGTTCAAGGGCGGGCAGGTCTCGAACTTCGGCCTCGGCATCGGCGCCGACTTCATGCAGAAGGTGCTGGCGCAGGTGGGCAACTACGACGAGGTCTACCAGCGCAACGTGACGCCGATCGGGCTCGCGCGCGAAGGGACGCTGAACGCGTCCTGGAGAAAGGGCGGTCTGATCTACGCGCCGCCGATGCGGTAGGCGAACGGGATACGCAAGGGCGGCCCGGCCCCGCGCCAGCCTCACGCGGACCGGGCCGCTTCCGTGATGGCCGGCCGACGATGGCGGTGCTGACGGCGTTCCGTGAGTCGACGCTCTGGCGACGCCGGCGGACACGCCGGTGGATCGTCCAGAGCTGGTTCGGCTTCGGCGTCGCGCTCGTGCTGCTCTACGTCGCCTCGCGCGCGACGCGGCTCCAGCTCGGGCTCGACTTCATGGGCGATCGGGCCGGCTTCGCGATCGGCCACCAGTGGCTGACCGACTACACCGGCAGCGAGAGTCGCTTCAACGCGTACGCGGTGGGCGTCTTCAACACGGTGCGGCTCGTGCTCGCGGGGCTCGCGCTCGCGACCCTGCTCGGCATCGTCGCCGGGGTCGCGCGACTCTCGAAGAACTGGCTCGTCTCGCGGCTCGCGACCGCCTACGTCGAGATCTTCCGCAACACGCCGCTGCTCATCCAGATCATCTTCTGGTACACGGCGGTGCTGCTGCAGCTGCCGAACCTCGAGCGCGGCGTCGAGGTGCTCGACGTCGTCTTCCTGTCGAACCGCGCGCTCGCGGTGCCGTGGGCGTACCCGGAGGGCGCGTTCGTCGCGTGGCTCGGCGCGCTGGTGATCGCCGCGGCCGCGTCCTGGCTCGCGCACCGCTGGCGGGTGGCGACGGAGGAGCGCACGGGCCGCCCCGCGAACCCGAACACGACCGCGCTCGCGGTCTTCCTCGGGATCGCGGTCGTCGGGTTCGTCGCGGCCGGGACCCCGCTGCGGCCGGAGCTCCCGGAGCGCGGCGTCGCGGGGGCGGGTATCCAGACGATCTCGGGTGGGATGCAGGTGACCCCGGAGTTCTCCGCGCTGCTGCTCGCGCTCGTGATCTACACGGGGGCGTTCATCGCGGAGATCGTGCGCGGGAGCATCCAAGCCCTGCCGCGCGGTCAGACCGAGGCGGCCATGGCCGTCGGCCTGGGGGGCTACGAGCGGATGACGCTCGTGATCCTCCCGCAGGCGCTCCGCATCATGATCCCGCCGCTGACGAACCAGTACCTGAACCTGACCAAGAACTCGAGCCTCGCCGTCGCGATCGCCTACCCGGATCTCGTGTTCGTCGGGCGGACGATCCAGAACAACGCCGGCTACGCGGTGCCGGTGTTCCTCGCGATCATGGCGACCTACCTCGTGATGAGTTTCCTGATCTCCGCGATCATGAACTGGCTCAACCGGCGCGTGCCGCTGGGGGGTCGCTGATGGTGACGCGCGTGGTCGTGCAGCGATCCCCTGCGCTGCGCGCGCGCCGATGGGCGCGTTCGAACCTGTTCAGCAACGCGTGGAACGCCTTGCTGACTTTGGTCACACTCGCGCTGATCGGCTTCGTGGCGTTCGTGCTGGTGCGGTTCATCTTCATCGAGGCCGACTGGTCGGTGGTGCGCGAGAACCGCCGGCTGATCTTCCTCGGGCGCTTCCCGCAGGAGCACGAGGCGCGCATCTGGCCGCCGATCTGGCTCTTCGCGCTGCTCGCCGGTGGCTCGATGGGGCTGTGGGGCCGCGTCAACGCGCGCGGCGCGGCGGCGATCGTGGTGTCGGTCGTGCTGGTCTTCGCGCTGCTCGCGCACGGCGCGAACGGCGCCCGCCTCGGCGTGGCGGTGGTGCTCGCGGGGGGCGCGTACCTGCTGGCGGAGCGCGGGCTGCGCGGCGAGGCGGCGCAGGTGCGGGCGCGCCGCGCCGCGATCGCGGGGTGGGCGCTGCTGCTGCCGTTCGCGGTCGTCGTGCTCGTCGCGTTCGGCGGGGCGCAGACCTCGCGGCTCGGGGGCTTCCTCCTCAACATCCTGCTCGCGACGGTCGCGATCGAGGCCGCGCTGCCGCTGGGCGTGCTGCTGGCGCTCGGGCGCGCGAGCTCGCTCCCGGTCGTGCGCGTCGTGACGACCGCGTACATCGAGACGGTCCGCGGCGCGCCGCTGATCGCGTGGCTCTTCGTCGCGTGGTTCGTGCTGCCGGACGTTCTGCCCCCGGTGTTCAACCTCGACCGTATCGACCTCGTGCTGCGCGCGATGGTGATGCTCTCGCTCTTCACCGGCGCCTACATCGCGGAGATCGTGCGCGGCGGGCTGCAGTCGGTGGCCCCGGGGCAGGTGGAGGCGGCGAAGGCGGTCGGGCTCGGCGGGTTCGACATCACCGCCCGGATCGTCGTGCCGCAGGCGCTGCGCGCGGTGATTCCGGCGCTCGTGAGCCAGCTGATCAGCCTCTGGAAGGACACGACGCTCGTCTCCATCCTGGGGCTCACCGACGGGTTGGGCGGCTCGGAGGCGGCGGTCTCACAGCGCGAGTTCTTCGGCCGGCAGCGCGAGGTGCTGCTCTTCGCCGCCGGCGTCTTCTGGGTTGTGGCGTACGCGATGTCCCGGCTGAGCCTCCGGCTCGAGCGCAGCCTGGGCGTCGGGGAGCGGTAGGGGGCACGCGATGGCGACCGAGTCACGCACGACGGACGGCGCGGAGCTCGCCGGGTCGCAGAGGGACATCATCATCTGCGAGGGCGTCGAGAAGTGGTTCGGCGACTTCCAGGCGCTCAGGGGGATCACGACCCGCATCCGCGAGGGTGAGAAGGTCGTCGTGCTGGGGCCGTCTGGCTCCGGCAAGTCGACGTTCATTCGCACGCTCAACCGGCTCGAGGAGCACGACGCCGGCCGCATCGTGATCGACGGGATCGAACTGAACGACGACATGCGCAACCTCGAGCGGATCCGCTCCGAGGTCGGCATGGTCTTCCAGCAGTTCAACCTCTTTCCGCACCTGACCGCGCTGCGAAACATCACGCTCGCGCCGCAGAAGGTGCGGCGCCTGCCGCGGCGCGAGGCCGAGGCGCTCGCGATGGAGCTGCTCGAGCGCGTCGGCATCCCGGAGCAGGCCGACAAGTTCCCCGGCCAGCTCTCGGGCGGCCAGCAGCAGCGCGTCGCGATCGCGCGCGCGCTCGCGATGCGCCCGAAGATCATGCTCTTCGACGAGCCGACCTCGGCCCTCGACCCCGAGATGATCAAGGAGGTGCTCGACGTCATGCGCGAGCTGGCGCGCTCGGGGATGACGATGATCGTCGTCACCCACGAGATGGGCTTCGCGCGCGAGGTGGCGGACCGGCTGCTCTTCTTCGACGAGGGACTGTTGATCGAGGAGGGGACCGTCGAGCACTTCTTCACGAACCCGCGCGAGGAGCGGACCAGGCTCTTCCTGAGCCAGATCCTGTAGCGCGCGGGGTCGCGCGCACGCGAGCCGGCCGCGGCGCTAGCGCCGCCGGATGCGGTCGAGCTTGAAGTTGTCCCAGGTGACCGTGTGCCGCGGCTCGAGCACGACCCAGCGACGGTTGCGCCCGGCGGCGGTGCTGTCGTTGCGCCGCGGCTCCGCGGGCTCGCCGTGCCCGCCGGCGTACTTCGTCCCCATCTGCCAGCGCGCCTCCTCGAGGTGCGGGTCGACGTTCTCGGCGGCGGCGTCTTCGAGCACCATCGCGCGCCCCTGGAACATCGCGGCCTGCAGCTCGGGGAAGCGCTCGTTGCGATCCACGATCACCGAGCAGATCGGGTTGCGACGCAGGTTCACGATCTTCTGGCCGCGTCCGTGGAAGTAGATGCGGCCGCCGGCCCAGCCGAACCACATCGGCGTGAGGTTGATCCGCGTGCCGGGGCCGACCGTCGCGATGCGCATCACCCAGCTCGAGGTCATGATCTCGTCGAGCTCCTCGGGCGTCATTGCGATCTCGCGCGGCAGCGCCATCGTGTCCCCTTCTCCCGGTGCCGGGCGCTCACGCGCCGGCGTGGCCATCCCTGGTCGTGAAGAGCCCGACGCTCGCGGTGAAGCCGTGCAGGAACGTCTTGCCGGAGACGGGCCCGATCTCGCCGTTGCAGAAGAGCCCCGCCGTCGGCAGCGCGCCGAACACCTCGTCGATCGCGAGCGCGTCGTGATCCGGCTCGCCGAAGAGGCCCACGCCGCGGCCGTTGCAGGTGCAGAGCAGCGCGCCGAGCACGCGCTCGCCGGGCTCGAGCGAGCCCGGCACGCGCGCGAGCTGCTCGCGCAGGTCCTCGTCCGCCGCGGCGGCGTCGCGGAACTGGAACTGGATGGTCTGCCCGATGCGCACGTTCGCGCTCACCGCGATCGCGCCGCTCTCCTGGTCATACCCGAGCAGGTTCCGGATCAGGTAGTCGCCGCGCCGGTAGGCGTCGCGGTACTCGTCGATCGCGAGCCCGACGAGCAGGTTGCGGCTCGCACGCTCGCGCGTCTCCGGGTCCAGCGCGTCGATCGTCTCGCGGAGCATGTCGATCGCCGGGCGGTTGCCGATCGTCTTCACGAGGTTGCGGTCGCTGTCGGTGATCGTCCACGGCCGCCCCAGCGGCTCCGCGCCCTGCGCGACGACCGGGCGCAGGGTGAGCGCGCCGCCGATGGCGAGCATGACGACGCCGGCGCCGTGCACGCGCCCGTCGAGGAAGACCGCCGTGCCGCGGCCGCCGTCGTGCGCGGAGGCCATGCCGCCGAGGAGCGTGAGCTCGGGGTGGCGGCCCTGCACGGCGGCGATCAACTGCTCCGTGTTCACTGAGAAGGGATCGGCGAGAACGAGCAGCCCCGACGCCTCAGCGCCCGCGAGCGCGTCGAGGTCGCGCGCTGGGGACGAGCCCGGAAGCACCGCGACCGGCGTGAGCACCGCGCCCGGGAGGTGCAGCGTCATCACGGAGACCGCGGGCGCGTCCTCCGCCTCGCGGCCCGGCCCGATCACGGCCTGTCCGGTGCACCCGATCAGGTGCGCGGGCCGGAGCGACGCCGTGAGCCGATCGACGATCTCCTGGTAGTGCGGGCGGAAGCGTGAGTCGATGAAGGCGATCGCGAGGTCGGCCTGCTCGTGGCCGCCCAGCGCCGCGACGACCGCGTCGGTCGCCGCGCGCCAGGTCGCGCCGGACTCGATCGCCGCGGCGCTCGTCGCGCCGGACGCGGCGTTGAGCGCCGCCCGGCCCGTCGCGCGCGCTCGTCCCTCTGAGGTCATCGGCAGCCCCCGCCCTGCGGGTCACATCGTACCGCGCGGGTGCGGGGCCGGCCGCGAGCACGCACCCCGTCAGCGCGCGCGGACCTTCTTCCAGTAGAGCGTCTGCTGCTTCCCGTCGCCCCAGGAGGAGCGCACGCGCACATCGAGCTCCTTCGCGGCCTCCTGCAGCAGCCGCTTCACCGAGGTCGGCTTCTCGCCGCGCTCGACCTCGACCTTCCCGGCGTCGCCCTTCTGCAGGGCGTCGATGTAGGGCTGGCGCGCCAGCCGGGCGGCGATGCCCCGTCCGAGCACGACCTCGCTCGGATCCAGCGGAGTGAATCTGGCCACGAATCCCCCCTGTTCCCTGTTCCGGGCTCGCGCGGAGAGCCGCGCGCCACGCCGGGCCCTTGCCTGCACCCTTCTCGCCATCTCTCTCCCGAGCTCGTCGAGGCGAGCATGCCGAGATTATGCGGCAATCTTCGGTGTGCGCGAGCGCCGTGTGCATCGCCGCACTCAGCCGCGCCTCGTCGACGGCCCCAGACCCGATGATATCCGTTGACTCCGCGTCCCCTTCTCACGCCGGGTCTGGAGTCGAGTTGCCGGGGGGTTGGGCGCGGGTTCGACCGCGCCTCAGCGCGCGCCCATGCCGCATGTGAACCCGAGATGACCGATGTCGATTCGCCACTCGCGATGAGGGCGCGCGTTACAGTGTCTCGACGCCCCGGTTCCCTGTGCCACCTATTCGTGCGAAAGGGGGTGCGTGATGCTGCGGCTCACCGTGAACACGAAGCGCGCCCCGGTCGAGGTGCTGCGCGAGGCGCGCCGCTTCTTCGGCGAGGGCGGGCTCGGGCTGACGCCGTCGCAGGCGGAGGCGGGCGTCTCGTTCGAGGGCGCCGGCGGCTACGTGACCGTCAGGTTCGAGCCCAACGCGGCAGGGGAGACGATCGTCGATCTCTCGACGCGCGAGCACGAGTGGGCCGTGCGGCGCTTCGCGCGCGAGATCGCCTGACGCCGCGACCGGCGCGCCCGAGCGCCCGCCTCAGCGCGCGAACGGCTGGCCCCAGCGGTCGAGCGAGCTCACCTCCGCGAGCGGCTTGCGCTGCGCAGGGCCGAAGCGCCCGCGGGGGTAGCCCAGCGGGAGGCAGTAGACGATCTGCACATGCTCGGGGATCGCGAGCAGCGCGTGCGCGCGCTCGTCGACCTGCGCGTGCAGCGTGGTGATCGTGCCGCCGATGCCCAGGCCGCGCGCCGCGAGCAGGAGGTTCTGCGCCGCCGGGATCACCGAGCCCATCGCGCCCGCGCCCCTGGCCATCGCGCAGAGCAGCACGATCACCGGCGCCTGACCGATCTCGTCGGCGAGCCGCATCGCAGCAAGCAGCGAGCGGTCCTCCTTCGGGATGTCCTGCGGACCGTGGATCCCGGTGTCGCGGCGTTTCGCCCACCACGCCTCGTGGTAGAGCGGCGCGAACTTCGCGATCAGGTCGCGGTCGCGCAGCACGAGGAAGTGCCAGGGCTGCGCGTTGCCGCCGCTGGGGGCGCGGATCGCCGCCTGCAGCACGGCGCGCAGATCCTCCTCGGGGATCGGGTCGGGGCGGAAGCGACGGATCGCGCGCTGGGTGAAGATCGCCTCGCCCAGCGGGATCGTGAGCCGGGCCGCCGTGTCGCTCGCCATCTCCTGCCTCCTCGCGCACGCGCCGCGTGTGTGCGTCGGGGCGGCGCCGCCGCGGAGGATATAGTCGCGCCGCGGTTTGCAGGGAGGGGGCGCGGGGATGGCGCACGGGCTGCCGCCGATCGGGCGGCCGCGGCTCGAGGGGAAGGTCGCGATCGTCACGGGCGCCGGGTCGCGCGCGCCGGGCATCGGGAACGGGCGCGCCACCGCGGTGCTCTTCGCGCGCGAGGGCGCGCGCGTGCTGCTCGTCGACCGCGAGGCGGGGCCCGCGCGGGAGACGCTCGCGATGATCGAGAAGGAGGGCGGCGAGGCCGAGGTGTTCGAGGCGGACGTGACGGTCGCCGAGGACTGCGCCGCGATGGCGGCGCGCGCGGTGGACCGCTGGGGCCGGCTCGACGTCCTGCACAACAACGTCGGCATCGGCGGTCGCGGGAGCGTCGTCGATCTCGACCTCGAGGAGTGGGACCGCGTCATGCGCGTGAACGTGACGAGCATGATGCTCGCCTCGCGTCACGCGATCCCCGCGATGGTGCGTGGGGGCGGCGGCTCGATCGTCAACATCTCCTCGATCTCGGCGCTGCGGCCGCGCGGGCTCACCGCGTACTCGACCTCGAAGGGGGCGGTGATCGCGCTCACGCAGGCGATGGCGATCGATCACGCGCGCGACGGCGTGCGCGTGAACTGCATCGCGCCAGGGCCGGTGCACACGCCGATGGTTGCGAGCGGCGGGATGAGCGAGGAGCTGCGCGAGCGTCGCCGGCTGGCCTCGCCGCTGCAGATCGAGGGCTCGGGCTGGGACATCGGCTACGCGGCCCTTTTTCTCGCCTCGGACGAGGCGCGCTACATCACCGGGCAGCTGCTCGTCGTCGACGGGGGCGTGACGCTCGCGAGCCCGGCGCGGTAAGGCGGGGGCACGGGCGAGCCTCGGCAGCCGCACCGGCCGGCGGCCCAGCCCGCCGACCCCGGTCCGCCATGAGCTTGCCGAAGGGGCCGTTCGCCCGGCGCGGCCGCGGCCGCCGCGCGGGACGTCAGGATCGTGCGCGGGCGATCACGTCGACGCCGAGCGGCTGCGCGCGCAGCTCCGGCACGGGGTCAGCGCGCAGGTTGCCGGGGAGCGCGGCGCCGACGCGCACGGGCCGGGCCGCCGGCGAGGGGTCGCGCTCAGAAGCCCCGGTGCTTGTCGATCGCGCCCTCGAGCTCGGCGCCCTCGCGGAGGCGGCGCAGGTTGCCGCAGAAGCGCTCGATGTTGCGGCCGGCCCGGAACTGGCTCGCCCCGGCGGTGTGCGGCGTCATCACGATGTTCGGCGCGGTCCAGAACGGATGGTCGCGGGGCAGCGGCTCGTCCGGCACGACGTCGAGCCCTGCGCCGGCGACGCGGCCCGACCGCAGCGCCTCGAGCAGCGCGGCGTCGTCGATGATCGGGCCGCGCGTGACGTTCACGATGTAGGCACCCGGCTTGATGCGCGCGAGCGCATGTCTGCCGACGAGCCCGCGCGACTCCGCGGTGAGCGGGCAGCAGATCGCGAGCACGTCGGAGTCCGCGAGCAGCTCGTCGAAGCGCGTCATGTCCTGCACGAGCGGGCAGGCGGTGGTGGGGTGCACGGGGTCGATGTCGACGGCCCGGCAGCGCATGCCGAACGCGCCGGCGCGGTGCGCGACGGCGCGCCCCGTCCCGCCGAGCCCGACGATCCCCATCGTCATCCCGGTGAGCTCGACGTTCGAGCGCCGGAACTCCATGCGGTGCTCCCACACGGCGTCGCCGTAGCGCACGGTCTTCGCGATGCCTCGGGTGAGCGCGAGCAGCAGCGCGAACGCGTGATCCGCGAGGTGCTCGCCGACGATCCCCTTCTCGCTCGTGAGCACGACGTCGCTGTCGCGCATCTCCGGGAAGAGGAACGCGTCGACGCCCGAGGTGATCGTGTGCACCCAGCGCAGGCTCGGCGCCGCGCGGAAGAGCGCGGGCGTGATCGAGCCGAGGATGACCTCCACGTCGCTCGCCGCGGCGAGCGCCTCCTCGGCGCTCGTGGCGACGCTCACGCGCGAGCCGGGCCCGGCGGCCTGGCGGATGCGCTCGACGTCGCCCTCGTCGATCGTGGGGAGGGTGAGGCCGGTGATCACGAGCACGTGCATGCGCGCCACTCTACCGCCTCCGGCGAGCGGCTCGCGTGAGCGGGCTCAGTCGGCTGCATGGGCGGCTCAGCCGGCTGACGCCGGCCGCTCGTCTCGGGCGCGGACGCGTGCCGAGGAGCCGCGGAGGCGCGGCATCACCTCGCGCGCGAACGCCTCGATGTAGTCGGGGCCGGCGTGGCGCGGCTCGCTGGGGCGCTCGACCGGCACCGGGTGCGGGACGACGATCTCGATCGCTGGCTCGACGGCGAGCGCCTCCGCGATCTGCGCGGCGACCGCGTCCGCGTCCCCGTGGACGGCGAAGGCGTCGGCGGCGGCGTCCGGGAGGAACGAGACGAGCCCGCCCGACGCCACCAGGTCGGGGTGGTGGTGGAAGTCCGGCCAGACGCGCCGCTGGAGCGCGTGCACGTCCGGGCCCTCCCAGCGGAGTCCGGGCGCGTCGAAGAGCCTGGGCGAGTACTCGTAGTAGCCCGCGGCCATCGAGCGGCCGATCGTGAGCGCGCGCTCGCGGTCGGCGGTGAGCACCGTGTGAAAGATCGCGCCGAGCCGCACCGTGGCCGGGTCGCGGCCGGCCTCGCGCGCGCCGG
>Ga0194131_10007704_pt1 | contig 14370 bp, 6 predicted proteins | sample TA2KigO120mmetaG_FD_148631 | JGI IMG/M metagenome (GOLD analysis project Ga0194131, IMG submission 148631) | Freshwater microbial communities from Lake Tanganyika, Tanzania - TA2015053 Kigoma Offshore 120m | ecosystem: Environmental > Aquatic > Freshwater > Lake | place: Tanzania: Lake... | reverse complement strand
TGGTCATCGTCGATTGCTTGACCGACAACAACACACGCACCATCTCCGAGATTCGAAGTTGTTTCAGCAAGGCTGGGGCCAAATTGGCCGGCAACGGGTCCGTCGTGATGTCGTTTGATCACCTGGCGGTCCTGTCGTTCAAGGGTGACAATGAGGAGAAAGTGCTAGAGGCCATGTTCGCTGTGGATGTTGCCGTCGAAGACGTCGAAAGCAAAGAGGGCGCCATCACGGTCTTCGTCCCTCCCGCCGAGTTCTACAAAGCCAAGACAGCCTTGCTCGAAGCATTCCCAGGCCTAGAGTTGGAAGTCCAGGAGATCACCTTCCTTCCGCAGGCTACCAAGACGCTCAGCGCGGAAGAATTGGCCTCATTCGAGAAATTCCTGGCCATGCTCAACGATTGCGATGACGTGCAGGAAATTTATCACAATGTTGCAGTGCCGTGAGCGTGGGGGTGAGACACCGACGATCACGCAGATGGCCAGCCCGAACTCTCGCCCCAGCATCGCAGGCGCTAACAAGATGCGGAGTGCAATGCCAACGGTCGGTGCGTCGCCTGCATGCAGTCTGGAGTCGATCCATGCCTCGCAGCGTCACGTTGACGATTATCATCTTGTGCATTGTCGCGCCGAGCATCATGGCCCAGGACGTGCGGATCGGGGCGGCTGATCTGGCGCCGGCGGCTGCGCGGAGCGATGAGCCGATGCCCGGGCGATGGTGGCTTGTGCGCGACAAGAAAGGTGACGTGCTGTACAGCGGCAGAGTCGCCGACACCAAGCCCAAACCTGGCGAATGGCAGGTCATCCCGGCCGAACGCTTTATCCCGCAGAAGGTTTCGACGCTCGTCGTTGATCCCAAGGTTACCGGCTGGCATCGCATTTACGTCGGGCTCGTGCATGACGCGCTCGAGCCCAATGGCAAGCTGTTCGCGCGATTAAGCAAAGATCCGTATCCGGAATATCTCGTAACCAACGAGCACACCAAAACGCGAACGGCCGAGGTCTACTGGCGCGCCGCCGATCTGACGCGCGAATCGCTTCACTTCGATGCGACGCCGGCGCCGATGCAGCATCCGGGGCGTTATTGCTTCGCCGGCATCACGCACGTGCGCCTGGCGCCGATGTCGAAGCAAGAAGTCGCCGACGCCAAGAAGGAACTCGACCTGCCGCCCAAGAACCAACGGCTCTTCGGTATGCTCGACTACACCGACGAAGTGTTCTGGTGGGGCACGGTCGAGAAGGAAGACGACATCAAGGCCATCGTCTATCGCCATCGCGAGTCGGGATTCGGACGCATCTATTGGCGCTGCTACGGCAGTTGTTCCGATCACACGCTCGACGTCCTGGAGGCGGCGCCGCGCTGGACGCAGAAGGACGAAGAACGTTGGTGCAAGACGCAGAAATGCCCGGTCGGCTGGATGCCTTACAACAATCTCCCCAAGAAGTTCGACCCGCTCAAAGTCGCGGTCGAGTATGGGGCCAAGAACGACATCGAGGTGCACGCCTGGGTGCGCTTCACCAATCACAATCGCGAGCCGTACTCGAACTTCTGGTGGGACAATCGGGCCAAGTTTACCGCGCAGATGGTGGCGACCAAGAAGGATCCGAAGACGGGCAAGATCGAGCCGATCGTGCCGTACAAATACAACTCGTACCCACGCGTGCTGAGCCTGGCGTATCCCGAAGTGCGGGCGTATTACGTAAAGTTCTTCAAGGCCATCGCCGACACCGGCACGAAGGGAATTTTGATCGACTTGCTGCGTCATCCGCCGATCGCCGGGTTTGAGCCGATCGTTTCGGAAGCGTTCAAGAAGAAGTATGGCATGGACATGGAGACGCGCGACCTCTACCACGATCCGCTGGTTCAGGAGCATCTGTCCCAGTATTTTCGCCTGTTCCTGGTCGATCTCCGCAAAGCCGTCGGCAAGAATATTGAGATATCGGTGCGTTCGTCGGGGCCGGAGAAATACGCGCTGCGCGGCAAAGAATGGATCGAGGCGGGGCTGATCAACTCGATCATCGATGGGAACTGGTACTCGGGCAACGGTCCACGGCCGACCATCGCCGCCACCGTCGCAGCCTGCGGCAAGCAGGGCAACGCCTACGCCATCGTCGAACCGTCCGACGTCGATCCGGCCAAGGGTTGGGCGCGCCGTCCGGGCACGCTCTCGCCCGAAGCCATCGCCGCGTTTAGCAAACATTACAGTGGCAAGAACGTGACCGGCATCGGCGTTTACGAGTCGACCGTCTTCACCTACTCGCCTGAACTGCGCCGCGCCATCCGCGCCGCTGGCTGGAGCTTTCAGAGCCCGCAGCGTTAGCCAGGGTTTCGGCCGAATCCTCGCTAACGCTGCGGGCTCGGATGAAGGGAAAAAATGCTGCGTGGTCTTGTGATAATTTGCATACTGATGTTCCACGTGGAACATTGCCGGGCTCAGGGCCTTTCGCTGAAGCCTGACGATCCGCGCTCGGCAGTGCATCCGCGCAAGTTCGGCCTGCCTGGCGGCATCGGCGTGACGCGCGGCTGGTACGTCTGGCGCTCCTTCGATCCCACGACCTGGCATGCCGAAGTCAGCCACGAACAGACCGGCCAAAAGTACAGTGTGCGCGTCCTCCCCTGGCTGACGACTTATCGCCATCTCGCTTACGGCGCGCATCCCGATGAGCTCTTGCCGGGCGAGCGCGTCAATCTGTTCTTCAACCCCGATGATAAACAGCAACGCGCCTACCTCGTGCACTTCCAGGACGAGATGTGCCAAATGAAAGGGCACAACCACGCCTGGCAGATCATCTCCCCTTTCCCTCCGGGAGAGGAGCCGGGGGTGAGGGGAGCCAGCTTCACCGCTCGGGTGATGGCCGGCGACAAGCCACTCGACGAGAAGGTAGTCGAGTTTCGCCTCGATCCAAAATGCAGCCGCTGGCGCGATGGCAAGAAAGGAGCAGACTTTTCGGTAAAGGCCGGCGAGCGTGTCTATCTAACATGGTGCTACGACGGCGAGCGCCGAGTGGTGAAATTGCTCGCCGACGCCGCTAGCCTCGACGCTATCCAAACGGAGGCGAAAAAGCGGATCAGTGAGCGCGTGAAGAAGGAAGGAATTACCGGCTTTGTCGAAGAGGTGACCAAAGAAAAGACGCGCGTGCTCGTTTTCGCAACCTGGTGGCAGCAAGCGGGCACGCTCAAACCGGGCGACATTCTGCGGTTGCAAAACGGCAAATCCGAACCCATCAGCGTCAAGCTGGTCGCACGCAAAAATCTCGGCGCTTTCGGCAGCGGCTGTACCGAGTTGATTGTCGTTGGCCTCGACGCGAAGCAAATCGAAATCATACGCACCTGGGTCGGCAGCAAGATCGTGCGCGTGTTCTCCAGCTAGCGATCCACCCTCAGAACCCGACGCGTAAGCGAGGGTTTCCGCCCTATCCCTCGCTTACACATCGGGCGCTGACGAACCGGCACAGGCCTCCGAAACGTGCTTTTCGTATGTCCCTCTACGTGTTAAGATGTTTGTGACCTTCCTTAGGGCCATGGACGGCATCGGCTATCCGTCTTGGAATACTCTGTCATGAAGAAACTCGTTGCCGCGCTGATAATTATCGCCGCGCCTTCGTCATTGCTCGCCCAGGCGCATGACGTCTTCCCGTCGCAGTTTGAACTCAACGGACTGCACGAAGGTCGGCAACTGCTGGTCACTGGACAAGCCCAGATCGATCTGACGCGCCGCGCCGTCTACAGCGTGACACCTGCCAACATTGTCCGCGTTTCGACGCAGGGTTACGTCCGCCCGGTCGGCAAGGGAATGGCGACCATCCGCGTCGAGGCCGATGGACAATCGCGAGACGTCAATGTCACCGTCACTGATTCCGACGAAGCCAAGCCGCTGAACTTCGTCAACGACATCGAGCCAATCCTGTCCCGGCATGGCTGCAACGCCGGCGGATGTCATGGCCGGGCCAGCGGGCAGAATGGCTTCCGCCTGTCGCTGTTCGGCTTCGACCCGGCTTTCGATTACAACGCCATCGTCAAGGAGGCGCGTGGCCGCCGCGTCTTCCCCGCTTCGCCTGACAACAGCCTGATTCTGACAAAAGCGTCCGGCTTGGTCGCACACGGCGGCGGGCGACGCTTGCCGGAGGACACCGAGGACTACCGCACGCTGCGCCGCTGGATTCTGCAAGGCGCACCGCTCGGTGACGACAAGGCAGGCACGCTTAAGAAGATCAGCATGGTTCCCGATCAACGCGTCATGCAGCGCAAGCAAGAACAACAGGTTGCCGTGCTGGCACACTACACGGACGGCACGACTCGCGATGTCACCAAGCAAGCCCAGTTTCAGTCGAACGAGATCGGCGTCGCCGCAGTCGATCCGGACGGCATCGTTCGGACCTTCGAGATGTCGGGCGATGCAACCGTCATGGCCCGCTATCAAGGCCAGGTCGCTGTCTTTCGCGCCCTCGTTCCGCTCGGCAAGCCCATCGCCAAGTATCCCGATTTCCCAGCGAACAACTACATCGATACGCTGTCGCTGGCTCGCTGGAAGAAGCTCGGCATCGTGCCGTCAGATCTATGTTCCGATAGCGAGTTCATTCGGCGCGTGACGGTCGATTTGTGCGGACGGTTGCCGACGGTCGAGGAAACGCGAATATTCCTTGCGGATACTACGGGCGCCAAACGGGGAAAACTCATCGATCGACTTCTCGATAGCCGGGACTATGCCGCCTATTTTGCGATGCGCTGGGGCAACGTGTTGCGCAACGCCAGCCTGGCGGGATCGGAACAAGCGGCCTATGCATTCCATGAGTGGATTCGCGATCATATCGCCCGCAATCGGCCCTACGACGAATTCGTGCGCGGCATCGTGGCGGCGGCGGGCGAATGGCCGGACGCGCCGGCCGTCAACTGGTACTGGCAGATGCGCGACGACCAACTGCATCAACCGGTCGCCGACACGGCGCAAGTCTTCCTCGGCCTGCGTCTGCAATGCGCCAAGTGCCACCATCATCCTTATGAACGCTGGAGCCAGAACGACTACTACGGCCTTGCCGGCTTTTTCTCGCGCCTGGGCCGGAAGGGCCTGGGCGAGCCGCCGCCCTATTATGCCTCGCGCACCCGCACCACCGGCGAGATCAACCCCGCCACGCTCAAGCCGATCGAGCCAAAGCTGCTCGACGGCCCCATGCTCAAGGTGGCGCCGGAGGACGACCCACGTCACAAGCTGGTCGACTGGATGGCCGAGCCAAGCAACCCGTTCTTCGCCAAGGCGCTGGTCAACCGCATGTGGGGCCATCTGATGGGTCGCGGCCTGGTCGATCCGGTCGACGATATGCGCGAGACCAACCCGCCGTCGAATCCTGAGTTGCTCGACGCGCTGGCCCAGGACTTCATCAAGTCGAAGCTCGACGTCAAGCACGTGCTACGGACGATCTGCAACTCGCGCACCTATCAGTTAAGCTCCGAACCGAACGAGTACAACCAGCACGACAAGCAAAACCACGCCCGCTACTACGCGCGGCGAATGATCGCGGAAGTGCTGCACGACGCGATCGATCAAGTGACCGACACGCGGACGCGGTTCGACAAGATGTCGAAGAACGCCCGCGCCGTCGATTTGCCGCACGAGGGATTCGGTTCGTACTTCTTGGACGTATTCGATCGTCCGCCGCGCTCGAGCGCTTGCGAATGCGCCCGCAGCGCCAGCGCGAACTTGCCGCAGGTGCTGCACATGTCGATGTCGCCGGCGATCGAAGCGAAGATATCCAGCGGCCAAGGCCGCGTCGCCAAGCTGATTGGGCTCAAGGCGGCAGTGGCCGATGCGGTGACCGATCTGTATTTGGCCGCCTACTCGCGTCTGCCGACCAGGGCTGAGCTGGACCGCACGGTGCGTTACGTGCAGGATCAAAAGGACACTCGCCGCGGCCTCGAAGACCTCTGCTGGGCCCTCATGAACAGCCGGGCGTTCATGTACAATCATTGAACGGCGGGAGCGGGACAAGGTCTACTCGGCCTTCTTGAAAAGGTCAAGGAAGCGGTCTTCGTAGTCTTTGAAGACGTTGAGCCGATCGAGTTCTTGCTTGAGCTCGAAGGTCTTGGATCGATCCTGTTTCGACTTCTCGAACAGCTCTTCGATGCGCTTTTCGTCGGCGGCGGAGAGTCCCTCCTCCTGAACGGCTTCCGCGCGATAGCCTTCGTCCTCTTCGCTGGCGAACTGCGGGCCGAACTTCTCTTCGACCTGAGCGAGCAGGTCGCCGAGCTGTTGGTCCATGGCCGCAACTTGGTCGGCCAGCTCTGTGAAGTCAATTTGGGTGTTGGTGATAGTGGCGAAGACTTCCAGGATTGCCTGGGACGCTTTGGGGAACGGCAGTTGGCTGAAGATGTGCGGCATCTCGCCCAGGAGGCAGGTTCCGGGCAGCCCTCCCTCGGCCGCGGCGCCGAGCAAAACGCCGTTGAGCCCGCCGATGTGGCCGTCCTGGAGCAGTTCGAGTTCGAGCCGCTTCAGTTCCTTGACGCCGGCGTCATCCGTGGCCGCGCCGAACACGCGCGAACGATGGGCAGGGTGCATCTGTGTCGCCATGGCGGCAAACGTGAATACCCGTTCGATCTTCAGTTCCTTGGCGTATTCGATGAGTTGTCGGCAAAAGGAGTACTTGCCGACCGGGGGCTGCGCTTCTCCCAAGAAGATGACGAGGTCGCGCTTCTTGTCCGGGTCGGTCCACAGAAAGAAGCGGTTGCGAGGTTGCTCCACCGGTTGAATCCGCCCTGCTTCGACGAGGACATGCTCGATGTCGAAGAGATTGCTGCCCTCGAACTCGGCGATGCCGTGCATGTCGAGCTTGGCCAATAGATAGTAGCCGGCGTTGAGAGCGACATGCCCCATGCCGGGCCAAACCGCGACGAGCCAGGGATGGTTGAATTGCACTTCATCCGCCATGTAATGCCTCGCTTTCTGCATGGTGCGTGAAACGCACCTTTGGCCCATCGGTGCTACAGAGCCGTCACTTCATTGTAGAGCAACCTGTGTACCGACGCAAAACGTGTCGCAACCGGCCGCCCAAGTGTGCGTTTTCGGCTCGCATGCACCGGCACATGACGCAGATTGACACGCGCTGACGCGGAGATGGCCGAGGCATGGCAATTGCTCCGATGTACAAATCGTCCTTCGATCATGGAGCAGGCAGCCATGGCAACCGAGTTCATCCGCTGGTTCAACGATCTGTGCATGGACGACATTCCACGCGTGGGCGGCAAGAACGCCAACCTCGGCGAGCTCTATCGCGAGCTGACGCCACGCGGAATTCGCGTGCCGAACGGTTTCGCGGTGACGGCGGACGGCTATCACCGCTTCGTGATGGCTGGGAACCTCACCGGCGCGATCCGCTCGGTGCTAACCGGTCTGGATACGCGCAATCTCGCCGACCTGGCCGAGCGCGGTCGGCGCCTGCGGGACAAGATCCTCGCCACGCCGTTGCCGCGCGAGCTCGAGCAGGAAATCGTGACGGCATACGCCAAGCTGGGCGAGCAGTATGGCGCGACGCCGGACGTCGCGGTGCGTTCAAGTGCGACGGCGGAGGACCTTCCCGGCGCGAGCTTTGCCGGCCAACAGGAATCGTATCTCAATATCCGGGGCGAGCAGGCGCTGCTTCAAGCGTGCCATCAGTGCATCGCTTCGCTGTTTACTGATCGCGCGATATCGTACCGCGTCGACAAGGGCTTCGATCATTTTGCCGTCGCCTTGTCGATCGGCGTGCAGAAAATGGTGCGTTCCGATCTGGCCGCGGCCGGCGTGTTGTTTACGCTCGACACGGAGAGCGGTTTCCCCGATGTCGTGCTCATCAACAGTTCCTATGGCCTCGGCGAGAGCGTCGTCAAGGGGCGCGTCGATCCCGACGAATTCTTGGTGTTCAAGACGACGTTGAAGGAAGCCTTCCGCCCGATTCTCAAACGCGTAGTCGGGGCCAAGCAGGAGAAACTCATCTACTCGCGGCGCGGCGGGCATACGACTCGCATCGTACCGGTCCTGGCCGAAGAAAGAAGCCGCCTGAGCCTGACCGATGACGAAGTGCTGACGCTTGCGACATGGGGCTGTTGGATCGAGGAGCATTACTCGAGCAAAGCCGGCCGACCGACTCCGATGGACATCGAGTGGGCCAAGGACGGCGAAACCGGCGAGCTTTTCATCCTGCAAGCTCGCCCGGAAACCGTGCACGCCTTAGCGCGCAAGACGACTCTCGACATGTATCGACTGCAGGAAAAGGGCAACGTTCTGCTCAAAGGAAAAAGCGTCGGCGAGAAGATCGGCTGCGGCACGGTGCGGGTCATCCGGGATGTTGAGTCGCTCGCCGAATTTCAGCCGGGCGAGGTCCTCGTCGCAGACATGACCGATCCCGACTGGGAGCCGACCATGAAGATGGCCAGCGCCATCGTCACGAATCGCGGCGGGCGAACCTGTCATGCGGCCATCGTCAGTCGCGAGATCGGCGTTCCCTGCGTCGTCGGCACGGAGAACGCCACGGCTGTGCTGAAAACCGGCAAGCCGATCACCGTGTCGTGCGCTCAGGGCGAGGTCGGCCTCGTCTATGACAGCATCCTCAAGTTCACCAAAGAGTCGCTCGACCTGGGCAAGCTAGAGCGGCCTCGCACGAATATCATGATGAACGTGGGCAGTCCCGATCAGGCCTTCTCACTGTCGGCCCTGCCCAACGACGGCGTCGGCCTCGCTCGCTTGGAGTTCATCATCTCAGGCGCCATCCAGATTCACCCGATGGCCCTGGTACATTTCGATCAAGTTCCCGAGGGTCCTGCCAAGGACAAGATCCGCCAACTCACGCACAACTACCCGCGTCGCGAAGACTATTTCGTCGATCGCTTGGCGGAGGGGGTCGGCCAGATTGCGGCAGCGTTCTATCCGAATGACGTGATCGTTCGCCTGTCCGATTTCAAGACCAACGAATACGCCGGGCTTCTCGGCGGCGAAACGTTTGAGCCGAAGGAAGAGAACCCGATGATCGGCTTCCGCGGTGCGTCGCGCTATTACGATCCGCGTTACCGAGAAGGCTTCCTGCTCGAATGCCGGGCGATGAAGAAGGTCCGCGAAGAGATGGGGCTGACCAACGTGAAGCTGATGATCCCGTTCTGCCGAACCGTCGAGGAAGGAAAGAAGGTGCTTGCGGTGATGGCGGAATCGGGCTTAAAGCGAGGCGCGCATCGTAGACCTCACGCTCAGCGTGAGGAAACCGCCACGCGGAGCGTGACGCCTACCGTTGCTAACCGTGGCACGGTCGGACCGTGCCACAGCGCTGACGCACTGGCGTCCCTCGAAGTCTACGTCATGTGCGAAATCCCCGCCAACGTCATCCTCACCGAAGACTTCGCCGACATTTTCGACGGATTCTCCATCGGCTCCAACGATCTGACCCAACTCACGCTCGGCCTGGATCGCGATTCGGAGATCGTCGCACATCTGTTTGACGAACGCAATCCCGCCGTGCTCCGCCTCGTGGAGGATGTGATTCGCCGGGCCCACGCCAAAGGACGCAAGGTCGGCATCTGCGGCCAGGCGCCGAGCGATTACCCCGAGTTCGCTCGCTCCGTCGTGCGGTGCGGCATCGACAGCATCTCGCTCAACCCCGACACCGTTCTCAAGACGACACAGGATGTTTTGGAGCTGGAACGCAAGCTTGGCGATGGAGCAATATCACGCCGCATGACCTAAGCACAGCGCAGATCTCTGTGCTCGATCGATCCACTTACGCCGACTGGCGAATGAGTGCGTTCGGTGTGCCGTGCTCGCGGACGTAGCGCAGCAAGCGCTCCCATGCTTCGGCGTTCGGCGGGATCAGCGGAGCGGCTTTCTGCAGGTCGGCAAGGAGTTCCTTGGCGTCGCGATATCCCGGGTCGCCGTCCGCTGCCAGGCGGTAGAGGATTGACACAAGGGCCTCCGGCAAGGGCTTCGTCTTCGGCCCTTTGCGCACGCCGGTCGGCGTGCACCAGCCAGAAACGATAGTGCCTAGCGTGCGAAGATCATCGCGCGGCGTCGGCTCGTCGTCGTATTGAAGGCCGACCAGCCAGGGCGGTTCGCCGAGGCCGCAGATCTTCAGTACGCCGTCGCCGGTAAGGACCAACAGCGCGTCGCACAGATGCCCGTGCACGACGCCGCCCGGATGTGCAATTGCCAAGCCTTGGGCTGCTTGCGTCAAGAGTCGATAGCAGACGCCCGGTGCAGCGGCCAGCGGAGGCCAATCGGTCGCCGGCAATCCCGACAACCATTCCTGCATCACTGCCGGTCGACCCGCAAGTTCCAACACCTCCAGTGTGTTGGCCAGGTGCGGATCATTCAGCATCGTCTCGCCGAACCGCTGACGAAACTCGTCCGGCTTCACGGCGTCGCCCATGTCGGCCTCGGCGAGGTGGCGCAGCACGGCCTCAACGCCACGCCGCGGGTCGAACACGCGATACACGGTTTCATGCGTCGTCACGCGCAGGCGATCGACAATGCGTACCGGTCCGAGCATCAGACCATCGATGTTCCCCGCTTCGATCAAGGCGAGTTGATAAAGGGTGATGACGCCGCTCGCTAGCAGCACTTGACGCAACGACCGACGTTGCCGCCTGGCTTCGGCCAACAGAGCGGTGAGCGTCTCCGTGTCCATGAGCTGCGACACTCGCAACAGATCGCCCAGCTTTTTGTCGCCCGGCTCAACAGCCCCGGTGATCGAAAGGATATTGCGATCCGTGGGCGTGATGGCGTCGTCCGCGTCGCTCGGTTTCGCCGCGTCCGGTGGCGCGGCCGGCTCATTGTCGAACGACAACGAGTCCGGCATGAGCGGGATGCCGGCCAGCTCGCGCAATTTTCGCCGATACCACTGCCGCATCTCGACGAGGTGGCGATCGACCTCCTCGCGGCGCTCGCCGACCTCGCGTTCCTGCTCGTTCAAGAAGTCTGCTTGCTGTGCCAGCTCGACCGACTTGGCATCGACTTCCTTGGCTCGTTCGTCGACTTCGGCTTGTTGGCGATCAAGCCGCGTTTGCCCTCGCTCCATAGTGCGCTTGTGGTCGGCGATCTGCGCCTGCCAGTCGATGAGCTGCTGGCGAAACGCGGCCATCGCCAGCCGATGCTCATCCTGACTGCGGCGCAACCCCTGCTCGCGGGCGTGAAGTTGATCGAGGTCCTGCTGCAGCCGGCCTCGCATTTGCTCGAGCTCTTCCTGGCATTGGCGAACGTACTGATGAATCTCGCCCAGATGGTCGCGCAATTGCTGCCGGGCATGCGCGAGCCGATCGATGACGGCGCCGGCCTGAAGCTCGGCGTCGGGCAGATGATGCAAAAACGCCTGCGAGTCCTTGCGAAGTTGGTCCAGCTCGGCTTTCGCCTTGGCCAGTGTTTCCAGTGCTAATCGTTGCTCCAGGTGAAACTGAGCCCGTTCGTCAGCGTGAGCCTTGCGCTGAACGACCAGCTGATTCAACTCACTCTGATGCTTCTCCTCGAAAGCGACGACATCGGCATGCTTTTGCTTGATGACGGCCTCGCTCGCGGCTGCGTCGCGCCCCCAGGCTTCGATACGCTGCGCCAGCGCCTGCGCGCGCTCCTCCAGGTCTCGCTTCATCGTTTCGAACTCTGCCAGACAAGCCTGGAATGACTGCATCTTCTCGTTAAGTTCTTGCTGCATCGCGGCCATTGCTTCGGAACGGCGCTGCAGATGCCCTTGCAGCGCGACGCAGGCTTGCTCGCGCTCAACCAAGGCCACGCTGCGGTCCTGGAGCAACTTGCGCTCGCGGTCGAGATGTTCTTGCGCCTCCGCGAGCTGAGCCAACCGGCCTTGCAGGACGCCATCGGCGTCGGCAGCCTTGCGCCCCATTTCGTCGAGCAGTTCGGCTTCGCCGCGCAGGCGTGCCTCCTCAGCCGACAGATTCTCCTGTGCCTGCTTGAGTTGATGCACGGCGGATTCGAGGACGGCACTGCGTTCGAGCCATTCCTGCCGATCGCTCTCATACTGCTGACGATCGAGGTCCATCGCCCGCTGTCGTTCGTCGAGTTCTTTTTGTTTTCGGGCAATCTCAAGCTCGCGAGCATCCTGGCGTTCGCGCTGATGATCCAACTCTTGCTCGCGGGCGCGAATGTCGTCGCGCATTCGCTCCAGTCGGCTGCGCAACACGGCGAATGTGGCTTGCTGACCTTCGAGGGAGGTCGATCGCTCCGTCTGCTGCCTCGCGATTGCTTCGAGATCTTGCTTGAGCATGGCCAGACGATCGGATTCCTCGGTGAGCCGAACGCGCCATTGATCGAGATGGATGAGCTGATCCTCAAGTTCGAGCGTGTCGCGGCGAAGCTGTTCGTGCCGGGCGTTCTGTTCCTCCGTCTGTGCGCGAAGCAGAGTTTCCCGCCGTTCCAGGTCGGCCTCCTGGCGATGCAACCGGACAACGTCGGTCTCGTATTGCTTCAGCTTGACGTCGGCATCGCGTTGACGATCGCCACAGATTTGCTCTCGCTCCGCCAGATCCGCATGTTTGATGTTCCAGTCGGCCACGAGCTCATTTCGTTGATCCTCGAATCGGCGTGCCTCGGCGTCGAAATGGGCGATGCGTTCGGCCAATTCTCGGGAGCGCTGGTCGAGTTCTTCGTGGCGTTTGCGATCGCGGCGTCGGCTGTCGGCGGCGTCCTCTTCCTCCAGACGCAGACGGCGCTCGCGTTCATCGAGTTCGTGCTTGAGCTTTTCGAGCTCCTCTTGCTGCGCCGCCAGGCGATCCCGGCGATCCTGGTAGTGCTCGTAAAGCTGCTGACGAACGTCGGCGAGCTCCTGCTTGGTGCGGGCCAACTCCTGCCGCTGCTGTTCGATCTCCGCGGCTTGCCCGGTCGCGGTGACGTTTTTCGTATCGACCTGCGCGGCTTGCCGTTGCCGATCGAAGGTGTCTTTTTCTTGTTGGAACGCGACGACTTGCTGCCGGAATTGCTGGACCTGGCCCTTGAATTCCTGTTTCGCGGCTTCAAGATCAGCGGCGCCGGTGGGTGACGCACTGACAGCCGGTTGAATGTGGACGTGAATCTCAAAGGCGCCGAGTTGAACGCGATCGCCGTTCGATAGATCGCGCTGGTTGGCCGGGTGCCCATTGACGAGGATGCTGGCCGTGGGAGCGAGCTTGCGAAACGTGACGCCGGCCGGATGGCGCGCAAAGAGGCAGAGGACTGCGGGGACCTCGCCGGGTAAGCGAAGGTCGCAGCCGGTCACGCCGCCGATGAGAAAGTCGACATCGCCGAGCGTGTAGTGGACCGGGCGAGCACTCCCTTGGCGGACCTCAAGCGTCACGCTGGGTAAGCGATCGGTCCAGTCGCTGGACGAGGCAGTTTGGGTTGACGACGCCATCGCGAGAACCTGAGCAGCCAGGGTGGTTCCATCCACAAGCCGCGTGCCGCGCACGAAGCCTCGCCGCATCATCGCGATATTAACGAAAATTTGGAAGTCCGGTTTGAGCAGGAAACCGAGCAGGCAGCGCAAGCAAGTGCCCGCACTTGGTTGCGCCGCGTGCTCTAATGGTCACCGCGACTCAATTAGGCGAGCGGCGGCGGTTGTCATACCAACCCGATGCGTAAGCGGGGAACGACGGAATCCCTCGCTTACGCGTCGGGTTGGTATCCCAAGCTCTGCCGCTCGCCTAAGCGGCCGTGGCCTGTACACAGACCACGGCGCCCGCGGCGTCGCCTGGGTCGGATTACCGACCCAGGCCACGGCAACGTGGCTCGTCCGGTGCTACTGATCATTGATGAAGCGACACGCAGCCATTGAAACACGTTCGCGAAATTGAAATAGCCATTTACGGGCAATGTCAACGGGCCCTGCCGCAGATAATCCAAGCCTCCCAAATAATAGTGACCAGCAGCCAATTAAAGAGAAAGCCGGGCCACGTCATGGGAGCCAGTTTGACAGCGACCATTAGTAGCCAGAGCACCGCCCCCACCGGCAGCGCTATGACCGGCCCCAGTGTGGCGCTGAGAAGAACACTTGGTTCAACAGGCTGCCCGACGCTCATCTGGAGAAACGTCGGCGTGGAGACCAGAGTCACTACGCCATCGCGGCATTTCCACATTACCCTCCGATGTACAGAAAGCAGAACGTCTTGGGCGGACGTGGCCTCCTGGCCTTTGCCAAGGATGTTCTCAAGCCACTCACGCACCTTCGCGAAAGTGGCATCATCGGGATCCGTGTGGATATTGACTTGGCGCAATTCCCCACGATGATACGCGAGAATGACGCGCCATTCGTGGCCCAACCACTGCAGCGGTTGGCCATGCCCAAGCTTGGTCGAACCCGAAGCACCGAAGGCCGCGTATTGCTCAGGCGTGGCCTCAATTAACATCAGGCCGTCGAAACCCCATATAGACCCGAACTGGCT
>Ga0194131_10007700_pt1 | contig 14379 bp, 20 predicted proteins | sample TA2KigO120mmetaG_FD_148631 | JGI IMG/M metagenome (GOLD analysis project Ga0194131, IMG submission 148631) | Freshwater microbial communities from Lake Tanganyika, Tanzania - TA2015053 Kigoma Offshore 120m | ecosystem: Environmental > Aquatic > Freshwater > Lake | place: Tanzania: Lake... | reverse complement strand
ATATATCAGCATCTGCTGCAATTGTTTATAGTAAGTTATCGTTATCTAATTCTATTGTGAATGCTGATATAAATGCATCTGCTGCAATTGTTTATAGTAAGTTATCGTTATCTAATTCTATTGTGAATGGTGATATATCAGCATCTGCTGCAATTGTTTATAGTAAGTTATCGTTATCTAATTCTATTGTGAATGCTGATATAAATGCATCTGCTGCAATTGTTTATAGTAAGTTATCGTTATCTAATTCTATTGTGAACGCTGACATTAGTTCTTCAGCAGCAATAGCTGTTTCTAAGTTAGCTGCATCTACAATTTCTGGTATTACATTAGGTAGTAATTTAGCAACATTAACTATTGGAACTGGTTTAAGTGGCACTAGTTATAATGGTTCAACTGCTGTTACAATAGCTAATACTGGTGTTCTTACTGTTAATGGTAATGCTGGTACAATAACTGGTATTGCTAATTCAAGTGATGTTCATTTCATTGGAACAACATCTGTTGCATTAAATCGTGCTAGTGCAAACTTAGCTTTGACTGGTATTAGTTCCGTAACATTCCCAGGAAGTACCAGTGGTACTGTTCAATTAGTTCCAACAGCGGCTGTTGGAACAGGAACAATATTAACAATTCCAGCAACAACCGGAACTCTAATTACAACGGGTGATACGGGAACAGTTACATCAACAATGATTCTTGATGGTACAATTGTGAATGGTGATATAAATTCATCTGCTGCTATATCATATAGTAAATTATCGTTATCAAATTCTATTGTAAATGCTGATATTAGTTCTTCAGCAGCAATTGCTATTTCTAAATTAGCGGCATCTACAATTTCAGGAATTTCACTTGGTAGTAATTTAGCAACATTAACATTTGGTTCATTTTTAACAGGAACCTCGTATAATGGTTCTACAGCAGTTACAATTGCTGTTAATGCAACAAATTTAAATACTGCTTCTACTGTTGTATCAAGAGATGCTTCTGGTAATTTTAGTGCTGGTACTATTACAGCAACAACATTTTCGGGTGCTCATTCTGGTTCAGGTGCATCACTAACATCAATTCCAAATTCAGCATTGGTAAATTCTTCAGTAACTGTAAATGGAACATCAATTTCTCTTGGTTCCAGCGCAACAATTACTGCAAACACAACAAATTCATTAACATTTAATAATGCTGGAACTGGTGCTGTATCTGGAACAACATTTAATGGTTCTGCTGCTCAAACAATTAGTTATAATACAATTGGTGCTCCTTCTACAACAGGAACTGGTGCTTCGGGTTCATGGGGAATTTCAGTTACAGGATCATCAGCATCATGTACTGGAAATAGTGCAACAGCTACTACTCTTCAAACATCTAGAAATTTTTCAATAACTGGTCCAGTAACAGCAAATAATATATCATTTAATGGTTCCGGTGACGTTCAATTTGCTTCTACAATTAATACCACAACTTTATCAGTAAATTTAACGAGTGAAAGAGTTGGTATTGGTACAACATCACCATCAAATAAATTACATGTTGTTGGAAATACTACCATGACAGGAGATTTATCTGTATCTGGTACATTAAGCGCAACAATTCCTGGTTTTGTTGATACAACAAATACACAAACAATTAATGGTGCTAAAACATTTAGTAGTACAATTGCTGCTAACATATCAGGAACCGCTTATAATATCACACAATACACAATTAATCAAAGTGTTGGAACAGCAAATTCTCCATCATTCGCTGGATTAACTGTAGACACAAATACACTATATGTTGATGCAACTAACGATAGAGTTGGTATCGGACTCACAAATCCATCATATAAATTACATGTATCTGGTGACGTTTATGCAACAGGTGATGTTTATTCTGGTTCAGATATTAGAATGAAAGAAAATGTATTACAGCTAACAAATGCTCTTGAGAAAGTTAAAACTCTACAAGGTTATTCATACAACAAGATTGGTGTAAATCATAGATCAATTGGTTTGATGGCACAGGAAGTTGAAAAAATTATGCCCGAAGTTGTTTCCAGAAATACCGAAGGAATGAAAGGTATTGATTATGGTCAGATGATTGCGTTGTTGGTGGAAGCAATTAAAGAATTAAGTACTAAATTGGAGACTGCAAATGGCACTGCAATCTAGTGGGCAAATTACTTTTGCTGATATAATTTTAGAACATAGACCAAATAACACAACTGTTGGTTCAGGATTAAAACCATTCAAATTAAATGATTATAATGACTATTCGACAAGCGAGTCACTGCCGTTGAGATTTTCTGAATTTTACGATACAATGAGTTCCTACAATACATCCAGATTTGATTTTCAAGCTAATGACACAAATGTTCCAGATAGTTGGGCAGCCTCTGTGTTCGATGTCAGAGAATACAAGGTACAAACAAATGAATTTGCAATAGAACCATATGTCGGAACTGAAGCTAGTTTAGTTATTACACTTACAAATGGTGGTACTTATAAATGTAGATATTTTTTTGATGCAAATGGTTCCGGAGCTTCAGGTAGTATAGGTACTTCTTCGAATAACATCCAATTATCTTCAAACTTAATAAACTCCGGTCACCAAAATGCAAATGGATTTTTTGGTCCTCTTGCTACTACGGTATTGGGGATTAGCGCAACGTCTGGTCCTTCAACAACAACCCGTTTGTATGTTAGAATTATAAGAGTTGCATAAATATTTTTCATGAACTCAGAAAAAAAATTAACTGAGCTATTTGAAGTAGCCAAAGAGATTGAGAATACTGAGGTTATGAAACCAAAACAGGTTGAAGTTATTCTTGCGGGAGAAGAAACATCCAAAGAAAAATTAGATACAGATTTTGAAGTTGTTCGTAAAAATTATCTTAATTTAATTAAAAAAGGATCAGAAACACTAAATGATCTTTTAGAATTAGCTAGAGATACAGAACACCCAAGAACATATGAAGTGTTATCGGGTTTAATTTCAACACTTTCTACGCTTAATAAAGACTTGATTGAAATACATACATCTAAATCTAAGATAGAAAATACACAATCCATTTCAAAAACACAAATTACACAACAAAATGTGTTTGTTGGTTCAACATCAGATTTACAAAAAATGCTTAAAAAAGCAACAGAAGATCCAGAATAGATAAATACTTATATGAAGACTTACAAAGATTTAAAAAATAATTTATCTGAAGGTGTACAAGGAATTGATTCTATCATGATTTCAATCCCCCTACTAATTCGTTGTATGGAATATGCAAGAGAAGATGCTAAATCTGACCTAGATCTTCATTTATCTATAGAAAGAATGTTGCAAGTAGCAAAAACAAAAGGTTCAAGACCTTTAGATTCAAACGATTATAAAAGAATTTTTAGAAAATAATATGATTAAAAACTTACCACAATCATTAATTGACGAAGTTAAAAAGGTTATGGATAAAAAAGATTCCGATAAACTTAGTGGTGAAAAAGAAGAAATTATTATAAATCCTCAATTAAATTTATCAAAAAACAGATATCACACAGACAGAATTTTACAGTAGGATAAAACAATGAGTCTTTTAACTTATATCTTAGAACGTAAATACTTAAAAGAAAATCGTTCCGCTATTATGAAAAAAACACTAAGGGGTGGCGAATTACTTGTTTATAGAAGTCAAAAGGGTTACCACGTTCAAGCCAATAACAAGAAAAATAACACTTCAAAAACAATAGCAAATTATCCATTTCTAAAGTACAAAGAAGCCGAAGCCAAGAAATTGGCTATGAATATGGTTAAATCATATTCCGAAAAAGGCGTACAGATACAATAAAGTGTTAAACAAAAATAATTTCTTAATGTATTCCATTAAGAATTATGAAAACATGGCTTTAGATGAAAAAGAATTTCATGATGATTTAACTAGAATTAAATATCTTAGAAAATTATTTAAAAGATATGGTTCAAAGAAGGTATTAAAAGAAAGATTAATCTTAAATCATTTAGTTATTTTATTTAATGTTTTTAATCATGACGCAGCAGTAAAAATATTATTTTTTTCAATTGAAAAAGAATATTGGTCATGTTTAAAAACATTTTTGTTGTTTTTAAATTATATGCCAAATAGAATTGATGGGATTTCTGACTTACCTTTATTAACATCAGAAATCCCAATTGATTTATATGTAGTAAATAGGTTAAAAAATATATGAAAACTTATAAATTATTTTTAGAAGACGCTCCAGCTAATAATGTTGGTGCGGGTAAAATTGCTGGAACGGGTGGTGCTGCTGGAGAACCAGGAGTTTCTGTTGTAGCTCAAAAACGTCATCAAAAAAGAAATAAAAAAAGTGCTCCGAAACCCTTTGCTGGTCATAAAGTTTTCCAAGTAAATTCAACAATATATAATCGTTCACTTCTAGGCAAAACAACAAGAAAATGGTGGTCAACATTTGTTGGAACTGATGAAATTGGTAAAGAGATAAAAGAATACGCAACCAACAATCCAAGTAAAGCAATTATCATTCAAGATGAATTAACTGGTGCTATGGTTTATTTAAGACATCCAAAGGGGAGTTAAATTCCGTGGACTCATCAACAGAGTTAAAACTAAAAATAGGAATTATTGAGAAAGAACAACAACATCAGCAAAAATATCTTGATAAAATTGATATTGCTATTGAAAAATTAGAAGAAATATCTGCAAACACAGTTAAAATTATTGCATTACATGAGCAAAAAATGAATTTGCAAGAAAAAGTAGGTGATGATATTCAACAAGAAATTCATACTATGTCAAAAGAACTTCAGTCTGAATATGATGAACTTTCTAAAAAAATCAATAATCTTGATAAAAGAACATCAACAGTAGAAAAATATTTTTGGTTAGCATCTGTTGTTGTATTTTTTCTATACATAGTGGTAAGTAATTTTGACAAAATCAAAATGATATTTTAAAAAAGATTTGACAATCACACTTTGATGTGTTATTGTAGTATATAGAGTATGAACATTCTTGTTGATAAAAAATATATTGATATGATTAGCGGTGGTCTAGAAAAATTCTCATGGACCAGTTCTAAAACCGCTAGTTGCAGATGTCCTTTCTGCGGAGATTCAAAAAAAAATTTAAATAAAAAGCGTGGTTATCTTTATGAAAAAGAAGGATCTTTTTTCTTTAAGTGTCATAATTGTAATGTCAGTTATACCTTAAAACAGTTCATTGAACTAACCGACCCCCATTCCTACAAAGAATATATTTTAGAACGTTACAAAAAACAAGAAAAACCCGGACTTCTTGATGTAAAATCAAAACCAGTATTTGATTTTACTGCAATTTATAAAGAAAATAAATTAGAAAATATTAAGTCTGAATTTCTAAAGTTCTCAACAAATTGTTCAGATTTATCAGATAATCATTTCTGTAAAGTTTATCTTAATTCCAGAAAAATACCTGTTGATAAATTTGATGATTTATATTTCACCGACAATTTCAAACAGTTTGCTAAACACTTTGGTAGTGTAGAAACAAAACTTCAAGAAAAAGAACAAAGACTAATTATTCCATTTTTTAATGAATATAATGATTTAATTTATTTTCAGGGTAGAAGTTTTTCCAACATAGGAAATCGTTATATCACAATTAAAGTTAAAGATGAAGATAAAATCTTTGGAATGAATAAAATTGACAAATCAAAAGTAGTTTATGTTGTTGAGGGTCCGATTGATTCACTTTTCTTAGATAATGGAATTGCTGTTGGTGGTTCAGATTTTCAACATACAGTAAAAATGTTCAAGTTTGATTATGTTTGTATATTGGATAATCAACCAAGAAATAAAGAAGTTGTAAATAACTATTTTAAATTAATTTCAAATAATCATAAAATTGTTATATGGAAAGATTATTTTTCTGAAAAGAAAGATATTAACGACATGATATTAGAAGGTAAAACTTCAGAAAACATAATGGAGTTTATTAAAAATAATACATTTATGGGTCTTCGTGCGAGAATAGAATTAAATAATTGGAGAAAAATATGAGATATTGGGAAGTATCTAATCCCAGAGATGATTTTTTTCAAGAAGATGTGAAAAAAATTTTTTCTGATGATGATATTATAAAAATGTATTTTGAATATTGGTGTGGTAGAATGAAAGAAGTTGATAAAGGATTGGAAATATCTGAGCAGAATTGTATAGAAGATTGGGTTGTTACAAATTGGGCAGTGGAGAAAAAGATGTTTAAAGTATTTAATGCAAAAGTTACAAAAGTTATTGAGCCATTTTCACTATTATGTGAATTTGATTTAGGATTCGGTATTTCTATTAAAAGAACCATTTATATAGAAACAGACATGGATATTTTTTCGGAAGATATTCATACTAAACAAAAGATTGCAAAATTCCATTCTTATTTAAATTATAAAGTTTTAAACAAAGAAGTAATACTTGTTTTTAACTTAGAAAATTCAAACGAATCATTTATTGAAGATTCGTATAATATAGCTACAGTATATGAAGTTGAAAGAGATTATAAAAATAATATTTCTTTAAATAAGAAATTTCAGAATAATACATTTGATGAAGGTAAACATGTTGTATAAGAATTATGATGAAATTTTATCAGTGAACCTTATTTCATATACTCAAGTAGCGGAAGGATTTGATTATCTTGGTGGTGACGATGTGTTGTCAAATCTGATCTCATATTGTGCTAGAGTTTCAAATCCATCTAATCAAAATAATGTTGAAACTTCAGAAAAGTTAATTAATTATTTAATTAAAAATAAGCATTGGTCTCCGTTTGAGATGGTTAATGTATGTTTAGAGATCACAACAACAAGAGATATTGTTCGTCAGATTCTAAGGCATCGTTCTTTCTCATTCCAGGAATTTTGTTTATCCGGTGATACTGAAATTTACTTTGCACTACCATCTAAAATTAAGAATGGTTCATACAAACCAACATCAAAATATACGATTAAAGAATTATATGAAAAGTGGACAAATGGTGCTGTACCATTACCAAACGGCGTTAGAATTCCGATGAAAAATAGAATCGGTGAAATGATGGTTAAGGGATATGATGAAACAAGTAAACGTTTAACAACATTCAACATTAAAGATATTTTCTATACTGGCAAGAAAAAATTATTCGAAATTACATTATCTGACGGTAAGAAGATTAAAACAACAAAAGAACATAAATTTCTGACTCAAGAAGGTTTCAAACCATTAGAAGATATTGTTGGTCTAGAACTAATCGGAGAGACTTACATAATGTCAAAAAATGGTATTGTTGGTACAAACGGCATACTTAATTATCAAGATAAAGAATGGTTAGAATCTAAGAAAAAAGAATCCCTTTTTGCAGGAGGAGGTATTCCCTATATTGTAGAAACCTATGGTGTTAATTATAACACCATAAGAAAATGGTTAAAATGTCATAATATATCTTATACCAAGAAAGAAGTTTCAATTATTTCACCTATTTGGAATAAAAGTAAATTTGGTTATAACTTACCGGAGAAATCCGAAGAAGTTCGACAGAAGCATAGAAATTCTGCAAAAAAAGGAAAAGATTCTAATTTATGGAGAGGTGGTGGTAGTAAAAATAGACCAAAACTTGATACAGTGAAATCTTTAACTTTCAAGAGAGAAAAAAAATTTAAATGTGAAAGATGTGAATCCTCACAAAATTTAAATATCCACCATAAAATACCAGTATCAGTAGATGTGAATAAAACAAATGACGTAGATAATTGGGAACTGCTTTGGAGTAGAGTTTGTCATGTTGAACACCATAAGAAAGAAAATTTTCCGGGGTGGCATTCAATGTCTTCTTCAATCCAAAAAGCAAAACCGAGAAAAGAAAATGGTTACATTCCAAAATGGGCCAAAATAGTCTCAATCAAATATATTGGGATTGAAGATACTTATGATATTGAAGTAAACAATACTTCACATAATTATATCGCTAATGGTATTATCGTACATAATTCTCAGCGTTATGCTGATCCAACACAAGAATTGGAATTTTGTATTCGTGAACCGAGACTACAAGATAATAAGAATCGTCAGAATTCAATAGAAACAGACGATTATAACTTAGCCAATGTTTGGGAGCAAATGCAAGTTGAAGTTATTTCTATTGCAAAAGCCAATTATGAATATGCTATTAGTCAAGGAATTGCTAAAGAAGTAGCAAGAGTTATTCTTCCTGAAGGTAACACAGTATCACGCTGCTACATGAATGGTTCGATTCGATCATGGATTCATTACCTAGATATTCGTGGTGGTAAGGGTACACAAAAAGAACATATAATGGTTGCTAGAGCATGTGCTGAAGCAATAAATAAAATTTTCCCTTATATTAAACAGGAGTAGAGATGCAAGAAGAATATCTAGGAATTAATATAGACAGAGATAGAGATAAATTATTTGATGAATTGGGTCTTAAAAGACTAAAAGAATCTTATATGCGAGAAGATGAAGACACACCACAAAAAAGATTTGCTTTTGTCTCTAAACAATTTTCATCAAATCCAGAACACGCACAAAGATTATATGATTATTCTTCTAAGCATTGGTTAAGTTATTCTACTCCTATTCTTTCGTTTGGTAAAACTAGAAATGGTTTACCTATAAGCTGTTTTTTAAATTTTATTGATGATACCGCTGAAGGTTTATCGGAAACTTTAACAGAAACAAATTGGTTATCTATGTTGGGAGGTGGTGTTGGTGTTGGTTTTGGAATTCGTTCTGCTAGTGATAAGTCTACTGGTGTTATGCCTCATCTTAAAACTTATGATGCGTCTTGTCTTGCATATCGTCAAGGGACTACTCGTAGGGGCAATTTTGCTGCTTATCTTGATATTTCTCATCCCGATATTATTAATTTTATTGAGATGAGAAAACCCACAGGAGATTTAAATCTCCGTTGCATGAATATGCATCATGGTGTTAATATATCTGATGCATTCATGCAAATTATTGAAAATTGTATGAAAGATCCTAATTTCGATGATACGTGGGAATTAAAAGATCCTAATACAAATTTAGTAAAAGAGAAAATATCAGCAAAAGAATTATGGCAAAAATTACTTGAAACAAGAGCACAAACAGGTGAACCATACGTTCACTTTATTGATGAATCTAATAGAAAGTTACCAAAGTGGTTAGCTGATAAAGGCTTAAAAGTAAGACAATCAAATTTGTGTTCGGAAATTATTCTACCCACTTCAAAACAAAGAACGGCTGTTTGTTGTTTATCTTCTGTTAATATTGAATATTTCGAAAAATGGTCGAAAAACGATTTGTTTTTAAGAGATGTTGCTGAAATGTTGGATAATGTATTACAATATTTTATTGAAAATGCTCCTAAAACTGTGCAAAGAGCAATTTTCTCAGCAAAAAATGAAAGATCTATTGGGGTTGGCGCATTAGGTTTTCACGCTTATCTGCAATCAAAAATGATATCTTTTGAATCAGTTTCTGCTAAACTATTAAATAAAAGTATTTTCAGATATATTCGAAAAGAATTAAATTTTGTGAATAAGATTCTTGGTCAGTTAAGGGGTGAAGCACCTGACGCAAAAAATACTGGTTTAAGATTTAGTCATCTAATCGCAATTGCTCCAAATGCCTCAAGTTCTATTATCATGGGAAATACTTCTCCTAGTATTGAACCATACAAAGCAAATGCTTATCGACAAGATACTCTTTCCGGTTCTTTCTTAAACAAAAACAAATATCTTGATAAGATTATAAGAGAAAAAGTTGGAGAAGAATCTCAAGAAATTTGGTCTTCAATTATTGCTAATGGTGGTTCAGTTCAACATTTAGATATTCTTTCACAAGAAGAGAAAGATGTTTTCAAAACAGCAATAGAAATTGATCAAACCTGGATTATTGATCATGCTGCAACAAGACAAGAATATATTGATCAAGGTCAATCGGTTAATGTTTTCTTTAAACCAAACACAAGTAGAAAATACTTACATGCTGTACACTTTTTAGCATGGAAAAAGAAGTTAAAAACACTTTATTATTGTAGAAGTGAAAAAATTGCAAAAGCCGATAAAGTTTCTGAAAAAATTGAAAGAAAAAGAATTGAAGATATTGATATTAAAGATTTAACAGAGGGGTGCATTGCTTGTGAATAACGAAATAACTTTTGTACAATAAATGTTTGAACAAAAAACTTATGATGATTTAACAAGATTGTGGGAATTGGGTTTTAAACAAATTACATTAATTGAGAAAAAAGTTACAACATTCAGAAAGCAATTTAAAAATGGCAAAAAAGAAAAATAATTTCAAACTAACTGATGAAAGATTATATTTTAAACCTTTCAATTATTCATGGGCATTTGATTACTGGTTAAAACACGAACAATCACATTGGCTTCATTTAGAAGTAGAAATGCTTCAAGATGTAAAGGATTGGAAACAAAAATTAACAGAAAAAGAAAAATACTTTCTTACCCAAATTTTTAGATTTTTCACACAAGGTGATATTGATGTTGCATCGGCTTATGTTAACAACTACTTACCATTATTCCCGCAGCCTGAGGTAAGAATGATGTTGCTTGGTTTTGGTGCAAGAGAAGCATTACATGTGGCTGCTTATAGTCACCTAGTAGAAACTCTTGGTTTGCCGGAAACAACATATAATGAATTTCTTGAATATAAAGAGATGTCAGAAAAACATGAATATATTCAACAAATTTCTGGCTTAGAACCTCGTGAAATTGCAAAACAAATTGCATGTTTTTCTGCCTTCACTGAAGGAATGCAACTGTTTTCTTCTTTTATCATGTTACTTAACTTTGCAAGACATGGTAAAATGAAAGGAATGGGACAAATTGTGACATGGAGTATTGTTGATGAAACAATGCACACAGAAGCAATGATTAAATTATTCAGAACATATATTGAAGAAAATAGTAATTTATGGACAGATGAGTTAAAATCTGCAATTTATATTATTGCAACTAAAATGGTTGAATTAGAAGATAAGTTTATTGATCTTTCTTTTTCAATGGGAGAAATGCAAAATCTTACATCGGAAGACGTGAAAAAATATATTCGTTATATTGCCGATAGAAGATTAATTTCTCTTGGTATGAAGGGTATTTTCAAAGTAAAGAAAAACCCTCTACCTTGGGTAGAAGAAATTATTAACGCACCTATTCATGGTAATTTCTTTGAACAAAGAGTAACAGATTATGCAAAAGGTGCATTAACTGGAGGATGGGAAGAAATATGGGGAAGTTAAAAACATTCAATATTTTTTAATACACCAGATTGGTTTCCAATTAATAATTCGGTGATGTATAAATAATTTCAAGAAAAAAAAAATGAAACAGAAAATATTAATCTGCTACAAGAATCCGAAGACTAACGACCCAAATGCATGTCATATTGGGATGGGTGTCACTTCAAATAACAACGCAAGATTTTTGAATAGAAATAATATAGAAGCGTATTCTGTTCCAGTTGTAGATGGTTACCATTTAAAAAATCTATTAAACAAAGAATATTCGGATGTTACTCGTGTAATAATGAGTGCTCCTTTTTTCGATACAGGTTTCTTAAAATCTTTATGTAATAACTTTCCTAAAATACAATTTACAATCACGTTTCATTCTAACTCCGGGTTTCTTGGCATGGACAAATGGTCAATGGGAATGTTGGGTGAATTGATGAAAGCACAAGAAGAAATAAAGAATTTTGAAATTTCCGTTAATTCAGAAAAATTTGCAAAGACTGTTAATTCTATTTTTAGAAAAAATACAACAACTCTCCCGAATCTTTATCCTTATGATAAAAAACCGATGTATCGCAAGAATATTAATATTAACATATTAAAGATAGGTTCTTTCTCAGCAATTCGTAGTCTTAAAAATATTCCAACAGCCGCATTTGCAGCAGCAATTTTATGTAAAGAATTATATGCACATACTGAATTTCATATTGTAGTAGGAAGAAACGAAGATCCACAAGCTGATAAAATTATCTCCGGTATTGAAAATCTTTTTAAACATATTCCGAATATCAAATTAGTTAAAAATGATTGGAGAGATAATGAAGAATTTAAAGAATTGGTGAAGCAGATGAATATTATATTCATGCCTTCTTTCACCGAATCTTTCAACAACGTAACTGCTGACGCTATTTCTGTTGGCACACCAGTTGTTGTTGGAGAAGCAATTAATTGGTTACCAAAGAAGTTCAGAGCAAATGCTGATGATGCAAAAGAAATTGCTGAAATCGGTAAAAGATTGTTATTCGATGAATTCTCTACAATAGATGGTTTATGTTCTTTAGATGATCATAATAAAACGGCATTTAAATATTGGAAGTCTTATCTTGGTACTCAAGAAAAAACTTTTGTGCAAAAGATTAAAGGATTTTTTAAATTAATATTTAAAAGATAATGGTAATTTAATGAACTTGGAAGATTTAAAGAAAATCAATAAGCAAATTGTGGATGAAGTATATCCATCCACTTTTTATTACGGTAATCTTACAGAAGAACAACATCTTAGAATTTTAACTAGATTACTTGATCAAGCAACCGAAAGAGGATGGATTTCTGCTGGCGGCAAAAAACCAAAAAAACTAACGTTCTTTTTTGATAATATCTAAGGTCTGCCCTGCCCCCTATATTTTTTGAAATTTCTCTTTTTAGACTTATTTAATGAGGACATTTTAGGATCTCTAATATCCTGAGATGTCTTTTTCTTTTTTGATTTACTTTGTATCCGAATACCTTCTACAAAACTTAATCTGGGCATAATGTTCCTTATAATTTAATATAACAACTTATAACTATATAGTAATAGTAAAGATATAATACCCCAAAAAACATTTTCTTATTATTAGACTTGAAACTACATTTACAACTGTTTATGACATTGATAATAAAAATGGATTGGTTTTTGTTACAGTATAATAAAACATTACAACAAACAAAAGTTGTTGTGCAAGAATGATGTAGTCACTCTTGCAATCGCATCTTTCTCACAAAATTCAAAAGTAGCATCTCTTTTAGGGTGGTCTGAACTAATATGAAACAAGTTGAAGCAAAAATTCTAACAGATTTTTTAACATATGCATCACCAGCACAAAAACAAGATTTTGAAAAAAAGAAAAACATAAAACAGAAATATAAATATCTTTTAGATTTCTGTTGGATAAATCAAGATCAATACATAAAATACACAAAAGGAAAAATATGACAAAAATTGTTTATTGTGAAATTTGCAATCAAGAAGCAGTAATCAAAGCCAAAAAAGAAATATTGTTTTGTCCATTTTGTGGAAATTGTGATGACAATTTAGATTTTTCTGAAGTTGATGATTTTTTTGATGAAGACTAAATTCAGAGAAAACACTTGTTATATTTCGGAATTGATTATTCAATAACATCACCTTCGATTTGCTCCTTTTTGGGGGAGAAAAAAGACTTCTCCCCCAAAAACTGCAATTTCTTTTATTACAACAAAAGAAAACAAAAAAACACCCAAAACAACATCCACCAAACAATCCCCCAAGAAAGTTATAAAACACCAATACAAAGATTTACAAGAACAGCAAATTGGGCAATTAGATGTATTGAAGTAACAAGACAAGCATATGATTATCCAGAAACATTAATACTAATAGAAGATTATTCCTTTGGTTCAAAAGGAAAAGTATTTGAAATAGCAGAAAATTGTGGAATCTTAAAATTCTTATTAGAACAAGAAAATTACAACTATCAAAAAATCTCACCCACATCATTAAAGAAATACGCAACAAACTCTGGAAAAAGTACAAAAGAAGACATGTACAATAGTTTCTATACAGAAACACAATTTGATATAAAAAAAGTATTTTCTGACAAAACCACAAAAAACATCACAACACCAATATCAGATATTGTAGATAGTTATTACCTTTGTTCAAAAATCATAGAAGGTTTATAAAAAAATTTTTTGGGGAAAAATTTTTGGGGGAAAAATTTATTATATTTTGATTTAGGAAAAGGGAAATGTGTTTAGGGGGGTCGGTCTGTGGGAAAAAAGAAAAGAATCTTTTAAAATGGGGGGATAATACATAATACCCCAGGGGGTACTAGGGGTACTAGTAGTACTAATCTTATGTTAGTACCCCCCTAGTACCCTCTCCAATAGTCGCTGGTTGCGGCAATAAAGCGCATCGTCGCTGAGCGTCCACGAAGGATCGTACCGCGCGGCGGCTCTTGACCGCATCGTCGCCAGTTCGTCGCTCGTGAGACGGTGGCACCATTGGTGCCACCACGCCTCCATCTCCGCCAGCATGCGGAGATTGTAAACCATGCCGCATTTCGCGGCGAACTCATCGAAATCGGTGTGATTAAGCATGATCA
>Ga0194131_10007699_pt1 | contig 14380 bp, 11 predicted proteins | sample TA2KigO120mmetaG_FD_148631 | JGI IMG/M metagenome (GOLD analysis project Ga0194131, IMG submission 148631) | Freshwater microbial communities from Lake Tanganyika, Tanzania - TA2015053 Kigoma Offshore 120m | ecosystem: Environmental > Aquatic > Freshwater > Lake | place: Tanzania: Lake... | reverse complement strand
AAGAGCACCTCGATGTTACGCCGACTCAGTTCAGGCAGGATGACGTCCAACTCACGAAAACGAACCAGCGGTTCTCCCCCGACGATAGAAACATGCAGCGGTTTGTGCCGGTCCACCAGTTTCAGCATCCCATCGATCAGCGCTTGGCCTTTGTAATCGGTCAGTGATTCGAGCGGTCCGGCTTCTCCGAGATGGCCGGGATCGAAAGCATAACAGCCCAGACACCGCTGGGGGCACTCTCGTGTGATCTCTACCGACAAAAGCGGATTTTTGAAATCGACCGGGATGTGTACATACGCAAGGCCGGCCGAAACTACGGAAAAACCTTCTTCCTTGTTTACCTTTTCGTTTGCCGGCGCCAGATTGACAAGCACCTGATAACCGACTTCCTTGATGGCTTTGACATGCTGTGTGGCGATTTGAGCGGATGTCGCCAGATGGTCCGAAATCGGGACCAGCGTTTTGATGGATGCAAGCGTCGTATCCGTTTCGGTATAAACGGGCATCTGGGCGTACGACCGACCGACCGACAACACGAGCAAAGCAATGGCGGTTATGTAGCGCATTCAGCCTCTCCTGTTACCAGGTGCGTTCTTTGAGCAGTTCTTGTATCGCTTCCTTGGGAACGGGAAGCTGGTCGATGCGATCTTCGAGCCAGCGCGAAAAATCGATTTCGATTTCATCGGTCCACCGGTCGTCGATTTGGCCGGGGGTGTAGCGACCCTCTTGGAGTCGCTGTTTGCCAAACATGTCGCGCAGACTGATCAGTTCGGAGGTTTTGACTACTTTTTCGGCAAGATGCGGCGGCACGAATACGACCCCCTCGCGTTTTGCCAAAACGACGTCGCCCGGCATGACGGTCGCTTGTCCGATACGTACCGCCGTATTGACGCCCATGAGCATGATGGTCGGAGAGGCGTATGAGGGATGCCAACCCCTTACGTAGCAGGGGAAATCGGGAATCTCTTCGATGCCTTCCAGATCACGCACCGAACCGTCAAACACAACGCCGTTACCGGAACGGGCATGGATGGCCATTCCGAGATTGTCACCGATGATGGGGCCGTCAAGAATTTTGCCATATACATCCGCCACATAGACGTCGCCGGGACTGAGCAGGTCTATGGGCCATGAAATCTGGTCACCGATACACCCCGTGCGTGCCCCTTTTTCTTCCATGATCTTGCGGATCGCCGGACGACGTGGCATGTACATGGCTGTCAACGCGCGTCCTACAAGCGTAAGACCTGGATGCGTGCATTGCCAGCCGTCTTCGAATTGAAACGCGTATCCCTCGCCTCTCAGCACCCCCCATGCCTGCGTGGTGGTTACGTGCCGCATACGCTCCAGTATGCCATCGGGTACTTTGGGACGACCGTCGGGAAACCGTTCACCGTTCCACTCCGGCGTATATTCGATCAACTCTCCCGGGGTAAGATTAAGCGGACAAAATTTTTCCGGCATGTCCTACTCCTTTCTGCTATCATGCGTTACAAAAGTTCCTGATGACTTGACGATCAAACGAGACAACAGCTTGGACAGGCCAAGGGTTGCCTCTACGGAATCATGTCTTGACGTGCGGCATGGATAAAATCCGTATAGGGCGGCGTTATGCCGGCGGCTCGGAGCGCCGCTGCGATCTGGCCGCGATGATACCCACCGTGTACCCCGATATGGGTCAGGATGTCGGCCAGAGGGCTGGTAAACCGTTCTCCTCTGGAGTTGGCATACGAACAGGGTTCTGTCAGCGTCTTGTCCGTGCAGATGGCCAGATAACTTTCCCATTTCCGGATACCCGTTTCGAGTCGGCTCCGGCATTCTTCCGGCGTCCACGAAGGCCATACGGGAATCCCCGGATCGGCGTTTTGCACGCGTCCCAGCCATAGCCATTCCGCGGCGACGATATGCGCCATCCCATTGAGCGCGGTCGAGGGCGGCTGTGCCAGATTTTCGAGCGCCATCATCGTTTCTCGGTTTGCCCACATGCCATAGCGATAGAGTCGAAGATAGAAAGAAAGCGACATAGTTTAAGTCTCCGGATGCCATTGCCATGTAGAAAGATGTGGAGGCGGCCCTTCTACGGCAATAGCAGCGATATAGCCGGGTTCCGGCTTCAACCCGAGTAGCGACCAACGTCCGGCCTCGGACGGGTCCCATCGGGTCGCTGTCAGCGCCGGCGGATCGTATTCGGTCAGCGTAACGTCATATTCACTCAACGGGCAGGTCAGTCCTTCCCCTATGGCTTTTACAAAGGCTTCTTTGCGGGTCCAGCACCGTAAAAACGCCGCATCCTGTCGGTCTTCTGGCAGGCTTTCCAGCGTTCGGGATTCGGACGCCGAGAAAAAACGCTCCGCCAGTTTGAGCCGGTCGGTGTAGGTGGGGCGGTCGAGGCATTCCACATCCACGCCGACCCGAAAATGGCGGATGACCCCATAGATCGCCACGTTACGGGTGTGGGAAAGATTGAAACATATCCCCGATCCATCGTCGGCCAGTTCGGGTTTTCCGTGTTCGCCGTAGGCAAAGTGCACTTCCGATGCGGGGCGACCGAGATATTTTCCGAGTATGTCTCGGAGCGCAGCTCGCGCGACGATAAACCGGTCTCGGACCAGATGGATGACAAACCGGTCGGCACGGTCGCGTTCCTCATTGTTGAGCGTAGCGAAAAGCCGTTCCTGTTGATGCGGAGTGACGCTGAGCGACGCTTTCCAGAGGTGCAACTCGCCCGAACCGAGCGCGGGAAAACGGGAGGATGGGGTCTGAAAGGATAGCGCCATAAGACCGATTGGGGGTTTTAGATTTTGGATTGCGGACATGGATTCAATCGGTCAGGGGATAGGGTTTTCCGTATAGCAACAAGGACAAGCGGGTCCAGGGATGAAGACGGATCTATCGGTTCTGTGTAAAGTCGTTGAGCCATGTTTTGTCCCACAGGGCATGGAAACTGTTTTTTTTGTACGGATGTGCGGCACAGGCGTCTACGTTTAGTTCGAGACCCAGCCCTGGGCGCTCCGGCAAGACGTATTCCCCTTGGCGGATAGGGTTCCAGCCGTATACAAGGTCGTTTCGCCAAGGGACATCGTATTCGGCAAAAGCTTCTTGGATCATGGCGTTGGGTGTGGCCCAGTCGAGGTGGAGCGCGGCGCAGAAGGCGACCGGGCCGATGGAACAGTGAGGGGCGATCCGCATATCCTGCGCTTCGGCCATGGCCGCGATTTTTTTGGAGATAAGAAGTCCCCCGCAGTGCGCAGGATCCATCTGCACGATGTCCGCCGCGCGCAACGCGGTCAGCCGATAGAAATCCGGCAGGATATACAACCGTTCTCCGGCAGCGATGGGAAAGGGGAGCGCGGTCTTGACTTCCTTAAGCAAATCGAGACTGTTGGGTGTCACCGGTTCTTCGTACCATGTGGGACAATATTGTGCCAGTCGGCGCCCCATTGGGACGGCGCTGCCGACGGACAGCCTGCCGTGTACTTCGATCATAAGCTGTACCGCCGGTCCCACCCCGTCTCGGATCGCCGCGACGATAGCCTCGGCCTCGTCCATTTCCGGCTCGACCATATCTTTCCACGCCACCCCGAACGGATCGAATTTGAGACCGCGGTATCCTTTGGCAACTGCCTCTTTTGCCCGCTCCGCATACTGCTCCGGGGTGTGTGCTCCCCCGTACCATCCGTTGGCATAGGCAAACAGACGCTCGTGACAGCGTCCGCCAAGAAGGCGGTAGACCGGCTGTCCACAGGCTTTGCCGATCAAATCCCAGCAGGCCGTCTCCACCCCGCTTATGGCCGTCATGACCGTTGATCCGCCCTGATACTGATCTCGGATCATGTGGCCGGCCATCCGTTCCACGTCAAACGGGTCAGCGCCAAGGATACGGTCCTCCACCCACTCATGGAGCATGGTCTGCACCGTCTGTTCCTGCCATTCGAGCGATGCTTCCCCAAGACCAGTAAGTCGGGTGTCCGTCGTCAAACGAACAAACAGATAATTGCGTAGTCCCGCGTTGGTCAGAAAGGTTTCGATTTTGACGATTTTCACGACCGTGCTATTTCCTCTCGAATACGATACGTCCACCGACTACGGTCATCATGATTTTGGCGTCTCGGATGTTTTCCGGCGCTATGGCGGTCAGATCGTGGTCGATCAGGACAAAGTCGGCCCATTTTCCGGGTGTGAGCATTCCTTTGGCGTTTTCTTCGAACGATGCGTAAGCGGCATGGGACGTATAGCCGCGCAGGGCTTCTTCCACCGATATTTTCTGCTCCGGAACCCACCCATCGGGATTTTTGTCGTCCAATGTCCGTCGGGTTACGGCGGCGTAGATGCCTTCGAGGGGTGTAGGCGGCGCGACAAACCAGTCGCTGCCAAGCGCCAATTTGGCCCCGGCGTCGAGCAGGGCGCGAAAAGCATAGGTCGTTTTGATCCGCTCCGGGCCGATGACTTTTTCTGCCCATCTTCCATCGTCTATGGCATGATAGGGCTGCATACTCGGAATGACAGCCGAAGCGCCAAACCGGGTGATATCGCCCGGTGCGATATGTTGCGCGTGTTCGACACGAAAACGCCGGTCTCGCGTCCCGTTTTCCGAGGCGACCCGGTCGAAGATATTGAGCAGGGTATGGATCGCCCGGTCGCCGATGGCGTGGACCATGACGTGAAGACCGGTTTTGTCCGCGCCGGAAATCCATGTGTACAGGTTTTCGGGGGTATTGACAAAAACCCCGCTGTCGTTCGGGGCATCGGTAAACGGGGTCATAAAAGCGGCGGTATGCGAGCCAAGCGATCCGTCTACAAAGCCTTTTAGCCCGCCGATGCGTACCCATGCGTCGCCGCGTCCTTCTGCGGCTACCCGGTCACGTAGTTTCTCCCAGTCGGCAAGCGGGACGACGGCGTAAACCCGCGTGGTAAGCCTGCCTGTATTTTTAGCGCGCAGTACGGCGTCCAGTTCGCTCCATCCGGCCATGTTATGAACGGAGGTTACCCCTTGTTGGGCGACATAGTGCATGGCAGCGTCAAGCGCGCGGTCTTCGAGTTCGGCCGGTGGGGTCGGAACGACGCGCCACACGGCGTCCATGGCGTTGTCTTTGAGGACACCTGTCGGCGATCCGTCCGGCAAACGGACAATGGTTCCACCGGGTACGTCTTTTAATGCGGCGGTGATATCAGCGGCGGTGAGTGCGGCGGAGTTGGCAAGCGCCATGTGACCGTCCAACCGGCTGACCCACACAGGATTGGCCGCGGTGACCGAGTCGATCCAGTCCTTCCGGGGCAGTTCTCCACCCCACAGTTCATGATCCCAGTCGCCCCCCGTGATCCATGCGCCGGCAGGGATCGTCTTGGCAAACGCGGCGATACGAGCGATAAACTCGTCCTGAGTTTTGGCGTCTCGCAGTTGAACGGACGACAACCGGAACCCCCCGTCGATAAAGTGTACATGGGTATCTATAAATCCCGGTGTGACCATCTGTCCTTTTGCGTCTACGAGGCGGGTTTGCTCGCCGGTCAACGCTTCGATCTCCTCGTTCGAACCGACCGAAAGAATACTGTCGCCTTTTACGGCAAGTGCCTCGGCCCATGGACGAGCGGGATCGCCGGTCCATATTCGCGCGTGGGTTACGGCAAGCGTAGCGGGGTCGGAAGGACCACCGCAACCGGAAAGACCGGCCAACAAAAAAACCGGGAGAAAGCGGGAAAAAATTTTTCCAATACGCCGCATGGTGTACCCCTTTGCCCGATTCGAAAACCGCATCTCGATAGCGAAGTTTACCAGTCCGCCACGCTTCCGTCGGTTTCGTAGAAGTATTCGCCGCCGAGTTCTTCTTGATAGACGGCGGTTTGCCGTATCCGTTCTTCGTCGATTTCGAAACCGAGCCCGGGCTTGTCGGGTAAATCGATGTGCCCGTCCTTTACCTTCCAGCTTTCTTTGAGCAACCCGGCGCCCAGTCCCTGATCGATCTGTTCCTGCGCCAAAAAGTTGGGTACGACTGCGTCCACCTGGAGCGAGGCGGACAAGGCTACGGGACCGATGGCGCAGTGTGGCAGGATGTGCATGTAATAGACTTCCGCCATGTTGGCGATTTTTTTGAGTTCGGTGATACCCCCTGAGTGCGAAGTGTCAGGCTGTATGTAGGCGACGGCATGTTTTTCGAACACTTCTCGGAAACCCCACCGGGTAAGCAATCTTTCCCCCGTGGCGATCGGAAAGGGAACGTGGTCCGACACCTGTTTGAGCGCATCGACGTTTTCCTGTGGGACGGGTTCTTCGACAAACATGGGCCGCATGCCCTTGATGGCGTGACATACTTCGATGGCCAGTGCGGGTGTCATTTTGCCGTGAAAATCAAACGCCAGTTCCACGCCGGGACCGACCCATTCGCGCATCAGAAAGGCGCGTTCGGCAAATTCGTCGATCATGGCGGGGGGTTCGTGACCGCGCCATTTGCCGCCGGGACCGGATTTGAACGCCGTGTATCCCTGTTTCATGAGCATGTCGAGACGCGCTCTTGCGGCGGCTTTCCCCTCGTCCGTCAGGCTGCCGATGCCCCAGTGGGCATAGACGCGGATACGGTCACGCACGGCTCCGCCCAGCAAGCTGTGTACTGGGACGCCGTAGTATTTGCCGGCAATGTCCCACAGTGCCTGATCGATGCCCGACAGCGCGGTCATCAGCACATTGCCACCCCGGAAAAAGGCGGAACGGTAAATATGCTGCCAGTGGTGTTCGATCTGCAGGGGATTTTTGCCGACAAGGTATTCGGCCAACTCTTCGACAGCGGCATGGACGCTTTGGGGTTTGCCTTCGAGTGTGGTCTCGCCCCACCCCGTGATCTCGGTGTCGGTGACGATTTTGACAAGACGGACACGCGGCATGGGAAAAAATTGTTCGATAGCGACGATTTTCATGCGGGTCTCACCTCTACGGTTTGGCCTTCCTGCGCATACGAAACGTTGGGGAAGATGTCGGCGGCAAGGGCGAGCGATTCCTCGCACCGGTCGAGTTGGTAGTGGAGCAGCATAAGCCGGCGTACATCGGCAATCCGCGCGATACGGGCCGCGTCCTCTGCCGTGGAGTGGCCATCCCGGTCGAGTTCGTGACGCGGATGGTCGTGGACAAAGGTGGAATCGTGCAACAGAAGATCGCAGCCTGCCACATGCGCGGCAATCGGCTCATGATAGGCCGTATCACCGGTAAAACAGATCGTCGCGCCCGAGACGCGATCAAAAAAACGATAACACCTTCCATCGACCGGGTGACGGGTTTTACAGGCGGAAAGCGTATAGGTTTCGGTTTCGTATGTCTCACCCGGCGCGATGATATGCACGGCAGGACGCCAGGCAAACTGCGGATGCCGTTCCGCCATCAGAAAGGAAAAAGTAGCGTCGAGAACGCGGCGCAGGTCGTCCGGTCCAATCAGCGTAAGACGGGGAATACCCAGTTCGGGCCGCCACCGTTGCGACCAATGAAAAAAGAGTAGCGGCAACCCAATGTAATGGTCCTGATGACAGTGCGTAAAGATAACCGTCCGGATGTTGAGCGGGTCGATGCCATAGCGGATCATCTGCGCGACACCGTACCATCCGGTATCCACCAGATGGATGCCGTCGATTACAAAACTCGCCACATCCCGTCCCGGTTCAGGGACGGCGTCTGCGGTTCCAAGAAAGGTCAAAGTCGTAGGCGTAGTCATTTTATATAAAAATCGGATTGCAGAACGCCGGTATCAAGCGGGTTCCGCAATCCGAATCCGAAAGAAAAACGCTGCAACGCTATTTTTTGGCGGCGGTCGCAATTTCCAGCGCACCGGCGTGACAGGTATAACAGGTCACCTGATCCAATTTGGACTTGCTCATGACGTTTTTGTTAATGGTCACCACCTGAGCATTGATGTCCTTGACCAGCTTGATAAATTCCCGTCCCACCTTCTTGGGTTTCATCTCGTCGCTAGAATAGTCCTTCAGATTATGGCAGTAGGCACACTTCTGGCCGATGCCGTCGCTCACGCCCTTCATATAGTCGCGCACTTCCTTGCCCGACATGCCCTTGAGCACTTGAAGGTTTTTGGGATCGCCCACCTGCCCGTAGGCCGAGACGCCCGTCAACATCAGTGCGATCGCTACACCGACCATGCCCCATCTCCTAAACCGCCGTCCCATTTGTTCTCCTTTCGATGCAAGCATTATCCCTGGCAATCCCGGATCTGTCGTCCTTGCTGGCACGGGCGGATAATAGCCGGGATGCCAAAGGTTGTCAAGACAATTCGCCCGTTGCCCTCTGTATAAAGAACGTGTCAAAATGTCTGGGGTCCAGGTAGCCTAATCTCCTTATTTTCCGGTTGACAGTATGAACGCATTACCGATTCATTGCAGGTATGCAAGATGCCTTTCTTTCTTCTCTCTTCTAACTTTATCTGCTTTTTGGCCTATGCTTGACACCATACTACGAGCGGTCGGGGTGTTTGGGGCTTCCGACAGTCTTTTGTTCAAAACCCCGATTTCCCCATGGTTGATTGTGCTGATAGGAGTCGGTCTTGTCGGTCTTGTCGCGTATGTCTATCGCCGCACCATCGTCACCGTCTCGCCCGGAATGCGCTATACGCTGATCGGTCTCAAGACGCTGGCGATTGTGCTTCTGGTCGTCTGTCTGCTCGAACCGGTGGCCCTAAACTCTGAAGTTACACCCCAGCAGGGGTTTTTGCTCGTTTTATTTGACGACTCGAAAAGCATGAGCATTCAGGACGGTTCGGGTACTTCTTCACGTATTGACGCCGTAAAACGGGTATTTAGCGAACAGGCGTTGCTGGAGACATTTGGAAAACGGTTCAAGGTGCGTGGGTTTCGTTTTTCGTCCGTCACCGAGCGATTGGGTGACATAAGCGAGTTGACCGCCGAGGGTGATGCAACGGACATTGCCGGCGCGCTCGATCAGGCGGCAGGCGAGTTCCGTGACATGCCGCTTGCGGGGATCGTGCTGGTTTCGGATGGCGGCGACAACGCCAGTCCCGGCTCCGGCGCACTGACGGGCGCGACGGACTATCTCAAGTCACAGAAGGTTCCCGTTTTTTCCGTCGGCGTAGGGGGCAACCGGATCGCCAAAGACATCGAAATTCTCAAAGTGGCAACGTCAAAAACGCTTACCACCGGCTCGATTACAGACCTGTACGTCACCATCAAAAGCTCCGGCTACGAAGGAAGAGCCGTGGATTTGGAAATCCGGGAGGGAGCGCGGCTGGTGCGCACGGAAAACATACGGCTCGGTAAGGATGGGGATACCCAGCGGATCAAATTGGCACTGTCACCGGTGTCGCCCGGTATTTTCGAGTATACGGCGGAAATCCGACTACAGAACTGGGAGATGATCGTAGAAAACAATCAGCGGCGTTTTATCATCGACAACCGGGCAAAAACCGGGCGGATCCTGTATGTGGAAGGCTATCCGAGAAAAGAGTTCAAGTTTATCCGTCGCGCACTGGAAGACGATCCCCGTCTCAAGGCCGTATCGATGGTCCGCATCTCGCCGGAAGGACGTCTTTACCGACAGGGGATTCAGGACGTCTCGGAACTTCAGGAAGGCTATCCGCGCACACGTCGAGAATTGTTTACCTATGACGCGATTATATTCGGGGATGTGGAAGCGGCTTGGTTTGCGCCGGAACAGCTCAAGATGACCGAGGAGTTTGTCAGTGTGCGGGGTGGCGGGTTTCTGATGTTGGGAGGCGATCAGGCGTTTAGCGAGGGCGGATACGCGGGTACGCCCATCGAAGACGCCCTGCCGGTTCGGCTTTTGGGGGGCAGTGGCGCGTGGGGGAGCGGTGTAACGGATCGCTCGTTCCGGCTCCAGCTTACCGCGGAGGGACTTACGCACCCGCTTACCCAACTTGGAGAAACCCCGGAAGAAAATCAACAAAACTGGAACAACCTACCCGAACTGATAGGTTACAACCGAGTGGGCGTTTCCAAACCGGGCGCTACGGTCCTTGCCGTGGATCCTACCACCGATGCGCTTGAAGGCTCCAACACGATCTTGGCGCTTCAGCGCTACGGGCGGGGGCGTTCGATGGCAATTACCACGGCTTCGTCGTGGCACTGGCAGATGCTCATGCCATCCGAAAACCGCTCGCATGAGCGGTTCTGGCAACAAATGGCGCGATGGCTTGCCCTCTCCACCCCCGGACAGGTAACGGTCACGCTCGACAAAGAGTCATACGGTGAAAAGGAAGCGGTGACGATCACCGGCGGGGTATTTGACGAAACGTATGCGCCTGTAAACGAGGCTGTCGTCTACGCCCATGTGACCGGGCCGACCGGACAGACCGAATCCGTACCGCTCGAATGGACATTTGGCGAAGCAGGTGTTTATCGAGCGAAATACCAGCCGAAGATGGGCGGGATGCATCAGGTGGAGGTTTCGGTGCAATCCCCGGAGTCGATTACCGCGAGAGATCAAGCAGGATTTGGCGTGGCGACGTCGATCGCCGAGTTTACCGATCCCACGCTTCAGAACGACGTACTCAAACGTCTGGCCGAATCGACCGGCGGGGTGTATGTCCCGCTGGATCAGGCAAGTCAGCTTCCGGAACGGATACCGGCGGTAAAGCAGATGGCATCTACGACACGCGAGCGCGATCTGCGCGACACGCCCCCGCTTTTTTTCGCCGTCGTGCTTATCCTCGGTCTGGAGTGGTTCTTACGCCGGCAAAAGGGATTGTCGTAACAGGGAGAGCGGTTACGGCGTAGCGGGTAGCGGTGTTTTACCGGACCGTTTTTTGATAAGGAAATACGGGCCGACAGCTCCGCCCGCAAGCAGGAGACCGCCCAGCGTACCCCGAAGCCATTCGGGGCTACCGGCTTTTGCAGACACGGCACCGGAAAGCGTAACGAGCACCCGACGGTCTTCCCGCAAGTCGATTTCCTGTTCCCACAGCGCATAGCCCTTTCTGCTTACCCGAACCCGGTAATTTCCCGGGGCAAGACGCGCGGCATACGGCGTGGTTCCTACCCGTCCTCCGTCGATAAATACGTCAGCGCCTGCGGGCGACGAAATGAGAACAAGCTGTCGTAGTCCAAGCGGATTCTGCGCGGAAGTCTGAGCGACCATCAACAAAAAGACAAGCAAAGTCGTCAAAGGTCTCATCGAAGCAACACCCTCTTTCGATTGCTTACAAACGTACCGGCACTCAGCCGGTACAAGTATACGCCGCTTGCCGCCGGGCGCCCCTGATCGTTGTTCCCATCCCGCCGACCCAAATTCATCCACCCGCCGACAAACTTCCTGTCCCGGCACGTGGCGACTTCGGTAAACGTCACCGGCTAGTTCATTTGATCCCGACCCTACGGTTCGGAGTTTCTGTCAAAAGAAACTGCCGTCCAATGGACTATTGAACGCCAAGAAATTACGGGCGCAGTTTCTTAGGATACGCCTGATGACCCCGTGTTTTTTTGCGGCCCGTCAGCACTTTACCAGCGTTTCGTCCAAGGTATTTCCTTGCCACTCCGGTGTCTGCTCTCGGTCCATCCACCCCGCTTCCGCAGATACCTGCTGACGGACAAAGACAAACAACTCCCGAATCGTCACGGAACGGTCGCCGTCGGTATCCGCCGCACCCTGCAAACCACGCAACACAAAATAGGTAAACAGACCGTGCGATTTTTCCGGATAGCCCGAACTGACCTGATTGCCCGCCGACGCCGTCAACACGGCGGTATGTTCTCCGGGGTTTGCCGTCCGGGTTTCCACCGCGATACCGCATGCGCCGGCCATAAGCATCTCGACCTGTTTTCCTCTGCCGACGCGCCCGCTAAAACAGGCATCCAGCAATACCGTGGCACGGCGAACCGGAAGTTGTTCCAGACTCCGGTATAGTTCGGCGATCCGATAGCTGGTCGCCGGATAATTTGGATCTCCGTCGGACGGCATCAGATAGGCGTCGCCTGTGGACAGGTCCGGCGCGCCGTGTCCGACATAATAGACAAACACCTCGGAAATCCCCGGTTTGATCCGTTTGGCAAGCCACCCCTGCACCGGATCGAATACCTTTCTGAATTCCCCCTGTGTCGCCTCCCCATCGGTCCGGATATAGATATTCGTCTCGGACAGTCCAAGCGTGTTGACAAAATACTCACGTATGATTCGGGCGTCGTATCGGGCAAAAGAAACGGCTGGTGCATATCGGTATTTTTCCACGCCAAGGATGACGCCGACCGCATCGGGGCGCTGGATAGACGACACCGGGGCTTGATCCACACCGGTGGCTATTGTCGAAGGAAGAGGAGTGGAGCCGGTAGAGGTTTTCGAGAACGCAGGCACGTTTGCGATACGAATCTCCCATCGTCTCAAAATGCCATCTTCTTCGCCTGCGGCCAGACTTTTTCCGTCCGGGCTGAACGCCACGGCCCACACGGGGCGCTCTTCGTCACGCTGAAACACCATCCGACGGCGTTCTATGTCCCATACCCGGATGGTGTGGTCCCATCTTGCGGAAGCCAACCAGCGTCCGTCCGGCGAAAACTGAAGCGAGAAGACCAGTTTCAGATGTCCTTTGAAAGTTGCGACGACGCTTTTGCTTTGGATGTCCCAGAGCAAAAGGATGTCGTCTCTTCCATTACCGGTTGCCAGCCAGCGTCCGTCACCGGAAGCCGCCATGGGGGACGAAGCACCGGTCAGTTCCCCCGCGGGTTCTTTTGTGGCAGGATCGTAGAGCAGGACGTTGCCGGACGCGGTGGGGATCGCCAACAGGTTGTCACCGGGAATGAAGACCGCTTGTCCCCCGCCGTCCGTCGGCTCCGGAACCAAGTGGGCGTATCCCGGCATACGGTAGTTTCGCAGCTTGACTTTTTTATCGCCGGACGTGGTCATAAGCCACAACCGGCCATGGGAAATACTTGCTCTAAGTACGGAAGCACCGACGTCTATCGTAGAGGAAAGATCGCTTGTCTGGGAATTCCATATCCGCAGGGTCTGGTCTTTGCTTGCTGAGACGATGGCGCTTCCGTCCGGTGCGTATGAGATGGCCCACACCGGTCCTGCATGACCCCGCATGATGACCGGTTCGATCCGTCGAGCGCTGTCCCAGCGTTTTACCAGATGATCCATGCCGCCGGATACGAGATAACGTCCGTCCGGGTCGTAGGCGATCGTCGTAACCGCGCCCTGATGGGCCAGCCATGTTTCCGGGGCCGACAGGGTGAAGGTCTGCGCCGGAACCTGCACGGCAAGCCCCAAAACCAGCACCAATCCCCCTGTTTGCGCTATCTGGCGGATACGTCGATACATAGACATCAACAGCCCCAGTAGAGAAGTGGAAAAAATGAAAAGACACGGACGACATCTTCTTTAAAGAACGCATGGCGGGTGTAAAAGTTACAAAAAAATAAGCGCAAATGTATTGCTTACGGTGTCAGCGAGGTTTTGGGAAGGCTGAGGAGATTGGCAAACACACGGAACGCACCGGGGACGCCTGCGGGCAACTGTCGAAACCATGCGTATCCCGTGTAGATATAGCGTCCTTTGCCATAGCGGGCTTCGACCATACCGCCGGCTTTCGGCTCTTCTCCGGGATCACGGGACGCCATGAGCGGGGTATAACGCGGATCCCATTTTCCGAGAAAATAAAGCCCTCGTTCCTGAATCCATCCCTTGAAATCGGTGTCGGTGATTCGGTTGGGGATGTTAAACAGAGGATGATCGGGGACCAGCCGTTCGATGGGCGCGTTTTCGTCGGTCACACGATCGTGAGGCATACGGATGGAAGCGGGGTACGGTCCGAATTGTCCGGTGTTAAAGACGTACTGGTTATACTGGACGATAAAGGTTCCACCGGTCCGGACGTATTCGAGCAGGCGATGGTTGAGCGCCGCGAGATCGGGTCGCGCCTCATAAGCACGAATTCCGGCCACGATGACGTCGTACCGGTTTAGATCACCCGAAGCCAGTTCTTCTTTGTCCAGCAACCGGACTTCTGCGCCAAGCTGGCGGATGGCTTCCGGCACATCGTCGCCTACGCCCATGACATAGCCTACCTTCAGATCCGGCGCCATACCGATATCTAAGGCATGGACGATAGATACCGCTTCACGGTACTGATGACGGGTCTCGATATGCGGATAGGCAATCTCGCGAAACCCTTCGGTGTACATTTTTCCGTTGTGTTCGGCAACGGCTCGGATTTGGTACACACCGGGCGCCAGCTTTTCCGGCGTTTCCACGGTAAAAGACAGGGTAGCTTCCTGATTTTTTTCGGTAAAGGTAAACGGTGCGGTTTCCGGGATCACTTTCCATCCTGCGGGGACTTGGAGTCTGAGTACACCGGATGTTTCGCCACGCGCATGGTTACGCAGGGTTACAGGAAACGCACGGGACCGGCGTTTGTCCGTCAGT
>Ga0194131_10007696_pt1 | contig 14381 bp, 9 predicted proteins | sample TA2KigO120mmetaG_FD_148631 | JGI IMG/M metagenome (GOLD analysis project Ga0194131, IMG submission 148631) | Freshwater microbial communities from Lake Tanganyika, Tanzania - TA2015053 Kigoma Offshore 120m | ecosystem: Environmental > Aquatic > Freshwater > Lake | place: Tanzania: Lake... | reverse complement strand
GCCGATGCGGCCCGCCGCGGTCGCGCACGTCTCGGACAGGTTGACGCCGCCATCGACACAGTCCGGGTTGTCGCGCAGGTCGACCGTGATCGCGCCGCGCTTGCCGTCGATGATGACCTTCGCCGTGATCGGAATGCCATCGGGCGCGATGCCGGGGATCGGATCATGGCGCGTCGTGTAGGTCAGGGTGCTGCTGGGCATCTGCTTGATCGCCGCGATGGCGCGCCGGCGGCCGTAATCCATCCAGGCCTCGATGAACGCTTTGACCGTGGCCTTGCCGTAGCGCGCAACCAGCTCCTGCAGGCGCCGTTCGGCAACGCGGCAGCCGCCGACCTGGGCCCGGTAGTCGCCGTACCAGACGTAGCTGACGCGGATGTTGTGCCGGCACATGCGGATCAGATCGGCGCGGTCCTCGTAGTTTTCCTGGAACCGCATGTTGGGCAGGTGCAGGCCTTCCTCGAACACGGACTTCAGGTTGGCGTCCATGGTCGTCGGCACGTGTGCGCCGGTATCGGCGTGGTGGGACCGCGACAAGGCCCAGAACATCGGGTCCCCGTCGCAGAAGACGGGCACGCACAGCGTCATGTCGGCGTGGTGCGTCGTGCCATGGTAGGGGCTGGTGTTAAAGTACGCGTCGCCTTCCTTGATGTCGTCGTAGGTCGCCGCGACGGCGCGCGTGTTGATCTCCAGCGAATTGGTGTGGATCGGCATCGATTCCTCGACGCTGATCAGGCGGTGATCGAAGGTCAGCAGAGCGCAGCTCATGTCGCGCGCGTTGGTGATGGCGGCCGAGCGGCTCGCTTTCATCACCGTGTTCGACATTTCGCGCACGATCGCTTCCAGGCGGCTGGCCAGCACCGCCATGAGCATGGGATCGAACGGTCGCCGCGCGGCTGCGCCACGCGCCTTCGGTCCCTTGACGCGCCGCGCCCGCGCCGCCGTGTTCTCGCGCGCCATGGCGCCCCCCTAGGCGAGATGCTTGAGATACTGACCGACGAAGTCGAAATCGACCAGTTTCGCGTAGGCGTCGATCAGCCGGCGGGTCACCGGCCCCGGCATGCGGCCTTCGCGCACGGCCCGTCCGTTGAAGCCGCGCACCGGGCAGATGCAGAAGCTGGTCGAGGTGATGAACGCCTCGTCGGCGTTGTAGGCGTCGTAGAGGTCGATATCCTTGCGCACGACCTCGACGCCGATCCTGGCGGCCTCCTCCAGCACCGTCTCGCGGCTGATGCCGCACAGCACGTAGAGGTCCTGCGGCGTGTACACGACGCCGCCCTCAACGACGAAGATGTTGGAACCGATGCCTTCGGACAGGTTGCCGTTGTGGTCGAGCAGGATCGCCCAGGCCTTGGGGTTCTGCCGGCGCACCTCCTGGTCGCCCAGGATGAGGTTCAAGTAGTTGTGGGTCTTGGCGCGCGGTGTCATGGCGTCGGGGGCGGCGCGGCGCACCGAGGGCACCACCACGTCGATCCCGTCACGGAAATAGTGGGCGCGCGCCTTGAGCGGCAGAGGCGTGCACTCGACGATCAGCGTCGGCCCACGCGCCTGGTAGACGTCGCCGCCAGGAATCTCGGCGCCGCGCGAGACGCGCTGGCTGACCCAGTAATCCTCGTCGGGGCCGATCAGCGGCAGGTTGCGCGCCAGCACATCCTCGGTGATGCGGATCAGCTCGTCGTGCGCGACGCCCGGGTCAATGTCCAGATAGCGAAGGGACTTGTAGAAGCGATCGATGTGGGGGCGCAGCTTGAAGATGCGATGCCCGAAGGTGCGAGTGGTGTCGAACGCGCCGTCGCCGAACTTGAAGCTGCGATCGCGGAACGACACGACGGCGCGGCTCTCGGGCACGATCTCGCCGTTGATGTAGACGACACGCTCGTTCGGACGGTCGATCATGTCTCGCCAGGCTCGGTTGGTGCTTGTGATCACCACGTTACCGTATACGAAACGCTTTGTTCGGACGATAGGCGTCTGCTAGAGTCCGACGCAATTCCAGCGAGTGGTACAAGCAGCTGGTCAACGCGGGAGAGGATCCTGGGTTTCAGCGCCTGTGTCGACATCGGCGGCACGTTCACGGACCTGGTCGTGCACGAGCACGGCAAGGGTCTGCGCATCTTCAAGTCGCCGTCGACGCCGGGCGCCTTCGAGCGCGGCTTCATCGACGTGCTGGCGCTGGCGGCCGAGCACTACGGGCTGACGTTGCCCACCTTCCTCAAGCGTCTGGATCGCGTCGTCCACGGCACCACCGTGTCGACCAACGCGTTGGTCGAAGGCAAGGTCGCGCCGGTCGGGCTGGTCTGCAACGAGGGACACCCGGACGTCCTGACGCTCCGCGAGGCGCCGCGCAAGCGGGCGTTCAACTGGAAGATCGACTATCCCGAGCCGTTCGTGCCGCGCAACCGCACGTTCGAGGTGCGCGGGCGCATCGATTCGCTCGGCAACGAGCTGACGCCGCTCAGCGACGCCGACGTGCGCGAAGCCGTCACGTTCTTCAAGCGCGCGGGCGTCGAGGCCATTGCAGTATGCCTGCTGTGGTCGATCGTGAACCCCGGTCACGAGCGGCGCGTGCGCGAGATCGTCGCGGCGGCGTGGCCCGAGATCCCCGTCGTGCTCAGCCACGAGCTGAACCCAATCCCGCGCGAGTACCGTCGCACCATTGCGACGGCAATCGACGCTTCGCTGCACCCGATCGTCAGCAACTATGTTGGCAAGCTGGATTGCACCCTGCGCGAGCAGGGCTTCGAGAACGAGCTGCTGATCGGCAACTGCGTGGGCGGCATGATGCCGCCGGATGAGATCGTTCGCCGCCCCATCTACAGTGTCATGTCGGGCCCGACGCTGGCGCCGGTCGCCGCGCTCAACCTGTCGAAGGACCCCGACATCATCGTCATCGACATGGGCGGCACCACGTTCGATGTCTCGGCGATCCGCGCCCGCCAGCTCGTGGTCACGCCCGAGGCCATGGTTGGCAACGACATGCTGGGCGTGCCCAAGGTCGACGTGCGCTCGATCGGTGCCGGCGGCGGCTCGATCGCCTGGGTCGATGTGGGCGGCATGCTCAAGGTCGGACCGCAAAGCGCCGGCGCCCGGCCCGGCCCGGCGTGCTACGGCCGCGGCGGCACGGCGCCGACGGTGACCGACGCCAACGTCGTGCTCGGCATCATCGACCCGGACTACTTCCTGGGTGGCCGCATGAAGCTGGACCGCGCCGCGGCGGAACGCGCCATCGGCTCGATCGCCACCAAGCTGGGCATCGGCCTGGTCGACGCGGCCTACGCCATCCACACGACCAGCAACCACAACATGATCGCCGCGATCGAAGACATCACGGTCAACGAAGGCATCGATCCGCGTGACAGCTACCTGGTCTCGGGCGGCGGGGCGACCGCGTGCCACATCGGCGAGATGGCCTCGATCCTGGGACTCAAGCGGTTCATGGTGCCGGTCTTCGCCGCCGGTCTCAGCGCCTATGGCGGGCTGCTCTCGGACCTGCGCTGGGACGAACGGGCGACGCTGCACACCGACAACCGCAGCTTCCGGCTGGACGACGTCAACAGCCTGTTGCGCGAGCTCAAGGTGCGCGGCAATCGCTTCCTCTCCCGCGCGCGTATCCCGGCCTCGCGCCGGCGCTTCGAGGTCTCGTTCCAGGGCCGCTACGAGTACCAGTCCTGGGAAATCGACGTGCCGTTCCCGTTCAATCGCGCGCTCAAGAAGACGGACGTCGCGCGCCTGGCGGCCTCGTTCCACGACATGCACGAGCGCATCTACACGATCAAGGACGAGGGCGAGGTCGTCGAGATGACGACGTGGAAGGTACGCGCCATTGGCGATATCGGCGGCGCCGGCCGCGAAGGAGCCCGGCGCAAGCCCCAGCGCGCGCTCGTGCGGGCCAAGGGCAAGCGCAAGGTCTATGTCCACGAGCGCGGTGGCCAGGTCGCCCTGCCGGTCTATGCCGGCGGGGCGCTGGGCTCGGGCGCGCGCATCAAGGGGCCGGCGGTGATCGAGGAGGAGACGACGACCTTCTTGCTGCTGCCGGGCCAGACCGCGAGGACCGACGCGTTCGGTAACTATCTCGTCACGTGCTGCTAGGCCGCGCGGATGAGGTTCTGTCGGCATGCGATGTTGAACAGGGAGTGTGAACCATGAAGATCGCGAAAGTGGCGTGCGCGCTGGCCATGGCCGGCGCCGTGACGACTGGGCTCGGCGTCCCCGCGACGCAGGCCCAGGACGGCGAAAAGTTCAAGGTTTTCCTCAGCATGAGCTGGATCGGCAACGACTGGCAGACCGGCGCCATGAACATGATCTCGGCGCTGGCCAAGCACAAGAACTACGCCGACAAGGTCGACTTCTCCGTGCAGGCGTCCGGTGACAACGCCCAGAAGCAGATCCAACAGATCAACGCCATGGTCCAGGCGGGGGCGGATGCGATCATCGTCTACCCGATCTCGCCGACCGCCCTCAATCAAGTGGTCAAGCGCGCGTGCGACCAGGGCGTGGTGATCTTCACATACGACTCGGTGGTCGAGGAACCGTGCGCCTACCACGTCGGCACCGACGTGGTGCAGGGCGGCTACGAGCGAGCCAAGTGGCTGTTCACCGAACTCGGCGGCAAAGGCAACATCGTCGAGCTGACGGGTGCCGCTGGCACCTCGTTCGACGCGCGCATCAACGAGGGCACGGCGAAGGCGCTGGCCGAGTTCCCCGACATCAAGATCATCGCCTCGGCCAACGGCCAGTGGAGCCAGCCCGAGGCCCGCGTCCAGGTCACCAAGATCCTCGCCACCCATTCCTGGGACGAAATCGACGGATTCGTGGTGCAGACCGGCTGCTACACCATCACCAACATGCAGCTCGAGGCCGGTGTCGCGCCTGAGAATCTGAAGCCGTGCGGCGGCGAGGCCGCCAACGGCCACCGCATCCAGATGCTGCCGCCCGATTCCGGCGTGCCTGGGGCGGTGGGGCTGCGCAGCTTCTCGTCCGGCTCGGCCCCGTTCGGCGCGGCGGTGGCGTTCAAGCTGGCCATGGACAAGCTGATGAACGGTGTCGAGCCGGCGAAGACGACGATCGTGACGCACAGCCCTGTCACCAACGAGACGATCAAGCTGTGCGTCGAAGGCACGGCGGAGGAAGTCAACGCCGGGTGCAACACCATCAACCCGGAGCTGATGCCGAACCCGCTGTTCTACGCCGACGTGTTCGAGCCAAACATGCTGCCCGAGCTCGGGCTCAACGCCGTGCTGCTTGGCCAGCCCGAGTCCTAGGCGTCCGGAGCGACCGCGTGGCACGTCCCTCATCGGGCGTGCCACGCGGCTACCTCCGACTGACTCAAGGTTCACGCCCATGAGCGTCGCGGCGGTCGAGCTCGCCGGTGTCACTAAGCGCTTCGACGCGACGGTAGCCCTCGACGAGGTCAGCCTAGCCGTGAACGCGGGCGGCGTTCACGCGTTGCTGGGCGAGAACGGCGCCGGCAAGTCGACGGTGGTCAAGCTGCTGGCCGGTTTGCAGAACCCGGACACCGGGACGATCCGTGTCCACGGTCAGGTGGCGCACGTTGACTCACCGATGACCGCGCGCCGGCTGGGCATCCAGACGGCGTTCCAGGAGATGACGCTGGTCAAGGACCTGACCGTGGCGCAGAACCTTCTGCTGCCCGACGAACCGACGGTGCTCGGCCAGGTCAGCCGGCGTCGGGCGCTCGATCGGGCGCTCGCCATCCTCGATCGACTCGCTATCCGGGGCGTCGACCCGCGCGACGAGGTGCGCGATCTGGACTTGCCGGTGCGTCAGAAGCTGGAGATCGCCAAGGCGATCGCACGCGAGCCGCGTATCCTGTTGCTCGACGAGCCGACCTCGGCGCTCTCGCGTGACGACGTGGAATGGCTCGGCCGGCTCATCGCGCGCCTGCGCGGCGATGGCGTCACCATCGTCTTCATTACCCACCGCATGCCCGAGGTGCGGCAGTACTGCGACAGCCTGTCGGTCCTGCGCAACGGCCGCCATGTCGGCACGTTCGCGACCGCCGACATCACCGACGATCAGGTCATCGAGCTGGTCATCGGCCGGTCGCTGGCCTCCGCTTTTCCGCCGCGCGGGGCGGACCGGCGAGGCGGTGCCAAGGCACCAGCGCTCGCCGGCCGGGGCCTCGGTGTCGGCACCCGGCTCCACGACGTGTCCTTCGAGCTGTGGCCCGGCGAGATCCTCGGCATCGCGGGTCTCCAGGGCATGGGCCAGCTCGACCTGTTCCACGGCCTCTTTGGCGTCGAGCCGTTCGGCGCGGGGCGGATCGCGATCGACGGCCAGCCGGTCACCATCGCCGAGCCGAAGGACGCCATACTTGCCCATCTGGGCATCAGCCTGGTGCCCGAGGACCGCAAGGTCGAGGGCCTGTTCCTGAGGCTGAACGGCACTCAGAACGTGTCCCTGCCGGTGGTCGATCGCTTCGCCCGCCTCGGCCTGATCGATACGGAGACCGAGCGCGCGGCGGTGGACCGCGTGCTCGACCGGCTGCAGGTGCATCCGCGCGCTCTCTACACGCGCTGCGGCGCCTTCAGCGGCGGCAACCAGCAGAAGATCGCCATCGGCAAGTGGCTGCTGGCCGAAAGCCGCGTGCTGCTGCTGTTCGATCCCACGCGCGGCGTCGACGTCGGGACCAAGCACGAGATCTACCTGCTGGCGCGCGCGTTCGCCGACGCGGGCGGCGCGGTGCTGCTCTACTCGACCGAGGTGCCCGAGCTGGTGAACCTGTGCAACCGGGTGCTCGTGCTCTACCACGGTCGCCTGGTCGACGAGCTGGTGGGCGACGGTATAACCGAGGCGGGCATCATGCGCGGCGCGCTGGGCGAGGCGCCGCGGCGCGCGGCGGCGGGGTAACGCCGTGGCGACAGCCGCGGAAACTCGTCCGCCGTTGCCCTTCCGCCTCGATCTCGGGCGTCACCGGGGCCTGATCGTCGCGTCCACGGTGTTCGTGCTGATCCTGGTCGGCCTGCAGCTCGTCAGCGCGACGTCGCTCGGCTACTTCGAGCTCAGCTATCTTTCCTCGGGCGGCGCGACGCTCGCCCTGCTCGCCATGGGGCAGACCCTGGTCGTCCTGGCCGGCGGCTTCGACCTGTCGTGCGGCGCGACGCTGTCGCTGGTCAACGCCCTCATGGCGACCCAGATGGGCGAGAGCGTCGAGTCCCAGGTTCTGTGGACGTTCATCGGCCTCGGTGCTGGCGTGGCGGTGGGCGCCGTCAACGGCTTCTTTGTGGCGTACATGCGCCTGCAATCGGTGGTCGTCACCCTGGCCACGATGTTCATCGTCCAGGGCCTGGCGATTCTGCTGCTGCCCAAGCCGGGCGGGCGCATCGGCGCGGAGCTCAGCACCTTCCTCACCTACGACGCCATCCCCAACGTCCTGCCGGCGCCGGTGGTGGTCCTGGTTGGCGCGCTACTGCTGTGGGGCGTCATCAAGCGCTCGCGCTTCGGTACTGCGATCTATGCCGTGGGCAGCGACGCCGAGGCGGCGCGCGCCAACGGCGTCTCGGCGCGGCGCACCGTGTTCAAGACGTATCTGCTGGCCGGGCTCTACTACGGCGCTGCCGGCGTCTTCGTCGGCGCCACCACCGGATCGGGCGACGCGCTGGTGGGCCGGCCCATGCTCATGCAGACCTTCGCGGCCGTGGTGCTGGGCGGCACGCTGTTGGGCGGCGGGCGTGGCGGGCTGCTGGGCACGGTGTTCGGCGCGTTCACGCTCATGATCACGGTCAACATCCTTCTGGTGCTGAACGTTTCGGCGTTCTACGCCACCATGGCCGAGGCCCTGGTGATCATCCTCGCGGTGGTCGGCGCCTCGATCAGCCGGACCTCGCCGTTCACGGGCCAGCTCCGCCTGCTGGAATTGAAGCTGAAAGCGTGGCGCGACCACACGCTGCCCTCGGCCCTGGCGGGCGTCGACCGCAGCGTCCGCCTGGTCGGCCACGACCGACCGCCGCGCCCCGATCCGCAGCTCATTGGGCCGTGGTGGCGCGACTGGCTGCGCCGCCACCGCGAGACGCTCGGCTTCGTCGTGCCGGCCTACGCCCTCAGCCTCATCGTCATCGCCATCACCTTCGCCATGTTCGGCGAGAAGGCGATGACCCTGAACTACGTCAATTCGCTGCTGCTGCTGACCGCGTTCATCGCGATCCTCGGGCTTGGGCAGGGCGCGGTGATCCTGGCCGGCGGCTTCGACCTTTCCGTCCCCTGGACGATCACCTACTGCGGCCTGCTGCTGACGACCTTGGTCAACGGATCGAACGGGCCGCTTTGGTATGCCTTGCCGCTGGTCCTGCTGGCGGGCGCGGCGATCGGGCTGTTCAACGGCTTCGGGGTGGCAGTGCTCGGGCTGTCGCCCGTAGTCATCACGCTGGCGACCAACGGGCTCATGCACGGCTTGACCCTGATCTCGACCGAGGTCAACGCCACGCGGTTCGGCGCCCCGGCGGTCAACTGGTTCGTCAACGGCAGGGTGCTCGGCTTCTCGCCGACCGTGTGGTTCCTGGCGGCGTTCGTCGTGTTCGGCACGCTGCTGCTCAGCCGCACGCCGTTCGGCCGGCGCATCTACGCCGTGGGCTGCGGCCATCGCGCGGCGCGCATGTCGGGCATCAACGTCGGCGGCACCCTGATCGGCACCTACGTGCTGAGCGGCGTGTGCTCGGCGATCGTCGGCGTGCTGCTGGTCGGCTTCGGCAACCTGGCCGTGCTCGGCATGGGCGATGCGTATCTGCTGCCGGCCATCGCCGTGGTCATCGTCGGTGGTACGCTGGTCACCGGCGGGCGCGGCCACTACCTGGGCATCTTCGGTGGAGCGCTCCTGCTGACCGGACTGTCGACCATGCTGGCCGGCACCACCTGGCCCGAGGCGCTGCGCGACATCCTGATCGGGCTCGTGGTGCTGGGCGCGATCATCACGCTGCGCGAGCGGCAAGCCTAACGACGGAGCAACACCATGGCGGTGAAGCGGCGCCAGGCCGCCAAGGCCAAATCCACCGGGGTCGGACCGGCACGTTCCAAGGCCCGGGCCATCGATCCGATGCTCATGGCCGTGCTAGCCAGCCGGCTCGAAGCGATCATCCGCGAGATGTCGAACACGGTGATGAAGGCCAGCCGCTCGGCCGTCATCAAGAACGCGCGCGACATGAGCTGCGGCCTGCTGACCTACGACCATCGGCTGATCTGCGTCGAGGAGGCCATGCCGATCCACGTCAGCGCGCTCGACCTGACCACGCGGCCGATCACCAAACTGTTCGACGACATCGCCGAGGGCGACGCCTTCTTCAACAACAGCCCGTACCTGGGCGTCACCCACCACGCCGACATGACTCTGTGCACGCCGGTGTTCCTGGACGGCGAGCCGCTGTTCTGGACGCTGTCGCGCTCGCACCACGCCGACGTCGGCGCGCCCGAACCCTCGACCTACCTGCCCTACGCGGCCGAGGTCTACCAGGAAGGGGTGCACTTCCCGTGCGTGCGCGTGCAGCGCGACTACCAGGACCTCGAGGATGTGCTGCGCATCGGCTGGCACAAGATCCGCGTGCCAAAGATCTGGTACGGCGATTTCAAGGCTCAGGTCGGCGCGTGCCGTATCGGCGAACGTCGTCTGAAGGAACTCGCCGCGCGCTACGGGACCGCGACGATCAAGGCCTTCGTCGAGGCCTGGATGGCCTATGGCGAGCGATGCGCCATCGCGGCGATCCGCCTGCTCAAGGGTGGCACCTATACCTACGACACGGCCCACGATCCCGTGCCGGGTGTCGCCGACCGGGGTGTGCCGGTGCGCGCCAAGGTCACCGTCGACCCGAAGGCCGGGCAGATCACGGTGGACTTGCGCGACAACCCGGATTGCGTTCCCGGTGGCATCAACCTGTCCGAGGCGACGGCGACCGGTTCGTGCCTGATCGGCGTCTTCTACAACCTCGATCCGTCGATCCCGCACAACGCGGGCAGCGCCAGCCGCGTGCGCATCCTGCTGCGCGACGGCTGCGTGGTCGGCCGGCCAACCTTCCCGGCCGGCACCTCGGTCGCCACGACCAACGTGAACGATCGGCTGATCAACGCCGTGCAGTGCGCATTTTCGCACATGGGCGATCCCCACGGCCTGGCCGAGGGCGGTGGCGACTTCTCGGCCGGGCTCGGCGTCATCGCCGGGGTCGAGACGCGCAAAGGCAAGCCCTTTCCCTACGTGAACCAGCTATGTGTCGGGCTGTCGGGCGGGCCGGGGCTGCACGGCCATGACGGCTGGCTGACCTACGAGGCGCCCAACGGCGGCGGCGTCCTGGTGCTCGATTCCATCGAGATCGACGAAAGCATGTACCCGGTCCTGCTCGAGGAGCGGCGCATCGGCCTCGACACCATGGGCGGCGGGCGCTGGAACGGCGCGCCGGCGACACAGGGTGCCTACCGCTCGCTCAGCGGCGACATGTCGGTGGCCTACTGCTCGGACGGCGACACAAACGTCGCCAAGGGTGTACTGGGCGGCCTGGCCGCCGCGCCCGCCGGCAACTGGCGCCGCAGCCGCAACAACGAACGCGAAGCGCTGCCGTCGTTTCACATCGCCATGCTCAAGGAAGGCGAGGCGATCGAGTACCGGAGCTGCGCCGGCGGTGGTTATGGTGATCCGCGCCTACGCGATCCGGCGCGCGTCGCGCGCGACGTCAACCGCCGCTGGCTGAGCGTCGAGCGCGCCGAGCAGGTCTACGGTGTCGGCTTGCGTCTCGCCGCCAATGGCATCGACTACGAGGTCGACGAAGCACGGACGGGTACGCTGCGCCGGGCGTAGACCACCGACGGGGGAGTCCATGACCAGAGAACCGATCGTCAGCTTCACCCGCATGGCCGACAGCCGGTCCGAGGATTGGCCGCTGGTGATCGAGTCCGAGGCCGCGTACCAGCAGAGCCTCGCGGACCGCGTGATCGACCTGTTCGCGCGCTGCGAATCGCTGACCTTTGCCCACAAGGTCACCAGCCGGCGCCACGGCCTTCAGACGGCGACGCGGGCGCTGCGCGACGGCGCGGACGAGGAGATGGTCGTCGTCGCCCTCTTGCACGACGTGGGCGAGGCGATCGATCCGGCGAACCACGGCGCCGTCACCGCCGCGCTCCTCGAACCCTACGTGGCTCCGGAGCGGGTCTGGCTGGTGCGTCACCACGGCCTGTTCCAGGGCTACTACTACTTCCACTTCGTCGGCCGCGACCGCAACGAGCGCGACCGCTACCGCGACCACCCGGCCTACCAGCTCACCTGCGACTTCTGCGAACGGTGGGACCAGTGCTCGTTCGATCCTGCGTACGACGACCTGCCGCTCGCCGCGTTCGAGCCCATGGTGCGCCGCGTGTTCGCCCGGCGCCGCGCCTGACGCGAGGCAGCTCATGCACGACGACGCCATCCAGCAGGCGCGCATCGATCTAGCCGCCGCCTATCGCCTGGCCGTCTGGTTCGAGCTCAACGAAGGCATCGACAACCACTTCACGTTCATGGTTCCCGGGTGCGACGACCGGTTCCTGCTCAACGCCTTCGGCCTGCACTGGTCCGAGGTGACGGCGAGCAACCTGATCGCCGTCGACATGGACGGCTGCGTCGTCGAGGGCCAGGGCGAGGTGGAGGCGACCGCCGCGTTCATTCACGCGCGGCTTCATCGTCACCACCCCCAGGCCAACTGCATACTTCATACGCACATGCCGTTCGCGGCGGCGCTCTGCTCCGTGGTCGACGGCGTCGTCGAACCGTCGTCAATCAACGCGCTGCGTTTCAACGCGGATGTCGCCTACGACCCGCACTACAACGGCGAGGCCCTGTCGACGGCCGAGGGCGATCGCATGGCAGCGCTCCTCGGCGACAAGCACATCCTGTTCCTGGCCAACCATGGCGTCATCGTCGTGGCGCCGTCCGTGGCCGAGGCGTTCGACAACCTCTACTTCCTCGAGCGGACCTGCATGGTCCAGGTCCTGGCGCACGCGACCGGCCGACCCCTGCGCCGCGTGTCGCGCCACCTGTCACGCGGCAGGTTCGGCACCAACCCCGAAGCCGCGCTCTACGCGAACTTGCATTTCACGGCGCTGAAGCGTCTGCTCGACAAACGCGAGCCGGACTACCGGGCCTGAGTCACGCCGGCCTGTTCCGCGCCAGCCAGCTCTCCAACGCGAAGGCGTCCCAGTAGGCCATGGCGCGGTCGTTCGCGAACGGGTTGTCGAGCGATCGGCCGTCGCCCGTGGCATGGGTGCGCGCGCGGCCCTCGGCGATGATGCGCTGGGCCCGCTCCACCTCGGCTCGTGTGCGAGGGTCGAGCGGTCGCGCGACCGCACGCGCCAACGCGGCGCCCGCGATACGCTGGTAGCCCTCGTCGGCCGAGCGGCCCGTGGCCGCGAGCTCGGCGCGGCGCGCCCGCGTGGCCGTCACGTCGACGACCCAGGTGCCGTCGTCGGCGCGGATCAGGACGACGCCGTAGGCGTCACGCGCGGCCTCGGCGCTGACGAAGCCGTTGCGCACATCGTCGGCAACGCGGTCCGGCTCTCGCTCAAAGGGGTTGCCGTGACCGCCGCCGCCGCCGGTGGCCAGGCGGAACCGGTCACTCTTGCCGGCCTTGTAGCCGTTGAACTTGGACGGGCTGACCGCACCCCACGCGTCGCGCGCGTCGCACCATGACTCGTCGTTGGGCCGGCGCACGAACAGGCCGTTGCACACGCCGGGGCCGCCGCCGGCCAGGCCGAACGGCGGGATTCTCATCCGCTCGCCCAGGCCGTTGATCTCCACGTCGTCGACCAGCAACTCGATGGTGCGCACCGTGCCGACACCGCCACGGAACCGGCCGACGCCACCGCTGTCCGGGTTCAGCCGCGCCTCCAGGTAACGCACCGGCAGGGTCTGCTCGATCCACTCAACAGGATAGTCGTTGAAGTTCGAGGTCGGGTTGGGCGTGCAGTTCCAGCCGTCGCGCCATGCCGTGGCGCCCCAGCCGCCTTCGAGGAAGAAGTAGAAGCCGAAATCCTGCCCCCGTTCCGGGTCGAATCCGCCGCCGGCAAAGTTGACGCAGGTGCCATAGCTGCCGGCGCCGACGCGGCTGGGCGCGATCGGGGCCAGCGCGCCGAGCACCGCGTCGATCAGCCGGATCGAGCCCTCGGTCACGCCGCCGAAGCACGGCGCCGGCGGCGTCGGGTTGACCAGCGACCCGCGCGGCGCGATCACGCGCACTGGCCGGAAACAGCCGTGGTTAAACGGCACCTCGGGTCCCAGAAGCTGCATCAGCCCGCCGAACGTGCCCGACAGCGTGTTGCTGTACGCCGAGTTGATCGGCCCGGCGGCCTGCGGGCTGGTACCGGTGTAGTCCACGGTCACACCGTCGCCGGCGATGGTGATGTCCACGTGGATGCGGTAGGGCTCGTCGCCGACGCCGTCGTCCTCCATGAACTCATCGAAGCTGTAGGTGCCGTCGGGCAGATCGCGCAGCACGCCGCGCATCAGCGCCTCGGAATGGTCCTTCGTCGCCACCATGGCGCCCGTGACCGTGTCAAGGCCGTACTTGTCGACTAGGCGCAGCAGCCGGCGTTCGGCGACGGCCGTACTGGCCGCCTGCGCGCGGAAGTCCCCCACCTGGTCGCGGGGGAAGCGCACGTTCAGCGCGATCATGTCCATGACGTCGGTGTTTTCCACGCCGGCGCGGAACCAGCGCACCGGCGGGATGCGCAGCCCTTCCTGGTACATCGAGCGCGCGGTGCCCGGGAACCCGGCCACGGCCATGCCGCCCACGTCGATGTGGTGCGCACGGTTGGTGGCGAAGGCCAGCAGCCGATCGCCCGCGAACACCGGGCGGATCAGCGTGATGTCGGGCAGATGGCCGCCGCCGCGGAACGGATCGTTGACCAGAAACACGTCGCCGGGTCGGATCGACGCCGGCCCGAAGTGGATCATGGTGTACTCGACGGTCAGCGGCAGGGCCGACAGGTGGCTGGGATCGAACACCCCGGCGGCCACCAGCTCGGCGTCGGCGTCCACGATGCCGCACGAGAAGTCGCGCCCCTCGACGAACACTGAGGAGTTCGCCGTGCGGATCATAGTGTGACCCATCTCCTCGCAGATCGAGCGCAGCGCGTTGCCGATGACGCGCTCGGTGATCGGGTCAATGGCCCGCGTGGTCATGGCTTGGTCCTCGCGATGCGCAGGTAGCCCGCGTCGGTGGCGGTCAGGGTGAAGCCGGGCGGGACCACGGTGACGCTCTGGTCCTCCTCGATGAAGGCCGGGCCGGCGATGGTCTGGTCCGACCGCAACGCCTCTCGGTCATGCACCGCGGCCGCCAAGGCGTGACCGTGGCCGTGGAAGCGGGCGGTCCGCCGCGTCGCCGGTCGGCCCGCGGCCGGCGACGCCGCGCCCGTGC
>Ga0194131_10007695_pt1 | contig 14383 bp, 10 predicted proteins | sample TA2KigO120mmetaG_FD_148631 | JGI IMG/M metagenome (GOLD analysis project Ga0194131, IMG submission 148631) | Freshwater microbial communities from Lake Tanganyika, Tanzania - TA2015053 Kigoma Offshore 120m | ecosystem: Environmental > Aquatic > Freshwater > Lake | place: Tanzania: Lake... | reverse complement strand
ACCGATGTCCGCATGCGACGTTTCTTTGATCCGGCTCGCTATCGCATCGTGCTCTTTGATCAGCGCGGCTGCGGCAAGAGTCGGCCCTATGCGAGCCTCGTCGACAACACCACCTGGCATCTCGTCTCCGATATCGAGCGACTGAGAGAACATCTCGGCATCGACACCTGGCAGGTATTCGGCGGCTCATGGGGCTCGACCCTCGCGCTCGCCTACGCTCAGCGTCATCCCGAGCGCATCACCGAACTCGTGCTGCGCGGCATCTTCTTGGTTCGACCGTGGGAGTTTCGCTGGTTCTATGAAACATCGGACGGCACCGGCGCGCTCTACCCCGACCTCTACGAAGAATTCGTCAAACCGATTCCGCCCGCCGAGCGGGGCGAAATGATGCAGGCCTACTATCGTCGCTTGACGAGCGATGACTCCCGGGTTCGTCGTGAGGCTGCACGCGCGTGGTCTGTTTGGGAGGGCGCCACGAGTTTCCTGCGGCTCAACTCCGACTACGTCGCCAAGTTCGCAGAAGACGAAGTGGCCGACGCCTTCGCCCGTATCGAGTGTCACTATTTCATCCATGGCGGCTTCCTGCGCACCTCGTCACAGTTACTCGATGACGTCCCGAAGATCCGTCATCTGCCCTGCACGATCGTGCAGGGTCGGTACGACGTGGTCTGCCCCATGAAAAGCGCCTGGGATCTCCACCGAGCTTGGCCCGAAGCCGACCTGCGCATCGTCGCCGATGCCGGTCACTCAGCGTTCGAGCCTGGCATCTTGAGCGAGCTCGTTACGGCCACCGACCGCTACGCCACGCGCTGACCGAACCGTAACGCGCCGCGTTCGTCGAGCAGATCACGGGTCTGCAACCATTGGCGCGCATCGTCCGCATCCTCTCGGAACCAGCACGCGGCAGATCCCAACCTGAACGTGTAGCCCCATTCGTCCATGTCAGTCATGATGGTTTCGGCCCCGACGCCGGGCAGACAATCGCCCCAAAGAATCTGCAGATAGCAGGCGGCGTTCTCTTCGAATACATCGCCGCCGGCATCGCGATCGACGCCCGTGCGTCGCGCTCCATCCATACAGACGAAATGGGCAGCCTCGTGTAACGCCGAGTGCAGCGGCGTATCGGGACGAATGAAAAGTGTGGATCCGATGAGGCCGGCCTCGCGCTCGCCCCAATACGACCCAGGGATCATCGCTCCCTCTTTGATGAGCTCGATCACGAGCTTGTAAGGCTTTAGCAGCGCCGCGAGTGCGGCATGCAAAGAGGCGTCGATCGCTCTCATAGACGCCGCTGCGCGCTCAGCGCAAGCTCGACAGCCGTTGCAACACAATACCCGCCGCTTCCTCTGCCAACGTCTCGCGCAGTTGCTCGCGCTCTCTTTCCTTGGCGAGCGCAAGTCGTTCATCGAAACTGAAGTCGCGAGTGACGAAAACTTCTTCGCTTGAGATTCGAACCTCGCCACGCGCCCTCACCGTGAACCGAACGGAGTAGGTCAACTCATATTCCCGCGGCAGATTACGCGTCGATACCGATGCCACGCGCTCGAGTAACTCGTCGCGCTCGATCACAAGCACCGTCTCGCTGTCCGAGTTGACGTTGATCCCTGCATGACGGAGGTGCCGTCGCATGGCATTGACGAAATCGCTCTGACCATCCACCACCTGTAGCGTGATTCGCTGCAATCCGCCTACAATGGGTATGGTCCCCTGAAGGTGAAATCCACAACCCGCGACGAGTGACATCAAGGCCGCAAGAACGAATATCGCGGATCGCATCACACCACCACGTTGATGAGCTTTCGAGGCACGATCACGATTTTCTCGGGCGTCGCATCGCCGATGAATCGCTTTACGGCCTCATCCGCCAGCGCTGCGGATCGGATCGTGGTCTCATCGGCATCGACGGCCACCGTAATCTGTCCGCGCAGCTTGCCGTTGACTTGTACAACGAGCGTGAGCGAATCCTGGCTGAGGGCTTCAGGATCTGCAGCAGGCCACGATACGTCGATGATCGCCTCACGATGTCCGAGCGCCTTCCAGAGCTCGTGACAGACGTGCGGGGCGATCGGTGAGAGTCCGATGACGGCAAACTCAAGCGCTTCCTGTACGATCGCGCGTCCCTGCGGACTGCGATCGTCGAATCGTGAGACCGCATTCAGCAGTTCCATCACGGCGGCGATGGCAGTGTTGAACGTACGTCGACGTCCGATGTCATCCGTCACTTTGACGAGCGCTTGATGCGCTGCGCGACGAAAATCCTTTTGCGCGGCATTCAAAGCGCCTTTGTCGACCAGCGCCGCACCACCCCCGCTGACGTGCTGATAAACCGCCGTCCACAGTCGACGAATAAACCGGAACGCGCCCTGCACCCCTTCGTCCGACCATTCGAGCGTCTGCTCGGGGGGTGCCGCAAACATCATGAACAATCGCGCCGTATCGGCCCCGTACTTCTCGACGAGGCTTTGCGGGTCAACGCCATTGTTCTTCGACTTCGACATCGTACCGAGGCCGTCGTAGTTCACCTCGAGACGAGATCCATCGGCACGGGTCACATACCAGTGTTTGATTCCGTCCTGCTCTTCTTCGTCGATATCGAGCGGGTTGAAATAGGCGCGGCGACCCTCTGCATGCTGATGAGAGTAGATGTGGTTCAGCACCATGCCCTGCGTGAGCAGATTCGCAAACGGCTCGCCCAACGTCACGAGACCGAGATCACGCATGACCTTGGTCCAGAATCGCGAGTAGAGCAGATGCAAAATGGCGTGCTCGATGCCACCAATGTATTGATCGACCGGCAGCCAATATTTGACGCGCTCATCGACCATTGCCTTGTCGTTGTCGGCCGATGCGTAGCGCAGGAAGTACCAAGACGAGTCGACGAAGGTGTCCATGGTGTCGGTCTCGCGACGCGCCGGCTGGCCGCATGTGGGGCAATCCACCTTCCAAAACGACGGCGTCTTGCCGAGCGGATTGCCGCTGCCATCCGGAATGAGATCCTCGGGCAGCACCACGGGCAACTGCTCTTCGGGCACCGGTACTTCGCCGCAGTGCTCACAATGAATGAGCGGGATCGGGCAGCCCCAATAACGCTGGCGAGAAATACCCCAGTCGCGCAAGCGAAATCGCACACGCTTACGACCGAGGCCTTTTTTCTCGAGGGCGGCAGCGATCGCCGTGACGGCGGCCTTCGATTCGAGTCCGGAGAACTCGCCAGAGTCGACGGTCACGCCATACTCGCCGTAAGACGCCTGCCACGGTGCTTCGACCTTTTGCCATGACCCGTCGTGTAGGCGCACCACGGTGACGATGTCGAGGCCATTCTTTGAAGCGAATTCGAAGTCACGCTCATCGTGGGCGGGGACGCCCATCACGGCGCCCTCGCCATAGCCCATGAGCACATAGTTAGCGACCCATACTTCGACCGGCTTGCCCGTGAAGGGATGTAACACATGTAGCCCGGTGCGACGCCCTTTTTTCTCCATGGTGGCGACATCGGCTTCCATGGTGCTGCCGCGACGACATTCATCGATGAACTGCTGCAGTTCAGGGTTACGAGCACCGGCCGCGAGCGCAAGCGGATGTTCTGCGGCAATCGCCATGAAGGTCACGCCATAAAGAGTATCTGCACGCGTCGTGAATACTTTGAGCGCATTGAGCTCTTGTCCTGCTGTACGCAGCGCCGAACGCGCGTCATCCGCCAGCGGGAACGAAATCTCCGCACCTTCGCTGCGACCAATCCAGTTCGCCTGCATGATCTTGACTCGTTCGGGCCAACCCCCGAGAGTTGACAAATCGCCCAGCAGCTCGTCCGCATGGGCGGTGATGTTGAGGTAGTACATGGGGATCTCGCGCTTCTCCACGAGCGCGCCCGTGCGCCAACCGCGGCCGTCGATGACTTGCTCGTTGGCGAGTACGGTCTGATCAACCGGATCCCAATTCACCACGCCTGTTTTCTTGTACGCGATACCCTTCTCGCGCATTCGCAAGAAGAGCCACTGATTCCAGCGGTAGTACGAAGGATCGCAGGTCGCCACTTCGCGCTCCCAATCGAGAGCGAAGCCGAGCGCCTGCAACTGCTTCTTCATGTACGCGATGTTATCCCGCGTCCATTTAGCTGGCGCAACGCCATTGGCCATCGCAGCGTTCTCTGCCGGCAAACCGAAAGCGTCCCAGCCCATGGGCTGAAGCACATTACGCCCCTGCATGCGTGCGAAGCGCGACAACACGTCGCCGATCGCATAGTTGCGAACGTGGCCCATGTGCAACCGACCCGACGGGTACGGGAACATGCATAGACCGTAGAACTTTCCTTTGGACGGATCTTCGGTGGCGGCAAAACTGCGCGCCTCGTTCCAGTATTGCTGCGCAGACCGCTCGACGGCGGCCGGCTCGTAACGCTCGTCCATGTGGAAGCCCGTAGCCAGATTGATCGGGAGAAACCGCCGTATTCGGCGAGCGGCGATGGTACACGACCGCGCCCAGCGCTGCAGCGCTGGGGCGATCGGGACGGAACCCTGACGAGCCGGCGTCAGGTCCGGGAACTTACTCCCCGCGAACGGGGATGAAGATTTGGGAGTTGCCGCGCTGTACGAGCAAGGCCACCGCCTTGCCGCCCCTCTCGACGGCCTCACGGAACTCTTTGACCGTCTTCACGGGACGCCCATTTACATTGAGGACGAAGTCGCCGCGCTGAACGCCCGCATCGCGGGCTGCGCCTTGCGCGCGGACCACGATCACACCCTCCGGCAGCGGGGCACGCGCACCTCGCTGATCCTGGGACGGATCACGCGAGCCTCCCCGACTGCGCTCCTCGGGGCTCACATCGCGAACCACGAGACCCAGTCGATCGGCGGAGCTCATCTGCTCAGGCTTGCCGGTATCCGCAACCGTCGAGGCTGGGGGCCCGAGTTCGGCGACGCGTACTTTGAACGAACGCTTCGCTCGGTCACGCCAGACTTCGAGTGTGACCTCGGTACTCGGACGGATCGCGCCGATGATCGTCGGTAACTCTTCTGAACGTTCGATCGCACGACCGTCGGCCGACAAGATGATATCGCCCTGACGCAGGCCTGCCTTGTTGGCCGGGCCGTCTTCTTCGACGCCACCCACGAGCGCACCACGCGGTCGATCGAGCCCAAAGCTTTCTGCGAGCGTGGCATCGACCTGCTGGATCGAGACACCGATCTTGCCGCGGCTGACGCGACCCTTGGCGACGATTTGATCACGCACACTCACGGCGACGTCGATGGGAATAGCAAAAGAAATTCCCATGTAGCCACCCGAGCGGCTATAGATTTGAGAATTGATACCGACGACCTCACCCGCGAGATTGAACAGCGGACCCCCCGAGTTGCCGGGATTCACGGCCACATCGGTCTGGATGAAGTTGACGTAGTTCGAGTCGCCGCCCGGCAACCCTCGTGCGGTCGCACTCACGATGCCAGCGGTCGCGGAATTATCGAAGCCAAACGGCGAACCGATCGCCAACACCCATTCGCCCGGACGTAGTTTGGCCGGATTGCCGATGCGCACGACGGGAAGATCTTTGGCTTCGATCTTGAGCACGGCGACATCGGTGGGTTTATCGAGCCCGACGATACGCGCCGTGAACTCGCGTCGATCGGTGAGACGCACCGTCACTTCTTCGGCTTCGTCTACGACGTGCGCATTGGTGAGGATGTATCCGTCGTTGCTGACGATGAAGCCCGACCCCTCGCCGCCCGGACGCCGCGTGCTCTCATCATCGCCCTCGCCAGGCGCGCCCCCTCGACCACCCGGCGCCCCCGGCACACCAAAGCGTCGGAAGAATTCGAAGAATGGGTCGTCTGGCGACATACCGGGTACACCCGCACGCATGCGCTTACCCTTCGTCGAAATATTGACGACTGCAGGACCCTGCTGTTGCACGAGCGACGCGAAGTCGGGCAACACGACGCCTCTTGGCGCAGGGGCCACCGCGGCGCCAGCAGCAGGCGCCTGAGCGAGCGTGGCCGACGCGGCGCTTTCGGCGTTGGTCTTGTTCGGCTGGCAGGCCGGGAAGACGAGTAAGGCGAATGCAGCCGCTAGCGTACGGCGCACGAAGGGACGTCGGGACATAGTTAGAACCCAGTGCATGGACACGAAACTCCTAGACACTCACGGGCGATAAAAGTTCAGCGATTGATGAGGCGGCGGCGCCCTATCCACAGTGCAGCCAGCAATCCAACGATGACGAGAAACAGGATGGGTTGATTCCCGAATCGCAGATAAGGCGGCACACCGCTACGGGGCGTAATCGACGCGCGCAATACGACCGCCTCAAAATCTGCTGCGCGCGCCACAAACTCGCCGCGCGGACCGATCACGGCGGAAATGCCGTCGTTCGCTGCGCGAATAAGAAAGCGTTGCGCCTCGATCGCACGCATACGTGAGATTTGAAGATGTTGATGTCGGGCCGTTGAGCGACCGAACCATGCATCGTTCGTCACGTTGACGAGCGCTGTCGACTCGCGAGCCGAGACGGTTTGCGAACTCGCATACGCATCTTCGTAGCAGATGCTGGCTGACAGCGAGAGCCCCGCGATCTGCAGCGGCGGCTGATACGCAGCGCCACGGGAGAAATCGGAGTACGGAAGATTCATCAGACGCATCCAGCGCCGTACTACTTCGGGAACGGGAAAGAATTCACCAAACGGCACGAGGTGATGCTTGTCGTACCATACGAAATCGTCGCCGAGAGAGAGAATCGAGTTGAAATAGTCGACTCGCGGCTCCCCCTTATCGTTGAGCTCTCCCGGTTCCGCACGAATGAGGCCCAGCAACAAACTTGAATTTCGTTGACGCGCCGTATCCGCCAAATCATTGATGTACGGAATGAGGTTATTGGCCAGATCCGGCGCCGCCGCCTCCGGCCAAACGATGAGCGGCGTGCCGAATGCGGAGAATGTCAGATCACGATATCGACGAAGACTTTCGTCTCGATTTTCGGCAAGCCACTTTTGATCTTGCGGAATAGCGCCCTGCACGATCGCGATATCTACAGGACCGCCCGTCGCCTGAGTCCACTCGATGCGCATCAACAAAAAGCCCGCGATCCATGGCAAGGCAAGGACCGGTAAAACCACCCGCAGTGCGCGAGTTCCCTCGACACGCCACATCGCCAGCGCGCCGGCCATCAACGCGAGCCACCCAGAGAGCGTATAGATGCCCCCGACGGGCGCCCACCCTGCGAGCCAGGAATCGGTCTGCGAATAGCCGAGAGAAAGCCAACCGAAACCGGACAAAAACCAACCACGGACCCACTCGAGCAGTGTCCACCCCGCCGGAAGTCCGACAAGCCAGCGCACCGCTCCGCGACTCGGTATGAACCTGTTCGCGAGATAGCCAAGCAATGCGGGGAAGAGCGCCATCAGCGCCACGAGCGCCACCACCAAGGCCAGGGCGAGCCACGCCGGCGCCTCACCGAAGCCGTTGATACTGATGTAGAGCCAATAGGTGCCGGCAGCGAACGTTCCGCTACCGAAGGCAAAGCCCAGTGAGGCTGCACGTCGCGGAGACACGCCATCCCACAACCAGAAGAGCACCGCCGGCGCGAGAATAGCGATGGGCCAAAATCCGAAAGGCGCGAACGCCAACGAAAGCGCGGTACCGACTACGAGCGCCAGAACAGAGTTCCGCCAAGCGGTCGGACGCGAATTCACGGGACCCACATCCGGGGTTTCGGGAATGGCGGTCGCGTCGCTCAGTCTCCGCCTCCCCGCTCTTCGATGGGCGTAATGTCGACAGGCGGAATGACTTTGAAGGCGTCGACACGTCGACGATCGGCGCGCAGGACTCTGAACTCGATATCGCTGATAATGATCGTCTCGCCCCGCCGTGGCAGTCGACCGAACTGCTTCATAACGAGACCGGCCACTGTGTCGAACTCCCCCTCGGAGAGAGTCGTACCGAAATACTCGTTGAAATCTGCGATCGGGGTGCCGCCTCGCACGACGAACTGGCGCTCGGACTCTTTGCGAATGTATTGATCATCCTCGACATCGAACTCGTCATCGATCTCGCCCACGATCTCCTCAAGCGCATCTTCGATGGTCACGAGGCCCGACACGCCGCCATACTCATCTACAACGATGGCCATATGGTTTCGGTTTCGACGGAATTCTTTGAGTAGCACATTGACACGTTTCGATTCGGGCACCACCACCACAGGTCGCATACACTCGCGAATGTCGAACTCAGTCACGCGGTCGATCGCAGAGAGACGAAGCATATCTTTGGCGAGCAAAATACCGACGACATCGTCTCGATCGTTATCGATGACTGGGAAACGCGAGTGTCCCGACTCGACGATGACCGGCAAGAGCTTATCGGGCGAGTCGTAACGGTGAACCGCGACCATCTGCGCTCGCGGCACCATGATGTCGCGGACTTGAAGGTCGGACACCGTGAGCACACCCTCGAGCATTTGCAAGGCGTCTGCATCGATCAGGCCGCGAGACAGCGCCTGCCGCATGAGCTGCACTAGATCGTCGCGATCTTCAGCCTCACTGGACAAGGTGCGACCCAGCTTACGCAGCCAGCTCAACGAACTGTAACGCGAATTAGTCATCGAGACTCCGAGGCGGAGGAAGAAATTCGGTACGGATCGGGGACGCCGAACTCGGCTAGCACACGACGCTCACGGCGCTCCATGCGCTCCCCTTCGCGTTCATCGTCGTGATCGTGCCCCAACAAGTGCAGGACACCATGGACAACGAGATGTGCCCAATGATGATCGAGACGTTTGTCCTGTTGACGCGCCTCGCGCACGACGATCGGCGCACAAATTACGATGTCGCCAAGTGCTCGAGACGCCCGCCCTCCTCGAGTATCTGAGGGCGCTGGAAACGACAGCACGTTGGTCGGGTAATCGCGCCCGCGCCAAAGTAGGTTGACACGACGACTCTCGGCCGCACCCACGATACGCAGCGCAAGCTCCGCGTTCCGACCTTTCGTACCCGCCGCAGCGCGCGCCCACCTCGAGATTCGGAGATTCGACGGCACGCCGCGACGGACGTTACTGCGAACCTCGACGCGCAACTCGGTACTCGAGCGACTCATTATCCGTCTCCCTCGCGCGCCTCGTAGGCCTGCACGATACGCTGCACCAGCGGATGGCGTACGACGTCACGCGCCTCGAAGAATTGGAAGCTGACCCCTTGCATAGACCGTAGTACTTCGAGCACATGGCGCAGGCCCGAGAGTTTGCCTGCGGGTAGGTCGGTTTGCGTCACATCACCCGTCACGACGGCGCGAGAGCCGAATCCGATGCGAGTGAGGAACATCTTCATCTGCTCGACGGTCGTATTCTGCGCCTCATCGAGAATGATGAACGAGTCGTTGAGAGACCGACCGCGCATGAACGCAAGCGGCGCCACCTCGATGACATTACGCTCGATGAGTTTGGCGACTCGATCAAAGCCCATCATTTCGTAGAGGGCGTCGTACATCGGGCGAAGATAAGGATCGACCTTCTGGGTGAGATCGCCCGGCAAGAAACCGAGACGCTCGCCCGCTTCCACGGCAGGACGGACGAGGACGATACGCCGCACTCGGTCAGACTGCAGCGCCTCAACGGCACACGCGACGGCGAGATAGGTTTTTCCGGTGCCCGCAGGGCCCACTCCGAAGGTGAGATCGTTACGACGAATGCGTCGCAGATACTCACGCTGATTGGGACCCCGAGCTCGGATGGTGCCTCGCAAGGTACGCAAGCTCATCTCGGCATCGTCAAGATCGTCGGCGCTCGGGGCGTCGGCGACTCCTGACGCATGACCTGCCTCGCCACGGACACATCCCGGCGCAGGCACCACATCGTGATCGCGAAGTGCTAGATGGACGGTCTCAGGCGTCACGTCCTCGGCACGACTCAATCTGAACAGCTCGCGCAGTAACGACTCGGCGGCTGTTGCTTTGTCGCCTTGAATGCGGAATGCACTGCCCCGACGACGCACCTCGACACCGAGTCGCGATTCGATGAGCCGCAGGTTTTCGTCGAGCGGGCCGCAGAGATTGGCGAGTCGCTCGTTATCGGGAGGCTCGAGTGTGAACTCGCGCAGTCCGATGGAAGGAGAGTCAGCCATGGGCACGATCGGCCGTAACGAGTCGTCCGCGCAGCGAGTGAGGCCGCGCCTCGGTAATCTCGACATCAGCGAAATAACCGATGAGACGGGAAGGCCCCGGAAAGTTGACCCAACGATTGTCTTCGGTACGGCCCGCAAGTTCGGACTCGTCTTTACGCGAGGGGCGCTCGATGAGCAGCCGCTGCACTGAGCCGACGAGCGATGCGCTGCGCGCACGAGCATTCTCTTCGAGGAGCGCCTGCAGCCGCGTGAGACGCGCCTGTTTTTCTTCGTGCGGCACATCGTCGGGGAGCGAGGCAGCAGGCGTCCCGGGTCGACGGCTGTAGATAAAGCTGAAGGATTGATCGATATTGAGATCGCACACGAGAGCCATCGTGGCTTCGAAATCGCGATCAGTCTCACCCGGAAATCCGACGATGAAGTCGGAGGTCACGGAGATGGTCGGCCTCACTTTACGGAGTTTACGGATACTCGCCTTGAACTCGAGCGCCGTGTACCCGCGCTTCATGAGGGCGAGGACGCGATCGGAGCCCGACTGCACCGGGAGATGCAGATGATTGGCGAGTTTGGGGATGCTGGCATACGCCTCGATGAGACTGTCGTCGAACTCGAGCGGGTGCGACGTGGTGAAGCGGATACGCTCGACACCCTCGATGGCCGCCACGTGATGAAGCAAGGTCGCAAGATCGACGAGCGCGCCGTCGGACATGGCTCCTCGATACGCGTTCACGTTTTGACCCAGCAACGTGATTTCGCGAACCTCTTGCGCTGCGAGCTTGGCGACTTCTTCGATGACGGACTCGAGCGGACGACTGATTTCGTCGCCTCTCGTGTACGGTACGACACAAAAGCTGCAGTACTTGCTGCAACCTTCCATGATCGAAACGAAAGCGGCGGGCCCCTCCGCGCGTGGTGCAGGAAGATGATCGAATTTTTCGATCTCAGGGAAGCTCACATCGACCACCGCGCGCCCCTGCTGGCGCAGCTCGGAGATCATCTGCGGTAAACGATGTACGGTTTGTGGACCGAAGACGAGATCGACGTGAGGCACCGCCTTGACGAGTTGATCACCCTCTTGACTTGCGACACACCCTCCGACGCCAATGATGACGTTCGGACGCAAATATTTGATTTGCCTCCACTCGCCGAGCAAAGAAAAAACTTTGGACTCGGCTTTCTCGCGAACCGAGCAGGTGTTGACGAGCAGGACGTCGGCCTCTGCCGGGTTATCCGTAGCTTGCATGCCTGAACTGGCTGCGAGTACGTCGCCCATTCGGGCAGAGTCGTACTCGTTCATCTGACAACCGTAGGTCTTGATGTAGTACCGGGCGGTCGGAGGTCTGGAATCGTCCATGAGTCAGGCGGACAGAGGTCGGAGCGAGGGGCTCAGAAAGGAATATCGTCGTCGAAGTCGTCTTTTTCGGTGCTGCTGCGAACTGGCTCGCCGTCGGACTCGCCACCCGATACACGACCACCGGAGGCACGACCCTCGCCACTCATGCCGCGACCGCCGCCGAGCATCTGCATTTCGTTGGCGACGATTTCGGTGGTGTAGCGATCGTTACCGTTTTTGTCTTGCCACTTACGGGTGCGTAGGCGGCCTTCGATGTAGACCTGCGAACCCTTGCGCAGGTATTCGCCGGCGATTTCGGCGAGACGGCCGAACATGGCGACGCTGTGCCACTCAGTCTGCTCTTTCATTTCGCCGGACTGTTTGTCTTTCCAGCTCTCGGAGGTGGCGATGCGGAGGTTACAGACCGTCATACCCGAGGGCATGGCCTTAGTGTCCGGGTCTTGCCCGAGGTTACCGACGATGATGACTTTGTTGATGCCACGCGCCATGTTGAACCCTTCCGTTGAGCGGGCCCCTCAGACCGGCACACTCCCAGGACCCCAAGTGTTTCGGGGCGATGGGCGGGCGGGCGGTCGAAGGGCGGTGAAAACTAGCGCTCATTCTAATCGCCCCCCGCCCCCACTGCATCGCGAAAATTGCCCGGACCGGCCTAGAAACCCCTTTCGAGGGGCCTCCTCAGGGTTACACTAACCGGCTGTTTTTCTTGATTAATGCCCGCCCATGCAACCGATTCGGATACGCGGCGCCCGCACCCACAATCTGCGCAACCTCGATCTCGACATCCCTCGGGACCGGTTGGTCGTGGTGACGGGGCTGTCGGGGTCGGGCAAGTCGTCTCTCGCTTTCGACACGCTGTATGCCGAGGGCCAGCGGCGGTATGTCGAATCGCTGTCGGCCTACGCCCGTCAGTTCTTGTCCATGATGGACAAGCCCGACGTCGATCACATTGAGGGCCTGTCTCCTGCCATCGCCATCGAGCAGAAAGCCGCCTCTCACAACCCGCGATCGACCGTCGGCACGGTCACCGAAATTTACGATTACCTGAGGTTGTTATTCGCTCGCGCGGGACTCCCCCGCTGCCCCGATCACGACATTGCACTCGAAGCGCAGACGGTCAGCCAGATGGTTGATCAGGTGATACGTCTTGGCGAAGGCACCGCGGTTCTCGTGTTGGCGCCGCTCGTGCGGCAACGTAAGGGAGATCACGAGACGGTGTTACGTGATCTTCAATCGCAAGGCTTCATGCGCGCCCGGATCAATGGTTCGGTCGTCGAACTCGAGCAAGCTCCCAAACTCGATCCGCGACGCAAGCACGACATCGAGGCCGTGGTCGATCGACTGCGCGTCAGGCCCGACGCCACTCAACGCCTCGCTGAATCCTTCGAGACTGCGCTGCGACTCTCCGAGGGCACCGTGCGCGTCGAGCCCATCGATGTCTCCGTGGATGCGGAAGCCAGTTCCGCGACGAGTCTGCTGTTCTCGAACCGCCATGCCTGCTCGAAATGCGGCTATGGCGTACCACTGCTCGAACCGAAGATGTTCAGCTTCAATAGCCCTGCAGGTGCCTGCGAATCCTGTGACGGACTCGGACAGCAAGAATTCTTTGATCCGGCGCGTGTCGTCGCGTTTCCGCATCTGTCGCTCGCGGGCGGTGCGGTGCGCGGCTGGGATCGGCATAACGCCCACTATCTTCAGCTCATCAGCACCCTCGCACAGCACTACGGTTTCGATATCGAAGAGCCATGGCAAGAACTACCGGAGAAAGTCCGAAACATCTTGCTCTACGGCAGCGGCGAAGAAGAAATCGAATTTCTTTATCCTCTCGCAAAAGGTCGACTCACGAAGCGAAGATATCCATTCGAGGGGATGCTGCGAAACATAGAGAGGCGCTATCGGGAAACAGACTCGCCCGCGGTGCGCGAAGAACTCTCTCGCTATCAGGGATGGAGACCCTGCCCGGACTGCAGCGGCTGCCGCCTCAACAAGACGGCGCGCCATGTGTTCGTCGCGGGACGATCACTTCCCGAGATCGCTCGGTTTCCGGTCGACGACGCTGCGAGATTCTTTGAAACGATGGCGCTTCCAGGCTGGCGCGGCGAGGTCGCCGGGAAAGTCGCTCGGGAAGTACTCGATCGATTGCGCTTTCTGGTCGATGTAGGCCTCGGCTATCTCACGCTCGATCGCGGTGCGGACTCGCTCTCGGGGGGCGAAGCACAGCGGATCAGACTTGCGAGTCAGATCGGCTCAGGCCTCACGGGCGTGATGTACATCCTCGATGAACCGTCGATCGGTTTGCATCAGCGTGACAATTCCCGTCTTCTGGCGACGCTGCATCGACTGCGCGATCTCGGTAACACCGTCATCGTGGTCGAACACGATGAAGAAGCCATCCTATCGGCGGATCACGTGATCGACCTGGGGCCGGGCGCGGGTGTGCACGGTGGGATGATCGTCGCGCAGGGTACGCCGTCCGATGTGCGCGGCAGCCCCGACTCGCTGACGGGCCGCTATTTGTCGGGCAAGCTGACCATTGCCGTCCCGCCCATGCGGACGCCTAGGCAGTCGTCGCGCGTGTTACGTCTGCTCGGCGCATCGGGTAATAACCTCAAGAATCTCGACGTGGAGATTCCGATCGGACTTCTCACTTGCGTCACCGGCGTCTCAGGTTCCGGAAAAAGCACACTCATCAATGACACATTGTTACGCCGTGCAATCGCCGAACTCGGGGGTGGACCGAACGATGCGGCGCCCTGCCGAGCCGTGCAGGGGCTCGAACATATCGATCGGGTGATCGACATCGACCAAAGTCCGCTCGGTCGCACGCCTCGCTCCAACCCGGCAACCTACACCGGCGTCTTCACGGGTCTGCGCGAGCTGTTCGCGCAAGTGCCGGAAGCGCGCAGCCGTGGTTACGACGCGGGTCGCTTCA
>Ga0194131_10007691_pt1 | contig 14388 bp, 15 predicted proteins | sample TA2KigO120mmetaG_FD_148631 | JGI IMG/M metagenome (GOLD analysis project Ga0194131, IMG submission 148631) | Freshwater microbial communities from Lake Tanganyika, Tanzania - TA2015053 Kigoma Offshore 120m | ecosystem: Environmental > Aquatic > Freshwater > Lake | place: Tanzania: Lake... | reverse complement strand
CGGTTCCCAAAAGTGGGAAGGCATTAAACCTCAGCTACAAAAGCTCAAGATTAATTATCTTGACCGCTTGAATAACTTGTAATTTTTTATGGCGACAATAACAGGTATAGAAAAAGGTCTGATTGGAAGAATAAAAAAACTCTCCCTTATTGATGAGCTTGTGGGTACAACTTTTATCTCTGGTAATGAAGGTTCTATAAAACTTCGCCAAACAAAAGACATTTCGGGAATAAAGACCTCAAAAACTATAGATTACTCGATAAATCTCAAAAAAACACAAATTATCTATAAAGATAGCCAAAAATATTCCTTGATTATTACCGATGAAACTGGTGGTGATACTATTCTATTGGATAAAAAAATCTGTGAATATGTATCAGAAAGATTAAATCGTCAGTTCCTAGAGCACTTATCCCAAAATAAAGTAGATACCTGTAAATGGTCTTATTGTAAAAAATCTTCACTAACCAGAGCGTTACTAAGAAGAAACCCAAAAACCCTTATGAAAAAAATAATAGAGACCGGTGTAAAATGGGATTGGGTTATTATGCATAGCCACATTTTTACAAAAATAAAAGATTCAACTTTCTTTTTCGATCAGCCCGGAAACGATTGTTGTGGTATTATTCATAGAGGTTTTATAAAAATGGATGAATTTTCTATTAAGGTTTATACATCAAATGAGATTGAAATGGGTAAAATCTATTACGGAAATCAAAACTCCGTTCATCTTCTACTGAAAAAGAAGTTTGATATCAAAAAACTACCTAAAGATTCTGGTAGTTTTTCAATCGGTGTAGATTATTCGTTTGTATCTACCGGTGAAGTTTCTTCACTTGAGCTTTGAGTTAGTTTTTGAAGATCTAAAACAAATACAGAAGGTATAGGTGATCTACCAGATATCACCTGATCTATTTTATTATCTCTTATTCTTTTTTTAGAGTTCTTGAAAATAAGTATATGATCTTCTTGAAGAATATCTACAAAAACCAAGATACCTTTATAGTATCCTACTCTTATCTTAGATCCGTGATCGATCTGGTGAATATTTCTTGTGAAATAATCACTACCTACAAGTATTTTTAGAAATATACCCTCACTAATAATAAAACGTGTGAAACGACTATTCGCTTCCTTACCATAGAGAATACTATCCAAGAACTGATCTAGTTCAATCGTTGCCTTAGAGTATTGCTCTGATTCGGATAGATAGTTATCTATAGTTTGAGTAATAACATTTTGGATCATTCTGTTTTTATATATACAATGTTGTATGAGAAAATATTCTGAAAGATTTATACAAAAATCGTCTATTTTGAGGGGTGCTAAAATTGGTTTTGAGTTCGAGCTCTATATGCGAGATCTTTCGTATTATAAAACACTTGAACTACTTAACCAAGTTCTTTCGCCGGTAAAGGTTTGGGGGTTTCGTCAATACCACTCTGATTTTGAGCCAGATGAAAAAAACTTCAAGCTCGAGCCAGATCTTTCTTTAGGATCAAACGGTTGTGAGATTATCACTGGACCACTTGATTATTTTTCAGCAAAGTATTATCTTATAAAGATTACTAAATTTATAAATGACTGGGGGTATGCTACATCAAAAGCGGCTATTCACTTTAATATTTCTTTCACTAACGAAGGTGAAAAAGACCTTAACGATCTCAATATCCTAAAACTTATCCTAAAAACAGACGAAGATGAAATATTCAGAGCTTTTCCAGGAAGAAAAGGTAATGTTTATGCTAAATCAATCAAAAAAATTATTCCCTACAAAGATTATGATTTTAAAGATATCTCAATCTATTCTATAAAGAATAATCTAAGACTACCTACCGATAAATACTACGGAATTAACTTTTTACATATCAACAAACCACATAAAGAACAAAGACTAGAGTATAGATATATCGGTGGTAAAGATTATCCTCAAAATGTTGGAAGATTACTTTATTTTATGGATAAGTTTATTATAGATACATGGGAATGTATTGATACCGACTTTGATAGTCATGATGTAGGTGTATTAAACAACTACCTTTCTCAAAACATTGATAATATGAAAAACTTTTCTTCTTACGATAGTTTTATTGTTGAATATCCCGGTGTAGTTGTTCAAGTTGATCAGAATAATCACTACGATGTAGTATCTGCTTATTTCTCAAAAATAAAGGATAAGTTATTTACACTGGTAGATTCAACTAAAGATCTTAAAGATTGTATTGTAAACTTTGTAACTAAAGAGCACCGCATAGAAGTTGTTGGTGGAAGTATTATACCTCAGCTTAATATCTCAGATTTTGATTTTATCAACTCAACGATTAGTGAGGGTATATTTGAGAATTGTAATTTTATAAACGCCAACATCACAAACTCTCAAATTATCCGTAGTAAAACTTGGGGATGTGAGGTAAAAGGATCCAAGGTCCTAAATACTTCTTGTGAAGCTTCGAACCTTGATGGGTGTTTCTTTATGGGTGGATTTTTGGATAGTCAAATGATAGGTGGTGTATTTAGATCAGGTAGACTTGGACCAAATTCTCAAATATCAGCTGAAACTAAAGTTATTTCCCAGACGGATAACTTTTTTGATACAGAGTTTGACGATGATCAGTATTACAAAGATACTAAAATGGCAAGAAGTGTTAAAGTCTTCAAGAAGACTCCTTAAAATTCACCGTAACGTAAGATACGACCTTCTGGTGATACTCTTTTCACGTCTTCTATATTTCTTACTTTATTATCCATTTCTGGTTCTCTTAGATTTTTAGAATCTTCACCACTCCAGATCAATCCTAGATCAAAAGTTACACCAGATAGATCAGAGATTATTTTATTCTTGAAAAGATCAAGCCATTTCATACCATTATAAGGACCACCGCCCTTACAACGACCAAATATATTTGAGATAGTTCCAATACCACCATGACCTCCTGATACGGTTATTTCATCTTGGCCTGTTGAGGTATCAGGATCATAATATCCTAAAACTTTTTGGAAATTCTTTAATAGATCAGTCATATACTTTCCTAGATTATCAACCCTCTGACCATTTTTAAGAACTGGTAAATCTTCGGTTTCTTCTATTTTGTTATAAGCACAAACTTGAAGAGTAGCTCCGTATTGAATAAGTATGAATTTTGGTGCGTAATTTTCAAGATCAAAACGTGACTCAGTGGAATCTTTTTGAATAATTGAACGAGCTTTTAAGGTATTTGCCCAGGTTCCAGAAGGTATAAATACAACGTTTCCTATAGCTTGGTATCCATCCATTCTAGTTACGGTGCCATCGGGCGCCCAATCTCTACGAAAATCTCTATAATCAGTATAAACTTTTTTTACGCCGGTTGATCCTCTAGTCCTAGCCTTCATAATAGCTTGTCTTTCTAGTGAATCTTCGATAAAATCTTTTCCTTGACCTCTTCTTGATCCCGAAGTGTGTATATTATTTTCTGGATATAGCCTTTTCATCATTTGGAATATCGCAAAAATAGAACAATCCCTGGTGTTGTGAATAACTTCAATAAGAGTTTGTGTGTCTGATCTTTTCAAGAACTGATTAAAGGCCGCTGCGAACTCTAGTCTTCTTTGAGGAGAGGCTAGCATATCTCGAATATTAAAATCTAAAAGTCTTTGCCAAGAAATACCATAATCTTTATATTTAGCTGAATCAATCATATCAATAACCGATAAGATCATTTCATCTTTACGAACACCCAAGGCATCACAAATAGCCTCATAGGCTGAACCAGTTTTCTTTTTTTGGACCGGTGATTTTTTATATCGTTCTAGCTCTTCTTCAGAGAATAATCCGTGATGATCTAGGTAGTAATCAATCAAATCGTCTCTATCGTCACCTGGCATATTTGCAAAGTCAAGAACTATGTTTATCATACCTGGATCAAGAGTAGTGTATCTCCAACCTTCAGAGTAGTTAAGGATTCCGTATTTTTTTATTTCAAATCCTTTATCAAGTAGATATTTTTTAACTTCTATAGCTGAGAAAATACCATCCATATCATCATGGGTGTATAGAGCAACAACTTTTCCAAGCTTACCACGATCCAGCCAATATTTCTCAGCTACTGGTATTCTAGGACTTGCGAATTCTTCGTTTAATCTGTAGATTTTTTTCATATAGGGTATATATAAAAATAATTCCTAATAATCTTTGATTATTTGTGAGTTTGAGAATTTAGAAAGGTTTTCAAGTATATCATCAAGAATCTGAGGTTCTCTTCTAAACTCATTATAGAATATTAAGATATTGAAATTGTTTTCTGAACCTAGAAGTTTTTTTAGATTAAAGAGTTTTTCAATTGAAAATTCTCTTTCGAAATCAGGTATATAATAGATATCTTTACCCTTTTCAATGGCGTGTTGAACTTTCTGAAAAATTAATATTTTTAGAAATGTTTTTTCATCTTCGTAATCCTCTATCTCTTCTTCAGATACCAACTTGTGTATATCGATAACATATTTGTTTTTAATGTTATTAACTTTAAAAAATTTATCAATTTTTTTTCTAGTTTTCGTATAAACACAAAAGAAATTCATCAAAGGGTCTAAAAATTTGTTATTTATGTTATTTATAGATAAATGTATCTTCCCCTAGAAAAAGAGTAGGTTTTATATATAAACAAAATATTATAGAATACTATGCCATTATTAGGAGGATCTCCACTGGGATTGAGTTTTTTTTCTGAGTACAAAACCGGTAACAGTTTTTTGGAAAAATATAAACCGTTTGATGAGCCCGCTAAGGTAACTGCGCAGGATCTGAGCGAAGGTGCTATGCAAAAAAAATTTGAAAGAGAATATGGAATAGGATATAGATCATTTGGTGATGTACAATCTAGATTCACTAATAATTCGAATAATCCAAGTACATTCTATGCCTATAATGATTCTGACTCAAATCCTGAGGTAGATGCTAAAAATATATTTGAGTTTATTAAAAGTAAAGATCCGGGTTATTGGAATTCTGATTATACTGATCAGTACAGTTCAATATCAAAAATTGTGTCTGAGATGCAGTCTTTGTCCACAAAAAAAAAGGAGGGTCAGGATACTGTCATAGCGCCAGCATTTACGCTAAAATATGATGATTTCGCATATCTAAAAAAATTAGGTGTTTACCCTTCGAACAGACTAATATTAGCAAGAAGATTTGATTATCCGATAGGAGATGATCTTTTAACGTCCACACAAGCACCAACTGCTATAATACCAAGTTGGGTAGAAGATGGCAAAACATTCATAGACATTACTTATGGCGAAGAATGGGCTAACGTAACATCGGTTGATCCGGCCTCTCCAGGGGGTAAAACTTTTCAGGAGTACGGATACAGCGATGATCAAGTAACAAAGCAATTAAAAAATGCCTTTGGTCTCGCTTCTCTCCCCGGTTTTACAGACTACATTCAATATTATTTTTTCAATGAGGCAGATATTACTGACCCCAACAATTTAGCAATCCTTCCGATGGGTAATCCGAATATTATCAGGTCCGCTAAAATGAGAAAACTACCTGCTTCAGGTAGTGATTTCGAGGGTTTATCTTACAAATTTACTATAACTATAGATACAGAATATGAGATAAAATATATCGATGGAGTGGATCCAACACTAGCTTACTTTGATATTATCTCTAATCTTTTAAGATTTGGAACCTCTGAAGCGCAATTTCAATTTGATTCAAGATTCAATAGTAGAGCTAGAGAAATATTAAAAAACCTTTCTTCTGGTGATGCTAAAGAGGTGCTAAGTGAGGTGACCAAAATAGTTGAAAGTTTCATAGATTCTGCTGGTAATATATTGAAAACCACATTTGAAACACTCTTTGGATTATTAGGATTCGGAGGTAGTGGTGTAAACCTTACTGAATTTATGATCAGCGCGCAAGTAAAAAAATACAGATTAAAATTTATAGGAATTATTAATGCCTTGACCGGATCACCGAGTGGAATATACCATATTACAGTTGGAAATCCATTCAGACCTTTATTTTCCTCTGGTGATTTGTATCCAGGAGAACAAAAAAATAAAATCACACTTGGCCCAGAACTTGGTTACAATAATTTACCTACAACTATCAAGTTTTCTACACAACTAACCAACGCAAGATCTTGTGGATTACAAGAAATTTATAAAAAGTTTAGTCCCAGATCTATCAGAAAAAACATTTCTGTAAGTGATACGTCGTTCAAAAGTGTAACAGATGTTGAAAAAGTAATTCTTTCATCAAGAATAAGAAGAGTAAACCCACTAACACAAATACAAACATCAAATTCTCCCATCTCGGGTTTTGCTGGAGATTTTGTACCACTACCGGTTGGTCTAAGCTAAAAAAAATAAACATAATGTTAATACAAGTTGTATATTTTTATGAGGTAGTTTCACAAGTAGATTCATCTTCTATAATAGTGAGAAATAATTTTGGTCAGCGAGAGTTTATATTTAATTTTTTGAATAAAACTACACTGAATGAAGAGTTGACCAATCTTAAAAATAGATTAACTAGCACTGGATTATATAAGGATGGTTTGTTTTATCCTAAAGTTGGTGAGATGACAAGATTTATATCTAACACACCTATAAGAAAAAAAATATTGATATCAAATGATTATTTACGATCTTGAAATCTTACTTAGAGAAAATGATGAATATAATCTAGATCAACGAACATTTAATAGTTCTGTTTCTGTGCCTTTTAGTAGATATCTTGTTGATAGGTCTGAAGAAATGAGAATAGATCTTATCTGTAGATCAATTTATGGAAATATCGATAATATTGGATTTCTTATGTATTATAACAATATTGATAATCCATTAAATATAAAAGCTGGTGATATAATAAATTATCCATCAGAAGATCTAATAGGTCTATTTAAAATTGCTGCTGATGAAAGAACATCAAAAGAGTTTTTGAATGGATTAAATAGAGGAAATAAAGTTGATCCGAATAGAACAGAATATAATAATATAGAAAATAATCCGACCTTTAACTCTCGACCTGTAGAACAAGTGATTGATAGAAATGGGGTTATTGTTATAGGTAACAGAGAATAGAATATGTTTAAAAATTATTTCAAAAATACAACATCACCAAAACCGATAGAAATGTTTCTTGATGTGAATAAAGGTGTAAGAAATGAGTTCAAACAACACCAGGGTTACATACCACTGGTGTATTATAACGAGTTACAAATAAAAACAGAAGATCTTCTGTATCTAAATCTTCATTTGAAAGAAAATATTCCCCAAGTCAAAATAACTTTTAACGATAGTTTAGGTGTTATGGGTCAACGAGCTATGCCACTAGATAATACTAAATTAGTAGTATTCATTAATACTAGAAGTGATCTTCTCAAACCTATACTCATTCAGTTTAAAATAATAAATGTAAAAAAGGAATCAAGGACTATATTCACTCTAAAAGGCGCAATTGACTTGGATGACTTATATACCATCAATTATGAATCTTTTCCACGCTCGAGTTCAATAGAAGTTTTACAAAAAATATCCAAACAACTAGGACTTGGTTTCAACTCAAACATTAGCTCTACTAATGATAGAATGACATGGTTGAATTACGGTAGAAAAGTTTATCAGTTTATAAAGTATATAACGAACAATAGCTACATTTCTGATAATGATTTTACTTCTTATTATATTGACTATTATTATCATCTAAATTATATAAATATCCAAAAAGAACTTCTAAGAGATGTATCACAAGATGAACTATTGGTAGATACTTCTCCACCAGAGGCTATTTTAGATGATAAAGTTCCACCAAAAAAACAAGTAGCTGTATTGAGTACTGATCATTCTCAAAGACACAGTAATTTTTTTATAGAAAGCTATAATATTATTAATAACTCAACAAGTATATCTATTCAAGAAGGATACCTCAAAACAGTATTCTATTATGACAATCAAAAAAAAGAAAAATTGATCTTTGAGTTAGATACTTTAGTCGATAATACGATTTCAAAAAATTTAGTTAATCTAAAAAGTCCTGGTGATAAGAAATTTTATAAAAGTAATTTTACACAGGAATATATCGGCAAACTAGATGTTGATAATATGCATAAAAATTATAATTATGCTGATTTTTTGAACAATAGAAATTTACAAGAGTTAGAAAAAATAACAATAATCGCTACTCTGCCAGTACCAAACTTTTCTTTGTATGTTTTTCAAAAAATTTCTGTTTTATTCATAAATGAAGTAAGAGACATTTTCAATGAAATCTACAATGAAAGATTGACTGGGTATTACCTCATAACAAATATAAAATATGAAGTTACAAACGGAGAATTCAATCAAATTTTACACTTGTCCAGAAGAGATTTAACAATTTCAGACACAGAAATAAAGTAAAATTTCCTGAACAGGCACCAAATTGAATATATAGTTCTACAATATATTATGCCATTCAATTTCAATAGTTCTCAAAATTCACTCCAGCTCTTCGGTGGAGGAGGTATCGGTGGAGCAAATAGTCCGTTTAAAATACCTAGAGTTGGTATTAATTTTGGAAACTCTTTACTCGGTAAAGGCATAAACTTTCTTTTTGGTAAAGCTCCTGGTGATTATGTTAAAGGTCATCCAGGTTCTGGTGGCCAGTCTGTAGGTAGAGGAGTTCGTAATCTCAGAACTATATTTCAACCTGGTGTTGATACTATTCAAATAAAAAGATGGGAAACCTACAGATCGGGAAACTCAGCCGATGGTCAATCTTCGACTCGTGAGTTGTATCCAGCTGGATTTACACCACCATACGCGTTTATTCAGAATCCCGGTGATACTTATCAACCCTGGAGAAAATTTGGAGATAGCACCTCAATATCAAAAGAAAAAGGTTGGATACCCTATCTGGAACGTCAATCAGGACCACTTGCTGAAGAAAACATAGGAATCCAAACTATTTCCAATAGTATAAAATATCGTAGAGATATACTCAATAAAAGAGATCCATCAACTCAGGAATTTATTTTTGGTTTGAACCCAAACGATAAAAAATACGAAATAAATCCTAAATTTGGCGAGACTAGTGATGCGGGTCAAATATTAGACCAAGGATTACAATTTGAGAAAAATATATCCTTAGAAAGCTGGGACAGCACTCTAGATGAAAATGAAGATCCGACTATACTCGGATTTGATCTAGAAATAGATACTATCACCTCACCATTCTTTAACGGAAGTTGTCATGATTTTATAGAGGCATTTTCAGGGCTGAACCGTCAAAACCAAGTAAAGGATGAAATGCGAGGAGATATTTCAGAGATAAAAAGTCGTCCTAGAATATTAGCAGAGTTTCATGAACAATTATTTAAGTTCTTCAAAAACAATAGAGCAAAAGAGACTGAACAAAAGATTAAAGATTATTATTTAGAAAAAATTAGTGGATTGAATAAATTTGGTCACGTTAAAAGCGCAGAAAGTGCAGAGGGAGGCCCAAAATTATTTACAAACTTTCCAACAGATATGGTGACTATTTCAATAAGAGAAGATGTTAGTCAAAACATTTCATACCTTATGTATCTCTATAATATTCTTACGCGTTCTAGAATAGAGGGTAGAAGAATAATACCACAAAATCTACTTCGATTTAACTGTAGAATAATAGTAACTGAAATGAGAAATTACAATAGAGTTATGAAAGTTATAGGAAATTCTACTAATAATCTACGAGATTTTGGTTCATCTACTGGTGAAAAAGACTCATCATACTATGTTTTAAGTGATTTGATTTCAAAAAAAGAATATAATCTTTATGAGTGTGAATTTTTTTTCAATAGTTTAACCCATGGTGACGACATAACTGTAGGTGGACAGCAATTACCATCACCAGTCGCATCAGTTTCGTTGAGTTTCAACTATAAATTCGTTAGTTCTGAATTTCATAAATTTTATTTTAGAGGACCACAAAAAGACCCTGAGAAATTGTTTGAATATTTCAAATTTAATGATGAGTATTTTAATCCAAGGGAACTCACTTCACAAGATACCGACAGAGCTGTAGTAAAACTTCCCGACTCTTTAGATGGCTTTACAAATTCTAGTATTACATTTTTGGATCCAATAAACGAAGTAACTATCTTTGATGCATATCCAAAAAAAGGTTTCTATTCAGAAAGTGTAGAGGGTGATGTACTAGAAAAAACGAAAAGAAGAAATTTGATAGGTAATTTTGTTGGTGGATTAGTTAATAGATTAGCTGGTGATGTTTTGAGAGCTGGTGCCAACGCACTTAACCAGGAAATAGGAAAAAGATTTGCTCTGGTTAACAAAGCACTTAATGAAAGATTAAATAGAGCTGGCCTGAGTGTTTCACTTAATACTATACAAAATCCACGTAATATTTATAATCCTGGTAGTAATTTCAGAAACGAACTTTCAAATGCTATACGTGGATTTGTTGGTAGAAGTGTAGGTAGATTTTTCTCTAAACCAGTAAACACATCAGAGGCCAACAATGGGTATCTTCCAAAAAGACAAGGTGGACCTTTTAGAAGTTCAAGTGTTTATAGACCTACTCCTGGCACAAATGTAAATAGATTCAGAGCAACCAGACTGAGTAGACCACGAAATGTTTATACTCCGAGAAGAGTAGCTAATTTTTTTGGTACTACTTCGCCTACCGATCCAAGAAGAGGAGCAGCAAGCACTAGAACCGCAAGATCAAATCCATTTTCTTTATAAATAGAAACACCAACAAATGCATAATCCAGAGATATCCAATAAAATTTTTTTAGGTGTAGTTGAAGATAACAACGATCCTAAACGCATTGGTCGTGTAAAAGTAAGAATACCACTATATTTTGAAAATATTCCAACCGAAGCTATACCCTGGGCTACACCTTGGAAAGATCTGAATGGTAATGAGTTCACAGCACCTGATGTTGGAAAAATTGTATCTGTTGTTTTCGATCAGGGGAATCCTTATTTACCTGAGTATATTTACGCTGAGCACTATAATATCAACCTAGAAAAAAAACTTAAAAGTTTAAAAAAATCAGATTATCCTACATTCAAAGCTATTTTCTTAGATGATAAAACTCAAATATACCGAAGTGAATCGGAAGGTCTTAAAATAGATCATGAGTTTTCAAACATTAATATCACCAAAAATGGAACTATAAATGTTAATTTACGAGATAATTCAGCTAAGCTTAATCTTGGTAGCCCCGATGCCGATCAACAAGTTGTTCTAGGAACTGATTTTATGGATTGGATGGATAGTCTAGTGAACGCTCTTCTTTCTAGTCCGTATACGAATATCGCGGGTCCGGTAACACCACTACCTGTTATTGTTGAAGTTTTACTGAAATATCAAGCATTACGATTAGATAAATTTTTATCTAATCATGTTAGAGTTCCAACAAACAGAACAATTAAAGAACAAACAAGAGAAAGTTTAGATCAAAAGGGAGATAACTGGTCTACTACTCAGAAAAAGAATAATCCGAATGATACAAAATCTCGTTAATTCTTTTGATCCAACCAAAGCCCTTAGTGGTCTGAAGCCAAATATATCGCTCAAAAATCCATTAACAAAAATATCTCCTCCAAAATTTAAATTAAAAAAAAGATCTGTTACCGGAATACCTGAATATACGAATGATAAAATTCCAGTGAATTATATTTTAGATACTATAAACGAAGTAGGTATAAAAACACTCACAGTAGGAAATTTTAGAAATGGAAGAGTACCACTCGATAAAATGGTTAAGAATGATTATCTCTCTAAAGATTTAGGTGGTGATGCGCCGTATCTTATGCTTGATGCTTCAAAAGCTTTAGATAAACTTATGAAATTATACGAAGAAGCTAAGTTTGATGGTAAACAGCCTCTCTTTTTTACTGATGCCTATAGAAGTCTAGCGAGACAAGTAGCTCTTAGAAAAAAAACAAGAAATGCCGCAAGAGCAGGTAAATCGAACCACGGATGGGGTTTGGCAATTGATATTCATTGGGGTGTACCACCATCAATGAACAGAAACCGTTCTCTAATTGCCTCAGCTTTTAAACACCCAGTATATAGATGGTTTTTCGAAAACGCTCCGAAATGTGGATGGGTAAACCCGGGTGTTCTTAGGGATTTCAAATCGACCGATGAGTGGTGGCACTGGGAATACCGACCTGTAAAATCTTCATCGAGACTAGTGGTTCAGGACAAACCTCTTCCTAGTCGATATTTAGGTGATTTTACAAAAGAAGATTTACAAAACATTTTAGATAGTGGTGGCACTTTTGAAAGTAGCGAATACTTAACAAAACCTCCTGGTCCTACAACTACAGGAGTTAAACCATCCAAAATAATTTCAAAACCAACCCCTGGAAACTTCTCTAAATTTAGAAATCTTAATAGTTCAACACTTCTACCTAAACTAAAGCAGCAACCATCTAGACCGAATATTTAAACATCTTCCGGTTTTGGTTCTTCTGAGCTCTCCGTCTTTTTTTCTTTTTGAATTTGATTTACAATATACCCAGCCATAGCAAACTCAACACCAGACCATAAAACGATATCTGAAGTAGTAAATCCAGAGATATGTTCAGATAGAAACCACAACATACCAACTTGACCAATAATAAAAGCAATACTGGATTCTATTCTCTTTTTAGAAAAGAAACTTGATTTACTCGTATAAATATGAACGAGTTCTTTAATGAGCCATTTCCAGTTTTCCCAACCGAAAAAATATTTTGTTTTTTGTGTAGATTTCATAAAATGATATTATTTTGATAGAATTTCTATCTTATATATCATTTTTAAAATATCAATCTACCTCAATATGAACGCCATAAATATCACGAAGGTTTCTACCGATTCCATTCCCTTCATCAGCTCCATACCCACCCATAATAATTTCATCTTGAATAGTTTGACCTATATAGAGTCCGGTAAAATTATGAGGATATTTAGCAAAAAGAGCAACCGGTTTTAGTGATTTTGGATTCATCTGGGAAAGTTGAGATAGAGCAAAGTTCATTGTTCTACCGGTATTGATCAGATCGTCTACTAGATAAACATCTCTATCTTGGATATCAATATCAAGTTTTTTGGAGAGGTAGTAACTACCAAGATCTTTTTTATCTACATACGATACCTTCACAAAATCAATTTCAACCGGACCAAGTTGACGAACTAAATCAGTAAAGAAAAAAACAGCACTATTCAAAATACAAATCAGGACTGGTGGTTTATTGTGTTCTTGCTCTCGGATTTTATAGGAGAGTTGGTTAATAATTCTTTTGATTTCGGATTCAGTGAAAAGAGTTTGCATAGGTTGGTTTTTTTAATTTCTATTAGCAAATATACAAAAAAGTTTTATTTTTTTATATATAGAAATTGTATGAAAAATATCCTTGGTTGGTCTTCTTTTTTATTGGAATCTATTTCATCGGTTGCTGGTGAAGTAGGTGGCGCGACAGCAACACAAACTACTAACACAACTACTCTAGATCCAAATATAGAATACTCCACCGATAGAGAGGGTAACCCAGTGGAATATAATAAAAAAAAGAGATTGGAGACCACTTTCCATAAAGAAAAGAAAGATAGTAAAGGTCGTAGATTAATCATTAAAAGAGGACATTATGATAATCAAAATAAAAAAGATGGTCTTTGGAAGGAATGGGATCACGAAAGAGATATAGAAACTTCCAAAAATTATTATTCAGATAAACTACATGGATTGGTTTCGAAGAATTATAAAAAACCACTGAAGAGTTACGATCCAGTATTTGAAGAAGAAACTTGGACATACGGTAAAATTATTCAATATTCTGTGGAGTATAAAAATGGAGATAATGAAGAAAGAAAATTTGTAGATGGTGATCCTGAAAGTTATACCAGTGTGAAAAAAGATTCAGAGGGTCGTACGATTTGGGAAAAAAAATATAAAAAAACAAGACAGGATGGCCTTTGGAGATGGTATGAAGATGGAAAATTCAAATGTAGTATGAACTATACTCGAGGAGAGCCGGATGGATGGGGAAAAAATCCAGAGGGAGAGGTCATAAGAGGATCAACTCCAAAAAATAAATAGTATTATGAAATATTTAAATGATTATTTTATTTTCAAGCAAGATAAAAAAATTTCAAAAATAAACGAAGCTGATGAAGATCCACCAACTGGATTGGGAAAAAATCTATTGAATCCAGAGGAAATACTTGGAAAAAAAAAATCTTCTGAATCAACACCATCACAAACAGGGTCCGGATCTGGTGCAGGATCCAGTGCAGGATCTGGTGCAGGATCCAGTGCAGGAACCAGTGCAGGATCTGGATCTGGTACAAACTCAAACAATAACAAAAGTGGAGAACAAAGTTCAAATACTGGTGATTACGATCAACAAGTAGAGGAC
>Ga0194131_10007690_pt1 | contig 14394 bp, 11 predicted proteins | sample TA2KigO120mmetaG_FD_148631 | JGI IMG/M metagenome (GOLD analysis project Ga0194131, IMG submission 148631) | Freshwater microbial communities from Lake Tanganyika, Tanzania - TA2015053 Kigoma Offshore 120m | ecosystem: Environmental > Aquatic > Freshwater > Lake | place: Tanzania: Lake... | reverse complement strand
AGTGCCTAGATTATCCAGCGATTGTCCACACGACCTAGCCTCATCAAGAAAATCCAGGCCGCCAACCCCGATGTGATTCTCAACACGATCAACGGCGACAGGAATGTGGCGTTCTTTCGCGCCTTGCGCGCCGCCAAGATCACCTCGAACAAAGTGCCGACTATCTCCTTCAGCGTGACGGAGGACAGCTTGGCCAGCTTGAAAATCGAGGATGTGGTGGGCGATTATGCCGCCTGGAATTATTTTCAGAGCATCGAGGGACCGAAGAACAAAGCGTTCGTCAGCGCGTTTCGCGCCCGGTTCGGCGACGATCGCATCCTGTCCGATCCGATGGAAGCCGCCTATGTCGGCGTGAATATCTGGGCCCAAGCCGTTGGGCACGCGAAAAGTGACGACGTGGAAGCGATCCGCAAGGCGGTCCGAGACCAAAGCTTCGACGCCCCCGAAGGGTTGGTGCGCATCGATCCGGAGACGCAGCATGCGACGAAGTTCATCCGCATCGGCCGTATCACTCCGGCGGGCCGCTTCGACATCGAATACTGTTCGGATACATCGATCAACCCGACCCCGTATCCCAACACGCGTTCGCGAGCCACCTGGAATTCATTCGTGAGCGACCTCCACCTGAGATGGGGCGGCCAGTGGGAAAGCCCGGAGCGGTGAGGACGGATCGAAAGCTGGGGACCAGGAACTTCTTCCATTCCGAGCGGCGCTCGCTTATACTCTCCTCATGCTCGCCAAACTTACCTCCTATGCCCTGTCCGGCATCGATGCCCTTCCTGTCGAGGTCGAGGTGGACACCGCGCACGGGCTGCCCAAGACGATCCTCGTCGGGCTGCCGGAGACCTCCGTCAAGGAAAGCATTCACCGCATCGAACGGGCCATGGCGAACCTGGGTTATCAACGGCCATCGGGGCGGACGATCATCAATCTGGCGCCGGCGGATTTGCCCAAGAGCGCCGGCGGATTCGACCTGCCCATCGCCATCGGCATGTTGGTCGCGACAGGGCAGCTGCTGCCGGAACATGTCGCCGGCTGGGCGATGGTCGGCGAGCTGGCGCTGGAAGGAAGCGTTCGGCCGGTCAAGGGCGCCCTGTCGATCGCGATGGCGGCCAAAGCCGGTGGGCTCACCCAACTCATCGTGCCGACCGCGAACGGCCGCGAAGCAGCGGTCGTCGAGGGCATCCGCGTCTACGGCGTCAACACGCTCAGCGATGCGGTCGGTCTGCTCACCGGCCAGCTCACGTCGGAGCCGATCAAGGCGCAGATCGACGATCTGTTCAAGAAGCTCAACCACTACGACATCGATTTCGCCGACGTCCGTGGCCAGGACTACGCCAAGCGGGCTCTTGTCGTGGCGGCATCGGGCGGGCATAACGTGCTGATGATTGGTTCGCCGGGCTCGGGCAAGACGATGCTGACGCGGCGGATGCCGACGATTCTGCCGCCGCTGACGCCAAGCGAGAGCCTGGAGACGACGCGTATCTACAGCGCGATGGGGCGACTCTCGCCGGGCGAGGCACTGTTGGCGACCAGGCCCTTTCGCTCGCCGCACCATACGATTTCTGACGCGGGCATGGTTGGCGGCGGCACCATTCCGACGCCGGGCGAGATTTCGCTCGCGCATCACGGCGTTCTCTTCCTCGACGAATTGCCGGAATTCAATCGCCGCAGCCTTGAAGTGCTGCGCCAGCCGCTCGAAGAAGGCAAGGTGACGATCTCACGCGCGCTCAACTCGTCGACCTTCCCCGCCAGCTTTGTCCTGGTGGCGGCGATGAATCCGTGTCCCTGTGGCTACATGGGCGATCCGAAGCGAAGCTGCAAATGTTCGCCGATGCAGATCGAGCGCTACATGGGGCGCATCAGCGGGCCGCTCCTGGATCGCATCGATTTGCACATCGAAGTGCCGTCCGTTCCGTATCAAGAGTTGGCGGCCCGGCACGACGGCACGTCCAGCGCCACGATGCGGACGCAGGTGCAGCAAGCCCGCGACGTGCAGATGCGCCGCTTCGGCGGCGAGGGACAGCGTCTCAATAGCCGCATGAACAGCCGGCAACTTCGCAAGTTCTGCGTACTCGACGCCGAGTGCCAGGGATTGATGCAGAACGCAATGGAGTCGCTTGGCCTGTCGGCGCGGGCGCACGATCGCATTCTCCGCGTCGCCCGCACTATCGCCGACCTTGAAGACGCGCCGGAGATCACGCACGCGCACTTGAGCGAAGCGATCGGCTACCGAAGCCTGCGGAAACTGTGGGCGCGGTGAGGATGATTTTTCGTTTAGCGCTCGCATGGTGATAAGCGAGCGCTAAACGAAGACGGGCCGGTTCGACGTCGATGTCAATACGTGGCGAGCCAAGCGCCGCCGCCGCCGGCGATGACGATGGCTACGAGGATCATCGAGGCGCAGCCGCCGCCGTCCAGCTCGGCATCGGTGGGCTCGGGTCGGCCTTCGAGTTGAGCCTTGGCGATCGCCAGCATCTTGCGAATGAGGATAACGCCTTCGTGGTCTTCGCCGAGGATATTTCCCAGGCTATTCGCCGTATCCGTGGACGTGGCGTGCATTTTCGCGAGTTGGCCCGGCTCGCCGGAGCGATCCGTCCAGTCCGTGAGGGCGATCAACTTCGCGCTCGCCTTCAGTATCGTCACGCTGGTATTGCGCACTGTGTCGACCGGCGACGGCAGGGCGTCGATCATCTCGGCGAATTGTTTCAGGCGCTTGCTCATGGAACGCTCCGCCGCCCATATCCCAGGGGTTCGCTGCGCTCACGTCAGGGCTTCCGCGTTTTTTTTCCCCGCAATTAGGCCGTGACGAGGGACTTCTTTTGCTTCGGCCCGCGCATCTCGGTCTTGGTAACGCCAAGAATATTGAGGAAGTGGTTGTAGACGTCGCGCATGAAAATCTCTTCGTTGAAGATCTCCAGCTCGCGAATTCGTGCGATGCGCTTTTGGCTTTCGTCCAGGAGATCGTGAATGGCCGGCATCTGAAAGCGATTTAGGGCCAAGCGCAGCGCTTCAAGCGTCGATTCACGGTCGACCTTCAGGAACAACTCCAGGAAAGAGCGAAAGAGACCCGTGTGAGCCGCCTCATCGACGGAGACAAAACTGAGAACTTTTTCCAATGCGGGATCGCCTCCCTTGGCGATGACACGCTGTTTCAGATTGCGGTAGTTGATGAACGTGGCATGCTCTTGCACCATGGCGTAGGCAAGCATGCCCAGCGCGTTGCCGACCGGCAGGTTCCACTCGCGTTCGAAGACTTTGCGCTCCAGGTCGAACATGTATTCTTCGGTGCGATGGCCGGATCGCAACAGCCAATCGGATAGGGCCAGCGAGTGCTTCGATTCTTCGTAGCCCCAGTTGGCGTAAAACCAGGTTCGAGATTTGCTGTGGCGCACGATGGGCAGAACTTTTCCGACGTAGTCCGGCAGGTAAAGCTCGACAGCGCAGAACGTTTCCACGATATCCGCGATCGCCGGATCCAGATTGGGATTGCATTTATCCCAGGGAACATCTTCGCGAATGCGCCATCTCCGCTTGCGCTCAGCGGCGTCGAAGAAGTCACGGTAGATGCGCCAGAGCGAGCCCTCGACTTCGTACGAAGCCAGTTGTTTCGTATCAGCCATGTGAAAGCAGCGTCTCGTGAGAAGAAGCGAAAAAAAGTGTCGTCCGTAACTACCGGAGATCCCACTTACTTGCTGGATTGGATAATATTATCCAATTTGAACGAACTGGCCAGCTTCGGCATTCCCTTACACGGACGGCGGTTCCGCCCCTACATCCGGCACGACCGATTCCCTCGGTAACTGGTAAAAGATCACGCAAAGATACGCGGAGAGAACCGCCGCGAAAAAACACCAGACTGAAATGAAGGCATACTCGAATAGTAGCGCCGTGACCAGAGCCGACGCGCCCAGCACCAGACCCGGTATGCGGCCGAAGTTCGCCGATCCGAGCACCATCGGCAATGCTACGGACAGGAAGTAAAGCACTCGGAGCACTCCTTTCGGCACGTAGGAGTGCACCGGCAACGCGTCGACCGCATAGTCGATCGAATGGTGCGTCACGCGCGCTTCAAACGCAACCGCCCCGGTGACAAGTGGAAAGTACAGAATCCAAAACCAGACCAAGCAGATCACGCTCATCGCAGCGAAGATCGATCTTCGAATCGGTTCGGGCTCCATCATCGTGGCCAAGATCGGGAACCAGGTAGGCCAGAACGCCAGCGCGAAGAACAGAAACACCAACGACCAGAGGTGCATCTGAGCCGTGTCGCCGTGCTCGATGGCATGCCAGACAAACCCTTCGCTGATTTGCTGCAGTCCAACAACGAGCGGCACCGCGGCGAGTCCAAGATAACCCGGCTTCTTCAGCGCAGCCGACCAAAGGCAGAACATGCCCGCCGGTATCAAGGGGGCGCCAATGGCAAAACTTGCGGTTGCAGAAAAACACACGAGAGAATGCCCTCAGCCCGATTCGACTGTCTGAGCCTGAGCGCTAATGTAGCGGCGAGCTGCCAGCTTACCGGGACCTTGGCACATGCTCGCATCTTGTGCCTACGGTGAGTTAACGCACGATCACGACATAATCGGTCGGAGGCGAGTTGAACAGCTTGCCGGAATCGCCGCCGGGCGCGATGTGGACCGTCGCTGCCTTTCCGCCGGTCCGCTGCACGGCGCGATTCGGAATGCCAAAGCCCAGGTCGATGTGCCCGCTGCCGGCGAGCACCACCATGCGGCGAAGATTCCTCGAGGTCTGAAACATGGCTGCGCTGGCGCCCATGTACTCATCCCACGTCGTCATCACTTGATAGGATCGCTCTTTCTGATCCTCGCTGACCTTCGTATTGCCATGCATCTTGGCAAGCGTTTCGTACCAGTAATCGCGATGGACCTTGACGTGATAGTCGATCGGGCCGAGCGTTTTCTTGTCTTCGTCGCTCAGGCTCTTGTAGCCGCCCTTGGAGATCTTGGCCGTCATCTCCCTGGCAACGTTAAGCGCGGCGAGCGGTACGCTGTTGCGGCGGCAGAAGTCGACGATCGGCTGATAGAGCGACCAGTGGAAGCCCCAACGCGTGCGATACTCAGTGTGCTTGAGCATTTCATCCTCGCTTAGGTCGCCGCGGATGAACTGGTCGAGGAACGTCTGATACGGGCGTTGGAACATCTCCATGCCCACGCCGAGCCGAGCGTCGCGGGCATGCAGCGCCTTGATGATCTGAAGTTGAACGCGATGGCACAGAACGTTGTCGTGCGATTCGCCGATGCAAATCATGTCAGCGTTCAGCAATCGATCGGTCAACTCTCCAAAGGTAATCTGGCGGCGCTCTTTGGCGCTGTAGACAACGAGCGTCGGTTCGCCTTCAAGGCGATCGAAGGCGGCGCGATAAGCGGGCTCGTTCGGGGCTTCGATAACCGAGACCCGTGTGCCGGCAACGTGGACGCGTTCGACGGGGCGTTTGTCGCTGGGCGACTTGGCACTCACGTGGGCTTCGTAGGCTTTGCGAAAGCGATCGGCATGATCGGCGGTGTCAAAGGCAAGCTGCCAGGCCTTGACGGCGCCGTCTTCCGCGACGCGATCTCCGATCCATCCGCCGGCGGCGCTAATCGCCAGCGAGCGGGCGATTTCGTCTTTGCCGAGCAACTCGATCAACCCAAACGCGCCGACCGACCGGCCCGGTCCGAGATCGATGGTGTGGGCGGCCGGATTGAGAATCGCCGCCGTCGTGCGCGGCGGAAATCTGTAGCGCATGTCGACAGCCGCCCAGCCACTGTTTTTCTTGGTTGTATTCTTGTCCTTAATCCCTTTCACGTAACGTGCACCGAGCCCGTAGAGAAACGCATTGCGCAGGTTCTTGGCTTTCTCCAGCGAGGTTTTCAGCATCATCTCGACTTTGGGCTGCTCCTTCTTGAGCACCTCGATCATCGTGAAAGTCGCGTCGCCTTCGATGAGGGCTGCCATGGCAAGTTCGGCGTCGGTGCCGAAGGTCTCTTGGTGCAGCTTGGCTAGTCCGAAATGTTGATCTTGCAGGGCGTGGACCATTTCGTGAATGAGGACGCCTCGCTCGTAGTTGCCGGCGATGTCGTCATACAGGTAAAGCGTTTTTTCTTTGATGTCGTAGTAGCCTTGCACACCCTTGGCGCCGGCTTTGGGCCTGGCGATGACCTTGGCGGCCACCGGGTTCTTGAATGCGAGGCCGCGCACCTCCGCGATTTCCTTCTCAAGTTGCCGCAGCGTCGCCTCGACGATCTTGATCTTCTCCGGCGCCTGGGCCTGAACGAAAGCCGTCGTAAGCAGGCAAGCGAAAGCAGCGGCGATGAATCGGCAACGTGTCATGGGGAGTCCAATGGAAGATTAGGCGACGGCAGGGTTGTTCCTGGGGTCATGATATCAACGGTGGATCGTTGGACACAGGTCCAGTCACTTCGTTTAGCGTCCGCGTGGCGCTAGTGCCCTGTCCAGACTAAATTTTCGAGTTGGTCGATTGGAGTGTGGACTTCAGTCCACACGATTAGGCGGCTCCCGGAGCTACTCCGCGTGGACTGAAGTCCACGCTACAATACTCTCCTACCCGAGAATTTAGTCTGGACGACGCACTAGGAAGCTTTTTCAAAACCCGCGTGGCCTACCATTCCAATGGTGTGGAACCCGCGAAAATCACACGATTGGAATCGAATTCCACGGGTTTTGAAACAGCTTCTAAGTGAGGAGATGATCACGTCTGCGTCGCAAGGGCGATCGCATACGCACAGCCGTCGAGAAACTCATCGAGATCGGCGTACTCCTTGATCGTGTGCACATCGTGCTGGCCGGCGCCGAAGGTGATGGTGGGGATGCCAAGACGTGTCAGCCAGTTCGCGTCGAGCCCGCCGTTGGCGACCTGCAGCGTCGGCTTCCAGCCAAGTCCTTCGGCCACGCTCTGTGCGGCTTTCACTACTGGGCTGTGATCCTTCAGGCGGAAAGGGTAGTAAGCTCGAAAGGTCGAGAACTTCACCTTGGCCGACTTGCCCTTGTCGTCGCGCACTTGCTTGGCGGCCTGTTTGAACGCCTGCCGATAAGCCGATGAGATCGCGCTGATGAACCGAGCGTCATGGCTACGTGACTCGCCGAGGACTCGGACATAATCGGTGACGACGTTGGTCGCCTGGCCCGCAGCTCTGCCGTTCGCATCGCCGACCGGACCGACATTGGACGTTCCCTCTTTGCCATGCTTCTGAATCTTGCCGAACCAGCCGTGTTGATGGATCGAGGCCAAGGCATGAGAAGCAACGATGGTCGCCGAGATGCCTCGCTCCGGATGAACGCCTGCGTGTGACGCCTTGCCGAAGATCTCGACCTCCCAGCGATCGGCGCCGACGGCGCCGAGCGTGATCGTTTGTGCGGATCCGCCGTCGATGTTGAATCCCATGACGGGATGCCCCAGGTCGGCGGGCTTGACGGTGCGGGCGCCCCAGAGTCCGCTTTCCTCGCGCACTGTGTACAAAACGGTCATCGGCCCGTGCGGCAAGCTACGGGTCAAGATTTCCGCGATCATCGTGACCAGAGCGGCAACGCCGGTGCGATTATCGCCGCCCAGCGCTGTCTTGCCCTGCGGCACGACGCGGTTGCCCTTGCGCATCGGCACTGCCCCGGCACAGAGCGGAACAGTGTCGAGATGGGTCGAAAACAATCGCCGCGGCCCCGGCTTCGTGCCCGGCAACGTCACGATCAGGTTGCCGGTTTGCGTCGGCACGGGGATCCGGGCGTTGGCGTCGTCGAAATGTATCGCCGACTGCGGGACGCCGGCCTCGCGAAGCGCCCGGACGACTTCCTCGCCGATCGCCTTTTCCTGGCCCGTGACGCCCTCAACGGAAAGAAACCGCATGAGACGCGTGATGGCTTTTTCTTTGTCCATAGTCTGTAGTCCGTAGCCCGTGGTTCGTAGTAGATCATGATATTGGACGGCTGCACCACTTTGCCATCGACTAGAAGCTGCGGACCACGAGCCAAGGACCACGGAGGGTGCACGACACGGTCTGCGCGGCCCCTTTTGGGAGGGCGAGGCTCCTGCCGAGCCGGAAGCGTCAGCATAGTATTGTCAACTCGGATTATTTGCGGGCTCGCGGCTCGGCAGGAGCCTCGCCCTCCCGTGCCGTTTGCAAACCATGTCGTGCACCCGACTACGGACCTAGGGACTACCGAGAAACTTCGTCTCGACTCAGTTTCGGGGTTTGGTTAGACTGTGGGCGATTGGAAAGATGATGGTGCGTTCCGTCCGTGCCGGGCGAGCGCTAAACGAAGAAAAGGCGTTGAGGAGATAACATGCTGAAGCACACGGGCCGGACGGTGATGGGGGCGATATTCCTGGTGTGGGTTGGGCTGGCGTCGGGGCAAACGCTGCAGGTTCCGATGCCGAAGGTTGAGCCACCGCCGGCGCGGGACGTAATAGCGGCTCGCGTTAACGGACAGGCGATCCCGGAATTGGCCGTCTATCGGGGTTGCATGCGCGTTCCGCCACAACGGCGAGAGGATGCTCGCAAGGACGTGCTCAACTTCCTTATCGACAACACCATTGTCGATCAATACCTCCTGCAACTCAAGATCTCCGTTGATGCCAAGGAAGTCGATGAACACGTCGAAAAAATCAAGAAGGAGGCAGCCGACGAAAAGAAGAACCTGAAGGATGTGCTCAACGAGTTGATGATTACCGAAGAGGAGTTGCGCATCGAGTTGGCAAGCGCTCTGCGGTGGGACAAATTCGTGTTACAGCAGGGGACGGACAAGGCGCTCAACGATTTTTTCAAAGCCAATATTGAAATGTTCAACGGAAGCAAAGTCCACGCTCGGCACATACTCGTTCCTGTGGTCGATGGAAAGAAGGAGGCTGCGCAGATCAAGCTTGCGGTGCTGAAGAAAGAGATCGAAGACGAGGTCGCGCAAGCGCTGGCCAAGGTGCCTCCGACAGCCGACGCAATCACCCGCGAAAAGGAACGGGCCAAGGTCCTAGAAAAAGCGTTCTCCGATCGGGCGGTCAAGCACTCGACCTGTCCGTCGTCGAAGGAAGGCGGAGACCTTGGCCTCTTCCCGCGCGCCGGCGCCATGGTTGAGCCGTTCGCCCGGGCTGCATTCGCTCTGAAACCCTTCCAGATGAGTGACCCGGTCGCCACCGAGTTCGGCTATCACCTCATCCTCAACGTCGATTACAAGACGGGCAAGGAAGTGAGGTTCGAAGACAAGCCGGTGAAGGCGTTTGTCCAGGAAGTCTACGGCGAACGCCTGCGCGAAGCCGTGCTGACCGCGTACCGAGGGAAATCGAAGATCGAGATCTTCGAACGGGCCAAGAAGTAACTGTTTTCGTTTAGCGCTCGCCCGGTGCCGGGCGAGCGCTAAACGCAAGCCATCACGGATACAACCCGCGGCGTTTCTTTTCCTTGGCCACCTTCTGCACGCCGAGGCTCATGGCGGCCAGTCGCATCGGAATCTTCTTTTCTTTCGCCAGGCTGCGAACCTGGTGGAACGCTTTCAGCATCAATTGCTCCAGCTTCTGATTGACCTGGGCTTCGTCCCAGAAGAACTGCTGCATATCCTGAACCCACTCGAAGTACGACACCGTCACGCCGCCGGCGTTGCAAAGCACATCGGGAATGATGAAGAGATCTGTCGCCTTCAGAATCTCATCAGCTTCAGGGGTCGTCGGGCCGTTGGCGGCTTCCGCGAGAATTCGGCATTTTAGTTTGCCGGCGTTCGTCTCGGTGATTTGCCTCTCCAGCGCCGCCGGCACAAGTACGGTACACGAAATGGTCAGAAGGTCGTCGGGGTCGATCTCGCGAGCGCCGGGGAATTCCTTCAGCAGCTTCCCGTCGCCGACGTGCTTGAGCAACGCAGGAACGTCGATCCCCGCGGCGTTGGCGATGGCGCCGTAGCGATCGCCGACGGCGACTATCTTGACGCCGCGCAACGCCAACTCCTGGCACGTGACCGATCCAACGTTGCCAAAGCCTTGCACGACTGCCGTGGCGTTGGCGGGACTGATGCCGATCTCTTGCAGTGCCTGCATGATGCAATAGACAACCCCGCGACCCGTGGCTTCGCGGCGTCCGACGCAGCCGCCCAGTTCGATCGGTTTTCCTGTGACAATTTCGGGACAGGCGTAGCCAACCGACATGCTGTACGTATCCATGAGCCAGGCCATGGTCTGCTCGTCAGTGCCCAAGTCCGGAGCGGGCACATCCATGCGTGGACCAATGATCGGCAAGATCTCCTCGGTGAAACGCCGCGTCAGGCGTTCCTTCTCGCCGATGGAGAGTTTATCGGGGTCGCAGGCGATGCCCCCCTTGGCGCCGCCGAACGGCAGGTTCATGATGGCGCATTTCCATGTCATCCACATGGCCAATGCGGCTACCTCGCCCAGATCGACGCTGGGATGATAGCGCAGTCCGCCTTTCGACGGCCCGCTAGTGAGGCTGTGCTGCACGCGATAGCCGATGAACGTATGCGTCTTGCCGTCGTCCATGCGAATCGGCACCGCGGCGATCATGGCCCGCTTCGGCTTGCTCAGACGTTCCAGAATGTTTTGATCAAGATGAATGTGCTCGGCTACGGAAAGCAGTTGCAGCACTGCCATCTGATAGGTCGGCGATTCGCCGTACACGGGCTTGGGAAGGTTCTTGTGGTTGGCATCCATGTCAGAGTTTCCATCGGGAGAGAAATGGTCCATGTTCTCGGCAATGCCGAGCGTTTCTTGCGTCACCTGAACTTCGAGTGCGCACGCGGCATTCACGTCATACAGATGCTAGGAGGTCCCGCCAGCTCTTGACGTCAACGATCCGTTCCAGCAATAACTCAAGTCGCCCGACGTTGGTGACGGAGTCGAGGTGGGCGCGGATTTCGCCGCCCGGCTCGCCCAAGAGTTTGCGGCCGAGGCGGAGAATCATCGCCTTCAGTTCTTCGAGTCGTCCTTCTTGACGTCCTTCTTCACGTCCTTCTTCCAGGATCGCGATAAAGGTGGCTGAATCACGCATGGCTCGCACTCCATGAAAATACTCACGGGCTTTGTCATTCGACACACGCAATCCCGTTAAAAGGAATGACGCGGTCAGCAGATGGCGCATCTGATCGGGCGCAGTCTCTCGGTTCAATCGATCGATAATCCGGGCAACGATGGCGGCCAACCCTGTGTCGAGATCGATGCCGGCAGGAAGTTTGCCCAGCGTGGCGAGCGGCAGAGCGCCGACATCTCCTTCCAGCAGTTCCTCGACCGGCCGTTCCCACAGGCGAACGACTTCGTACCGAAAGTCCATCTTACCACGATCCGGCCGCGGCGCATAGGTCACCAATCCATGCAGATTTGGATGATCCGCCTTCGGTCTGAGCAGCACAATCAAGCTGTGCACCGGAACAAGGTACTGCCGATGCAAAAGCGCATTGTAAACTGCGAGATCGACATGTTTGGTGGCCGAGTTGCTGGATTGAAAGTCCAGATGCACAATCTACTTCACGGGCTCACCAAGCCCGAACACCAAATCCGCGGAAGTGGTTACCGTGGATAGATCGACGTTGAGCAGGGAGATCGGCACGTCCGGCGGCGAGTCAAACGCCGACAGCAATCCGCGGGGTTGGCTTGTCCCAGATCCTTCAGTGTAGCGTCGAATCGCAAGGGCATCGCGTCACTCCACGGTACAACTCGCGCGCAAACCCCGGTCGTAATCAGGATAGGAGAGTTCGACCGTCAATTCCTCCTTCATGCGACGATTGTTGATGCGGCGATGCGCCTTCTCGTGCGGCGGCATCAGATCGCCGGAGGGCGTTACGAAGCGCGGCTCCGACGCGCCCAGCAAGCGCGCCAATGTTGCGTAAAAGTAACGCCGTCGCACCGGATGATCGTCGCACACGTTGTAGACGCGGCCCGCTCTGGCGTGTTTCTCGGCCGACAGGATCGCTTGCACGCCGTCGTCGACGTGAATCAGATTCAGCCATTTGTCGGCGTCGCCCACTATCGGCTCCCCACGCTCGATCGCCCTTTGTCGCAGCAACCGTCCGGGTCCATAGATGCCAGCGAAACGGAGGATGGTTGCTAAGCCACTGGCAGCGAGGATATTCTCCGCCTCGAGCACAATCTGACCTGACGGTTCCAAGGGTTGAGTCGGCGAATCCTCATCGACCCAGCCGCCGTCGGTTTGACCGTACACGCTCGAACTGCTGATGTAGATGAATCGCTCCGGCGGAGGCAGATGTGCAAGCACATTTCGCAGTCCGTCAACATACACGGCCCGCATCGTTGCGCCGCTGGAGCGATCGAACCCAATCGCATAGACCACGGTATCGACGCGTGGCAAGCGCTGTAAGCTTCCTGGCTTGAGCACATCACAAACGATCGGTTCAACGCCCGGCAATGCTAGATGAGTTGGGTCGCGCGTCGTGCCGAACACCTGTCGGCCTTCGCGCAGCCACGGGGCCGCCAGACGCGATCCGAGGTAGCCACAGCCGATGATCAACGCGGAAGACATCGAAACACCAAGAATTGGTTAGCCCACAACGGGGAGCCGGGCTGTTGGCGCGCATAACCCGCCCGCGTCCAAGACGCGCGGCTAGACTGGTTCGGGTTCAACGTTCAAACCTAACTCCGCCAGTCGCGTCAGGAGCAGGGCCACATTTTCTTCCGCGACCACCAATGCCGTCGGACCAAGGCGCTCAGCGATCAGATCGCGCGTCGCCGGCCACTGTTGGAGACCATCGGCCAGGGCGTCACTGTCGACTCGCAACACCAGCAAGCGACGCAACTGGGCCGGCGGCGCGTCCGGGCCCGTTGTCAATAGGGCGGCCGCCGACGTGATGGGCAAGCCAGTCCGTTGCACGAACCATGTCTGCAGATTCGTCAGCGACAGGCCGTGCTGCCTCGCTGCCAAAACGGATACCGGCGTCAACTGAAAATACCGCTTTCCCGGCGATCCCGTCTGGTCGATAGGCGTGGCGAATCGAAGCAACTCCGTTTCCAGGAGCAGATCGGATCGCGCCAGATCAACGCTCAGCGTCACGCCGTCCGGCTCGACATCCACGCAGCGTTCCGGAGGCAGCGTGTAGTCGCGCGTGCCGGTCAGACGAAAGTGTTTGTAGTCGATGTCGTTTTCCCGGGCCACGATCGCGAGCCGGTCCGTCAAGCGGTTTGCCGGCAGTCCGCGGGCGATGGCCTCGGTCATATCCGCTGCCGACGCAAACTCAAAGATGGCGCCGGCGGCATATACGCTGATCCGTTCGCGCTTGTTCGACCAGGTCCTGAGCGAATCGAGCACGGCGGTCGGCAACGCCTTCATGCCGTGGCTCTCCAAGAGCTGCACGATGCTCGACAGTGATTCGCCCATCTCGAGCGCCCGGTAAACGCTGCTCGGCTCCAATTGCAACGTGCACGCGGGACCGAGCCCTTTCCAGGTTGCGATCTTGCTCATGCTGGCGATCAGGCTTGGCGTCAAGCCTTGCCGATAGGCTAGCATCTCCAGGTTCGGCTGCACGAGGAGCGTTTGCTTGAACTGAGGCGCCGTCGGCGGCTGATCGCTCAAGCCCAGCGCCCAGCAGCCGAGCGGCGAGAGACGGACGAGCCAACCCGCGTCGGATTTCGTCGCTTGCACCAGTCGCAGCGAATAGGCGATGCCGAGCAGAAAGCTCGCGATTCCGGTGGGCGACGACGGCTTGCCCTGCCAGTACGGATGGCGTGACCCGACGATCTGCTCGATGACGACTGGGTCGGCCCAGGCTTTTTCCGGGAGCCGAGCCAAGAGCGCCATCGCAAGAAGACAGGCCGACGGGTAGGGATTTCCGGGCGTCGCCAAGGGCGCCTGGCCGGTGGCCGGATTCCACCCAGACAGGTGCGGAAGCGCCGCCCAAAAATTGCCGAGCAGCGCCGGCAGCGCGTTGGACCAGGCGGACGGGAAATCCCCCGCGCGGAGCTCCGCTTGCTCGGAACGCAGTAGACCCGACGCCAATGCCAGCGCCGCCGCGAAGAAACCCGGATCGGGAACCTCCGCCAGGACATCGGTCGGCACGCCGCTCAGGAGCGGCTCGGCTTCGAGACGATCGGAATCGCGCTTGAAGAACCCGCCCTGTTGTGTGCGCCGCAGCGGCGTGCCCAAAGCCTGCTGCCACAACACCGCCATCCGCAGCGGCCAGTCCAGCCCGTCGCCTTCATGCACCGCTGAGTTCGGCGGCATCGTCACGCTCGGACACTCGATGCCAAGGTCTTCGCGTAAAACGCGCCGTGTCACCACAGGCGACGCCAGCACCATCGGCATCGGCTCCGATCGGCCAAGCCACACTGAAAAATCTCGGAGCCGACCTCGGCCCGTGTGTTTATCCTCCGGCGGCTTTTCGCCGAATGGATACAACTCGGGCAATAGCAGGCCCGATTCGAGGAGCGTCAGCAGCGGC
>Ga0194131_10007686_pt1 | contig 14397 bp, 16 predicted proteins | sample TA2KigO120mmetaG_FD_148631 | JGI IMG/M metagenome (GOLD analysis project Ga0194131, IMG submission 148631) | Freshwater microbial communities from Lake Tanganyika, Tanzania - TA2015053 Kigoma Offshore 120m | ecosystem: Environmental > Aquatic > Freshwater > Lake | place: Tanzania: Lake... | reverse complement strand
CGGCGCGCCGACGTTCGCCCCGCGCGCCCCGGAGCCGGGCTCGCCGCTCGGCGTCGAGCGCGCGCTCGCGGAGCTGCAGCGCGCCGAAGCGCGGTTACCCCACGTCAGCCGCGGTTATTTCGTCACGCGGTGGAAGTCGCACCAGCTGCCGCCCGCGGGGCAGGAGCGCGAGCAGCTCGTGCAGCACATGCTCGAGCGCGGCGTCATCGAGGAGTTCCAGGTCACCGATGCCGAAGGCCGGACCGTCACCGCGATACGGAGCCGTGAGAAGAACGGCAACGTCGCGCCCCCGGAGTAGCCCGCCCGGGTGACGCTCGCCGAGCTGGAGAAGTATCGCGACAACGCCGGCCGCGTGCCGGCGGCCAGCCGGCGGGACGAGCGCGAGCACGCGCTCCTCACGCTCGACGGCGGGCCGAGCATCCGGAAGGTCGTCGCTCTTGCTACAATGAGGTCATGAAGGCGCTCCTCCTCGCGGTGGTGGCGATGGCGCTCGCGGTGCCCGCGCTCGCGCAGCAGGTCGAGATTCGCGCGACCCCGCCGCCGGTCGAGCGCCCCGACTTCATCGTGCCCGGCCCGTACAACGACGTGACCGAGCCGCGCGAGAACGACTGGTACGGCGGGCCCGGCGTGCGCGTGCCGTACGATCCCGCGTTCATCGAGCCGTTCTCGCAGGAGTACGAGGCGCCCGAGGGCCGCGGGCGCGTCGGCGTCGCCGGCTGGACCTCGCAGAATCTCCCGGTCGGCCCGTCGGGCCTGAACTTCCGGGAGCAGGCCGGCTGGCTGTCGTTCGGCTTCGGCTTCACCTGGGGCGCGCCGCCGCGGACGCTGCGCCCCGCCGGGGCGCCAGCGCCGGTGCCCGCCCCGCGCCCCTGAGCGCCCGGCTCCGCTGATGCCGCTCCTGCGTGGCAACCTCCACGCCCACACCACGTTCTCCGACGGCGTGCGCAGCCCCAAGGCGCTCGTGGCCGAGTACGAGGCCCGCGGCTACGATTTCCTGGCGATCACCGATCACGACGATCACGAGAACCTCGTCCGGCCCGTGTACGAGGACGCGCTCGACAGGCTCGCGCCCAGCCTGCTGCTGTTCCGCGGCATCGAGCTGAACCATCCCCGCTTCGCGCAGCACGTGGGCCGCGTCTACGGCGACGCCGACTCGCTCTGGGTGCTGAACCACCCCGCGCGCTACAAGCTCACGGTCGACGAGACGCTCGACCGCATCGCGGCGATCAGGCGGGGCGGGTGGCCCCTGGATGCGATCGAGGTGACCGACACGGGCCATTACCGGCCGCTCTACGACACGCCCGCGATCCCGCTCGTGAAGATCGCCACCGACGACGCGCACCGCCCGCCGCACTTCGGCCGCGCGTGGATCGAGGTGGACGCCGCGCGCTCGCGCGACGCCATCATCCGCGCCATCCGTGCGGGTGACGTCCGGATCGTCTTCGCCGAATAGTCACCGGGTGCCATCCTGGCGTGCCCATGGACGGCCGTGTGGGCGCGCGAGTCGTAGTGACGCATGTTTGGCGAGCAGTCCGGCGTGGCACCGCTCTTGCCCCCTAGCCGAGTACCATGCTTCCTCCCAGGATCCTGATCGTGTCCGCGACGCGTGAGACCGCCACCTGGCTTTCCCAGCTCCTGGCGTACGAGGCCGGGGACATCGACGCGTCGACCGACGGCGCGGAGGCGTTTCAGCGGGTCTGGGAGGCGGACTACGACGTCATCGTCGCCGAGCTGGGCGTGCCGGGGATCGACGGGAGCGATCTCTACATGGCATTCCAGAACACGTGGCCGGAGCTGACACGGCGCATGGTGTTCGTGTGCGGCGATCTCACGCCGGAGCGGACGGAGTTCGTCACGCGCACGGGCGTGCCGCTCGTGCGCGGGCCCGTGAGCCTCGTCGACCTGCGCGAGGCGATCCGCACCGTACGCGCGGCGCCGCGGCCGCGCGCGCTCGCCAGCTAGCTCGACCGCGCGCTTCCGATCGACCGCAACAGGAGCCCCGTGAGCGCGGGGATCGTCGCGCGGAGGTCGCGCAGCTCGCCGTGCAGCCACTGGATCACGACCTCGTTGATGGCGCCGAGCCACGCGAGCGTCGCGACCCGCGTGTCGAGCGGCGCGATCGCGCCCTCGGCCGCAGCCTCGTCGAGATAACCCTGGATCAGATCCGCGAAGCGGCCCGCGACCTCCGCGCGCTTCGTCTGGTACGTCGCGCCGAGGCTCACGGCCTCGAGCAGGATCAGCCGTGCGAGGCGCTCGTCTTCGGCGAAGGTGGTCAGGGCCGCGGTGAGCGCGCCTTCCACCTTCGGGAGCGCGCCCGGCCGGCCCGCGACGGCGGCCGCCACCGTGGTCGCGAGCCGCTCGCTGAAGTCGTCGACGAGCGCCAGGAACACCGCCTCCTTGTTCGGGAAGTGGTGGTACACCGCGCCCTTCGACGTGCCGGAGGCGCGCACGATGTCGTCGACGATGGCCCTGTGATAGCCTTTCCCGGCGAACACCTCGAGCGCGGCGCCCAGGATGCGATCGCGCGTCGCGACCTTCACGACCGACGTCCCAGAAGGAGCCCTGGATGCAGCTCGTGCGCATCGGCCACAGCCCGGACCCGGACGACGCGTTCATGTTCTACGCGCTCACCGCGGGGAAGGTCACGATCCCCGGCGTCCGGATCGAGCACCTGCTCGAGGACATCGAGTCGCTGAACCGCCGCGCGCGCACCGGCGAGCTGGAAGTCACCGCGGTCTCCGCGGCGACGTATACGCTCGTCGCGGACCGCTATCGGCTGATGGATCCGGGCGCGTCGATGGGGAAGGGCTACGGGCCGATCCTCGTCGCGCGCGAGCCGATGGACCCGAAGGACATCCCGAACAAGGTCGTCGCGATCCCGGGCAGCCACACCACGGCGTCGCTCCTGCTGCGCATGCTCGTGCCCGAGGAGCCGGCGCTCATCGAGGTCGCGTTCGACAAGATTCCGCAGGCGGTGCTCGACGGCCAGGCCGATCTCGGGCTCCTCATCCACGAGGGGCAGATCACGCACCAGTCGATGGGGCTGGTGAAGGTGATGGACTTCGGCGAGATCTGGCAGCAGCGCACCGGGCTGCCGCTCCCGCTCGGCGTGAACGTCATGCGCCGCGACCTCGGCGACGCGATGCACCGCGCGATCTCGCAGGGCCTGCGGGAGTCGATCGCGTGGGCGCACGCGAACGTCGACGAGGCCGTCGAGTACTCGATGCGCTACGGCCGCGGGATCGACAAGGCGACGGCCACGCGCTTCGTGCTGATGTACGTGAACGACTACACGGTGAAGCTGGGGGACCAGGGCATGGCCGCGCTGCAGCGGCTCTTCACCGACGCGTACGCGAAGAAGCTGATCCCCGCGATTCCTCCCCTGGACGCCGTGTAGCGCGCGCCTCCGCACGTCAGTACGTGCGGAGGATGTCGTACTCGGTGTTGCGCTGGGCGGGGGTGAAGCCGGCGTCGCGGATCAGCGTGACGATCTCGTCCACCGTGATCGTGTTCACGTACTCCGCGGCCTTGTGCACGTTCTCCTCGAACAGCGTCCCGCCCCAGTCGTCCGCGCCGAAGTGGAGCGCGATCTGGCCGGCGCGCTTGCCCTCGGAGAACCAGGACGCCTGGACGTGCGGGAAGTTGTCGAGGTAGAGCCGCGCGGCGGCCAGCATCCGGAGATACGCGTTCGGGCCCTTGTGCTGCTTGATCCACTTCTCGAGCATCGTGTTGTTCGGCTTGAAGGACCACGGCACGAACGCCGTGAACCCGCCGTGCTCGTCTTGAAGCTCGCGGATCGCGTCGAAGTGTTCGAGCACGTCTTCCACGTCCTCCACGTGGCCGTACATCATGGTCGCGGTCGACTTGAAGCCGCGCCGGTGCGCCTCGCGGTGCACGGCCATCCACGCCTCCGGCCCGCCCTTCTTGGGCTCGATGCGCCGACGCACGCGCTCCGAGAGGACCTCGGCCCCGCCGCCGGGCAGCGTGCGCTGGCCCGCGTCCTTCAGCCGGTCGAGCACCTCGGTGAACGGGATGCCCTCGACCTTGGCGACGGTCTGGATCTCGGAGGCCGTGAAGAAGTGCGGCGTGACCTGCGGGAATCGGCGCAAAGTCTCGCGGACGATCGTGAGGTAGTAGTCGAGCCGCAGCTCCGGGTTGTGGCCGCCCTGCAGCAGCACCGTCGTGGCGCCGTTGGTCGCCGCCGACTCGACCTTCGCGAGCACTTCGTCGACGGTCAGCGTCCACGCGTCGCGGTCGCCGGGCTTGCGATAGAACGCGCAGAACTGGCAATCCGTGATGCAGACGTTGGTGTAGTTGGGGTTCGAGTCGATCACGAACGTCACCCGGCGCGCGGGCAGGCGGCGGAAGCGCGCCTCGTTCGCGACGGCGCCGAGCTCGAGCAGCGGCGCCGCCTCGAGCAGCGCGCGGCCGTCCTTGCGGTCGAGGCGTACACCCGCCTCGACCTTCGCGCGGACCTCGTCGAGCACTAGTTCCACACCTTGATGACGTTGTAGAGCGCGTCGCGCTCCACCGGCACCTTGCCGGCGTCGCGGATCATGCGGAAGAGCTGCTCGCGCGCGACACCCGCGGGTGACGTGGCGCCGGACAGATGCTGGATGCGCTCGTCCTCCAGCGTGCCGTTCACGTCGTCCGCGCCGAAGTGCAGCGCGACCGACGCGGTCTCCTCGCCGAGCGTCACCCAGTACGCCTCGATGTGCGCGAAATTGTCGAGCACGAGCCGCGAGGCCGCGATCGTGCGCAGGCTGTCGGCCGGCGGCGTCTGGCGGGGCACCAGCTTCGTCTTCGCCTCCTGGTAGGCGAGGGGGACGAACGTGACGAAGCCGCCGGAGGCGTCCTGCTGGGCGCGCAGCCGCATCAGGTGCTCCACGCGCTCGGGCAGCGTCTCGACGTGGCCGTACAGCATGGTGGCGTTGGTCCTGATGCCGAGCGCGTGCGCGATGCCGTGGATCTCGCACCAGCGCTCGGGGTCCGCCTTGCCGGAGTACTTGAGAAGCTTCGCGAGGCGCGGGGAGAAGATCTCGGCGCCGCCGCCGGGCATCGACCGGAGTCCCACGGCCTTGAGCCGGCTCAGCGCCTCCTGCGGCTCGATCTTCCAGCGCCGCCAGAAGTAGTCGATCTCCGCCGCGGTGAACGCCTTGATCTGCACCGTGGGATGCGCGTGGTGGATCGCCTCGATCATCCGCTCGTAGTACTCGAACGGCCAGTCGGGGTGATGCCCGCCGACGATGTGCACCTCGCGCGTCTCGCCCTTGACCATCCCGACCATGTCTTCGATCGTGTGCTCGTACGCGCCGTCCTGGCCGGGCTTGCGCGCGAAGCCACAGAAGCTGCACGAGAGGACGCAGAGGTTGGTCGGGGTGATGTGCCGGTTGATGACGAAGTAGACACGATCGCCTTCGCGCGCGGTCTTGACGTGGTCGGCCATGCGTCCGACGCCGAGGAGGTCGTCGCTCTCGAGGAGCGCGAGGGCGTCGTCGTGATCGAGTCGCGTGCTGCTCCGGACCTTCTCCCAGATCGGTTCGAGCCGCGAGTCCGCGAAGCGCAAGGGGCCTCCTTAGTGAGTAGACCGACCGGTCGGTCTGACTCTAGCGAGCATCACCGAGGAGAGTCAAGGGCGCGCCCGCGTCAATGCGTGTCAAACAGCCAGCGGGGGAACCACAGCGCGATCTCCGGAAACAGCATGAGCAGGACCAGGGCGACGACCTGAAGGACCATGAACTCGGCCATCCCCTTGTAGATCGTCGCCAGCGACCACTGCGGGACCACCTGCTTGAGGTAGTACGCGGACATCGCCACCGGCGGGGAGAGGTACGCGGTCTGGAGGTTCACCGCGACGAGCGTGCCGAACCAGAGCATGTCGTACTTCATCGCCGCGACGACCGGATAGAAGATCGGGATGAAGACGAGGACGATCGCGGGCCACTCGAACGGCCAGCCGAGCAGGAAGATGAGCAGCATCACGAGCAGCAGCGTCACGACCGGCGGCACCGGCAGCCCGGTGAGCGCGTTGGTGATCACCCCCGCGCTCCCGAGCCGCGCGAAGATCGCGCCGAAGACGTTCGAGGCGACGGCGAGGAACAGCACCATGCTGGTCGTCGCCGTCGTGCTGTAGGCGGCCGCTTTGAGGCCGCGGAACGTCAGCCTCCCATAGAGCGCGGCGAGGACGAGGGCGCCGAAGGCGCCCATGGCCGCGGCCTCGGTCGGCGTCACGATACCGAGCAGGATCGTGCCGAGCGTGCAGCCGATGAGCGCGGCGAGCGGCACCATGCCCACGAGCACCTCGCGGATGACCGCGACGAACGACGCCGCGCGCTCCTCCTTCGGCACGGCCGGGCCGAGCTTCGGATCGATGAAGCTCCGCACGAGCGTATAGACGACGTACAGCGTCGCCATCATGATGCCGGGGCCGAGGGCGGCGGCGTAGAGCTTCGCCACCGACACGTTGATGACCGGCCCCATCACGATGAGCATCACGCTCGGCGGGATCAGCACGCCGAGCGTGCCGCCCGCGGCGATCGCGCCGGCGGACAGCCGGGGGCTGTACCCGCTGCGGATCATGATCGGCGCCGCCATGATGCCCAGCACCGTGACGGCGGCGCCCACGATGCCGGTGGCCATGGCGAACACCGTCGCGGTGAGGATGACCCCGAGATAGAGCGAGCCGCGTAACGGCGCCAGCATCACCTGGAAGGAGCGGAACAGCCGCTCCATCAGGCCCGCCTGCTCGACGACGTAGCCCATGAAGATGAACAGGGGGACGGCGGCGAAGGTCTGCTCCTTCATGAGGCCGATGGTCTGGAAGAACGCGAGGTCGAACACGATGCCGCCGAGGCCGACCCAGCCGAACACGAGTGCGAGGAAGAGCAGCGTGAAGCTGATCGGGAAGCCGATGAAGATGACCCCCAGCATCAGCACGAGCATCAGCATCCCGAGGAGCTCGTTGCCGGTCATAGCTCGATCTTCTCGACCTGCCCGATGAACCGCCCCGTGCGCGCCGCGTAGAGCGACTTCAGGAGCTCGGACACGCCCTGGATCATCAGCAGCGCCGCCGTCGCGGGCACGATCGCCTTGAAGGGCCACAGCACCGGCCGCCACGCGGTCTGCTCGCTGAGCTCGTTCAGCTGCCAGGCGCGCCAGGCCTCGTCCACGCTCGCGTAGAAGAGGAGCGCCATCGCGGGAAAGAAGAACGCGACGTAGGCGACCGTGTCGATCCGGCCCTTCGTCCGCGGCGTGAACTTGTCCCAGAGGATGTCGGTCCGGATGTGCGCGCCCTTCATCAGCGTGTAGTGCGCGCCGAGCATGGCGATGGCCGAGTACAGCATGTACGAGACGTCGAACGCCCACGCCGTCGGCGCATTGAAGAGGTAGCGGGAGAAGCCTTCGTAGGCGAGACCGAACACGAGCGGCAGGATGAGCCAGGCGACGGCCTTGCCCGACCAGTCGCTGAAGCCGTCGACGATCCGGATCGTCCTGAGCAGGGCCGGTGACGGTTGCGCCATACCGGGCTCGTCCTCCTCGCTGCGGGGGGGCAGCATGCGCGCGGGGTCGACTTCGAGACCCGGCGGGAGCGGGCCTCGGGGCCCGGCTCCCGCCGGAAAGGAGCGGTGCCGCTACTTCTTCGCGGGCGCGGCCTTCTTCTCCGGCCAGTAGTGGTTCGCCGCGAACTCGTACGGCGGGTTCATGAAGCGCTTGGCGGGCACGACCACCGACGCGTACGCGCGCTGGGAGTCGAGGACCTTCTTGAAGAACGCATCCTTCTCGGCCTCACGCGCCACGACGCGGTCCCACGCCTTCAGGAACTCGGTCAGGATGTCGTTGGGCGTGCGCAGCACCTGGACCTTGTGCTTCTCGATCATCTCCTTGAGCGCGTCGGCGTTCTGCCGCTGCCACTTGGCGTACCAGCGGAACATCGCCTCCTGCACGGCCGACTTGAAGATCTCCTTGTGCGTCGGCGAGAGCTTCTCCCACACCTCGGTGTTGAGCAGCACCTCGCCCATCGTGACGGGCTCGTGCATGCCGGGGGTGTAGTGGTACTTCCACACGTTGTGGAAGCCGAGCTTCAGGTCCTCGATGCCGCCGACCCACTCGGCGCAGTCGATGACCCCGCGCTCCGCCGCGGGGAGGATCTCACCGCCGGGGAGGTTCACGGTCTTCATGCCCATCTCGGTGAAGACCTCGGCGTTGAGGCCGGTCTGGCGGCACTTCATGCCCTTGAAGTCGGCGAGGTTCTTGATGGGGCGCTTGAACCATCCGAACGCCTGCGGGCCGCTCGGGAATCCCGGGAACGGCACCACGTTCAGCTTCATGACGTCCTTGTACATCTCCTGGTAGAGCTGGAGCCCGCCGCCCTCGTACAGCCAGCCGAGGACGTCGATGACGTCCATGCCGTAGTTGCCGCCCGGACCGCCGGTGAAGAGGGCGGCCGACTTGTGCTTGCCGACCCAGTAGTAGGCGACGGTGTGGGCGCCGTCGATGACCTTCTTGCTCGTGGCGTCGAGCACCTCGAAGGCCGGCACGATCGCGCCCGCGGGCAGAGGCTCGATCTTCAGCGTGCCGCCGGACATCTTGTCGACACGCTCGGCCACGAACCGCAGGTGGTCGAAGATCGTGAGCGACGCGGGCCAGGAGGCCTGGATCTTCAGCACGACGGGGGACTGCGCGGTCGCGGCGGGCGGCGTGGTGCCACCGGCGACGAGCGCGGCGACCACCGCGACGAGGACGAGCGCGAGCGAGCGTGCGATGACGGGACGTTGCCTCATGAGACACCTCCGCGGATGTCGGCCACACCGGCGGCGAAGTGCGCGCCGGATCACGCGATCTGGGACGGCGATGCGGGAGTCTAGGCGACCGCCCGAAGCAAAGTCAAGGGCGCGGCGTGCGGGATCGTGTTATTTCTGCGACGAAAAATCGCCGTGCCCACAGGAGGCCGCATGCTGCTGACCACGATCGCCGGGAGCCTGCCGAAGCCCGGATGGCTCGCCACGCCGGAGACGCTCTGGGCGCCGTGGCAGCTGCCGCCCGAACGCCTCCAGGAGGGCCAGCGGGACGCCGTCCTGATCGCGCTGAAAGACCAGGAGACCGCCGGCATCGACGTCGTGACCGACGGCGAGCAGTCGCGCCAGCACTTCGTGCACGGCTTCCTCGCGCACCTCGACGGGATCGACTTCGCCAAGCGCCAGACCATCGGCATCCGCGCGGACCGCTACAAGGCGGAGGTCCCCACCGTGACCGCGGAGATCCGGCGCCGGCGCTCCGTCCACGCGGACGAGGTCCGGTGGGCCCGCGCGCACACGAGCCGGACGCTCAAGTTCACGCTGCCGGGGCCGATGACCATCGTCGACACGATCGCCGACGAGCACTACGGGGACCGGCGCACGCTCGCGTTCGCGTTCGCGAAGGTCATCAACGAGGAGGCCCGGGAGCTCGCCGCCCTCGGCCTCGACGTCGTCCAGCTCGACGAGCCCGCCTTCAACGTCTACATGGACGACGTGGAGCGCTGGGGCATCGACGCGTTGCACACCGCCATCGAGGGCGTGCGCTGCACGACCGCCGTCCACATCTGCTACGGCTACGGCATCAAGGCCAACATCGACTGGAAGGCGACGCTCGGCCGCGAGTGGCGGCAGTACGAGCGCACGTTCCCGCTGCTCGCGCAGAGCCGCATCGGCCAGGTCTCGCTGGAGTGCGCGAACTCCCGCGTGCCGCTCGAGCTGCTCGAGCTCCTCGGCGACAAGGACGTGCTCGCGGGCGCGATCGACGTGGCCGACCGGGCGGTGGAGACCCCCGAGCAGGTCGCGGCGAACATCCGTGCGGTCATGAAGCACGTGCCGCCGGAGCGGCTCTACCCGTGCACGAACTGCGGCATGGTCGTGCTCCCGCGCGACGTCGTGCGCGGCAAGCTGGCCGCGCTGGCCGCGGGCGCGGCCATCGTTCGGCGCGAGCTCGGCGCGGTATGATGCTCGCGTGACGGCACCGCCGCGGCGCGTGTTCGAGGACATCGAGGTCGGGGAGCGCTACGAATCGCCCGGCCGCACGATCACCGAGGCCGACATCGTGCTCTTCGCCGGCATCTCGGGGGATTACAACGTCGTGCACACGGACGCCGAGCTGATGAAGGGCTCGATCTTCGGCGAGCGCATCGCGCACGGGCTGCTCGGGCTCTCCGTGCAGTCGGGCCTCATCACCCGCGGCATGCAGCCCTACGCGACGCTCGCGTTCCTCGGCGTCCGCTGGAAGTTCAAGGGCCCGATCCGGATCGGCGACACGATCCGCGTGCGCGCGGAGGTCACCGCGAAGAAGGAGACCTCGGACGCCGGCCGCGGCGTCGTGACGCACGCCCGCACGATCGTCAACCAGCGCGACGAGGTCGTGCAGGAAGGCGAGATGGACCTGCTCGTGGAGCGGCGGCCGGCGTGAGTGCCGCGGTCGCGCCCGCCCGCACGTACTTCGAGGACGTCGAGGTCGACACGCGGCACGAGACGCCCGCGCTCACCGTCACGCAGGCCCACGTGACGCTCTACGGCAGCCTCACGGGCGACACGGTCGAGGCGGCGGGCACCGCGCCCGCGCTCCTCGCCCTCGCGCTCTCCACCGGGCTGGGCTGGCGGATCCAGCGGCCGCCGCTCGTGGTGCTCGCCTTCATGTCCATCGACTGGAAGATCGACCGGCCGCTGCGCATCGGCGACACGATCCGCAGCCGCTCCCGCACCGCGCTCAAGCGCGCGATGCGCGACGGCGGCGTGGTCGTCGAGGAGCACGAGCTCGTCGATGCGCACGACACGGTGCTCCAGCACGGCCGCTTCACGTTCCTCGTCGCCAAGCGCGGCGCCGGCGTTTAACCACCCTCCAGGAGGAGTGCCCCATGGCCTTCGACCCCCGCCACAAGAGCCGCGCGCTGCTGGACGGCACCGACCGCGCGGCCGCGCGCTCGTACTTCCGCGCCGTCGGCTTCACCGATGAGGACCTGAGCCGGCCGCTGGTCGGCGTGGCGCACTGCTGGATCGAGCTCACGCCGTGCAACGCGAACCACCGCAAGCTCGCGCAGAAGGTCAAGGAAGGCATCCGCGCGGCGGGCGGGACGCCGATCGAGTTCAACACCATCTCCGTCACCGACGGCATCGCGATGGGCACGGAGGGCATGAAGGCCTCGCTCATCAGCCGCGACTGGATCGCGGACTCGGTGGAGCTGGTCATGCGCGGCCACCTGATGGACGCGTGGGTCGGCATCTCCGGCTGCGACAAGACCATCCCGGCCATGGCGATGGCGATGGCGCGGCTGAACCTGCCGAGCGTGCAGCTCTACGGCGGCTCGATCATGTACGGCGAGCACCGCGGCAAGCGCATGACCGTGCAGGACATCTTCGAGGCGATCGGCGCGCGCAACGCCGGCAAGATCGACGACGCCGAGCTGCACGCGGTCGAGTGCGCGTCGTGCCCGGGCGAGGGGGCGTGCGGCGGCCAGTTCACCGCCAACACGATGGCCACCGCGCTCGAGATGCTCGGCGTGTCGCCGCGCGGGTTCAACGACGTGCCCGCGCCCGACGTGCACAAGGAGGAGATCGCGTACCAGACCGGGCGCGCGGTCATGGACGTGCTGACGAAGGGGCTGCTGCCGCGACAGATCATCACGAAGAAGGCCCTGCTCAACGCGATCGCCGGCGTCATGGCGACGGGCGGCTCCACCAACGCGGTGCTGCATCTCACCGCGATCGCGAAGGAGGCGGGCGTCAGGCTCGCCATGGACGAGTTCGACCGCATCTCGCGCAAGACCCCGCTGCTCGCGGACATGAAGCCGTGGGGCAACTTCACGGCGCCGGAGATGTACGAGGCGGGCGGCATGGCCGTCGTCGCGCAGCGCCTGCTCGCGGCGGGGCTGCTGCACGCGGACGAGAAGACCGTCACCGGCCGGACCATCGGCGAGGAAGCGCGCGCCGCGCGCGAGACGCCCGGGCAGAAGGTGGTGCGCCCGCTCAACGATCCGATCAAGCCGGAAGGCGGGCTCGTGATCCTCAAGGGCAATCTCGCGCCGGACGGGTGCGTGGCGAAGGTGTCGGGGCAGAAGCGCGATCTCCATCGCGGCCCGGCGCGCGTCTTCGATCGCGAGGAGGACGCCTTCGCCGCCGTCAAGGCCGGGAAGATCAAGCCCAACGACGTCATCGTCATCCGCTGGGAAGGGCCGAAAGGCGGGCCCGGCATGCGCGAGATGCTCCACGTCACCGGCGCCATCCAGGGCGCCGGCCTCGGCGAGACCGTCGCGCTCATGACCGACGGCCGCTTCTCGGGCGCCACCCACGGGTTCATGATCGGCCACATCGCGCCCGAGGCCGCCGACGGCGGGCCGATCGCCGCCCTCAAGACCGGCGACGTCATCGTCATCGACATCAAGAAGCGGAAGCTCGACGTCGAGCTCTCCGCGGCCGAGCTCAAGCGGCGCCTCCGCGCCGTGCGGCCGCCCAAGCCGCGGTACACCTCCGGCGTCATGGCCAAGTACGCGCGGCTCGTGTCGTCGGCCTCGGAAGGCGCGGTCACCGGGTAACTTCGACTCGTTCGTCGCGCGTCTCGCGCGTCGGCGCGAAGCGGCGGGCCGGGGCGGTGGGCGTGGGGACTCTGACCCCCAACCCGCCACGCCCGGTTTCGCGGAGCGACGTATTTCCTCTTCACCCGGCCCGCCCGCTCCTGCGGGGGCGGGAAATGGGTCAACCGCCCCCACACCCACCGCCCCGGCCCGCCGCTTCGCGCCGACGCGCGAGGCGCGCGGCGAACGGCCCGTTGCCCGGTGACCGAGCTTTCGCGCCCCGCACGCGCGATGATGTACGTGTGTCCACGCATCCGGCGCCTTTCGGCGCCGCCGCTCTGTCCGCGCCTGTCGGCGTCAGCAGCGACTTCTGGAACCTGTGCATCCAGGAAGCGTCCGGGGACCGCGTCGCGCTCGATATAGGGACTGGGGCCGGGCGCGTCGCGCTGGCGCTCGCGGCTCATTTTCGGCATGTCGTCGGGGTCGATCGGGAGAGCGACGCCATCGCTGACGCTCGGCTCGGCGCGGAACGGCTGGGGCTTTCCAACGTCGAGTTCGTCGTGGCTGATGTCGAAGCGGTCGAGTACGACACGCTCGTGCCGGCTGCGCCGGCCCTCGTGACGGCTCACCTGTTCATGTCGGAAGCGTTCGTCGAGCGCGCGGCGCGCGCGCTCGCGCCCGGGGGGGCGGTCGTCGTGCTCGGGTTTCACGTCGACCAGTGGAAAGAGACCGGGAAAGTGTCGCGGTTCGCCTACGACGACGCGCGCATCCGCGCGCTGTTCGAACGCTGCGGGCTCGTCGTCGAGCATCTGAGCGTCGAGAAGGACGTCAAAGAGTTTCCCTCCGTCGAAGCGGCGCTCGCGGCGGCGATCGGGATGTCCGAGAAGTGGAAGTCGGACGGACGGTGGTTCCGGTACATCAAGTTCCTCGAAGACGGGGGACGCACGCTGACGCGTAGTCACATCATCGCCAGGGGGCGGAAGACGTGAGCCTCGCCGGCGGCGTCCTGCGCGCGGCGCTCGGCGAGCGCGCGCTCGCGCTCGGATTCGATCGCCTCGCCGTCGGGCCCGCGACGCCGCCGAGCCATGGTGCGGCGTTCGACGCGTGGCTCGCGGCCGGGTACGCCGGCTCCATGACTTACCTCGCGCGCGGGCGCGACGATCGGCTCGATCCCGCCCGGTTGTTGCCCGGCGTGCGCAGCGTCGTCGCGGTGGCGTTGAGCTACAAGCCCGCGCCGGAGGATCCGGCATGGCCCGGGGTCGCCGACTACGCGCGCGGGCGCGACTATCACGACGTGCTGCGCGAGCGGCTCGAGGCGCTCGCGCGCTGGCTCGGCGAGGCCGCCGGTGGAGACGTCACGAGCCGCGTGGCCGTCGACACCAGCGCGGTGCTCGAGCGCGAGCTGGCCGCCCGCGCCGGGCTCGGCTGGATCGGCAAGAACACGAACCTGCTCGCGCCCGGGCTCGGCTCGCTGTTCTTCATCGGCATCCTGCTCACCACCGCCGCGCTCGACGCCGACGAGCCGCTGCCCGATCGCTGCGGGACGTGCACCGCCTGCCTGGACGCGTGTCCGACGCAGGCGTTCGTCGGGCCCTACGTGCTCGACGCCCGGCGGTGCATCTCGTATCTGACGATCGAGCATCGCGGCGCGATCCCGGAGCCGCTGCGTGCCGGGCTGGGGGAGTGGATCTTCGGCTGCGACGTCTGCCAGGACGTCTGTCCGTGGAACGCCAAGGCGGCGCCGTCGCGCGAGCCCGCCTGGCGCGAGGCGACTGCCGTGGAGTCGCCCGCCGCCCTGCTCGCGCTGGACGCGGACGCTTTCCGCGCGCGCTTCCGCGGCACCGCGATCGCGCGGGCGAAGC
>Ga0194131_10007681_pt1 | contig 14405 bp, 10 predicted proteins | sample TA2KigO120mmetaG_FD_148631 | JGI IMG/M metagenome (GOLD analysis project Ga0194131, IMG submission 148631) | Freshwater microbial communities from Lake Tanganyika, Tanzania - TA2015053 Kigoma Offshore 120m | ecosystem: Environmental > Aquatic > Freshwater > Lake | place: Tanzania: Lake... | reverse complement strand
CCGCCAATCCTGCAACGTCTTCGACTGGCTTGTCGAGGCAGTCCAAGCCCACCACAATCAACAAAGGGCAATATCTCTATTGCCCGCGCCGTGAACCAATACGCTGGATGGCCACTCAGTCGAGTTTGGGAGGGCTAGGCGAGCGAGGCTCCCGCCCAGCCGTGGGGCGACAAAAACCAATTGCGTTTACGGCTCGGCGGGCGCCTTGCCCTTCCAAGACTCGCTGCTGCTCAGGGACTTATGATCGTCTAAGATCGGGCGAACGATAGCGAGGTCCTGCATCTGTTGCTCGAAAGTCCAGGATGATGGTCTGATTTTCCCGTCGAACCAAATTCCTCCGGCTGCAAGCCAGCGGTCCAGATAATCCTCAAAGGATAGACCGATGGCCCAGGGTCCCGGATCGTCCTCGGCGCCAAACTCGTATCCGCAGCACCCACAGATCTGGTACGACAGCATCCCAAAGTGGGTGTGGTACGGAATAGGAAATCCTCGTGGGATCACGTTCATCCAAAGGTGCTGATAGGCAGGACAGTCCAGTCCCTTGTTTCCGCAGCATGGACAGCGATATCGGGGCTGACTCGTTACCGTCAATTCGTTCATCGCAAGCTCATTTTGCAACAGTCTCGGGTAACGAACTTCGATTATCTCTTCGAAATACGCTAGGGTTCTTCGGCAGACTTCTTCACACCCGCCCAGAGCTCCTTGAACTTGTCCCGAACATCGGGATGTAATTGCCCGGCGAATTCCTCGGTCAGCCCCAGAATCTGAATCAGTTGTTCCACGTCGCCAAGATCGCGAATGCGTCCTGGCCCGCTCATGCCTGAGGCAAGCTTCAATTCGACCAAGGCTGGTAGGCTGAGAAAATGGATCCCCTGAATCTTGGTCGCGACCCGGGTCGGGTCCGGAAATGCGATTGCCTTAGGCTTGCCATCGCCCGGATACTGTCCCGCCACCAAGAACTCCACTCGCACGCCAAGTTCTGTATCGCGCAGGTGCTTGCTCCCCTGGAAGCGAGGCAAGTAGCCGCGTCCTTCCAATTCCTCGTGGATTCTTTTCAGTCCTTCGGCAGTCACCAGGATATCCACATCTTCGGTGAATCGACGGTAGCCGTGGAAGAACATGGCCATGCCGCCGACGACGGCGTAGGCAATGCCTAGCTCTTCGAGCCGTCTGGTGATTTTCATAAGCGCCTTGTGGACGGCGCTTTCCTTCTCGAAGTGCATGCTCCCCTCGCGCAAGGCCCAGCTCAGGTCGTTGTCGAGGCGGGTTTCGTAGGCAATCATGCTACCCCTCCTTAAGCAGGATATCCTCTTTGCCACCGCCGGAGCAAGGAGAATGCACGCCGGACTCTTGCAAGGGATCCGCCATTCCTCGAAAAGCTGGCATCGGCCGGTGCGGCAACATGGAAATGGATGATAAACTCAGGGCTTGTGCGCTAGGCCGCCAGCGGCGTCGCCCGCTGACCTTGAATCTGCGCGATGTCCGCCCAGCGGACGACGGCAGCGGCCCAGGTCAGCCCGCCGCCGAACGCCACCATCAGCAGGTTGTCTCCAGCATGGATCGGTCCGGTGTCGAGGAATTCGGCCAGCGCGATGGGCACCGAGGTCGAGCCGGTGTTGCCATAGCGCTCGACGTTGACCACCAGCTTGCTGTCGTCGAGCTTCAACGCTTGCTGGGTGGCGACGATGATGCGCGAGTTGGCCTGGTGCGGAACGACGCGATGTATGTCGGACATGGACAGGCCGGCTCGTTGCACGGCCTGGCGCGACGACTGGGCCATGGCCCGGATCGCGGTCTTGAAAATCTCGTTGCCCTGCATGCGCACGAAATGTTCACCGGCGGCGACCGTGTCAGGCGAGGCGGGCCTGGCGCTGCCGCCCGCCTCAATTGCCAGGATGTGCTCGGCGTCGCCACGAGCGCCCAGCACGGTGCTGAGCACGCCGGCCTGCTGCTCGGTCGCCTCAAGCACAACCGCCGCCGCGCCGTCGCCGAAAAGCACGCACGTGGTCCTGTCCTGGTAGTTCATGAACCGGCTCAAAGTCTCGCCGGCCACCACCAGTACCCGCCGGCTTGTACCCGCCTGTATGAACTGGCTGGCGACGGAGAGAGCATAGAGGAAGCCGGTACATGCCGAATTGAGGTCAAACGCGCCGGCGTTATCGGCGCCCAGCTTGCGCTGGACGAGGCAACCAGTGCCCGGCAGCAGATGGTCCGGCGTGGTGGTGGCGCAGATGATCAGGTCAATGTCCTGGGCAAACAGCCCGGCGCGATCCAGGGCCAGCCGCGCTGCCCGCGTGCACATCACCGACGTGGTCTCGGAAGGCCCCGCCACTCGACGTTCCTGGATTCCAGTGCGCGTGCGGATCCACTCGTCGCTCGTGGCCACCATCTTTTCCAGGTCCTGATTGCTCAGGATCCGCTCGGGCAGATAGTGTCCCCAGCCGGTAATGGCCGCGTTTGGGTGCATGACTTGCTTATCGACCTGGCAGGACACGCGGAATCAGCGGAATCTACCGGTCAGGAGAGTCAGGCAATAGACTGGGGGGATTGGTGCGGATAAACCGTCTGACAGCTCTCGGCTAGCTAGATGTTCGAGCCTTGGCGAAACGTACGGTTTCGACCTCGTTCACTCTCACGCACCGGTGTGAACCAAACAGGCCAGTGCTAGGAGCACGCCGAACTTTTCGCTGGCGCTCGGCTCTGACGATCGGAAACCCAAGCATTAGCCTGGCGTTGGTCGCTCTTGTCCGCCCCTATCTATCGCATAAGCTATCCGCACCTGTTCGGAACAGCTCCATGCAAGACTTCGAGAAACGCGGCGTCTTCTATCTCGGCCGCGAGGCGGGCTCACGCAAAGGCAAGACGCCGCCGGGGCTCATCCTTTACGATAGCTGCGACCTGGTCACGCATGCCGTCTGCGTCGGCATGACTGGCAGCGGCAAGACCGGCCTGTGCGTGTCCATCCTCGAAGAAGCGGCCATCGACGGCATCCCGGCCATCGCCATCGATCCCAAGGGGGACATCGCCAATCTATTGTTGACGTTTCCAGGGTTGCGCGGCGAGGATGTCTTGCCGTGGATCAACGAGGACGAGGCCCGCAAGAACGGCGTCGAGCCGGCCGAGTTTGCCGAGCAGCAAGCGGAACTGTGGAAGAAGGGACTGGCCGAGTGGGGCGAGGACGGCGCGCGCATCCAGCGACTGTGCGACTCGGCCGACTTCGCCATCTACACGCCCGGCAGCATGGCCGGCTTGCCGCTGTCGGTCTTGAAGTCGTTTGCGGCGCCGGACCAGGCCGTCCGCGATGAAGTGGAACTGTTGCGCGACCGCGTCAACGCCACGACCACAAGCCTGCTCGGCATGCTCGGCATCGACGCCGATCCAGTGCAGAGCCGCGAGCACATCCTGCTGGCCAATATCTTCAGCGCGGCCTGGCATGAGGGCAACGACCTCGGCCTGCATGACCTCATCCCGCTCTTGCAGCAGCCGCCGTTCACGCGCGTCGGCGTCATCGACCTTGAGTCGTTCTATCCGGCAAAGGATCGGTTTGCACTGGCCATGAAGCTCAACAATCTCCTGGCGGCCCCCGGCTTCGAGGTGTGGATGCAGGGTGAGCCACTCGACATTGGCGAGCTACTGTACACGACCGACGGGAAGCCGCGCATGTCGATCATCTCCATCTCCCACTTGAGCGACGCCGAGCGCATGTTCGTCGTCTCGCTCATCCTCAACCAGATGGTCAGCTGGGTGCGGACGCAATCGGGGACGACGAGCCTGCGGGCGCTGCTGTACATGGACGAGATCTTCGGCTACTTTCCACCGACCGCCAATCCACCGTCAAAGCAGCCGCTCTTGACCCTGCTCAAGCAGGCCCGGGCCGATGGCGTGGGCGTGGTACTTGCGACGCAGAACCCGGTTGATCTTGACTACAAGGGCCTCGGCAATGCTGGGACCTGGTTCATCGGCCGGCTGCAAACCGAACGCGACAAGGCACGCGTCCTTGAGGGGTTGGAAGGCGCAGCCGGCAATGCCGGGCAAAGGTTCGATCGCAGCGCCATGGAGCAAATCCTCGCGGGCCTCGGCAAGCGTGTCTTTCTCATGAACAACGTCCACGAGGACGCACCGGTTGTCTTTGACGTCCGCTGGGCCCTATCGTACCTGCGCGGACCGTTGACGCGAGAACAGATCAAACGACTCATGGACACGCGCCGCAACGACGTTGGCAACGTTGGCAACGTCGCGCCGGCACAGCCGACGGCCACGCCGGCCGGCGCCGCCGCCATGCTGGCAGGTCAGCGCCCAGTGTTGCCTCCCAGCGTGCCGCAGTGCTTTCTGCCGGTTCGTAAGACGAAGCAGGACGCGATGCTGGTCTATCGGCCACGGGTGATCGGCCTTGGCAAGGTGCTGTTCGCGGACGCCAAGATGAACGTGGATGACACCGAGGAGATTGCCTGCCTCGCGTCGTTTGGCGACCGCGGCGCCGTGGCCTGGGAGAGCGCGGACGTTGCCGACGTTGCCGAGTCGGAACTGGAAAAAGAGCCGGTCGACGGCGGGCAGTTCGATGCCGCGCCGCCTGGCATCGGCAAGGTCAAGAATTTGGAGGCCTGGAAGAAGGCGTTCATTGATTATCTGTATCGCACATGGAAGCTGCCCATCCTGCATAGCGATACCCTGGGCGCTTACTCGAAGCCACGCGAGTCGGCACGCGATTTCCGCATTCGCTTGCAGCAAGCGGCCCGCGAGGAACGCGACGCCCTGTCAGCCAAGCTGCGCGAACGATTTGGTCCCAAGCTGGCGGCCTTGCAGGAACGCATTCGCAGGTCGCAGCAGGCAGTGGCAAGGGAAGCCGAGCAGGCGCGGCAATCAAAATTTCAAACGCTGGTCAACATGGGCGCCACGGTGCTGGGCGCCGTACTCGGCCGCAAAAAGATTTCGGTCACCAATGTCGGCAAGGCCGCCTCGACTGTGAAGAGCGCCGGCAAGGCCATGAAGGACGCCGGCGACGTGGCCCGCGCCCAGGAAACCGTCGCTGCGCTCGAGCAGCAACTCGCCGACCTGGAAGCCAGATGTCAAGAGGAGTTGCACGCTCTGCATGACAAGATCGATCCCACGACCGAGAAACTGGAGACGATTGCCGTAAAGCTCAAGAAATCGAATATCAGTGTGCGCACCATCGCCCTTGCCTGGGCGCCATTCTGGAGCGACGGCATGGATGCTGTTCCTGCGTGGAAATGATCTGCAATCAGCCCGCACAAGACTGCCTCCCGCAGCACGCTTCACGCGTGTCTTCGCCGCTCGCCTCGGATTGGCCGCGTCCGGTGATTCATCTTGGCCGTCGGCAGAGTTCCACGGTATAAATACCAGCAGTAGATGCTTGAAAGGGACGGGAATACGAACCCACTGCTCAGGCACGCTTTTCCCTCGAGGACAACAGGATGAGACTCGCCAATGCATCGGGCCGTTCCCCAGGATGTATCTCTTTCTCGCTCCGACTGACCCAGATCACGCGAGCATGACTCAAGAGGTTCACGCAGTTTCGCGCCAAGACAAGCCAAGGATCATCTTGAAGCTCTGAACGGGAAGGACACCCTATGTCAGCCGCCGCCGCTTCGCAATACTCCGCCAAGGACATTCAGGTGCTCGAGGGCCTTGAGCCGGTCCGCAAACGGCCGTCGATGTACATCGGCGACCCCGACAAGAAGGGCCTGCATCATCTCGTCTGGGAAATCGTCGATAACGCCGTCGATGAATACCTGAACAACTACGCCGACACCATCACGGTGACGTTGCACAAGAGCGGCGACGCGATCACGGTCACCGACAACGGCCGGGGCATCCCCGTGGACATGCATCCCAGGCACAAACGGCCGGCCCTGGAACTCATCCTGACCACGCTTCATTCCGGGGCCAAGTTCGGCGAGGGGGGCAAGTATATTCACTCCGGCGGCCTGCACGGCGTCGGCTCGTCCGTTGTCAATGCCTTGTCAAAGAAGCTGGTGGCCACCATCCGCCGCGACGGGCATGAATGGGAACAAACCTTCAAGCGCGGCGTGGCCGCCTCCAAGCTGCAAAAGCTCGGGCCCTTCCGCGGGCACGGCACGACCATCTATTTCGAGCCGGACCCGGAGATTTTCAAGACCACGCACTTCGACGCCGAGTGGATCCGGTCCCATCTGGAGGATATGTCCTATATCCACTCCGGCCTGAAGCTCACCTTCAAGAACGAGATCACCAAAGAGACGCACGAGCTTTCGCACCCCGGCGGCATCGCAGAGTTCCTCACCCGGCTGGTGACGGAGTCGCAGAAGCCGCCGGTGACCGAGACATCCTTTCATCTTGTCAAGGAAAACGGCGACCGCATGGAAGCGGTGCTGCAATGGACCGAGGACACCGAAGAGCAGGTGCGCTCGTTCGTCAACGGCATCCGCACGAGCGCCGGCGGCACGCACGAAACCGGCTTCAAGGCCGGCATCGTCAAGGCCATCCGCAACTTCATCGACACGCATGAAGTGAAGATCAAGGGCGTCACGATCACGGCGGAGGACATCCGCGAGGGCATCGTCGGCATCCTCTCGGTTTTCGTCCGTGAGCCGATGTTCCAGGGGCAGACGAAAGAAAAGCTCAACAACCCCGAGATGACCGCCCTGGTGGACAACTGGGTCCGCCCCGCACTCGAGGCATGGCTCAATGCCAACATGACTGCCGCCGACCAGATCGTAGGTCGTATCGTGCTGGCCGCCAAGGCCCGGCTAGCCTCGCGCGAGGCCGTGCAGGAGGTGAAGCGCAAGTCCGTCGTCAATCGCCGGCTGAACCTGCCGGGCAAGCTTGCCGACTGCAAGTCTACGGACCTCGATGAGGCGGAGTTGTTCGTCGTGGAAGGCGAGTCGGCCGGTGGCTCGGCTCGACAGGGACGTGACAGCCGCACCCAGGCGGTCCTGCCGTTGCGCGGCAAGATCCTGAATTCCGAGGGACTAGCCATTTCGAAGGTGCTTGCCAATGCGGAACTCAGCGACCTGGTGACCGCCATCGGCACCGGCGCCGGCGACAAGTTCAATCTCAATGGCCTGCGCTACGGCAAGATCATCCTGCTCATGGATGCCGACGCCGACGGGCATCACATCACCACGCTGCTCATGACCTTCTTCTTCCGCTACATGACGGAGCTGATCCGCAAGGGGCATCTCTTCGTCGCCCAGCCACCGCTATACCGCATCGATGTCGGCAAGGAAACCCACTGGGCCCGCGACGACGCACACAAAGAAGAGATCCTCTCCAAGCTTCGTGAAAACGCCAAGCCGGAGATCACTCGCTTCAAGGGCCTCGGCGAGATGCCCGCCAAGGTGCTGGCCGAGACGACCATGCACCCGCGGCATCGCACCCTGCTCCAGGTGAAAATTGACTCCAACCTGGAAGCCGACAAGACCTTTGTCGAGCTTCTCGGCAAGGACCCGTCGGCCCGCTATCGCTTCATCATGGACGCAGCCCCGCAAGTGGGAGCGGAAGAGCTGGATGTGTAGCATGCATTTTTCTCACGAGAAAGCTGATGAACTTGACCTCACCCTCCCGTCGCGACTTCCTCGCCGCCGCCGCGACCACCGCCGGCCTGGCTCACTCATCGGATGCGGCTCAGCCGGATGACAAGAATCTTGCCAACCGCGCCCTCATCGCCATCACGCTCGACCTGGAGATGAGCCGCAACTTTCCCGGCTGGAACGACACCGAGTGGGACTTTGAGAAGGGCAACCTAAACGAGCCGACCAAGCGCTACACGGTGGAGGCGTGCCGGCGTGTCCGGGCGCACGGCGGCGTGATTCATTGTTTCGCGGTGGGCCGGGTCTTCGAGCAAGCCAATGTCGACTGGCTGCGTGGCATCGTCAAGGCTGGCCATCCGGTGGGCAACCACACCTACGATCACGTCAATGTCCTGGCGACCCGGCCGGAGGACGTACAGTTTCGTTTTCGCCGCTGCCCCTGGCTGATCGAGGGGCGCAAGCCGGCGGAGGTGATCCGCGACAACATCCGGCTGTGCACGGCAGCTATGCGCAGCCGACTCGAGGTCTCACCCGCTGGCTTCCGCACCCCCGGCGGTTTCAGCGACGGCCTGCGTGACCGGCCGGATGTGCAGCAGATGCTTCGCGATCTTGGCTACGCCTGGGTGAGCAGCCTGTATCCGGCGCACCGCATGAGCACGGCCGGCAAGGAACCCGGGCCGGACGTGTTCAAGAGCATCGTCGCCGCCCAGGCCGCGGCTCAGCCGTTCATCTACAACCGTGGGCTCATCGAGATTCCGATGAGTCCGGTCAGCGACATCGGCGCCTTTCGCGGCGGCCGCTGGCATCTGAAGTGGTTCCTCCGCGCCGTTCGCGAAGCGGTCGAATGGGCCATCGACAATCGCCGCGTCTTCGACTTCCTCGCCCACCCATCGTGCCTGTATGTCACCGATCCGGAATTTCGCACCATTGAGCTTATTTGCGAGCTGGTCCGGAAGGCCGGCAACCGTGCGGCCCTGGTCGATCTCAACACTATTGCCGGCCGCGTGAAGAGACCATAACCGGTTGCCGTTCCGCGCTCGCCTGGAAGCGTCCGTAGGTCCGTAGCGTGTCCCATGAACTGCAACGCTTGCAATCGGGCACACATTCGCGACAATTCTCCTGAGTCCCACTTCATGAGTTTCAGCAGGTATCGCCAATGGCCAGCCTCCACAAGCGCATCGACGAGCTTCGCCGGCTCATCGATCACCACAACCGTCTCTACTATGTCGAGGCCAAGCCGGAGATTTCTGACCGCGACTTCGACAAGCTCCTGGACGAGCTCAAGACAATCGAGGAAGCCCATCCAGAGTTGGTCATGCCGGACAGCCCGACACAGCGCGTCGGCGGCCAGCCCATCGAGGGCTTCGAGACCGTCCGCCATCGCCGGCCGATGCTGTCCATCGACAATACTTACAACGACGACGAGCTGCGCGAATTCGATCGCCGCGTCAAGAAGTCGCTCGGCGGCGCGGCGGTCACCTACGTCGTGGAGCTGAAGATCGACGGCGTCGCCATCTCCTTGACCTACGAGAAAGGCCTGTTCACGGTGGGCGCCACGCGCGGCGACGGCGAGCAGGGAGACGATGTCACGCACAATCTCAAGACCGTCGGCGGCCTGCCCCTGCGGTTGCACGCCGACAGGCCGCCGCCGCTCTTCGAGGCACGCGGCGAAGTTTACATGAATCGCGCCGATCTCGCCCAGACCAACCGGGAGCGCGCCGACCTGGGCCTGGAGCCGTTCGCCAACCCGCGCAATTCCACCGCCGGCTCGCTCAAGCTGCTCGATCCCAAGCTCTGCGCCAGGCGCCGGCTGCGGCTGTTCACCTACAGTCTGGGGGCCTGCGAAGGGATCGAAATCAAGACGCATCTCGAAGGTCTTGAGCTGCTGCGCACATTTGGCTTTCCGGTCAACCCGAACGTCGCGCACTTCGATGCCATCGACGCCGTCATCGACTATTGCCACGGCTGGGCGGAGAAGCGTCACGATCTGCCGTATGACACCGACGGCATGGTCATCAAGGTCAACGATTACGATCAGCAGCGCAAGCTGGGGACGACGAGCAAGTCACCGCGCTGGGTGGTGGCGTTCAAGTTCGCCGCCGAACAGGGGCTGACGAAGCTCGAGCATATCGAGCTGCAGGTCGGCAAGCTGGGCACGCTTACGCCGGTCGCGCATCTGACGCCGGTGAAGCTGGCCGGCACCACGGTTAGCCGGGCCAGCCTGCACAACGCCGATTACATCACGACCAAGGATATCCGCGTCGGCGACATGGTCGTCGTCGAGAAGGCCGGCGAGATCATTCCCTATGTGGTTCGCTCCGAGTCCGCTGCCCGCACGGGCAAGGAGAAGGTATTCGAGTGGCCGCGCACCTGCCCGAACTGCGGCTCACCCGTGGTCCGCGACGAGGATAGTCCGTTCTATCGCTGCACCGGCGGTAAGAAATGCTCCGGGCAGAACAAGAAAATACTGCGTTCCTATGCCACGCGTGGCGCCATGGACATCGAGGGCCTGGGCATCGAGCTCATCAATCAGCTCGTCGATTCCGGTTTGGTCCGCACCATTCCCGATTTGTACCGCCTCACCAAGGAGAAGCTGCTGGAGCTGGAACGCATGGGCGACAAGTCCGCGCAAAATCTTCTCGACGGCCTCGAAGCCAGCAAGGAGCGCGGGTTGTCGCGCGTGCTCGCCGGGCTGGCGATCGAGCATGTCGGCGTCAGTGTGGCCGAACTCCTGGCCCAGGAGTTCGGCGATATCGACAAGCTGATGGCCGCCTCCGCCGAGCGACTCGCCGAGATCGACGGCATCGGCCCAATCCTGGCCGAGAGCATCCACGCCCACTTCCAGAGTGAAGCCGGCCGCGACATCATCGAGGACCTGCGCGAGCAGGGCGTGAACCTCAGCGAGAAGGCGAAGCCCAATCCCGCCGACGTTGACGGCACCGACCTCACGGGCAAGACCTTCGTCGTCACCGGCACGCTGGCGAAATACGGCCGCGACGAGATCGAGAGCCTGATAAAGTCGCTGGGCGGCAAGGCCACCGGCAGCGTGTCCAAGAATACCGACTATGTCGTTGCCGGAGAAAAGGCGGGCAGCAAGCTCGACAAGGCCAGGCAACTCGGCGTGGCCGTGCTGACCGAGGCCGACTTCGAGAAGCTGATCGGGCGGGACGTGTGACAGCGGACTACGAATGAACCATGCAGAATCGATTTGCCGCTCGCCATGGACATCGTGTATCCTTTATGCATCGTCTTGACGTGCCGAGGGGCGTACGATGAGCAGCGATTCCACCAAGCTCTTGCATCCGAAATTCACGCGCCGCGACATGATCCAGGCCGGAAGCATCGGGCTGATGGGCTTGTCGCTGGCCGAGATCGAGGCACTGCGCGCTGCCGTTCCGTCCCGAACGCAGACCCGATCGGTCATCTACATTTTTCTTTCCGGAGGACTGGCCCAGCACGAGAGTTTTGACCCAAAGCCGGACGCGCCAGAGGATATTCGCGGTGAGTTTCGACCGATTCGCACGCGCACGCCAGGCATCATCATCAGCGAGCATCTGCCGCGGCTGGCGGCGCGCAGCCACAAGTGGGGCCTGGTCCGTTCGTTGAGCCATCCAAGCAATGATCATTCGCTTGGCCATCAGATCATGTTCTCCGGGCGGAGCGACGCACCGCCGGGCTTCAGCCCGAATCGGCCCAGCGGCAGTGATCATCCATCGATGACCTCGATTGCCGGCTACCTGTGCCGCGGCAGCAACAACCTGCCCGCGTCCGCCGTGGTGCCATTCCACTACATCCATCACAGCGGCCGCATTATCCCCGGCCAGTTCGCGGGCATGATGGGGCAACGGCACGACCCCTGGCTGTTGCAGGCAGCTCATAATTGCCCCGGTTACGGCGCTTGCCCCAACTGCATTGACCACGAACGCCGTCCGCTGCGCCACCAGGGCACACCCGTCTTTCAGACGCCGAACTTGCGTCTGCCGGAAGGGCTATCGCTGGCGCGACTGGAAGATCGCCGCGGCCTGCTCGGCATGGTCGAGCGGCAACAGCGACAGCTCGACCTGACAGCAGCGGGCCCTCTCGATCGCAATCGCGCCAGTGCCTGGTCGCTTCTCACCTCGGGACGGGTTCGTTCCGCATTCGACCTGGAGCGCGAGAGCCAGTCTGTGCTGGACGCGTATGGCCGGAACCTGTTCGGCTACTCGTGCCTGCTCGCGCGGCGGCTGATCGAAATCGGCGTGCGCATGGTCCAAGTCAATCTTGGCCGCAACGAGACCTGGGACACGCACGGCAATGCTTTTCCGCATCTCAAGGACAACTTGCTGCCGCCAATGGACCAGTGTGTGTCTGCACTGATCGACGATCTCGATAGTCGCGGCTTGCTGGAGAGCACGATGATCGTCATGGCGGGCGAATTTGGCCGGACGCCGCGCGTGTCGCGGCTGCCGCAGTTTTACGCCTTGCCCGGTCGAGATCACTGGGGCGCGGTGCAATCGGTCTTCTTCGCTGGCGGTGGCGTCCGCGGTGGCACCGTCATCGGCGAATCGGACCGCAACGGCGGCTACCCACGCGTCGCCAAGCAAACGGCTGAGAACATGGCCGCCACCATTTACGAAGCCCTCGGCATCGACCGCCACGCTGCCTGGCACGACGCCACCAACCGGCCCTTCCATGTCTATCACGCGACGCCGATCGAAGGTCTGACGGGCTAGGAATCTATCCGGGTAGCGGAACTCGCAAGAGTTCCGACAGACCGTGGCCCGGTCAAAGATACATCGTTAGAAATCTTGCGAATTCCGCGACAAGTCTAATGGCCTGACGATTGCTCGCTAATTCAGCACACGACCCAGCGGAGCCGACACGCGCTTCAGCGATTCAAGCAGCCTGTCGAACGCAGCGAAGTCGAGCGACTGGGCACCGTCCGACTGGGCGTGGTCCGGATCGGGATGAATCTCCAGCAGCAGGCCGTCGGCGCCGGCGGCGAGGGCGGCGAGGGCCATGGGCGGCACGTAGTCGCGCTTGCCGGTGCCGTGGCTGGGATCCACGAGGATGGGCAGGTGCGACAGCTTTTTCACCGGCGGGATGACGGACAGGTCGAGCGTGTTGCGGCTATGGTCGGAAAAGGTGCGGACGCCGCGCTCGCAGAGGATGACCTGGTAGTTGCCGCCGGCCATGACGTACTCGGCCGCCATGAGCCATTCCTCCAGCGTGGCCGACATGCCGCGTTTGAGCAGTACCGGCTTGCGCGCCAGGGCGACACGCTTGAGCAGACTGAAGTTCTGCATGTTGCGCGTGCCGATCTGGATGACATCGGCCGCTGCCTCGACAGCGTCGGCGTTGTCCGTGTCCATCAATTCGGTGACGATGCCGATGCCGGTCCTGGCGCGAGCTTTCTCGAGAATCTTCAAGCCGTCGAGTCCCATGCCTTGAAACGAGTACGGGCTGCTGCGCGGCTTGAAGGCGCCGGCGCGGAGCAAGCCCACGCCGCGTTCCATCAGGAACTCCGCCGTGCGCAGGATCATCGCCTCGTTCTCGACCGAGCACGGGCCGGCGATGAGTGTGAACGCGCCGGGACCGATGGTCGTTCGCGGCAGCTTGACGAAGGTGTCCGCCTCGTGCATCTCGCGGCTGGCGAGCTTGTACGGCTTGGTGACGCGGATGAGTTCGGACACGCCGGGAAGAATTTCCAGCGTGCGCGGATCGACGGCGTTGATGTTGCCGGTGATGCCGATGGCCGTCCGCGTCGCCCCCGGCATGGGATGCGGCGACAGGTTCATGGCGCGGATGGCCTGCACCACCTGCGCCACCTGCTCCGGAGTAGCGTGCGCCGCCATGACTACCAGCATGAGCCGCCTCACAATTGTTTGGCCGGGAGCGTCTTCGTAAAGACAGCATCGCTGAAAGACGCCTGGCGGTTTCGCACGCGATCTCTCGCGCGAAGCCGCCAAGCGACGCTGGGACACGCCGGTCTTTCTCGACTCGCCCCTGCATTACCATAGCAATGGCTCGCAGTTGCAGGAAGGTACTGGCATGATGGCACGAAGTTCTCGCCCGGACGCCTGCCGTATCGCGTGGCTGCGCGCACCGCAAGACTCCTATCATGGCCAAGCAGCCGTGCCCATCTCCTAATAGAGGAGATACGCCGGCAGGCCGATGATGGCCTCCGGCGAAGCACGCACGCGGATCTGCACGGCGCTGCCGTCGGCGCGAGGCTCGATGCTCTCGAGCACTTCGATCAGCGCCTTGGGATTGACGCCGGGAATGGGCTGTCCCTTGAACTTGCCGAGTGCCTCGACGCCAGCCTTGCGCGCTTGCTTGATCGTTTCCACCAGCTTGGCTGCGGCGTCGGCGTCGCTCATCACGGCGCGCGCCAGGAGCTCAACGCGGCCGGCATCGCGGCGAAAATGTGCCAGGACTGACTTCGGCATCGGGAAGGGTGCACCCGCGCCAAGCCAGGTCGGGATCTTGCCCACCACCAGGCCGGCCGCGTCCGCGGGCACCTTGGCCAGGTCAGCCTTCAGCTCGCCTTGCGTGGCGTTCCGACCGGGCTTCGAGGCGAGCGCCAGCATCTTGCGGAGCGCGGCGGTATCGGCTTCCGCGTAACCGGTCACGGGTCGATATAGCTCGGAATCGTGGTTTCGGGTACTGTTGCGGTTGGCATGGATGCTCCACCGACAGTATCGGCAGAAGTGTTGGCATCGCTGCCGCCTGAAGTCCTTGCTTTGATCAAGTGGCAGGCGGAGCAGATTCGCGTGCTGACCGCGCGCGTGGCGGAACTCGAAGCCAAGCTCGGCAAGAATCCCAGCAACTCGTCGAAGCCGCCATCGACCACGCATCCGCATTACAAGAAGCCAGCAGCCAAGCCCAAATCGGGAC
>Ga0194131_10007680_pt1 | contig 14406 bp, 18 predicted proteins | sample TA2KigO120mmetaG_FD_148631 | JGI IMG/M metagenome (GOLD analysis project Ga0194131, IMG submission 148631) | Freshwater microbial communities from Lake Tanganyika, Tanzania - TA2015053 Kigoma Offshore 120m | ecosystem: Environmental > Aquatic > Freshwater > Lake | place: Tanzania: Lake... | reverse complement strand
CTGCCGCGCCCAGCGTCATACCCAGAAAAAACGCCGCCGCCCCCAACCCCATACTGGCCCGGGGGACCGACCGAATCAGATACGCCTGTCCTGCGGTAGTGGAAAAACCGCTTGCCACTCCGATGTACAAACACAGCAAAAGTAGCCACAACGGTTGGTGTGTCAAAAAAACCGCGCCACCCGCGATCGTTCCGGAAATGCCCAGCACATAGGTTGTTCTGACACCGATCCGATCGCACAGATAACCTGCCGGAATGGCAAACAGCCCGCCAAGCAATAGAAAGACGGAACGTAGTCCGGCAGAAAAAAGAGGGGATGCGTTTGCCTCCGCTTCCATGTAAACGGGCAACAGGCTCTGTATCGGTGCGTTGATCAGACCGGTGAGCAGCGATACGATCCAGAGCGGGACAAAACGCAAAGTAGTGAGTTCCCGGAGGGATTGCCGGGTATTTATAAACACACAGGGAACCGATAAAGGAGAGACGACGTCATGACAAAACGAGCGTTTGCTTTGCAAGCCGGTACAATAGCGGCCTATTTCGCCGTACGTCAAGCCAAAACCGATTCCAAGGATAGAGTTTCAACGATCTCTTGACAAAACGACCGGAACATATACTTTTGCCGAAACCACCGATGGGTGCCATTCACAGGCTATCTCCGCACGGAGGTCTTGTCCGCCGTGCTATCCGACGTTTACTCAGGAACGCCACTTGTATGTCTGCGATTTTACAATCCTCGCGTCTTGTATCGGGTGAGGAGAAAACGTTTCTCGGGGACGACGCCGTATTTACGCTGATCTCCGAACAGATGCCGGACGCGCTTTTTTTATTGGACCTCGACGACACCACCGTTCCCGGCAGAATTGTCTATGCCAATGAATCGGCTTGTCTGATGCACGGCTATACACGCGAAGAGATCACGGGGCGCTCGATTGCCGAACTGGACGACCCGGAAACTGCGCGTCAGGTAAAAGCGCGTCTGGAAAGTCTGTATGCGGGTGAGACGTTGCACTTCGAAGGTGTCCATCGACACAAGGACGGCTCCTGTTTTCCCGTAGAGATTTCCGCGCGTCAGGTATTTTGGAATGGAAGACGGCTGGCTTTGGCGGTAGACCGGGATATTCCGGACCGCCACCAGACGCAGAAAGCCCTTCAGATCAGCGAAAATCAGTATCGAGCGCTGTTTTAGGCTTCCGAGCGACAGGCGATGGAGTTGGCGCTTGTAGACCGTGTGCGTACCGTGCTTTCGCGGGAAACCGATCTGGGTGTCGTGTTCAAGACCATCGTAGAGGCGGTAGCGCAGACGTTTCACTATTCGCATGTCACCGTGTATCTACTCAAAGAAGACGAGTTGTACGTACAGTATTTCGTGGGCTTCGAACAGGTGGCCTCACCCGTTCCGCTCACGTCCGGCATACTCGGTCGCACGGCCCGCACGGGCGAACCGGTTTTTGTGGAAGACACGGTTCAGGATCCGGACTATATCCACACCGCCCCCGACATCGGCTCCGAGGTATGCGTTCCGCTTATCGACCAGCAGACCGTTGTGGGGGTGCTCAATGTGGAAAGCACAAAAGGCAACCCGCTTACCGGGGCGGATCTGGCGCTCATGCAGGCGCTGAGCGAACACATCGGGGTCGCTATTGGGCGTGCGCGGCTCTATAGCGAAGTCGAAGCGTCGGAAGCCCGGTATCGCAATCTGTTCGAACAGTTAAACGACGTGATCTTTACGCTCAACCCACAGGGCGTCATCACCTATGTCAGCCCGGCCATAGAGCGGTATACGGGATACGCGCCGGAGGAACTGCTTGGTCACGCCTTTACCATGCTTATGGACCAGCAGGACGGTCCTGTGCTGATCGGGCGCGTACAGCAGATGGTGGCGGGTAGCACAACCCCGTTCGAGTTTCAGATGCGCACCAAGGACGGTGCACGACGCTGGGTGCGCAGTTCTGCGCGTGTCATCACCGACGAACAGGGCACAGTCGAGGTGCATGGTGTGCTTATCGACCTGACGGACCGCAGACGCATGGAGGAAGAACGTATCAAGCTCAGCAAACTGGAATCGCTGGGGGTTTTGGCAGGTGGCATTGCGCATGATTTTAACAATCTTCTTACCGGTATACTCGGCAACCCGTCAATGGCCGAAATTATTTTGAATCCGGACGACGAGGCGTACAAAAACATCCAGAACGCCGAGCAGGCGCTTATGCATGCCAAAGACCTGACGTATCAGTTGTTGACGTTTGCCAGAGGCGGAACCCCCATTAAAGCCCCTGTAGGCTTGCAGAGTCTGTTACCCGACATCGCCGCTTTTGCGTTGCACGGCTCACGCACCCGGTGCGAGATGACCATCGCCCCGGATCTATGGCAGATCGATGCGGACGCCGGGCAGATTACGCAGGTGTTGCAAAACATCATCATCAACGCGGATCAGGCCATGCCCAACGGAGGGCTGGTCGAGATCGACGCGTCCAACGTTTCCTTCGAGACGCGGCGCTCACCCGAAACAGCAGCGCTGCCTGACGGTCCTTACGTGCGGGTAGTCATACGCGACAGTTGACGCGGCATCGCGCCGGAACATTTGCCCAAGATATTCGATCCATATTTTACGACCAAAGAAACCGGAAGCGGGCTGTGGGATTGGCAACGGCGTATTCGATCGTCGCGCAGCACGGCGGCATCGTTACCGTAGAGTCCACGTTTGGCGCAGGCGCCTGCTTTACCGTTCTGCTTCCGGCGCTTCTCGTAGCCCCGATCGTCGATACCCCGATATCGCTTCCGGAAAAACCCGTCGTATCGGGGCGGTCCGAAGGCCGCATTCTCGTGCTGGATGACGAAGAGATGATCCGCGTGCTTGTGAATCACATGCTCACCCGTTTGGGTTACGAGGTGGTGATCACCGCAGACGGGGCTGAAACACTGACCTGTTTCGAAAACGCCCTGCGGGAAGGTAGGCCGTTTGACGCGGTTTTGCTGGATTTGACCATCCCCGGCGGCCAAGGCGGAAAAGAAGTCGTCCAGCATATCAAAGCACTCGACCCCAGCGTCAACGCCATCGTTTCCAGCGGCTACTATAACGACCCTGTGCTGGCTCGGTATCAGGAATACGGATTCACAGGCATGGTTCCAAAGCCGTATAAGGTTCAGGAACTTCTTCAGACGCTTCAGCGTACACCGTCCGATTCTTCGGCGCGCGGTTCCTGATACGGCGGGCAAAAGACAACTACCATCACAACACTGTCTTTTACGTAGCCCCAGAAAACCCTTATCGAAAGAAAAGAGGACGGATTGCCCATGGACGGAAAATCCGCATCACGCGGTCCGGTTGTGGACTTTCTGTGGCAGTACAAATTTTTTGGCGCGTTTTTGGTCATCGGGTTGGTCGCCATAGGGGTAGGCGCTTTTCTGGTACGCGACATCCGGCAGGCCATGACCGAGGCACAGCAAATCTACGCGCGATCCGTACGCGGCTTGGATCTTATCGGCGATCTTCAGTATCAGACGCAAGAGGCGCGTCAGAGCATCATCTATGCGCTTACTACCGTCGATCGCAGAACTCAGGCCGACTATCTTCAGCAGTCCCGCGACGCGGATACGGAAGTGGAACGCATTCTGCACGAACACAATGCGCTTTTGCGCGAACAGATCGAAATACGCGCCAGTGATACCTTCGACCGCGACTGGCGGCTTTTTCAGAAGGTGCGGGACGAAGTCATCCGGTTGATTCAGGAAGGCAACACACCCCAAGCGGTTCGGCTTGATCTGAGCGCGGGCATCGGCAGTTTCGATGCTGTTACCGAAGATATAACCCAAATCAAGAAGCTCTGCGACACCAGCAGGCCAAACAGCGCTTGGTAGACCTCGAATCCGTGTTTAACGTACCGTTGCTCAAAGTTGGCGTCATGCTGGGGCTTATCCTATTGCTGGCTGCCGGCGCGGTACAGTATACGGAGCGGGGCAAACGGCTCCGTGCCATCCAGGATTCGGAGGCCCGACTCAACGCAGTCATCGAGTCGATCAACGACGATATGTTTGTGGTGGGGCAGGACGGACGAATAGAGTTGGTCAACCGTACGGCGGAAGAACACTGGGGAAGAAGCCGGACCGCCATGATCGGGCAGGAACTGGGCGATGTCATCCCCGAAATCAAAGAAACGCCCATCCCCGACGCGATTGGGGACACGGTTCGTTCCGGACGACATCTGACCATGCAAAATCTCAAGCTGACTGCCGGCGAAAGTTCCAGACTCTACGAAGCCCGGCTTTTCCCGTTCGAAGAGAGTACCACGGTGCTGTTTCACGACGTCACGGAGCGTCAGCAGGCCGAGGACGAACGACTGAGCATCAGCAAGCTGGAGTCCATCGGGCTTTTGGCAGGTGGCATTGCACACGATTTCAACAACATTATGACCGGTGTGCTCGGCTATATCTCCTTTGCCAAGCTCGATATGCCGCAGGACAGTCCCATATACGAAAGACTGACCGAGGTCGAACGCGCGGCCATAGAAGCCAAAACCCTGACCCAGCAACTCTTGACTTTTGCCAAGGGCGGGACACCGGTCAAAGAACTCATCTATCTGCCGGAAGTGTTAGCCGAATCAGCCGCCTTTGTGTTGCGTGGCTCCAGCGTTCGTTGCGAGTGGGACATTCCCGTCGATCTATGGCCCGTCAGAGCGGATATCAGCCAGTTGAAACAAGTGGTTCACAACTTGGTCATCAACGCCATGCAGGCCATGCCAAACGGCGGCGCGCTGACCATCCGGGGCGCCAACTTGGTGTTGGGCGGGGCGGCACAAATCAAGGGCCGAACGCTCGCCCCTGGGTTTTACGTCAAAATGACGTTTTCCGATCAGGGAGTCGGCATGACGGCGGAACAGTTGAAAAATATCTTTGATCCGTATTTTACCACCAAATCGACCGGAACGGGGCTGGGGCTTACGACTGTCTATACCATTATCGGACGTCATGAAGGCGCGATCACGGTCGATTCGGTCCCCGGAGAAGGAGCCACTTTCGAAGTGTATCTGCCCGCTGCATCGCAGGCTGCAACGCCCGACAGCCCGCCTTTCCTAGTGACGATGTCCTCGGCTCTGCCCAGCACCGAAGGCGGCGTACTGCTCATGGATGACGAACCGGTTATCCGGGAATTGGCCGCGCGAAGCCTCACCCAGTACGGTCTCGAAGTCGAAATCTCCGACAACGGCGAACAGGCGCTGCAATTGTATCGCCGTTCGGTAGACGAAGGCAAACCCTTCGATGTGGTCGTCATCGATCTTACCTTACCCGGTGGCATGGGTGGCCAAGAGACCATGACCCACCTGAGAAAAATCAACCCCAATATCCGAGCCATCGTTTCCAGCGGGTATCACCACTCTCCGATCATCGCCAATTACAAAGAGCACGGTTTTTTCTGCGTGGTTTCCAAACCGTATCGTGTGCAGGATTTGTTCAAAGCCATTCAGGATGCGATGCACCAGAAATAAGGCTCTATACGCCGCCTATATATCAAAGGAATCCCAATGGATTATCGTTTTATGGGAAAAACAGGTCTCAACGTGTCGTCGATTTGTCTGGGGACCGCGTTCCGGGGGCAGGTAGACGAGCATGTCTGCATCCGGGTGATCGACCGCGCCATAGGCGGTGGCTGCACCTTTATCGATACGGCGCTGTATGGTAGCGGAAGATCCGAAACGATTCTCGGCAGGGCACTCAAGGGAAAGCGGGAGAACATCGTACTATGTACGAAAATCTATGGCACGCTCGGCGATGCGCCGCATCATACCGGACTTACGCGTGTCAACTTGATGCGGGGTGTCGAAGCCAGCCTTAAACGTCTCCAGACCGACTATATCGATGTATATCTACTCCACGCCTTCGATCCGAATGCGCCGGTGGAGGAAGTCGTACGGACGCTCGACGACATAGTGCATCAGGGCAAGGTCCGCTATATCGGTTGCAGCAACTGGCCCGCGTACAAGATTATGGAGGCGCTCTGGGTAAGCGACCGGCGTAATCTGGCCCCGTTTTTCTGTCTTCAAAACCAGTACAGCCTGCTCAATCGATGGGAGTTCGAACCGGAACTGATGCCGATATGCCGTCAGCACGGTCTGGGGATGATGGCCTACAGCCCGCTGGGGCTTGGGTTGCTGACGGGTCGGTTTCGCCGAGAAGTCGCTCCGCCGGAAGATTCGCCGTGGGGAAGCGATCCGGCTCCGGGACTTAGCCGAAGCAAGTATCCGTTCGAGCAGGCCATGACCGAACAGGCCGATAACATCATTCAGACGCTTATCGACATGGGAGCGAAATACGAAAAAACGCCGGCGCAGATGGCCATTGCATGGGTGCTGGACCATCCGGAGGTGACCGCCCCCATCCTCGGCGCGGACCTGCCCGAACATGTGGACGAAGCGCTTGGCGCGGTCGGATGGACGTTGGAGCGCGAGGACCGCGCCCTGCTGGACGAGCTTTCGACGCCCCGGATGCCGCTCAAATTTTCGTAGCGTGAGTTGCCCGATCACCCGGGTGCAACGCGGGCAAACCGGCTATCTGAGAAAACGCCGCCACCGCGCTTTACCCTTCCTCGTTCCGTCTTTGTTTCGCCTCAACCTTTGTCTGGTCGTACATCCGCCGTATGCGTCTAAACTTGTTGACAACCAACGCGGAGAGGACGACAAGCACGATCCCCATGATCACCTGATAGACCGGATGATTCCATCCAAGAATAGCAGGCCAGAGCGCGGCGATTGCCAGTATGGTAAAAGCCGTCTCCCCGATCTCGCGTCTGGTCATAAAACCTCCATGTCTAATAGTCAAACGCGATTTCGACCAGCCGGTTTTCGCGTGCGGCGATTTCGCATCCCTCGATACACTGTATCGTCCCTTTGGCCCATTCCCCCGTTATGATCAGCGGTAGACCGGCCAACAGGTGGTCCGCTACGTTTTTGTAATACCCTACCCATCGGTCTTTGGCCTGAAGCGCCGGTACGGAAGACGACGTCACCCGCCCGTCTTCACCGGCCACCGATACGGTCGCCGCGCCGTCCCATCCGTCCATCACCACCGATCCGCGCGTCCCCTGCACCGTCCATAACGGACGCGAAGAAGCATGGATGTTGGATTGAAGCAGTTGCGCCTCCAAACCGGAGTCAAAACGCACATAAGCGCGGCAAAAATCTTCGTTGGTTACGGAATGCCAGACCCGCTTGAGAAAGTTGCCGTAGAGCGTGGCGTTGCGGTTGATCCGGTTGCCACGTCCGTCTTTGCGGGGTACGATCTGCAAAATCTTCTCGAACTGGTGCGCACCCATGTCGTAGAGCATCCCGCCGGAAATCTCTTTATGCGAGCGCCACGCCTGTCCGGGATACCCGTACCCTACCATGTTGCACTCGATAGAATACGGATCGCCGATTACGCCGGACTCGACGATCTGCCGCAACGATACGATATCCGGGTCCCAATGGCGGTTGTGATACACCGAAATCATGACGCCTTTCTCGCGGGCGATGGCAATCAGTTCGTCCGCCTCCGAGACATGGACGGTAAAAGGTTTTTCCGTGATCACATGGATGCCCGCTTCCAAAAACGGCTTGGCTACCGCCGCATGATAGGCATGCGGAACGATGACAACCGCCAGATCGACAAGTCCGCTTCGGATCATCTCGCCGGCGTCGGTAAAAACGGCGAGATGCGCGCCCTGTTCTTGACGGGCGACTTCAAGCCGCGCAGGGTCTTTGTCGCATACCGCCGCCAACGTAAACCCGCGTGTCCGCGCGATCTGTTCGCTGTGGTGTTTGCCCATGCCAAACAGCGGGCCGTAGCCCACCAACCCGATACGTATCTCGGCGCGGTCCTTCATACCGCATACATACCTGAGTCCCTTGATCAACTGGTCCTGAAAATCCGGATGGACAAAAGCACGGCGGTCATGACCGAGCGCCGTATAAAAGACGCGACCCTTGCCATAGTCGCGGACATAGCCGAGCGGGTTGCGGCCGAGACGCCATCCCCCATGCTGAAACCACCACAGCGGGGCCTCGGTATGGATACGCATGTTGTAGCATTCGTCGGTAATGCGGAAGGTACGGGTCAATCGTGGCAGTATGTCGTCCATCTCGGCGGCGGTTTCCACCTCGAACGGAGCGAGCGGGTCGTGACCGGTAAATTCGGAGCCGATCATCTCGGTATAGTCTTTGTACTGGACCAGTGAGGCGTTGGCCGTATGGACGCCCAGCAAACCACCGCCAGCGCGTACAAAACCCGTAATCCCCTGTTCCTCGTCTCGCGTAAGCTCCCCGCCGGCGATATACAACGCTACGGCGTCAAAACCGGAAAGGTTGCACAGACGACTCCGGTCGTGACTGATTTCCAGCCGGAACTGCCCCGAAGTCCCCACGATCTCCGAAAACATGGCGGCAAACTCGTTAAACGGCGGATCCGGACGGTTGATCAGGAGAAGGATGTTTTTCATGGAAACCCCGCGATCGATTTTGGATTTTGGATTTTGGATTGGGGGATGACCTGTATAATCATGGTCTACTGACCATGGGCATTATTTTCTTCTGGCATATTTTCTTGATCTGCGGCCGCCTCGACGGCAAAAAAGAAATACCCGATCGCAAGAAACATAGACATGGGCCACCATATCCAGAGTTCCAGCGGCGTCTCCATGAGGTCGTGGATGGTATCGAGCAATAGCGACGGTGTAAAAGCCACGATGGCAAGCCCGGTCAGCGATCGGCGGGAAAAGCGTTCCCGGATCGCCGGAGAAAATCGAGTGACAAACACCGCGAGCAAAAACGCCTGAAGCAGATAAAAAAGACCGGTGACGGCTACTGCCGCAGGGTAAAATCCGTAGCCGACCAGTCCGTTGATCAGCCAGACGAGGCTCTGAAGCATCTCCTGCGTGATCGTCGTGTTTTCGTCGGGTGGAATCGCCTGGGTCTGTATGTCTTCGTCGGATGGGCCGTTGCGGATGCTGAAATGGGTACCCGTCAGGAGTGCCGTAGCGCCGGTTCCGACAAGCGCGGTATGTCGGCCGGTCATGTCGATGATCAGAAACAGGCTGTCGGAACGGTCTTTTACGTATACCGGCCCGTCGCCTTCCATAGACGCCCGACCGTCGGCGATGGCGATGGGAGGTATCTGGGCGATCAGATGCGGCGCTTCCCCAGTCACCCACGCATCGACACGCTCGACCATGTCCAGCGAGTCGGGAAGCTGGTTGATGGCAAGCACGATGGCAAGATAGGTAAACACCCGATTGCGCCAGCTCTGAGCTACCTCTGCGTAAAGCTCGCCCGAATAAAACGACAACCACAGAGTTTGAAAAAGACCGTATCCGTGCATGACCGTCCGGGTCAGACCGCGTAGGCGACGGAACCGTCGGTCCGCAGTAGCGTTTCGCTTCGGTTCATAGGGGTAAAGACGGCTTGTGCAAGCAACGTCTCGTCCAGTTCGACGCCCAATCCCGGCACTTGAGGGATGGGGATGTATCCGCCTTCTCGTTTGCAGGCGGTTTTGTAGATGGCGTTGTGTGGAGCTTCATCCCCCTTTGTATACTCTTGCGTGACAAAGTTGGGGATACTCGCGTCTATATGCACCGAAGCGGCGGTCACCAGCGGACTGAGAAAGTTGTGCGTCACGACCGCGCAGTGATACGATTCGGCGATGGCGGCAATTTTTTTGCAGTGCGTGATGCCGCCTGCCAGCGCCACATCGGGACGCACATACTGCGGGCCGCCGTGTGCCAGCAATTCTTTGAACTCCCAGATCGTGTTGAGCCGTTCTCCGTTTCCTACCGGCACACGCATCCGACGCGCCACTTCGCCCTGCGCCATGATGCTGTCGATCTGGATGGGGTCTTCGAGAAAATACAGATGAAATTCCGCTAAGGCGTCGGCAAGCGTGGCGGCGGTAAGCGGGGTTAGTTTGCGATGTACTTCGACGATAAGGTCAAGGTCCGGCCCACCGCCTTCGCGCGCGGCTGCGACAAGATCGCGCGCGGTTCCGACCAACCGGCTGATCGCCATGTCCTGATGACCCGGCAACGGGTCGAACTTCATGGCGGTAAAACCTTCGGCGACCGCGTCCCGTGCCGCCTGCACCATGGCTTCCGGTGTTCCGGCTCCACCCAGCAGATGAAGCCTGATTTTATCGCGACAGTTGCCGCCCAGTAGTTCCCACACAGGTACGCCAAAATGTTTTCCTTTGATATCCCACAGCGCGATGTCCACCGCGCTCATCGCGCCGGAAAGCGCGCTACCCCGGAAAGGCGACATCCGATACAGATACTGCCAGTGGTGTTCGATACGGAAAGGATTCTGGCCGATCAGATATCCTTTGAATCGTTGGACGATCTGGTCTACTGCTTCCGGGTAGCCCCAGCAGGCGGTCTGGCCCACCCCCGTCAGCCCGTTGTCGGTTCGAATCCGAATGACATATCCTCCGCCGATAAAAAACGTGTCGATGGCTTCGATTTTCATGAGCGTATCTTTCCTGTTATGTTTGCCGGGAGGGCCGTCCATATAGCCGGTCCGATCTGTGAGAGACTGTCGGCGATACTGTCCGCCACGCCGTAGCGACGGTCGAACCGGGCCGTAGCTTCGGGGATGGCTATACATTGCATCCGGGCGGCCTTGGCCGCGATAACCCCGTTTATGGAGTCCTCGATGGCGAGACACCGATCCGGCGCAACCCCCAGTCGCCGGGCGGTGGTAAGATATACGCCAGGGTGCGGTTTGCCAAGAGGCTCTTCCTGTGCCGAATAGACGATTTCAAACGCTGACCTCAGATCGAATCGGTCGATTACCGTATCAATAAGCGCATAGGCGGAAGACGACGCCAGCGCGATTTTAAGGTTTAGCGTTCGAAAAAAATCTATAGCGGGGTTTATCCCTTCGATCGGTTTCCCGTGTGTTTTGACCCCCGCGATCACGGTTTCGACGATTCGGTCGGCAATCACAGTTTTGGAAGGCGTCGGCCACGGATGTCGGCGATACCAGTAATCCACCACCTCGTCTACCCGTAACCCCTGCGTGCCAAGACAATCTTCCTTCGTAACGTGGATACCCACTTCGGGAAATATCGCCATTTCGGCTGCGTGCCAAATGGGTTCCGAGTCGATCAGAATCCCGTCCATATCGAAAATTACCGCTTCTATCATGCGCGCTCCTGCCAGATGTCCACCTCACGAAAGCGTGATTCCACGGGGTAAAAGAAAAGGCCCGGAAGTCGTCCAGACCAATCTATGTGGGGCTTTGAACGGAGGGTAATAATTTTTTCGAAAACCATGTATTTGTTTGGGAACTTTTATCCGGCTTAGTATGTGTAAGAAGGATATTGAACGTAAAGCCTCAAGCGTAAGAAAGAGACCCCGCGGTCAGGAGCATCCGGCATGAAAAAGATGAGCCCCATGAAGTTTTTACAGGACGCCGACGAACATTTTCCCGGTCACCGCTCGGTGACGTTTCATTCGGAACGCGAAGGTATTCGCAAGATTCTGGGCGATCTTGAAGCGGATGTCATGGAAACGCTCTGGACGGTCGGTAGCGCATCGGTGCGCGAGGTTCGCAACCATCTTGCGGACGACCGCCCTTGGCTTATACGACCGTCATGACGGTGATGTCTCGATTGGCGGAAAAGGGGGTGCTCATAAAGGAAAAAGAAGGCAACGCCCTTATCTACCGCCCCAGCGCCACCCTCGAACAGTTTATGGCGTCTACGGTCCGCACGATTTTGGCGGGGCTGTTGGAAGAATTTTCCCTTCCTACGATCGGCCAATTTATCGAGTCGGTCGCACAGGTAAGCCCTGAGCACATGGGAGAGTTGGCCCGTCTGGCAGAGGAACAAAAATCCCGATAAAAAAACAACCCACGCCGTGTGTGCGATGCTACGGAAGACAAGTATCGATCGGCGTCTCCGCTGTCGGTTCACAACCAAAAACCCCTTGACAATCCCGTGTTTCGGGCATAGAATAGACCCTGTGTTTACGCGGGAATAGCTCAGTTGGTAGAGCATCAGCTTCCCAAGCTGAGGGTCGCGGGTTCGAATCCCGTTTCCCGCTTCTTTATTTCTGTTTCACCCTTCCTAATGTTTGAAATCGACTGCCGTTTTCGCGACGGTTCCGCTTGTTTGCTACCCGTTTCACCGTTTGTCGGAGAGATTCCTACACCCCTGTAGAATGGGCCACGTCTGCGGCGCTTGCCGAGGTTTCCATCCGGTCATGCCGCTCAACCCCCGGAGGAATCCATGACGCAACATGCTTTGGAGGAGACGCAGGAGCAGACGCTCAAAACCTTTGCCCTCCGGCTTTCTAAGATCGGTTTGCTTGCTTTTGTAGTCGGATTGACACGGGCGTAGTTTGCCGTCATCACGGGAGCCGCCGAAGGGTTTCACGTACAGGCCATCATCGCCTTGCTCATCGGCCGCGTCACCATGTTGGCCGGCTCCCTGCTGTGGCGTCCGGCGGACGACTTTCGGCGCATTGCCGAAAAAAAAGGCGAGAACCTCTCCGAATGGCTGGCCGGACTTAACGTAATCAACGCAAGATTCGGCATAATCCAGTGGCTTGTACTGGCGTTTATCCTTCTCAATCTCGCCCACATCGTCCGTATGCTTATACGATAAACCTGTCGTCGTTTTTGAAAGGACGACAAATGGCCGAATACGAATTTACCGAAGAGCAAAACCAAACCCTTGCCCGTCTATCGGTTCGTCTAAAACGGTTTGGGGTTCTTTTTATCCTACTCGGCGCCGTCCGTCTGGTCGGCAATATCTTGACGGTGATCGGCGTGGACCCCATCGACATGGCGCACATCGGTGCCTTTCTGGTTACCGCCATTACCGTCGTCGTAGGGGTTCTGCTCTGTCGCCCGGCGGACAGCCTCGGCAAAATCGTAGCCTCAAGCGGCCGAGATATGACCGAGTTGATGACAGGCATGAGGGGGCTGGCTACCGCATTTGGCGTGATTCGTCTGACTCTGTGGCTGATCCTTGTTTTTGTGCTGATCGATGCCGTCAAGCTTTGGTATTGAAGCCTCCCCCGCCGCCTTCCGAAGGCAGCTTTACGCCTTCCACCTGCGGGGAGTAGTGGGTCTTGCAACTTGTTGCAAGGGATGCACGCGCTGTTCTGTTTATAAAACGACGAAAATGACCATGAGACCCTCCATGCGAAATAGCCTGCGTGTATCGGTTGCCGGGCTACTGTGTCTGATTTGGCTGACCGGTTGCGGTTCAGGTGCGGTGATGATATCGGGAAAGCTCGACACGCCGGAGACGGCCTATACGCGCGGTATAAAGCAGCTTCGCGCGGGGTCGCCCACGGAAGCGGTTGCTGCATTCGATCATGCGCGCACGCTCGACCCCGGTTATGCGCCTGCCTACGAAGGGTTGAGCCGAGCCGCGCTTGCACAGGGAAAGTTGGACGAAGCGATCCGGCATATCCGCGTGGCCAAGAGCAAAGACACCGGTTACGCTCCAGTATGGATCGTAACCGGACTGCTGTATACCGCGGCACGCCGCTATTCCGCCGCCATTGCCGAGTACGAGGAAGCACTCAGGATCGATCCGGATCGGCTGTGGGCCGTAGAGACCTATCTTGAGTTGGGGAATACCTACGAGAAGATGGGAAACGCGGAGCAGGCCCATGAGGCGTTCGTTAGGGTGCTTGCGCTCGAACCGCTCCATGCGCAAGCACGCACAGCCATCCGCCGAACCCGTCAGACGCTCGGCCCCGGGTTTCTTACCCGTCTTCGACATGAAGGAAAAACGGAGATAATACCTTGATCGTCTACAGCCCCGCGATTACCTCCCGAATATACGTTACCGACCGTCGAATCGCCGCCCGTTTCTCGTCGGGCGTCTGACCGGTGATACCGCATTCATAAGCCAGATACCCCGTAAAACCGATTTCTTTGAGCGCCCCCAACCCCGCCTTCCAGTCGATGTCGCCCGTACCGGGTTCCTGCCGCGTGTTGTCCGCCATGTGGATATGACCGACATAGCGACCGGCTCGGCGAAAAGCTGCCGGGGTATCGGTTTCTTCGATATGCATATGGAAAAAATCGCTGAGCAATTTGACACCCGCCGGATCGCCTGCCATCCGGATCGCTTCGACACCGTCGTCCTGTCGGCGTAGCAAATGTTGCTCGTAGCGGTTGAGCGGTTCCAACAAAAGCAGGGTATTGCGGGCGTGTGCGTAGGCCGCAAGGTCTTTGACGATTTCCGCCAGCAGACGTTTTTCAAGCGTTATCGCATCAGCATAGGGCAGCAAGTCAGGAATACGGGGCGGACCGAAGATGGGGGGAACGATTTGCCCCGCCGCGCCGAAATGTGCGCTGACTTCCAGATTCCGCTTTGACTCCTCGATGCTCGCCTTACGCTTGCCCGGGTCGGGGTCCAGAAAGTC
>Ga0194131_10007676_pt1 | contig 14409 bp, 9 predicted proteins | sample TA2KigO120mmetaG_FD_148631 | JGI IMG/M metagenome (GOLD analysis project Ga0194131, IMG submission 148631) | Freshwater microbial communities from Lake Tanganyika, Tanzania - TA2015053 Kigoma Offshore 120m | ecosystem: Environmental > Aquatic > Freshwater > Lake | place: Tanzania: Lake... | reverse complement strand
GCCGCGCCGGTGGCCGCGCGACCGCCGCGCGGTCACAATGCCGCGCGATGAACGCGCCTGGCCCCGCCGCGCCGAAATCGTCGCTGCGGCGGCGCTACAAGCGCTTGAGGCGACGCGCCGGCGGACTGCTCGTGCCCTGGCTGGCGCCGCCGACCCTGGCCGTGCTCGCGCGCAGTTGGCGCTTTCACATGCTCGACGAGCAACACGAGCGCGCCTGCGTGGACGCGCCGGGCCGGCTGTACGCGCTGTGGCACGGTCGCATGCTGCTCGGCCTCGAGCACCATCGCGATCGAGGTCACGCCGTGCTCGTCTCGCAGAGCGAAGACGGCGCATTGGTCAAGCCGCTGCTGCTGCGGTTCGGCTTCCAGGTGATCCGCGGATCGTCGAGCCGTGGCGGAGCGCGCGCGCTTCGCGAAATGCTCGGCGAGCTACGCGAGGGCGGCACGGTGGTCGTCACGCCCGACGGCCCGCGCGGTCCGCGCCATTCGGTCAATCCAGGGCTCGCGTGGATGGCGCGCGCGACCGGCTTCCCGATCCTGCCGATCGGATTCGCCACCGACAGCGCGTGGCGCATGAAGAGCTGGGACGCCTTCACCATCCCGCGACCGCGCGCCAAGGTCGCGATGGTCTACGGCGAACCGATCCGCGTCGCGCGCGACAGCGGCGAGCGCGGCCTCGAGCTGGCGACCGAGGAGTTGCGCGCGCGCCTGTTCGACAGCGAGAGGCGCGCGGCCCGCGAGCTCGGCGTGCCGCTGGACTGGCCCGAGGCGGACCGAGTCGCGTTCGGGGAGCGCGCGTGATTCGCGTCGGCATCGCGGGCTGGTCGTACCCGGACTGGGAGGGACCGCTCTACCCGCGCCCGCTGCCGCGCGGCTTCGACGCGGTGCGATTCCTGGGGCGCTACGTGAACCTGCTCGAGGTCAACTCGAGCTTCTACGGGATTCCTCAGGCGCGGAACGTCGAGCGCTGGGGCCGCAGTGCGCGCGACTGCGCGGACCTCGTGTTCAGCGCGAAGCTGGAGCGCGGACTCACGCACGAGTGGGCGGCGCTCGACGAGGCGCAGCGCGACCAGCGTGCGAGCGCGCTGCTGCGCGCGTTCGAGCCGCTCGCGGAGCACGGCTTGCTGCGCGCCTGGCTCGCGCAGTTCCCGCTCTCGTTCCACGCCGGGCCGCGCGAGCGCGCGTGGGTCGGCTGGCTCGCCGCGCGCTTCCGCGCTCCGCAGCTCGTGCTCGAGCTGCGCCATCGGTCCTGGTTCGAGCCCGCCGTGCTGGCTGAATGCGCGCAGCGCGGCGTGGCGATCGCGACCATCGACCTGCCCGCTGCGAGCGACCATCCGCCGAGCGATTGGTCGCTGCGAGCGCCGCTCGGCTACTTGCGCCTGCACGGGCGCAATCGCGACGCCTGGTTCGACCGCGCCGCTTCGCGTGATCAGAAGTACGACTACCTGTACACGCAGCAGGAGCTCGAGCCGCTCGCGCGCACCGCGCGGCGCCTGGAGGCCGCGCACGGCGAGGCGCTGGTCGTGACCAACAATCACTTCTCAGGCAAGGCCGTCGCCAATGCGCTCGAGCTGATGTTCGCGCTGCAAGGTGCTCCGGTGGCCGCGCCGCGCGCGCTGATCGACGCCTACCCGCGCCTGGAGCAGTTCGCGCGGCCGGACGGGCAGGCGGATCTGTTCTCCGCCTGAGCCGCACGCTGGCCGCGGCGCGCCGAGCGGGCCTACAATGCGCGATCCAACGCACGCCTCCCCGTGTCCGCGACCCTCTCGATCGCTTACCTGCTGCTATTGGTCGTGCTCGCCGGCTACGGCGTGCACAGGCTGTGGTTCGTGCTGCGTTTCCGTCCCTGGGGCGAGCCCGCGACGCCTGCGCCGGACCCCGACGCGCCGTATGTGACCGTGCAGTTGCCGATCTACAACGAGCGCACGGTCGTCGAGCGCCTGATTCGCGCGGCCGGGCGGCTCGAGCACCCGCGCGAGCGCTTCGAGATCCAGGTGCTGGACGATTCGACCGACGAGACGCGCGCGATCGTCGATCGCGAAGTCGCGGCGCTTGTCGACGCCGGCATCGACGCCAAGGTCCTGCGGCGCGCCGATCGCACCGGCTACAAGGCCGGCGCGCTCGAAGCGGGCCTGGCCGTCGCGCGCGGTGAGTTCGTTGCGATCTTCGACGCCGACTTCATGCCGGAGCCGCGCTTCCTGCGCCAGCTTCTGCCGAGCTTCGCCGACCCCGCGGTCGCGATGGTCCAGGCGCGTTGGGGGCACGAGAACCGCTCGGACGGTCTGCTCACGCGCGCGCAGGCGACGCTGCTCGACGGCCACTTCGCGCTCGAGCACCGCGTGCGTCACACGCAGCAGTTGTACTTCAACTTCAACGGCACCGCCGGCCTGTGGCGGCGCGGCGCGATCAGCGCCGCCGGCGGTTGGCAGCACGACACGCTGACCGAAGACCTCGACCTCTCCTACCGCGCGCAGTTGTGCGGCTGGCGCTTCGACTATCGGCCGGAGATCGAAGCCAAGGCCGAGCTCCCGCCCGACATCCTGGCCTTCAAGTCCCAGCAGCATCGCTGGGCCAAGGGTTCGGTGCAGGTCGCGCGCAAGTTGATGTGGCGCATCTGGCGCGCGCCCGTGCCGCTGCGCAACAAGCTCGAGGCGACGGCCCACCTGACCGGCAACATCGGCTATCCGCTCGTGCTCCTGTTGGTGCTGTGCCTGCCCGCGGCACTGCCGGTGCTCGACGCGCTGCCTTGGTGGGCGCACACCGGGTTGTTCTGCGTGAGCACGCTCTCGATCGCGATCTTCTACGGCGTCGGCCAGGCTGCCGTCGGCCGCCCGCCGGCGCAGCGTTGGCTCGACGTGCCGGCCGCGATCGCCCTGGGCATCGGCATGAGCGTCGCGCAGACGATCGCGGTGCTCGAGGGCTGGTTCGGCGACACCGGCACCTTCGTGCGCACGCCCAAGCGCGGCAACGCCGCGACGTCGCGCACCTACCGCGCTCTGTTGCGCGGGCTGCCCGGACTGGAGCTCTTGCCCGCGGCCTGGATCGCCTTCGCGCTGTGGCGCGCGATCGACCAGCGGCTGTGGGGCACGCTGCCGTTCCTCGCGTTGTTCCTGTGGGGCTTCACGTGGGTCGGTCTGCTCTCGATCGTCGAAACGCTGCGCGCGCGCGGCTTGCGTGCGCCTTCTGGCGTGAGCAAGCCGAGCTTCGCGGCCGGCATCGCCGGGGAGCTGACCGGCGAATTGGTCAGCGAGACGGCCGAGGCCGCCACTTCGAGAGCCGCTACTTCTTGACCGGCTTGGTCAGGAAGTCGACGAGGTCCATCTTCGTCACGACGCCGAGCAACTTGCCGGAGCCGTCGACGACCAGGCCGATCAGGCCTTCGGCAAACAGCTTCGTCAACGCGCCCGCGTCGTCGTCGGCGCGCACCGTGCGCACCTTGCGGAACATCACCTCGGCCACCGAGCTCGCCAGCGAGGCGCGGTCCTCGACGAGCTTCGACAAGAGGTCCGCCTCCGTGACGATGCCGACCACCGCGCCGTCGTCGACGACTGGCAACTGGCTGATGCCGTGCTCCTTCATCTGCATCACGGCGTCCGCCACCGTCTCGGAGCTCGCCGTGACATGTACCTTGCGATTGCCCAGCCGGCGCAGCACGTCGCCGACGGTCGTGGTCTCCCAACCCTGCTCGACGAAGCCGTTCTCGCGCATCCACTGGTCGTCGAGGAACTTCGTCATGTAGTTGCGGATCGAGTCGGGCAGGATCGTGACGATGCGCTTGCCCGGCCCGTGCTTCTTCGCGATCTCGCGCGCGGCCCACACGGCCGAGCCCGAGCTGCCGCCGCACAACAGGCCCTCCTGGCGAATCAGGCGCCGCGCCATCTGGAAGGACTCGGCGTCGCGCGACTTGATCCACTCGTCGACCAGCCCGCGATCGAGCACGTCGGGAATGAAGTCGTACCCGATGCCCTCGACCTTGTAGCTCGCGATCGGGCCGGGCCCGGCCAGGATCGAGCCGACGGGATCGACGCCGACGACGCGCACTCCCGGCACCTTCTCCTTCAGCTTCTTCGCGACGCCCGCGATGGTGCCGCCCGTGCCGGCCGTGGCGACGAAGAAGTCGAGCTTGCCGTCGGTCTGCGCGAGGATCTCCTCGGCCGTGCCGTGGTAGTGGGCCAGCGGATTGTCGGGATTGCCGTACTGATCGAGGATGTGCGCGTTGGGCAGGATCTTCTGCAGTTGCTTGGCGACGCCGATGTGGCTCTGCGGCGAATCCCAGGCGGCCTCGGTCGGCGTGCGGATGATCTCGGCACCGAGCGCCTCGAGCACGAGCTGCTTCTCGCGGCTCATCTTCTCGGGCATCGTGATGATCATCCGGTAGCCGTAGATCGCGGCCGCCAGCGCCAGGCCGATCCCGGTGTTGCCGCTGGTCGGCTCGATCAGCGTGTCACCGGGCTTGATGCGGCCGCTGCGCTGAGCCTCCTCGAGCATGCGCCGACCGATGCGGTCCTTGACCGAGCCGCCGGCGTTGAAGTACTCGCACTTGCACAGGATCTCGCAGCCGAATTGCTTGCCGATCTGGCGCAGGCGGACCATCGGCGTGCAGCCGATGGCCTCGAGGATGGTGTCGTTGATCTTGGCCAAGGCGGTGTGGGGGAGGCGTGGGGGCGGGGGTGAGCGCGCTACCGTAGCTCCGCCGCAGCGGAGCGGCAAACGCGGCGCGCTTACGAGTGCGTCAGCTTGTGCGCCGCCCGATCGCCCAACCGTGCCCGTCCACACGCTCGCCGCGCATTCGATTGCGGGCAGGAAGCCGGGGTAGAGCTCGAGGGCTGGCGCAGCGTTCGAGTGCGTCGTCGGGCCGGCCCTTCGCATCCTTCGGATACGTTCGACGCGCTCAGCTCGTTGCGCTCGTTCGAGTTGCGACAAGACCTTCGCATCCTGCGGGGACTTTCCGAAGGAATGCGCTACCCGCGCATTCGCTTGGACGTCCTACCCGCTGCTTCAGCGCGGCTTCGCGTGGAAATCGGCCTTCTCTTGCCATCGGTTAACTTGGTTATCTGAGGCTGAACCATGGACGGGATCGCTTCGCTGCTCCGCACAGTTCCCCTTGTCTTCCTTGGAATGCTGGCGGTATTCGGCGAGGACCGCTCAGGGGGCGCTACAGATGTGGCAAGTCGTGTCGGTGCGAGCGCAGAGAACCAGCCGATGGGTCTTGCCGCTCACGACTGAGCGAGCATCCGCGCTGCCTACGAAGCAGGCCGACACAAGATCTTCGCCGTCGACGGCGCATGCGGAACCGAAGAGAGCTGGAGCGCCCGCAATCCGGGCCAGGACTTGCACACCACGTTCGACGAACGTGGATTCACAACAAGACCCGACTCCGGCAACTGGAGCTGGGGCCTCGATCTTCAAGGCTACGGCTGGGGCGCCGCGAATCCAGTCACCGATCCGCGCGCCACGTCGATCGATGGCGGCCGTCTCTCGCGAGAATGGGACAATCACGTCACCGAGTGGTACGTCAACGATTCACGCGGTCTCGAGCACGGCTTCACGGTTGCAAGCAGACCCAGCAGTGCAGACGCGCCGCTGACGATGGACCTGTCGATTCGTGGCAATCTGCAACCAGTCGTTTCGCAAGACGGCCGCAACGTGTCGTTCACCGATGCGCGAGGCAGCGCGGCGCTGAACTACAACGGTCTCACGGTCTTCGACGCAGCGGGAAAATCCGTTTCCGCGAAGTGGCACACGATCGGAAGCGGCCGGCTGCGGCTGCAGGTCGACGATGCTGGTGCACACTACCCGCTCACGATTGACCCTGTTGTGCAGCAGGCCTACCTGAAGGCCTCCAACAGCGGAGTGAGTTCGAGCAACGACTTTTTCGGCCTGTCGGTGGCTGTCAGCGGCGACACGGTGGTGGTCGGCGCGTATCTCGAGGACAGCAGCGCCACGGGCGTGAACGGCAACCAGGCGGACAACAGCGCTATCGACTCCGGTGCGGCATACGTCTTCGTCCGCTCGGGCGGCGTATGGAGCCAGCAGGCCTACCTGAAGGCTTCCAATACCGGAGCATTCGACAACTTCGGCTGGTCGGTGGCCATCAGCGGCGACACGGTAGTGGTTGGGGCGTTTGGCGAGGCGAGCAACGCCACGGGCGTGAATGGCAACCAAGCGGACAACAGCGCTGGCGAATCCGGTGCGGCCTACGTCTTCGTCCGGTCGGGCGGCGCCTGGAGCCAGCAGGCCTACCTGAAGGCCTCCAATACCGAGGCTGGCGATTACTTTGGCCGTTCGGTGGCTGTCAGTGGTGACACGGTGGTGGTCGGGGCGTTGTTCGAGGACAGCGAAGCCACGGGCGTGAACGGTAACCAGCTAGACAACAGTGCTCTGCAATCGGGAGCCGCCTACGTCTTCGTCCGCACCGGCATCGTTTGGAGCCAGCAGGCCTACTGCAAGGCTTCCAATACCGGCTCGGCCGACGTATTCGGCACCTCGGTGGCCGTTAGCGGCGACACGGTGGTGGTCGGTGCGGTCAGCGAGAAAAGCAACGCCACGGGTGTGAACGGCAACCAGGCGGACAACAGCGCTGCCGACTCCGGTGCGGCCTACGCCTTCGTCCGCTCAGGCGGCGTCTGGAGCCAGCAGGCCTACCTGAAGGCCTCCAATACCGGAGCGTTCGACAACTTCGGCTGGTCGGTGGCCGTCAGCGGCAACACTGTAGTGGTCGGGGCGCATGGCGAGGACAGCAACGCCACGGGCGTGAACGGGAACCAGGCGAACAACAGCTCTTCATTCTCCGGTGCGGCCTACGTCTTCGTCCGCACCGGCGCCTCTTGGAGCCAGCCGGCCTACCTGAAGGCCTCCAATACCGGGAGTAGTGACCAGTTTGGCCGTTCAGTGGCCGTCTCGGGCGACACGGTGGTGGTCGGGGCCAATGGGGAGGACAGCAGCGCCACTGGCGTAAACGGCAACCAGGCAAGCAACGGCGCCAGTGAATCCGGTGCAGCCTACGTCTTCGTCCGCTCGGGAAGCGACTGGAGCCAGCAGGCCTACCTCAAGGCTTCCAATCCCGGAGACTTCGACTACTTCGGCTATTCGGTGGCCGTCAGCGGCGACACGGTGGTAGTCGGGGCGTCTCGCGAGGACAGCAACGCCACGGGCGTCAATGGCAACCAGGCCGACAACAGCTCGATCAATGCCGGCGCGGCGTACACCTTCGACCTCGACAACAACCCCGGCACGTCGAGCTACGGCACCGGCACACCCGGCTGTGCAGGCGCACACACATTGGATGTGACTCACGCGCCGATGATCGGCTCACCGCAGTTCGGCATCACGTGCAACAACGCGCCGCTATCGAGCACCGGTATCGGCGCGCTGGCGACGGGCCAGGATCTCCTCGGTTCCGATCCCTTCGGTCTGGGCGTGCTGCTGCACGTCGATCCGCTCTCTGCGGACTTCTTCCTAATGCCCATGAGCAGCAACGCCCTGGGCAACGGCCTGGCCACCTTGCCGATCCCGAACGACCCAGGCTTGGTCGGCCAGACGCTCTACGTACAGGTCGTATGGGCCTGGACCAGTTGCTCCCTGCCGCCTCTCGGGCTCAGCAGCAGCAAGGGCCTGGCGCTGACCTTGTTGACACCCTGAAGCCAGGCCTGCCAGTCAGCGCTCTCATCGCGGAACCCGGACTCATTCCCTCGAGGGCGTCCCGTGAGGCCTCTCGACAAGACTCCTCGGCGCGCGAAGCAACTACTTGGCATCGGCCGGCTTGGGCCCTGACTCCGGCATCGCTTCGAGTTCGGACGGACGCGCGACCGGTGCGCCGGTCGTCGGCATCTGCATCGCAAGCACCGCCATCGCTGTGCCATAGCCGGCGGAGCGCTCGAAGTGCCGGTCATTCCAACTCCCTTCCGCATCCTGCGATCGCGCGAGGTGCTGGCGCAGTTTCTCGCGCCAGGCCGGCTTCGCCGCGTCGTCGGCGAGCAGCTCGATTGCCTGCGCGACGTACATGTGGCCGTACATGAAGTAGTACGGAGCGATTCCATACGGCTGGACATGCGTGCCGAGCTGGCTCTTGCGCACCGCGAGGTCGTCCCAGTGCGCGAAGAACAAGTCGATCGCGCGCTGCAGCCGCGCCGGATTTCCGCGCCCGGCCAACGTCAGCGTCGCTTCGATCGCCGCGGCGCGCGCGGCCGAGCTCGCGGTCTTGTCCATCATGCCGAGCTGCTCCTCGGTCTTGTCCGCCTGTGCGACGGCGGGCGCGCCGTAGGCGTAGCCACCGGGAGCCGCGCGCGCCCGTTCGAGAGCATCGAGCGCTTCGTCGAGCACACGATCCGGAACTTCGTAGCCGCGGGCTCGAGCATGGAAGAGCGCCTGCAACGCGGGTGCGGTCATGAATGTCGAGGCGCGGTTCTCCGGATTCATGTAGCCGGCGGGCCGCGAGTAGTTCCAACCGCCGGAGCCCGGAATTCGCGAGTCGACGAGCGCGCCGACCAGCCAGCGCGTCTTGTCGCGCACGGGCGCCTCGAGCGGCTTCGCTGTGCGACCCGTGTCGAGCAAGGCGAGGAAGAACTGCAGAGCAAAGATGTGGCCCCAGCCGCGCACGTCGTAGCGCCCCTCGAACTCGACGCTCATGCGCGGCACGTCGAGCGTCGCGAGCACGAAGGCCAGACCGCGCTGCACGGCGTCCGCGCGCTCGCTGTCCTCCTCGTATCCCGGGGCGGCCAGCAGTGCGAGCCCGACGATCGACGTGCCGCCGACGCGATAGCCGATCGGAATCTGCCCGGCGTCTTCGCGGTACACGCCCTCGTACGGCCATTGGTCGCGCCGATCGCCCTCGGGCAACGAGACCAAGACGCGGATCGCGCGAGCGGTCGATGCGACCGGGTCCACCGCAGGCAGCTTCAGGTAGACGGCGGGATCGAGCGGCGGCTTCGCGGCGGGTTGCTTTCGTCCTTGGGCGAACGCAACGAGCGTGAGCCCGATGAGCCAACCCGCGGCGAGCAGCGCGCGCATGAAGGCCCAGCGTCGCCTTCGTCGTGCACATGCGCAAGCGCCGCAGCCGGACGCGCGATGGAATGCAGAGCGGCGTCGCAGTGAACAAACCCGCTGAAGGAGCTCGGCGGAGGAGCCCGGCGGAGGAGCTCGGCCGCCGCCGTCACGACGAGCGCCCGCTATCGATCTCAGGCGAGCCGTACCGCGACATCGAACGCTTCTCGCTGCACGCCAAGGTCTGCATCACCACGACGACCAGGCCTCGATCGGCAGCTCCGCCACCGATCACGAGAACGCGCGGCTCGTCGAGCTGCAGAGCGCGTTCCGAGCCCAACCGTCACTTCGCCGGCTTGCCGCCGAGGATGACGATCGCACGCTGCACCAGCCCCGCGAATTGCACTTCGTCGACAGCCGCGCTGGGGTCGTTCCACGCCGCCGAGAGCGCGTACCAGCTCCCGTCGGCGGCGCGCAGCAGGAATGTGAAGTCGAGCACCCCAGGCTCGGATCCGCCCTTGAATCCCGCCCAGGGGAACGCGCGCGTCGAGACCGAGAGACCGCGGTTGATCGCCAGGACCTCGCGCAAGCTCGACGCCGGTCCGCTCTCGGTCGCCTTGCGCAGCCAGTCCATCGCGCGACACAAGTCGGCGGCGGAGGCGAACCACTCGAGCTCCTCGATGTACGACGGCCGCGTCAGGAACCCGCCGTCGAAGATCGACTCGTCGAGCGGCCAGGCGGCGACCTCCTTGGCCAGGAACGCGCGCTTGCCCGGTAGGTCGAGCTTCAAGTACTCCGCGACGGCTCCGGCGTTGCGCGCGGCCTTGAGGCGAAAGAGCTCGTGCGTGTGGAGGAAGGGCAGCGAGCGAGCAGCGTTCTCATTGCCCATCTTCGCCAACTGAGCCTCGACCCGATCACGCGAAAGCGCCGCCATCAGGTGATCCGTGGCCGTGTTGTCACTGATCGAAATCATGCCCACCGCGAGCGAGGCCAAGGTCACCGGCGTGCCCAACGGCCAGGCGTGCAGCACTCCCGACGGAAGCGACCGAGAGCGCGCGTCGAGCGTCACGACGTCCGAGAGCTTCCGCTTGCCGGCGGCGATCTCGTCGACCAGGGCACCGAGCACGTACAGCTTGAAGGCCGAGCCGATGGCGAGCGCGCGGTCGGCCTCGTGCGCGGCGAGCACCTCGGGTTTCTCGGCCCCGAGTTTCCAGACGGCGAAATTGCTCGACCCGGGGAGTTTCTGGAAGGCCTCGATCACTGCCGGCCAGTCGGACAGCGCCTGCGTGGGCACGCCGAAGAAGAGCATCACGACCGAGTTCGGAGCTGCCGCACCAAGCCCGAGCGTCAGCGTCGCGACCTGGTCCTTCGCGAACGTCATCTCGAATACCGCGCTGTGCTCGGTCTTGCGCTCTTGCAGGCGCACGTCCGTCACCTCGCCGCACTGAGCGAAGTACTGCAGGCCGATGGCGCGCAGCCTGGCCGGCGGAACTTCCTTGAGAAAGGCCTTGTCGAACAGGTCGTCGGCCCACTTCGGCTCCGCGGCGATGATCGCGGCGACTTCGCGCGCGCGGCGCTCCAAGGCGTCCTGATGCGCACTCGCAGCGCGTCCAACGAACACCAGGGCGCACACGTAGAGAATGAGGGCTCGCATGGCCCGAATTCTGCCAGGGGGTGCCGCGCGCGTCATCGCTTGTTCGCAAGTCCTTCGACGGGGGCGGGGCGTCGAATCGGAGGACACCTGCGCGTGCCTGTCCGATGTTGGTCCCCCGGGGGGTCCAGCCGCCGCGCCTGCTATCGTCACGCGCCCATGGCTCAGCAGACGCTCGTGCTCCAGATGCACGCGGACGCCGGACGCGAACTCCGACGGAAGCTCGAAAGCGCCGGGTTCGAGCTGCGTTCCGCGCCCTACGCGCACTTCTCGGCGCGCGGCGCCGGCGCGACGATCACGCACTACACGTCGGGCAAGCTCGTCGTGCAGGCCGCGGATCCGCAGGCGTTGATGAACACCTACCTGGGCGATGTCCCGCCGGCATCGGCGGCCGGGAGCGCGGCGTCTGGCGCCGCCCGCCGCGATGGGGTCGACCTCGTCGGCAGCGACGAATGCGGCAAGGGCGACTTCCTGGGGCCGCTCGTGGTCGCCTGCGTGCTCGTTCCCGCCGGCGACGGACCGAAGTTGCGCGCGGGCGGCGTCGGCGACTCGAAGAAGCTCTCCGACGCCACCGTGCGCAAGCTCGCCGGCGGACTGCGCCACCGCTACCTGCATGCGGTCGAGGTGCTCGAGCCGCCGGCCTACAACGCGGCGCATGCCAAGACGCCGAACGTGAATCTGGTGCTGGCGGCGTTGCATGCGAAGGCGATTCGCGCCGTCGTGAGCCGCGCGGATGTCGGCGCTGGGGCCGCGGGCGGCGCGCGCGCGTCGAAGGACAGGCTGCGCGTGCTCGTCGACCAGTTCGCCGGCGCGGCGCTGATGCAGCGCGAGCTCGCGGGCCTCGACATCGAACTGGAGCAACGCCCGCGCGCCGAGGAAGAGGCGGCCGTCGCGGCGGCGAGCATCGTGGCGCGCGATGAATTCCTCGCGCGCATGGAGGCGCTGTCGGAGGAGTGCGGCGTCGATCTGCACAAGGGCGCGGGAGCTCCGGCCGACGACGCAGCGCTGCGCTACGTCGAGTTGCACGGGTTTGATAAGCTCTCACGCGTCGCGAAGGTGCACTTCAAGAACACCGCGAAGCTGTCCGCGCGTTTCGACCGCTGACACGCCGGAGGAGGGTCGGGCACCGGCGCGGCGCAACCCGCATGAACATCGCTTTCCTCTCCGCGACCGGCAATCGCTTCGCGCTGGTCGACGGCTTCGCCGGGCACTGGCCGGACGACCCGGCGGCGCTGGCGCGCGCGGTGTGCGTGAGCGGCGGGCTCGACGGCGTGCTGCTGGTCGGGCCGCCGACGGGCGGCGGCGCCTGCCGCATGCAGATCTGGAACGCGGACGGCTCGCGCGCCGAGATGTGCGGCAACGGCATGCGCTGCGTCGGGCGATTCGTCGTCGAGCGCGGCTACGTCGAGCGCGACGACTTCGACATCGAGACGGACGTCGGCCGCCGCGCGATTCACGTGCTGCGCAAGCCCAACGAGCAATGGTCGGCGCGCGTCGAGCTGGGTGTGCCGCGCCACGTCGAGACCAAGGAAATCGGCGTCGACACGGCGAAGGGCGTGTGGTGGCGCTCGGCGGTGTTGGTCGACCTCGGCAACCCGCATTGCGTCTTCTTCGTCGAGGATCCGGCCAGCGCGCCGGTCGCGGAAGTCGGCTCCGCTCTGCAGACCCACTCCGAGTTCCCGCGCGGCACGAACGTCGAGTTCGCCGCCCCCAACGGCAACCAACTGTCGATGCGCGTATGGGAGCGCGGCGTCGGCGAGACCGCCTCCTGCGGCAGCGGCGCCTGCGCGGCCGCGCTCGCGGCGATCCTCCAAGGCCGCGTGCAGTCGCCCGTCGAGGTTGCGATTCCGGGCGGTTGGCTGATCGTCGAGCGCGACGAGCGCGGCGTGCTGTGGCTGACCGGTTCGATCGAGGCGCTGGCGGATCCGCGCGACGCGGCGCGCGCATGAGCACGCGCTGGCGCCACGCCCACGCGCTGCCGGAGGACGAGGCCGCGCGGCGTCTGCGGGACCTGGCGCACGAGAAGGGCGTCGCGCACGAGCCCGATGCCGACGGCTTGGGAGGGACGGTCGCCAAGGACACGCCATTCGGGCCGGCTCGCGCGCGCTGGCGGTCCGTCGCGGGCGCGATCGAGGTCGAGCTGCTCGAAGCGCCGGCCTTCGTGCCGAGTTCGATGATCGAGCGCGCGCTGCGCGACGGACTGACGCGCGTGCTCGGCGGGGGATAGCGGGGGCCCGAGGCGCGCCGAAGGTGGGGATCCAGCATCTCGTCCACGCCGCGATCGCGCTGGCCTGCGCGTTGGCGTGCGAGCGGTTCGGCCCGCTCGGGTCGGCCTCACCGGCCTGGTTGCTGGCGGGGTTGCTCGTTCCGCCGCTGCTGGCGCAGGCGGCGCGACGGCGCTTCCTGCGCGGCCGGCACCGGCTCGGCGGCGCGTTGATGGAAGTGCTGCGGCACTCGTCGGTCCTCATCTACGGACTGGGCATCCACGCCTGCGATTGGATCGAGCTCTCGACGCGCATCGGCGGAGGCGAACTGATCGCGGACGGCACCTGGCCGCAGCTCGGTCTGGCGCTCGCGCTGCTGCCGTGGGTCGCGCTCGAATTCGTGTCCGTCGAGGCTCAGGTGCGCGCGCGAGCCGCAACGCGCGAGCACGTCCGCGCACTGCGCGCCTACGAGCTGCGCATGCGAGCCATGGCGCTGGCCCCGCTGGTTCTGCTGTACGGCGCGCTGCTGCTGGTCGGGTTGAACGAGACCTGGCGCGTGCGCATCGGACAGGTCGGGTTGCTCGGTGCGCTGCACGCCGCCGCCGTGGTCGGCATCGTGCTGCTGACCGCGCCGCTCGTGTTGCGCTACACGATGGACGTGCGCGCATTGCCGCAGGGCGCGCTGCGCACGGCTCTGGAGCACGTGGGTGCGCGCGCGCGCTTCCGCTGCCTCGGGCTGTATGCGTGGAACACCGAGGGCCGCATGGCCAACGCCGCGATCCTGGGTCTGACGCCGCGTACGCGTGCGGTCGTGTTCACCGACGCGCTGCTCGAGCAGCTGTCGCTGGCGGAGCTTTGCGCGGTCTACGCGCACGAGATCGGCCATGCCGCGCGCAACCACCTGCTCGCGCTGGCCGGGCTCACGATCGTCATGTTGGTCGGCGGTGGTTGGCTGATCGAGGCCTGCCTGCCGCCCGAGGAGTGGTGGTCGCTGCTCGGCCTCTTGCCGGTGCTGGGCGCATGGTTCGCGGCGGTGGGCTGGCTCTCGCGGCGCTTCGAGCTCGAGGCCGACCTGCACGCGTTCGACGTGTTGGACGATCCGCGCGCGCTGGTCTCCGCGCTGCAGCGCGTCAGCGGAATGCACGCGGAGGATCGCGATTCCTGGCGCCACTTCAGCTCGGCTCGGCGCATCCAATTCCTGATCGACGTCGCGCGCGAGACTTCGATCGGCGCAGCGTTGGGACGCCGCTTGCGCGCCTGGCGCGTCGCGATCTTCGCGGCGACGACGATCCTGCTCACCGTGCGCGCCGCGGGCTACGCGCGCTCCTGGCGCGAGGACCAGGCCTGGGCCGACCTGCGACTGGGTGAATTCGAGCGCGCCGCCGCGCGCGGCGCCGCCAGCCCGGATGGCTCGCTCGAGGCCTTGCTCGCGCTCGCGGCCGAGCTGCCCGCCGATCCCGCCGCGCGCGAGCCGCAACGACTGCTCGAGCGCGCGGAGGCCGACTATGCGCGCGGCGCCTATGCGAAGGGCCGCGCGTGGCTCGAGCTTTCGGCCTGGCGCGGCGGGGCGCGC
>Ga0194131_10007665_pt1 | contig 14429 bp, 14 predicted proteins | sample TA2KigO120mmetaG_FD_148631 | JGI IMG/M metagenome (GOLD analysis project Ga0194131, IMG submission 148631) | Freshwater microbial communities from Lake Tanganyika, Tanzania - TA2015053 Kigoma Offshore 120m | ecosystem: Environmental > Aquatic > Freshwater > Lake | place: Tanzania: Lake... | reverse complement strand
AGCGCCTACCCCACATGCCAACGAACCCGGCCCGTCAGCCTCGGCATCGCCTGCCCGGAGACCGGATGCGGCGGCTATCTGACCCGGCGCCGCTCTCAACGAGGACGCACGTTCTACGGATGCAGCAAATATCCGACATGCAAATTTGTCGTCTGGGATACACCCGTTGCCGTCGCTTGTCCCTCCTGCACTTCGCCTATCATGGTCGAAAAAACCGATAAGCCCGGTGCGGCAGGGCTTCAGTGTCCCCGGTGTCATCACCGCATGCCCCACCCGCATCCACCGACGGAACATCCGGAGCACGCAACAAGCGAGCCTCAACCCGTATAAAACCGCGCAGGAACCTCCCATGCAGGCGCTGGTAGATCGATTTCTCGAACATCTCCGCGAAGAACGCAATTTTTCGCCGCATACCTGCGCCGCCTATGCGGCGGACCTCAGCCAGTTTGCCGCTTTTTTGCGCACACACACGCCCACCGAACAAACAGGGCCGGAGCAGGCGACAAAAACGACGGTACGGGCTTTTCTGGCCCATCTACACGGACACGGATATGCCCGCCGCACGATTGCCCGGCGGTTTGCCGCGCTCCGCTCCTTTCTCTCCTATCTGTGTCAGGAGGGCATGCTGGAGGCCAACCCGACCTTGTATCTTGCCATCCCCAAAACACCCCGCAAATTGCCCCACTTTCTCGATTCCGTTCAGATAAAGGCATTGCTGGAACTTCCCGACCGCTCGACCGTCTGCGGTCAGCGCGATGCCGCGATACTCGAATTGCTCTACACGACCGGCATACGGCTCTCGGAACTCGTCGAACTCGACCTGCCCGCCGTCGATCTTGTCGAAAAACGAGTCCGCGTGCGGGGAAAAGGGGATAAAGAACGGATTGCCCCCTTGGGCGTGTATGCGTGCGAGGCGCTTGCCGCCTATCTCAAAATACGCCCGTCGATCCTGTCCGGCACAGACCGCCGAACACAGCCGTTGGCCCTGTTTCTCAACCGAGCCGGAAAACGTCTCACCGGGCGCGGCGTGCAGTACCTGCTGGCGCGCTACGGTCGCCGTATCGGAGCGGAACGTCTCACACCCCACATGCTTCGTCATACCGCCGCCACCCACCTTCTCGATGCCGGGGCGGATCTCATGGCGGTCAAAGAACTGCTGGGGCACGAGCGACTGTCCACCACACAAGTATATACCCACGTAGCGCTGGATCACCTCAAACGCGCCTACGAGAAAGCCCATCCGAGGGCATGAGCCAAATATATGGTACGACATTTTCTTGCCCTGTCCGATTTTACGGCGAACGAACTTCGGGATAGCCTTGCACTGGCCTCCGAAATAAAAGACCGGCTCAAAAGAGGAGAACGCTTCGAACCCCTCAAAGGTAAAGTGCTGGCGATGATTTTTCAAAAACCGTCCAGCCGCACCCGTGCCTCGTTCGAAGCCGGTATGTTTCAATTGGGGGGACATGCCATGCACTTCGCCCCCGATACGATCGGTTTTGGTGTCCGCGAACCTGCAAGAGACATCGCCCGCATCCTGTCGCGCTATAGCGACGGCATCGTCGCCCGGCTTTTCGGTCATGCCGACATAGAAGAACTCGCCCGATTTTCCGAAGTGCCCGTGATCAATGGACTGACCGATTTCTCGCATCCCTGCCAAATCATGGCCGATCTGCTGACCATACTCGAACACCGAGGGAGTCTTGAAAATCTGCACATCGCCTTTATCGGCGACGGCAACAACGTGGCAAACACCTGGGTCGACGCTGCCTCGCTCCTGCCCATGCAGCTTACCGTCGCCTGTCCGCCCGGCTACGAACCCGACGCCGACTTGACCCAACGCGCCCTTGCCACAGGGGTCAGCCGTATCGTCATCGGAACCGACCCGCTCGACGCGGTCCGAGACGCCGATATCGTCTATACCGACACATGGACCAGCATGGGCCAGGAACGCGATCGCCAACAACGACTCAAGGCGTTTCAGGGGTATCAAGTCAACACCCGTCTTCTGGCCGCCGCGCCGGAAAAAGCCCTGATCATGCACTGTTTGCCCGCACACCGTGGCGAAGAAATAACCGAAGAATTCCTCGAAGGCCCCCGCTCCATCGTCTTCGACGAAGCCGAAAACCGGCTCCACGCACAGAAGGCGATTTTGGTAAAACTGCTTTCGTGCGCCTGACCGCCTATTCACTCGTCTTGCTGATCGCGGCAGGCTGTGCCCAAGAAGGCACGCCACCAGGCGGTCCACCCGACACGTTTGCGCCCCGTATCGTCGAATTTTCTCCACCCCACCGCGCCGTATCGGTGCCGGTTTCCGTCACCCCCGTTCTTACCTTTAACGAACGGATCGACACCCGCTCGCTCGAAGAAGCCCTGCTCGTCGTTCCGCTCGTCTCCTTCAAACTCGAATCCAATTGGGATGGAAACGAGATTACACTCCGTTTTGCCGAGCCGCTACAGAAAGCGCAGACCTACGTGGTCACGCTTGGAACCGCCATACGCGACATGCGCGGCAATCGCATGACCGCCGCAACCATATACGCCTTTTCGACGGGACCGGTCATCGACAAAGGCGAAATATCCGGTAGCGCAGCCGTCGGGCCGCAACCGGTTTCAGGTGCCTATATATGGGCGTATGACGTAAACCAAAAACCGTCGCCCGATCCCGCCCGAATCCCTCCCGACTATATCGTGCAAACCGGAACCGATGGAACTTTTGCCTTTTCCAACCTGTCGGCAGGTGTATATCGGATTTTCGCCTTTCAGGACCGAGGCCGCGATCTGCGTTATGACATAGGGGTCGATCCGATCGGAGTGCCCCCACAGGACATCATCTTGAGCGATTCCATCGTAACCGGCGGCCCGGTCCGTCTGGAAATGACCGTCCGCGATACGACGGGGCTTCGGATACAGTCGATCCGGACCATCCACACGCGCCAGGTAAACGTCCGGATCAACACGCCGATTCCTGAAGAAGAACTTCATACACCGAACGGATTCCGAATTCGTGCTGCTGACGGACCCGATACCCTCGGCGTTACGACGGTATACCGCGATCCGACAGATTCTTCTACGATTACGCTTCTGACCGCTCCGCAACAGCGTTCGCGTCAGTACATGCTTTTGCTCCCTCCGCTCAAAGACCGAAGCGGAAGAAGGCTGACAGAACAAAATGCGTCCGGCGGATTTACCGGCACTTCGCTGAACGACGACGCTCCGCCTGTGCTCAAATGGACCGATCCACCCGACGGGACGAAACAGACCGCAACGGATGCTGGCCTCCGGCTTGCCTTTAGCGAGGCGCTTCGGGTAGATCCGGATGCCATACGACTTTTTGCCGCCGATAGCCTGATCGCGACGACGCTGAGTTGGTCGTCACCTGCCGTTGCCGTGATAAAACCCGATACCCTGCTGCCTGACACGGACTATCGAATCGAGATCGTGGCCGCCGGGGTACGCGATGCAGCAAGACTTTCGCTCGATACCGGCAAAATGGAGACAGATACACTCCGGGTGACGTTTCGCACGATAAATCCGTCGGTATACGGTGTCGTCTTAGGCACGACGACGGACCGGGATGCAGATGCGCAAGGCCCGGTGATCCTCACCTTTACCGATGCCAAAAAACAGTCCCGCCGTATCCGTCTGGAAACGCCGGGACCGTACCGGGCCGAGACATTACTTCCGGGGAAATATGTACTCCACACTTACCGCGACGCCAACGCCAACGGCATACAAGACACCGGATCGGTGTCCCCGTTTGTTCCGGCGGAGCGAAGCGTCGTGCGATCCGATACGGTCGTCGTGCGATCCGGATGGGAAACCGAGGGCATCGACATCGAAATCGTTCCGTAGACCATACGTGCTGAGTTGCCGCATGGTTTTTGGATGCTTGACACTACCGTAATTTGGATCGATATTGTTTTAGAAGTTGTTGTGTTAAACCAAGCTGCGCCTATAAATTTTGATTTCAAGACGGAGTTTTGCATGTCCGTTACGTTTGACCCTTCCGGGAGAAGACATGAGCCTGTCGCTCGAAGAAACCATCCGTACGCTAAAACGCGACGGCATCGTAACGGTAGAAGGGGTGTTCTCGGAACGTGAGATGACCGAGTTCCGGGGGTTGCTCGACAAGACCATTATAGAGGCTTTGCAGGTGGATCGGTACAAAGGCCGTCCTACCGACAAACTGCTTGGCAGGGCCAAGGACACGGTGTGGTTGTTGTGGGAGTTGTATGCCGTATGCGAGGGCGGACTACGTTTTACCCGCCATCCTGCTATCGTCCGGGTGCTGGAAACCGCACTCGGCGAACCCGCCATCCAATCCAGCATCGGCACGATGTTTGACAAGGTGTCGGGCGGCGATGCCGAGATCGGCTGGCATCAGGACAACTTTTTTATCATGCTCCCTTCCCAAGGCTGCGAGGTGGACTGGGGCAAAACATGGCATCAGTTTAACCATATCCACGTACGACCGACCGAACTCAAGTGGACGGAAGACTATTTCAAGAAGACGATCATTGTGCGGATCAACGTGGATGCCCAGACGATAGAAAACGGCTGTATGCGCATCATACCGGGTTCCTATCACGAAGGGCCATTGGAGCTTAAGGGCGGTCAGGAAGAATATGTAAAGACCCGTGAATCCGAAGCGGTAGACTGTGTTGCGGGGATGGGAAGCGTCACCTTTTATTTTCCTACGACACTTCACAGTTCGGGGCGAAGCATCGCGCCGGAAGGTACGCACCGCCGCGCCGCCGCGCACCGGGTGCGCGGCGCCAGTCTCCGGATACCGGATTGGGATTGGCCGACCGACTGGGAAGGTGCGCTTTATCCGATCATGCCGGAAACCGGTTTTGACCGCAACCCATTTGCATAGACGGAAAAGGCGGACGCTCGTGAGATACCTCGTCCTTTTGTGTATGGCCCTTTTGGTGTGGTCGATCCTCCCGTCCTCTGCCGTGGGGCTGGACGGAAAAATGGTCCGTTTTACGGGAGGGTCGGGTGTTTCCATCCCCATGGGTGCGCCCGGCCATCTAAAAACGGACCACGACTCGCTGCTCGTATTTACGGTCGTAGACGATGCAAGGCTTCGTATGTCGATTCCGTACAAAGCCGTTACCGGGCTTGAATACGGCCAGGAAGTAAGCCGCCGCGTAGCGATGGCGCTCGCCTTGCGCAGCTACTTACCCCTGCTTTCGAAAACCCGAAAACATTTTCTGACCATCGATTACACGGATACGGGCGGAGCGCCGCAGACCGTCGTTTTCGAACTGGGCAAGGAGGTCGTGAGTCCGCTTCTTGCCATCCTCGTGGCGAAAACCGGCAAAAAGATCGTCCCGCAAGACGACGAAGCACGCAAGACGCTCAACCGGAAATAATCGCTTTCCCGGTAATGTTCTTGCAACGAACTCCTCCCCGCTTCCAGCCCCGCGATTCCGCGAACACCCGCGATCCATAGCGATATTCCCGACGATAAGGACAGGTTCATGGTTTCTCCTTGGTATCGGACTTATTTTGGCGGCGATTATCTGCGTTTCGACCGTCACGAGGACACGACGCTCGAAGTGGAAGGGCTTTGCCGTTTGCTCGGCGCACCCGAAAACGGTCCCGTGCTGGATGTCGGCTGCGGCTATGGTCGCCACGCGCTTCCGCTGTCGGAGCGCGGTTATCGCGTCGTCGGGTACGACCTTTCCGAGGCGATGATGGAAAAAGGACGTTCTCAACCCTCTGCCGTTCGGTGGGTCAGGGGGGACATGCGGGAGTTGCCTTTTTCCGGGGTGTTCGATAACGTCGTCAGTCTGTTTACCTCGATAGGCTATTTCGAGGACGAAGCCGACAATTTTGCGGTCTTCCGCGAGATTGCCGGAGCGCTACGGCCCGGCGGGCGGTTTATCGCCCAGATGGTTAACCGGGACTATCTGATCCGGCATTTTCAACGCGAAGCCATACTCCGCGAGGACGGACTGCTAATCCTCGAAGAACGTGTCTTCGATCCGATGGGTAGCCGAGTGCATACCGAGACTACCGTAATCGACAAGCGACGGACACGCCGGTATACGCTGAGCATACGGGTATATACGATTACCGAGTTGGACATGCTACTGGCCGCGGCAGGGTTGGTCGTCCGAGAAATATACGGAGGTCTGGATTTCCGGACATACGATTGGGATACCAACCAGTTGGTCGTCGTGGCGGAAAAACCGACTTCGGTTCCCGAAAACCGTTGACATGAGGGCGGTCTGTCCTACCTTGAAGAGTAGGCTCGATAGGATATTTGATTTCGGAGATATATATGACGTCACCCGCTTGGTTTTCCGTATGGATGCGAACGACCACCTTTCTGTTGATGGGAGGATGGATGGTGGGTTTGGGTTGCGTACGCACCCATACCGCTCCCTTGGAGGACAAGGAAGGGTACTACAGGGTGATCGAAACGGCGACGCAGGGTCGCCTTGCCCGAATAAGGCTAAACAGCGGTGACGAGCAGACCGGCATGCAGGTGCGCGTGACGGTGGATTCGGTAAGCTGGATGACACCCGACCCGGTTACTCGTGTGCTTTCCCGAAGACAGAGCGTTCCCGCATCCGGAGTCCGCGAAATCACGGTCGTGCGTCATGGCAAAAGCACCTTGATCGGCGCAGCCATCGGCGCAGCCATCGGCTTCGGTTTTGGCGGGTTGCCCACGCTCAATCATTCTTCCGGAGCTAGCATGTCGGTTACCCGACGGATTCTGCTGTTCGGAAGCGCATTTGGTTCCGTCGGTTTGATAGGCGGGGCCATCGCCGGGTACAAAAAACCCGCACGTGACATTTTTCTGTTTGACGAATACTTGGCCGACTCTCCCTCGCTTTTGCTGGCGAAACAACTCAAAGGTACGCAGGTAGGCGTTGATGAGGTGGTCAACCGGTTACGCAAGATGATCGCAGGCATAGACCCGAAACAGGTGCGCGAAGAGATTACCGCCACCAACATCGTATACCGGATCGGCGATACGCCGTTCTGTATGATGAGCATGGAAGGCAGACGGGTAAATCTCTATCTTTCGGTTCGCCAGCTTGATGTTGCCGATCCGCAGGGGCTTTTGCGGAGATGGTCGTCAAATGAAAGCTGGTTTTCGATTACTCCGGGCGGAGATTACGAATATGCTCTGTCGCTGATCCTGCAAGCGTATCGACGGGTACTGGCGGGTGGATGAGGATGCATCCCCAACCCGCAACCATACAGGAGGTATCATGATGCGAGCCTTGTTCGTCGGCGTCTGTCTCATAACCGCTACGGTTTTTTCCGCATACGCTCAGTCCATGGAAAAAACCGTTTCCGACCCAAAGGCCGTCGCCATCGCTGATCAGGTGGTGCAGGCAATGGGCGGACAGGACGCATGGAACAATACCCGCTATATCCGATTTTCGTTTTTCGGATCCCGGATGCACCATTGGGACAAGTGGACCGGTCGATACCGTGTCGAGTGGAAACGAGACGAGAAATCGTATTTGGTGCTTATGAATCTCAACACCGGTGAGGGACGGGGGTTTGTCAACGGCGTGGAAACGACGGACGAAGAACGCAAGACCTTGCTCAAGCAGGGACGCGATGCATGGATCAACGATACGTACTGGATGCTGATGCCCTACAAACTCCGCGATCCGTGCGTCACGCTCACCTACGCCGGAGAAGAGACAACAGACGGTGTGGTATACGACAAACTGCACCTTAGTTTCGATCAGGTCGGTAATACACCCGGTGACGAATACTGGGCGTATATCAACCGGCAGACGCATCTGATGGACAAGTGGGTATTTCTGCTTCAACTTCGCCAAGGGCAAAGCGAACGCTCGCGTGGGGAGTATCGGTGGAACAACTGGCAGAAATACGGACGTATCCTGTTGTCACCGGAACGCGAAGGGGCGAACGGTCAGAAGCGTATCATGGATAAGATTGCCGTGTTTGACACGCTTCCCGATGCGATTTTCGATTCACCGGAGTCTGTTCCGGGAATGTAATACCGATTTGGGGTTTTAGATTGTCGGCATGCTATCGAGGGAGCAGGGTTTGAGCAGGGCAACGCGCATGAAAAAACCATTAGGGGTGGAGGTTCTGACGTGACCACGCCGGTGCATATTGCGGTGGATCACCCTGAAAAGGGCCGGATGACGATATTTTGGGACGACGGCAGTGCGTGTGTGTACGAACTGGCCGCTTTGCGCAAAGCCTGTCCTTGCGCCGGTTGTCGGGAATTGCGACAACAGATGGATCAAGGAGGCAGTTTGGTGCTACTGGCTTCCTCAGCCATCGACCCTAGCGTCGAAATCGGAGCGGTAGATACGGTGGGGCGATATGCACTCCAGTTTACATGGAACGACGGGCACAACACCGGTATTTATACGTATGAGTTTCTGCAAGAAACAGGAAGTTCGCTCGAGTAGCGATAAGAGAAAAGGAACGAGCCGTGCCTCCTGAACCACAACGCAACGTCAAAATAAAGGTGGGGCTACTGGGTATAAACCATCCGCACGCCCGCTCCCACTTACGCACCCTCGAACTCATCGACGAGGTGGAGTCCATCTCGGCGTGGGACGAAGGGGAAGTCGTTCTTGATGTGTTGAAAAAAGAAAACCGTCCCAAACTCGAAACTTCTCCGACGACACTCGAAACCGTGCTCAACCGAGCGGATATTCCGGTCGTGGTTTGTCTTGGCCAGAACAACCGAAACCCAGATTTGATCATCCGGGCCGCCGGCGCGGGAAAACACATCCTGACGGAAAAGCCGGTGGCTTCCAACACACGCGATCTGTCGAGTGTGTTGGCTACGGTTCGTCATGCGGGCATCCATCTCGGCATTTTCTACACATGGCGACACAACCCTATTGCGCGGGATATCCGTGCCATGATCGAGCATGGCGCCATCGGGCGGGTCATGACCGTCGAATCCCGTATGGTTACGTCGCAGGTACAACACCGGGATCCCACCCACTGGCTGTTCAAGAAAAACGTGGCGGGAGGCGGCATTTTGAGCTGGCTCGGCTGTCACTGGATCGATCTGATTCGTTTTATCATTCAGGACGAAGTGGAAGGCGTCTCGGCGATGACGGGAACGCTAAACGGAGTAGCGATAGACGTAGAGGATACGGCGACGGTACTGATGCGAATGAAAAGCGGCGCGATCGCCACGCTTCATGCGGGATATCTGATCTCGATGAGCGATCTGGGTTTTAACCGCGCTTCCTACGATACCTATCTGTGTTTCCGGGGTCTCAAGGGCCATATAGAATGGCATCCCACCGAACCAGACGCACCGGTCGTGCTGGAGACGTCGGCACCCGGGTGGTGCACGACGCCCCGGCGCGAGCTTAAGTATGCGTTGGCGCCATCCGAAGCGTATGGCGGGCTGTATGGACAGGAATTCGTCCGGCAGTTTATACTGTCGGCTATGCGAAAAGATCCGCCGCCAAACAACGGTGACAATGCCCTGCAGGTGCTTCGCATCATCGAGGCGGCGTATCAGGCCAGCACGCACGGGCGTTTTGTAAAGGTAGAAGAAAAGGAATAGGGCAGGGCGCGTACGCCCGAACGAACAAGGAGCCATGACGTGCGTGTAGAAGAACGGCTGGAGGAACTCGGTCTTGACCTGACGGAGCCTGCGGGGGAAAACAGCAAGATCGCACCGGCGGTGCAGACCGGCCATCTTATTTTTACCTCACTGTTTTATTCGGAAGAAAAAGGAAAGTTTGGCAAAGACATCCTAGCCGCACAGGGATACCAGATTGCACAGACTGTCGCTGTCCAATGTCTCGGTGCGCTCAAAGTGCTGTTAAACGATATGGATCGTATCGAGCGTATCGTGCAAGTCCGCGTCTATCTCAACTGTGAGCCGACGTTTACCGATCAGGTACAGGTATTTCACGGTGCGACGGAGCTTTTGTTGGATGTCTTCGGCGAAAAAACCGGATGGCATACCCGTTCCGCCGTAGGGGTTGCGCAGCTTCACGACAATGCGGCACTGGCGCTCGAAATGATCGTGCAGACGAGCGATCCCGGATAACGGGATGTGTAAGGACGTATGCAACGTTTCATAGATAAAGTAATTGTCGTTACGGGAGCTTCCGCCGGAATCGGCAAGGCCACGGCACTTGCCTTTGCCCGTGAGGGAGCGACGATAGCCCTTGTCGCCCGCCGGGAAGACCGTCTGCACGAGATCGCCGAAGAGATTCAAAGCCAAAATGGACATGCGCTGATTTTTCCGGTAGACGTTTCGGACCGGGCAGGCGTTTTTGCCATGATAGACCGGGTCGTAGAAACCTGCGGCCATATCGACATTTTGGTCAACAACGCCGGTATCGGTCTGCTCAGCCCCGTGATCGACATGACGCCGTCCGAACTTCAGCGTGTCATGGAAGTCAACTTTTACGGTCTTGTGTGGGGCACGCAGGCCGTACTGCCCCACATGACGGCGCGTCGGTCGGGGCAGATCATACAGATATCCTCCGTGGTAGGAAAACGCGCCGTACCCCGTATGTCCGCCTATTGCGCAAGCAAGTTTGCCGTTCAAGCCTTTTCCGAAAGCCTTCGCATCGAAGTCGCTCCGTACGGTATCGACGTCATCGTCGTATGCCCCCCCAGAACAGAAACCGAGTTTGACTCGACACCGATGATGACCCGCCCCGGACATCGTCTCAAATGGTCTTCCATTTCCGCTGAGGCCGTAGCGTCGGTCATTCTCAGGGCATCGCAAAAAAGAAAACGCGAGGTCGTCATCTCTTGGGGCGGCAAAATGCTTGCCTATGCCAGTTTTTTTGCGCCGAAACTGCTGGACATTCTCATGGGCCGTCTTTGGGCGCTTAGGACAGCCCCTCTCGATACGTCCAAATAGATCGACCATCCGGCCAAATGTTTTTTCGAGAAGCGGGAACTCTGCCGTTTGCGAATACATTATAGACCTATACCGGATTGGACACCCCGCAATCTCCGGTCCTTGTTCTATGGGGTCTTCGTTTAGCGCATTCGGTCTTTCTCGGAGCCTCTCATGCCCTTTATACACATCCCACCCGGTTGGAAGATCCCCGAATCGCGTGCTACACCCGAAACCGTCTATATCGGACTTCGTGGTTTTCTCAAGACGATTGGATGGGGAGTTGCGGGAGCGATGGGGCTGTGGGCCGGATGTGGTTCCGGAAAGAGCAACCCCGATGCCGTAGCCACACCAATACCTGCTACCGGAAGCACTGCCGACGTTTCTACGACCGGCGATCTGTATCCGGCAAGACGCAATCCGCGTTTTGGAAGATTGGATCGGCCCCTGACTTCCGAGTATTCCGCGTCCATGTACAACAATTTTTACGAGGTTACCACCTCAAAAGATGTATGGCGCTATGTGGAGCGGTTTCAAACACACTCGTGGCAGATCGAAGTAAGCGGACTGGTCGAGAAACCGCAGGTTTTCGATATCGACGATCTCATAAGATCGATGCCGTTGGAGGAGCGACTATACAGGTTCCGCTGTGTGGAGGCGTGGGCGATGGCCGTACCGTGGACTGGGTTTCCATTCAGAGCACTTTTGGACCGGGTACAACCTAAATCCAGTGCCAAGTACGTACGTCTACTCACCTTTTTTCGACCGGAAGAAGCACCGGGTCAAAATGCCCCGTGGTTTCCGTGGCCCTATTACGAAGGGTTGACCCTAGCGGAGGCGTCCAATGAGCTGACGCTATTGGCTATCGGCATATATGGACGCGAATTGCCGGCTCAGGACGGCGCTCTCATCCGGTTGGTCGTTCCGTGGAAATACGGGTACAAGAGCATAAAATCCATCGTATCGATCGAACTGACCGCCGAAAAACCATCTACATTCTGGAACGACGAAGCATCAAACGAATATGATTTTGATGCAAACGTCAATCCGTACGTGCCGCACCCGAGGTGGTCGCAGGCCCGTGAACGCATGATCGACACCGGCGAGTTTAGAGATACGCAGCTTTACAACGGCTATGCGCCCTATGTCGCGCATTTGTACAAAACATAACCTCTTTTGCCGTATGGGGAAAAAACAAAGAAACTTCTTGACATTCCATAGCCTACATGTATATTTGTCAGCCATGAGTAAAGCGTTTGGGTTTACGTTCCTTCGTTTCCAGGCAGGTTGGCTGTACTAAGGCAAAGACAGTCGCACAATGTCTTTGCTTTTTTTTTGCCCAGGTCGAGTAGGGCTTTTCGTAATCTTCAGAGAAGGCAGGTGATATTCAGTATGAATCGTGGCACGGTCAAATGGTTTAACGAGCGCAAGGGCTTCGGCTTTATCGCACGCGAAGACGGCGATGACGTGTTCGTCCATTATTCGGCGATCAATTCTCAGGGTTTCAAAACCTTGAACGAAGGCGACAAAGTAACCTTCGAGATCACGCAAGGCCCCAAAGGTTTGCAGGCGATCAATGTCTCTAAGGTTTCGTAAGACACGCCGATCTTCGCCATAAAACAAAAAAGCAGCCTGTTTTCGACAGGCTGCTATTTTGTTTGGGGTAGGGCGATTGGCTACAGTAGGCGGACAATAAGCAATGCGACGATATTGGCGATTTTGATCATGGGGTTGATCGCCGGCCCTGCGGTGTCTTTGTAGGGGTCGCCTACCGTATCGCCTGTCACTGCGGCTTGATGTCCCAGCGATCTTTTCCCGCCGTAGTTTCCTTCCTCGATAAATTTTTTGGCATTGTCCCACGCCGCGCCCCCGGCGGTCATCGAAATCCCTACAAACAAGCCCGTCACGATGGAGCCGACCAGCAAGCCGCCGAGGGCTTGTGGCGCATGGTCACCAAGGGCCAGTACGACCGCCACAGGGATGATGACGGGTATAAGCGCGGGCAGCACCATGTGACGGATGGCGGCTTTGGTGACGATATCCACAGCCCGGTCATACTGGGGCCGGGCCAGCCCTTCCATAATACCTTTGATTTCTCTGAACTGTCGCCGGACCTCTTCGACGACCCCCTGCGCGGCCTTACCCACCGCCTGCATGGCGACGGCCGCGAACAGATAGGGCATCAAACCACCGATAAACAACCCGGCCAGCACGTACGGATCGGAAAGATCGAAAGACACGGTTTTGCCGTACCGTTTCAACTCTTCGGTATACGAGGCAAACAGCACGAGCGCAGCCAATCCCGCCGAACCGATGGCATAGCCCTTGGTGACGGCTTTGGTCGTGTTGCCTACCGCGTCAAGCGCGTCGGTCACTTCGCGTACCGAAGACGGAAGCTTGGACATTTCGGCAATCCCACCCGCGTTGTCGGTAATCGGGCCAAACGAGTCGATGGCGACGATAATGCCGGTCAATGCCAGCATGGTCATCGCCGCCAGCGCTACCCCATAGAGACCGCCGCACAAAAACGACACCAGCATACCCGCACAGATGGCAAGGATGGGTACGGCGGTCGCCTCCATCGAAAAGGCCAGTCCGGTGATGATGTTGGTTCCGTGACCGGTTTGCGAGGCGTGGGCAATGGCTTTGACGGGACGGAAGTGTTTGGATGTATAGTATTCAGTAGCCAAGACCATAAGACCCGTGACCACAAGCCCCATCACGGCGGAAAGGAAATATCCGTTCAACTGATCCGGTGCCAACATGTTGGAAAATACGGGCCAGATCAGAAGGACGGCGAGGATCGAGGAGATCGCCAAACCTTTATAGAGCGCGCCCATGATCGCCTTGCTTTCTCCTCGGATACGCACCAACAGTGTTCCGGCAATGGAGGCGACGATGGCGATACCGCCGATCATAAGCGGTAAGAGCACAAGCGTTTCGTTGGAGGGAAAAAGCAGAGAAGCCAAGAGCATGGCGGCGATGGCCGTAACGGCGTAGGTTTCGAACAGGTCGGCGGCCATGCCGGCGCAGTCGCCCACATTGTCGCCTACGTTGTCGGCGATCACGGCCGGGTTGCGCGGATCGTCCTCCGGAATTCCGGCCTCCACCTTGCCGACCAGATCGGCACCTACGTCTGCGCCCTTGGTAAAGATACCTCCGCCCAGACGGGCAAACACGGAAATAAGCGACCCACCAAACGCCAATCCGACCAAACTGTCCACGTTCTCCGTAAAGAAGTAAAACACGCTTACCGCACACAGAGCCAGTCCTACGACGAGAAACCCAGTAACCGATCCACCCAGAAACGCCACCCGAAACGCAGGAGCCAGACCCGTACACGCTGCCTGTGCCGTGCGCACATTGGTATCGACGGCGGTCATCATGCCGAGATAACCGGCCAGCGCCGAAGCAAAGGCGCCGATCAGAAACCCTATGGCCGTCTCCACATCGAATATATAGCCGATCAGACCCGCCAACAACACAGCCACGCCGGTAAGCGTCATGTTCTGACGTCTGAGATACGCCTGCGACCCTTCTCGCAAGGCATGCCAGATTGCGATCTGCTTTCCCGTGCCCG
>Ga0194131_10007664_pt1 | contig 14430 bp, 23 predicted proteins | sample TA2KigO120mmetaG_FD_148631 | JGI IMG/M metagenome (GOLD analysis project Ga0194131, IMG submission 148631) | Freshwater microbial communities from Lake Tanganyika, Tanzania - TA2015053 Kigoma Offshore 120m | ecosystem: Environmental > Aquatic > Freshwater > Lake | place: Tanzania: Lake... | reverse complement strand
AAGGGATCCGGCTGCCCCAGGATGGCGCGGAAATCGTAGAGCTGGCCCTGGGCCGCGGGCGGCTGCGCCGGCGCGACCGGACCCTGCAGCAGGCCCCAGAATCGGTCGGCGAACGCATCGCGCTGCTGGAGCAGCGGCGCGACGTTGTAGGCGGTCGGATTGGCGCGTGCCGGCGTGATCGCCGGCCCAAGCCCCGGCCACACGCCCATGGCGCCGAGACCGAACCCCGCCGCGGCGAGCCAACGCACTACCCGTGTCATGGAAACACCCCCGACCCTGCGGGCGGGAGAGTAGCCCACCCGGCGCGCGCCCGGCAGTGCCTGAAAAACGTAGACTTCATGCCGCCTTGCCAGGGCTTGGCGGCGAGGCGCGCCCGGGCGGCCGCACTAGACCGACGCGGAGACCGCCGCCGCGTGCCAGCGCCGCAAGAGGTCGAGGTCGACGTGGCGCTTGCCGCCGAAATCGCCGGAAACCGCGGGCACCGGCGCGGCCGGCTCGCCAAAGCAGTCCGCCACCGCCAGCGCGCCGGGGAACTCCTGGTCATCGGTGTAGCTCGAGTAGGTGATGACGCACGGCACGCCGGCCGCCTGCGCCGAGAACAGGCCGTTGCGGGAGTCTTCCAGCGCCACGCAGCGGCGCGGATCGAGCCCGAGCTTCTCCAGCGTCCAGTTGTAGATGTCCGGCGCCGGTTTCTTCTTGGGCACGATGTTGCCGGCGCCGACTACGTCGAACCAATCCATGCGCACGCCCTCGGCGCAGTTGTTGATGAGCGCCTCGACGTTGGGCGCGCTGGTGGTGGTGGCGATGGCAAGGCGCACGCCGGCAGCGCGGGCCTCGCGCATGATGCGCGCGACGCCGGGCCGCAGCGGCACCTCGCCGTTGGAGATGGCGTTCACGTAGCTCGCCGTCTTCGCCTTGTGCAGCGCCTTCACGGTGTCGACGAAGGTGTCCTCGGGCAGCGCGCCGGGTCGGTCGCTGCGCAGGTAGTGCGTGATGCGCTCGACGCCGCCGGTCGTCTTCAGGAGCTCGCGGTACATCGCCTGGCTCCACTCCCAGTCGTAGCCATGGGCGCGGAAGGTGCGGTTGAAGGCGTGCCGATGCGCTTCCTCGGTCTCGGCCAAGGTGCCATCGACGTCCCAGATCAGTGCCTGCAAAGTCATGCGCCGACTCGTCTTCAAGAAATGCGGCCGCGGAAGATACACTAGGCCGTGGCCGAATTGCTCCCCTTCCCCAGCGACGATGTGCCGCTGTCGCCCGACGGCGCGGCCCTGGCGCGCGGCGTGCTGCGCCTGTTCCACGACCTGGGCTACTCCGCGCTGCTCGAGTTCCCGCTCGGCATCGGCCGGCGCGCCGACGTCGCCGGGATCCGCCGCGACGGCACCGTCGCCATAGCCGAGGTCAAGTCGTGCCTGGCCGACTACCGCACCGACAAGAAGTGGGCCGACTACGTCGGCTTCTGCGACCTCTTCTACTTCGCCGTGCCGAGAGACTTCCCGCGCGACGTACTGCCCGCCGACACCGGCCTGATCATCGCCGACCGCTTCGGCGGCCAGGTGGCGCGGCCGGCGCCGGCCAGCGCCCCACTTGCCGCGGCGCGGCGCAAGGCGCTGACCCTGCGCTTCGCGCGCACGGCCGCCTACCGGCTGAGCGCGGCCCACGACCCGGGCGTGCCGCTGGTGCAGGACCTCGACTAGCGATCAGCGATACGGGCTCGGCTTGGCCAGGAAGTCCTGGACGTAGCGGCGGACGCCCTCCTCCAGCGACGTGAACGCGCGTGCGTAGCCCGCCGCGCGCAGGCGCTGCATCGGCGCCTCGGTGAAGTACTGGTACTTGGCGCGGATGGTCTCGGGCGTGTCGATGTAGCGTATGTTCGGCTTCTTCTGCAGCGCGGCGAACACGGCGTTGGCGAGGTCCTTGAACGTGCGCGCTTTGCCGGTGCCGAGATTGAACAGCCCGCTCACGTTGGGGTGGTCGAGCAGCCACAGCATCACGTCCACCGCGTCGTCCACGTAGATGAAGTCGCGCGCCTGCTCGCCGTCGGCGACGTCGTCGCGGTGCGAGCGGAACAGCGTGACGTCGCCACGCGTGGTGGCCTGGCCCCACGCCTGGTGCACGACGCTGCGCTGGCCGCCCTTGTGGTACTCGTTCGGCCCGTAGACGTTGAAGAACTTCAGCCCCGCCCACTGGCGCGGGCGGTTGGCGCCGTTGGCGAGCATGCGCGCGACGCGGCGATCGAACAGGTGCTTCGACCAGCCGTAGGCGTTGAGCGGCTTGAGCTTGGCCAGCGCCGCGGACGTCGCGTCGTCGTCGAAGCCGGCCGAGCCGTCGCCGTAGGTCGCCGCCGAAGACGCGTACAGAAAGCGCACGTCGTGCGCCGCGCACCAGTCCCACAAGGCAAGGGGGAACAGGTAGTTGTTCTCCACCAGGAGGCCGGCGTCGGTCTCGGTGGTGTCGCTGATGGCGCCCATGTGGAAGACGACGTCGACCGCCTTCTCGTTGCCGCGCAGGAAGTCGAACAGTCGCTCCGGCGGCACGATGGCGGAAAGCTCGCGGCCGCGCAGGTTCTGCCAGCGCTCGTCCTTGCCCATGCGGTCGCACACCATCGTCTCGGACTCACCGCGCGCCTCCAGCGCCGCGACGAGGTTGGAGCCGATGAAGCCGGCGCCGCCGGTGACGACGATCATGCCAAGAACCTGGGCGCCTAGCTGCGGTTCTGGCGCTGACCGGCGCCGATGCGTGAGACGATGTTGGAGGAGCTCGCCCCCGGCACCAGCGTCGCCAGCAGCACGCGGCCGCCGTAGGACTGCACCACGTCGGCGCCGACGACGGTGGCGACGGTGTAGTCGGCGCCCTTCACCAGCACGTCGGGGCGCAACGCCTCGATCAGTTTGAGCGGCGTGTCGTCGTCGAACGGCACGACGAGATCCACCGTGGCGAAGGACGCTAGCACGGTGGCGCGCGCCGCCTCGTCGAGGATGGGGCGCGACTCGCCCTTCAGGCGCCGCACCGAAGCGTCGGTGTTCAGCCCGACGACGAGACGGCCAGCTGCCGCGCGCGCCTGGTTGAGCAGCGACACGTGACCAGGGTGCACGAGATCGAAGCAGCCGTTGGTGAAGGCAATGGTATCGCCGTTGCGGCGCCAGCGCTGCACGCGCTCGAGCGCCGAGGCGAGGTCGACGACCTTGTCGTCGGCAGCCAAGAGGTCGCGCGCGTACAGTGCCTCCAGCATCTCGGACTGGATGGCGACGGCGGTGCCGACCTTGCCGACGACGATGCCGGCGGCGACGTTGGCGAGCTCGGCCGCCTGCACCAAGCTGGCGCCGGCGGCGAGCGCCGCCGCGAGCGTTGCCATCACGGTGTCGCCGGCGCCGGAGACGTCGAACACCTCGCGCGCGCGCACCTTGAGGTGCACCGGGGGCTTGCCCTTCTCCACCACCGTCATGCCGGCGGCGCCGCGCGTGGCGACGATGGCGCCGACCTTGGCCTGTTCGATGACCGCGTTGGCGACAGCGACGACCGTGTCGTCGCTGCCCACGGGCATGCCCGACGCACCGGCGATCTCGCCGGCGTTGGGCGTGAGCACGGCGGCGCCGGCGTAGCGGCGGAAATCCTTGCCCTTGGGATCGACCAGCAGCGGCACGCCGTTCTTCTTGGCGTGCTGGAGGGCGCGCGCGATCACCTGCGCGCTGATCACGCCCTTGGCGTAGTCGGACACGACGATGGCGCCCGCGCCCTTGGCGCCCGCATCCAGCGCGGCGAGCAGGCCCTTCGCGGCTTCCGCGCCCGGCGCCGCGGAAACCTCCCGGTCGGCGCGCAGGAGCTGCTGGCTGCCGCCGAAGAAGCGCGTCTTCTCGGTGGTGATGCGGCCTTTCTCCACCACGACATGGGAGTCCAATCCGGGCAGCGCAGCAAACTGGGCGCGCAGCGTTGCGCCCGTCGCGTCGTCGCCGCACAGGCCGACCAGCGCGGCGCGTGCGCCGAGCGCGACGACGTTGCGGGCGACGTTGCCGGCGCCGCCGACCATGACGTTTTCGGACTGGATGCTCACGATGGGAATGGGCGCCTCCGGCGAGATGCGCTCGACCACGCCCGAGACGAAGCGGTCGAGCATGACGTCGCCGGCCACCAGCACGCGCGCACGCGGAATGCCTTCCAGCACGCCGGCGAGCGCTGAGGGGTCGCTCATTGCGCTAGACGAGGCCCAATGCGCGCTCGACCGCGCCGCACATGGTCTGGCCGAGGAAGATGTGCATCTCCTGGATCCGCGCGGAGTTGGTGCTGGGCACGATCAGCAGCGGATCGGCGAGGCCGAACATCTTGCCGCCCGTGCCGCCGGCGAGTCCGACCGGCGTGATGCCGAGATCGCGCGCGGCTTCGAGCGCCTTGAGCACGTTGAGCGAGTTGCCCGACGTCGAGATGCCGAAGGCGACGTCGCCCTTGCGCCCGATTGCCTGCACCTGGCGGGTGAAGACATGCTCGGGACCGAAATCGTTCACCGTCGCGGTGAGCACCGAGGTGTCGGTGGTGAGCGCGACCGCGCCGAGCGGCCGGCGGTCCTTGGAGTACTTCACCACCAGCTCGGCGGCGAGGTGCTGGGCGTCGCCCGCGCTGCCGCCGTTGCCGAAGAACAGGACCTTGCCGCCTTGCGCCAGCGAGTCGGTGACGACGCGTACCAGGCGGTTGAACGGATCGGCCACCTTGGCGAGCAGGGCGTTGGCGACAGTGAGGTGCTCGGCGTGTTCCGCGCGCAGATAGGCGCCCGCATCGAAAGTGGTCACTTGCCCCGTCCCCTGGTTGTTCGCCCGGTCTTGCGGGCGCTCTTGGCGCCGCCCGCGGCCTTCCTGTGCTTGAAGAATTCAACCTGGGCAAGACGTTTCTTGGCCTCGGCCTGGGTCTTGTAGGGACCGCCGAGATTCTTCCCCTTCTCGCTCAGCACATGCCAGCCGTCGGCGCGGTGGACGATCACGTCGAGAGGATACGCCGGGTGGCTCCGGCGAGCACGACCGCGGAAAGGCGGCCCGAGGCGAAGGCGCCGGTATCGAGGCCGATGCGGTTCCTGGCCAGCACCGGAGTGCGCCCGGGGGTGTGGCCGTGCACAACCACCTTGCCGAAGTCGGCATCCGAATCGAGGAACTCCTCGCGGATCCACAGCAGGTCCTCGGGCTCCTGGGCGTCGAGCGGGACGCCGGGTCGCACGCCGGCATGGACGAAGGCATAGTCACCGAACGATTCCTGCAGCAAGAGGCCGCGCAGGAAGTCGTGGTGCGCCCTGGGCAGCGCGGAGGCAAAGCGGTCACGCACGTTGGCGAGGTCGCCGGCCGCCTCGACGCCATAGCTTTCCAGCGTCGCCTCGCCACCGTTCCAAAGCCAATGCTTGCCGCGCCCGGGATCATCGAGGAAGCCGAGCAGCATGTCCTCGTGGTTGCCTTTCAGATACACGGCGCGGAACGGGGGCGGCGGCCCGGCGAGCAGCGCGTCGATCATGCCCTTCGAGTTGGGGCCGCGGTCGACGTAGTCGCCGAGTTAGACGAGGCAGTTGTTGGCCGAGCCTGCCGCCTGCGCGTCGGCGACGATGCGGCGCAGCAGCGCCTCGTGCAGGTCGGAGCGGCCGTGGATGTCGCCGATTGCATAGACGCGGGTGTCGTCGGGAACGCGCGGCGAAGGCCCCTCACTCATCGGGAGCCCCCACCGGAACCTCATGCTGAGCTTGTCGAAGCATGAGAGTGCGCCTGTGGACCTCGTCCTTCGACAGGCTCAGGACGAGGCGTTTCTCACTTGCGCGGCGAGTGCTTGGCGAGGATCCGCTGCAGCGTGCGGCGGTGCATATTGAGGCGCCGCGCCGTCTCGGAGACGTTGCGGTCGCACAGCTCGTACACGCGGTTGATGTGCTCCCAGCGCACGCGGTCGGCGGACATCGGCCGCTCCGGCGGCGGCGCCTTGCGTGCGTTGCCGGCGAGCAGCGCGGCCTCGACCTCGTCGGCGTCGGCCGGCTTGGCGAGGTAGTCCACAGCGCCCGCCTTCATGGCCGCGACCGTCGAGGCGATGTTGCCGTAACCCGTCAGGATGACGATGCGCATGTCGGCGCGCGTCTCGCGCAGCTTGGACACGACGTCGAGGCCGTAGCCGTCGATGAGGCGCAGGTCGACGACGGCGAACTCGGGCGCCGAGGTCTTGGCGGTGGCGATCGCGTCGGCGACGCCGGCGGCCGTCTCGACGTGATAGCCGCGCGAGCGCATCGCCTGGGCGAGGCGCGTGCGCAGCGGCTCGTCGTCGTCGACGATCAGCAGCGTGCGCTGGCTGGCGGCGGGGCCGCCCGACGAGCTGGACTTCATGGCCGGGGCGGCAGTGGAAGTGGCCCGGGCTTCGGTCATGGCTTGGTCTCCGTACTAAGTGCTTCGCGCGGCCAGATTATCTCGAACTGGGCCCCGCCGGTGGTACGATTGGAAATGTTGAGCGCCGCTCCGGTGCGCTCGAGCAGCGTCTTGGCGATGAATACGCCAAGGCCGAGGCCTTCGCCATCCTCGCGGGAGGACACGTAGGGCTCGCCGAGGGCGCCGAGCACGTCATGGGGCATGCCGGGGCCGTCGTCGAGGACCTGGATGCGGATGTCGCGGTCGCGCACCTCAGCGCGGATGGTCACACGGGTGCGGGCGAAATCGACCGCGTTCTCGACGAAGTTGGTGAGGCCGTGGACGATCTCGGGCCGGCGCGCCACCTCGGGCGGTCCTTCGGGCGCGATGATCTCGAGCGTCACGCCGTCGCGTTGATGCGCCGCGGACGCCTCGCGCAGCAGCGACGCAAGGCTGATGCGTTGCAGCGACGTCTCCGACACGCCTTCCGGGCGCTGGGCGATGCGGCCGAGGATCTCGCGGCAGCGCCGCACCTCGCGGCCGATGAGGTCGGCGTCGTCGCGCAGCGGCTGCCCGGCTGGAATCTCCCGCGCCATTTCCTTGGCCGCCATGGCGATGGTGGACAAGGGCGTGCCCAGCTCGTGGGCTGCCGCCGCGGCCAAGCCGCCGAGCGCCGAGAGGCGTTGCTCGCGGGCAAGCGTCAGCTGGGTCTCGACCAGGGCGTCGGAGAGTCGGCGGGCTTCGGCGGACACGCGCCAGAGATAGATCGAGAAGAACACCACGGCCACCGAGATGGCCGACCATTGGCCGAAGAGATAGAGCGTCGGCAGGTTGAGCTCTTCGGGGCGCCACGGCAGCGGCTCGTGGAAGAACGCCACGACCGAGACGCACACCACCACGACGAGGCCGACCCACAGCGTCGCGCGCAGGCTGAGCACCGTGGCCGACACTGTCACCGGCGCGAGGAACAGCACGACGAACGGATTGGTGATGCCGCCGGTCAGGTACAGCAGCACGGCAAGCTGAAGCGTGTCGTAGGTAAGAAAGAGAGCGGCCTCGGCGTCCTTCAGGCGCGTGGACGCCGGATAGCGCAGGCTGACGATGACGTTGAGCAGCGCCGAGGCGCCAACCGCGGCCAAGGCCAGCGCCATCGGCACGTCGAATTCGAGGCCGAAGGACAGGAACAACAGCGCGCCGAGCTGCCCCGCCACCGCCATCCAGCGGATGACGACGAGCGTCTGCAGGCGCACCTGTCCCGGGGCATGGCGATCGCCCTGCCAAAGCCGGGTCTGCGCCTTGGCACCTGGGGTCCGGGACCCTTCGGCCAGCACGGTCATCTCGTTCCTTACTCTATGGCGGCGGGGCGCGGCGTTGTACTCGGGCGGGGCCGCCCGCGCCAGGGAGAGATAAGCGGGTTGCGGCGGGCTGACAATGCGGGGCGCCCTGGCCGGCCGTGGGCCGGGCGACCGGACCGCGCTGCTATTGTCGGCCATGGCCTCCCCTTCCCCGCCCGCCATCGAGGTGCAGCACCTGACCAAGACGTTCGAGGGCGTCCTGGCGGTGGACGACGTCTCGTTCGCCCTGGCGCGGGGCTCGACCACGGCACTCCTCGGCGCCAACGGCGCCGGAAAGACCACCACCATCGCCCTGCTCCTCGGCCTTCTGTTGCCTTCGCGCGGGTCGATCCACGTGCTGGGCGAGGACATGCTGCGCCACCGCTATCGCGCGCTGCCGCGCATGAACCTCTCCTCTCCCTACGTGGACCTGCTGCGCCGCTTGAGCGCCTACGAGAACCTGCGCGTTTACGCCGGGCTCTACGGGCTGAGCGACGTGTCCGCCCGCATCGCGCGCCTGGCCGAGCGCGTGGAGCTGGGCGAGTTCCTGCATCGTCCGGTCGGCAACCTGTCGGCGGGACAGCACAGCCGCATCCCCCTGGCCAAGGCGCTGATCAACGACCCGGAGCTCTTGCTGCTCGACGAGCCGCCTGCGTCGATGGATCCCGACACTGCCGACCGCATGCGCGGCTGGCTGGAGCGCTATCGCACCGAGACCGGCGCGACCATCGTGCTCGCGTCGCACAACATGAGCGAAGTGGAGCGCCTGTGCGACGACGTGCTGATGCTGAAATCCGGCACGCTGATCGACCGCGGCGCGCCGGCGGTGCTGCTGGCGCGCTACGGCCGGCAGAACATGGAAGAGGTGTTCCTGCACATCGCGCGCGGCGGAACGGCCGCGGCGGCACAATGAGCAGCATGGCGACATCGGTGCGCCGGATCGGCGCGCCGACGCTGCGGCACCTATACCTGTTCCGCGGGTCCTGGCCGCGGCTCTTGGAGCTCGCGTACTGGCCGACCATGCAGATGGTGCTGTGGGGCTTCATGACGGTGTTCCTCGCCAGCCAGACCAGTTACGTCGCGCAGGCGTTCGGTGTCCTGCTGTCGGCGGCGCTGCTGCGGGACGTGCTGTTCCGCGGCCAGCTCGGCATCTCGGTGACGTGCTTCGAGGAGATGTACTCGCGCAACCTTGGGCACCTGTTCGTCAGTCCGCTGCGGCCGTGGGAGATGGTCGCGTCGCTCATGACCATGAGCCTGTTCCGCACCGTCGTCGGCGTCGTGCCGGCGAGCTTCCTGTCGCTGGCGTTCTTCGGCTTCAGCATCTACTCACTGGGGCTGCCGCTGGTCGGGTTCTTCGTCAACCTGATTGTCTTCTCCTGGGCGTTCGGCCTGGTGATCGCCGGACTGGTGCTGCGCTTCGGCCTGGGCGCCGAGGGCCTCGCGTGGGCGGGCCTGTTCGCGCTGGCGCCGGTGAGCGGCATCTACTACCCAGTCGCGGTGCTGCCGCATTGGCTGCAAGCCGTCGCGGCGGTCTTCCCGTCCACTCACGTGTTCGAGGGCATGCGCGCCATAGTGTTGGACGGCGTCTTCCGCGGCGACCTCATGGCCACTGCGGTGCTGCTCAACGCCGCGTATCTGGCGGCGGGAACCGACGTTTTCCTGCGCTTCTTCCACACCGCGCGCATCAAGGGCCTGCTGCTGCAGATGCGCGAGTAGCGGCGCCTGCGGACGGTGACCTTCAGCACAAGACCCGCGTCTCACCGACGCGGAAGATGACCGCGTCGTTCTTGGCGTAGCCGGCGGCCGCGGCGGCGCGCAGGAAGCGCACCGGCGCCTCGAACGGGGGCTCGGTGCCGAGGGCGATGGTGCCCCAGTGCATGCCGACGGCCTGCTTGCAGCGCATGTCGCTGGCCAGCGCGACCAGTGCTGCGCCGGCAGCGCCGTGACGGTGACGCCGGCCACGGTGACCGCCTCGTACCAGTCGCGCTCGAACACGTGGCCATAGCCGAGCTGGGTCAAGTATCGGCCGAGACCGAGCGGCACGACGGCGGCGATGCGGTCGCGGCGCGGCAGGTGGCGCAGCGTGCGCAGGTCGAGGTGCTCATAGTGGTTGTGCGAGATCACCACGACATCGATGGGCGGCAGGTTGCGCACGCCGATGCCTGGCGGCACGAAGCGCCTAGGCCCGAGGAACGGCAGCGGCGAGGCGCGCTTGCTGAGGAGCGGATCGGTCAGCACCGCGGTGCCGCCCAGGCGGATCAGGAACGTCGCATGGCCGAGCCAGCTCATGGTGTCGTGGCCGGATATCGCGTCGAGCACCGCCGTCGCGACCTGTTCGGGCACGACGTGACCCGCGGGGACATCGATGCCCTGTACATCCTGCAGAGCGCGGTGCCACATGAAACGCAGGTAGGCGCTGAACGGCACCGCGCGGCTCGGCATGCCGGGCGCGCATCGGAAGCCGCGCGCCGTGTGCCACGGCTTGACCACGCGCAGGCGCTGCTGCGTGGCAACTCGCGCAAGGCCGAGATCGACGTGCACCAAGGGGAAGCCTCTGCGTGCCTGCGATGGAGCGCAGGCGAAGCGCGCGGTCAGACTGTGAACTTCGCCAGCACCAGCAGAACTATGCCGCCCACCGTCAGCACGCAGGTGACGCCGTAGAGGTAGGTCGCCCGGCGCAAATCGGCGAGCACCGCCGCGCGCAATACCGCGCCTGCATCGCCGCTCCAGCGCGGCGCCGACGGCCCAGTGCCGGCGCGGGCGAGCGCGTGCACCGGCACTGGCATGGCGAGAGCAGCGGGCAGGGCCGACTCGGCGACTCCGTCGCCGCCGGCGCGGTAGCGGTTGCGCGACGAGCCCATGGCGGTGAAGGCGCGTCCCGCCGCAGCAGCATCGGCTCCGGCGAGGCGCCGATGCCCGCGAGACTGAGGTCGAGGTCCCCCAACGCCGCCGAGCGTATCACCCTTGGCACCGCCGGCCTGCGGCATCAGCGCCAAATCGGCGCCCGCGGCCGATGGGGTAGGATGCCGCCCCATGCGGCGCAGCGACTGGCTGTTCCTGTTCGTCCTGGTGCTCACCGTCGCGGCGGTGGCCGGCGCGCTCTATTTCAGCGAGACCGAGGCCGAGCGCGCCCGGCGCCTGGAGACCGGCACCACGCAGACCGCCGAAGGTCCGAGCATCGGTGGCCCGTTCACGCTGGTGGATCAGAACGGCACGACCGTCACCGAGAACGACCTGCTCGGCAAGTGGACGGTGATCTACTTCGGCTACACCTTCTGCCCGGACGTCTGCCCGATCACCCTTACCAACATGGGCGACGCCATCGACTCACTGGGTGCGACCGGCGCCCGCGTGGTGCCGATATTCATCACCGTCGATCCCAAGCGCGACACCGTCGAGGCGCTGCAGGAGTACGCGCAGCACTTCCATCCGCGCATGCGTTTTCTCACCGGCAGCGAGGAGGATGTCGCCCGCGCCGCCAAGGCCTACCGCGTCTATCGCTCGGTGCGCGCCGCCGACGGCGAGCAGAGCTACCTCGTCGACCACACCTCGATCGTCTACGTCATGGGACCGGACGGGAAGTTCGTCGCCAGCATGAACCACGCGACCTCGGCCGAGGAAATGGCCAGGCGCCTGCGCCGGTTCCTCTAACGCCGACAAAGCATGCGGCGCGGCGTCGGCACCATCCTGGTGATCGCGGCGCTGGTTGCCTTCTTCGCCGCGGTGGCGATGCTGGGTTTGTGGATCGGACGGGTGGCGGGCGAGCGCAGCGAGCCGCGCCCCACCATCGCGGACGCGCCCGGGCCGGCGCACACTCCCGCTGCGGCCGCGCCGGCGTTGGCGGGCATCCTGCCCTACCGCCCGGCGGCTCCGCTCGACGCCATCGGTGCGTTCCGGCTCACCGCCCATGAGCGCGCCGGCGTCAGCGAGGCGTAGCTGCGCGGCCATTAATCGTTGGTCTTCTTCGGCTACACGCGCTGCGCGCGACTGTGCGCGTTCACCGTCGACAACTTCCAGCTGGTGATGGACGAGCTGGGCACGGCCGCGGAGGCGGTCACCGCCTACTTCATCACCGTCGATCCGCAGCGCGACACGCGCGCCGTGCTGGCCGAATACGTCCGCGGCATGAGCGAGCGCATCCGCGCGCTGACCGGCACCGACGAGCAGGTCGATGCGGCGCTGGCGGCGTTCGGCGTGCGCCGCGAGGTGCAGGCGGCGCAGGCCGACGGCGGCTACGCCGTCCATCACCCCGGCGTCTTGTTCTTCCTCGGCCGCGACGGCCGCTACAAGCTGCACTTCCGCGAGGGCACCCCCGCCTACGAGATGACGAATCTCATTCGCGCGAGAATTGGTAGCCCGGACGCGCTCCTGCTCGGCGGCACGGGCGACGTCGGCCAGGGAAATCTCACCGCCGCAGAGCGCGCTGCGCACGCTCCACCCGGCGCAAGGCACGGCGATGCTTCTCCAGCATGGCGACGACCTTGGTACCTTCCAACGGCGTGAGATGTCCGTCGGCGACCAGCGCGATGACGGTGCCGCTCGCCGCGGCCAGGTCGGCCGACGTGCGCAGCGCCGGCAGGTCGAACGCGACGGGCGCGTCGGTGCGCATCGGCAAGAGGCGCGCGACGGCGACGCGCATCGCCACCGGGTCGCCGCCGGCGAAGCCCGACCGCACGTATTCCTGCAGAAGCTGGGGCGGATCGCAGGCGAGCGCGCGCCGCAAGATGGTGCGCTTGTTGAGCGCACCCCTGGGACGGCCGGAGTTGCCTTCAGTAAAGCGCCCGGTCGCGGCATCGCGGCCCGATGGCTTTTTTCGCGCGAATACGGTGTCTGCGGACGCTGTACGGTCCGGAGCGGCGTTGGGGACCTCTTGGCCTCGGCGATTGGCTGACATTATGTATCGCCTCCAAAGCGGCGGATTTTGAGGATATATAGCACACACGTAGCGGCGTTTCAATACTATATGTGATGCCTTTCGAGTAGGACTCCGGTCCGTGCGGCCGCGCGGGCCAAGCGGCTATCCTCGTCCAATGGCTGACACGGTCGACAAGCCGCCACGGTCGCGAGATGGCGACCCCAATGCGCTACCGGACCCGCCAGTACATCCCGAGCGTGTGCCGCTTTTTGGTGGCCTCGCCGAGTTGGAGCTTGAGGTCCCCGAATTCCAGGTGTGTGAAGGACTCGTGCTTCGCGAGACATACGCTCACGTAATGGCGCCTTACATGATGGCGTTCGCGCGGCCAACTAAGAAGGGCAGCCATCATCCGACACCCTGGAAGGCAGCGAGCGGAGGCCTGGGCTTCGATATCAGCATCGAGATCGCGCTGGCGCAGTCGGCGCGTCCCACCGAAATCGACCGAACCAACACCCTTTGGTGGGTCTTGGCACTGCTCCGCCTGCGAACGGCATCGCCCTTGAGGATGCCCATCGTTTCCGACATGGCGTTCGCCGCGGTTCGGACGAGCACTCGCGAACCAAACTTCTGGACCTATGAGCTGTCGCCTCACCAATGACCTGAGCCCCAATCCTCATCCACGGATGAGTAGAGTCTGTTCGCCATTTGAGCCCTGCTGGCTCGGTGATGCAACGGGATGGGGCGCGAAGCCCTTAGGGCGCAGCGCCCCGTCCCGTTGCATGCCGGGTGCGCTGCGCTTGGCGTAGTCAGCGGGCAGCAGGTTGCCGAGGCCGCTGTGCGGTCTGACCGTGTTGTAGTCTTCTTTCCGGGCGTCCAGCACCGCGCGGGCGTGAGCGAGCGACGTAAACAGCGTCTCGTTCAAGAGTTCGTCCCGCAGCCTGCCGTTGAAGCTCTCGACGAAGGCGTTCTGCTGCGGCTTGCCCGGCGCGATGTAGTGCCACTCGATGTTGGTCTCCTGCGACCACTGCAGGATCGCCATGCTGGTCAACTCGGTGCCGTTGTCGCTGACGATCGTCTCCGGCCGGCCGCGCCGCGTAACGATCGCATCGAGTTCGCGGCCGACTCTGGCTCCCGAGAGTGACGTATCGGCGACCAGCGCCAGGCATTCGCGGGTGAAGTCGTCCACGACCGCCAGCATGCGGAACCGCCGGCCAGCGTTCGCTGACGAAAATCGAGCGACCAGCGCTGGTTCGGACCCAACGGCAGAGCCATCGGTGCCCTGGTGCCCAGCGCCCGCTTGTGACCATCACGCCGGCGCACCTGCAGTCGCTCGTCGCGGTACAGGCGGCGCAGCTTCTTGTGGTTCATGACGATGCCCTCGCGGCGCAGAAGGATATGCAGGCGGCGATAACCGAATCGCCGGCGTAACCCGGCCAGCTCTCACAGCCTGCCCCGCACCGCGCCGTCGTCCGGACGCAAGGCTCGGTAGCGTACCGAGCTGCGGTTCGTGCCGATCGCATCGCACGCCCGCCGCTGGCTCACTTCGAAGCTCTCGCACAGGTGCGCCGCGACCTCCCGTCTGGCAGCGGGCGTCACCATTTTTTTGAGGCAAAGTCCTTCAACATCGCGTTGTCCAGCATCGCCTCGGTCAGCAGCTTCTTCAGCCGTCGGTTCTCGTCCTCGAGCGCCTTCAGCCGGCGTGCGTCCGACACCTCCAGCCCGCCATACTTGGCCTTCCACTTGTAGAACGTCGCGCTGCTGATGCCGTGCTTGCGGCACACCTCGGCGGTTGCCGTTCCGGCTTCCTGCTCGCGCAGGATGCCGATGATCTGCTTCTCGTTGAACCTGCTCGCCCGCATGGTCCGTCTCCTTCTCGGCGACGGACTCTACC
>Ga0194131_10007661_pt1 | contig 14434 bp, 16 predicted proteins | sample TA2KigO120mmetaG_FD_148631 | JGI IMG/M metagenome (GOLD analysis project Ga0194131, IMG submission 148631) | Freshwater microbial communities from Lake Tanganyika, Tanzania - TA2015053 Kigoma Offshore 120m | ecosystem: Environmental > Aquatic > Freshwater > Lake | place: Tanzania: Lake... | reverse complement strand
ACCGCCGCATCCGGCACGTCGCGCAGCACCATCTCGATCTTCTCCGCGGCCATCGACGCCATGTCGCGGGCCTGTTCGCGGGCCACGGCTTCGGCGGAGCGCTCCCACTGGCGCAGCGAGATCCAGCCGAGCCCCGCGAGCACCGCGGCCGCCACGACCACCGCCGCCACCGCCCAGCGCATGACGCCCATCATCGCCCCCCGAGCATGCGCCGGAACGCTCGCCCCGCTGTCACGGAAATGTCAACTGGCATGCCCCCGGACCGTGCCGGAGAGGCCTTGGCGCTCGATGCAAGGCCGCGTATAACGAGAAGAAATGTCCGACGCTTCCGCCGTCACCGCCGCGCGCGCCGCCGACGCGCGGCCCACCCCCCGCCTCGGCCTCTTCGACGCCGTCTGCATCATGATCGGCATCGTCGTCGGCGCGGGCATCTACGAGTCGCCGGCGGCGGTGGCGGCGAACGTGTCGGGCCCGGTCGCGCTCCTGCTCGTGTGGACCGCGGGGGGCCTGCTCGCGCTGCTCGGCGCGCTCTGCTACGCGGAGCTCGCCACCACCTATCCGCGTGCCGGCGGCGACTACGTCTATCTGACGCACGCGTACGGCGCGCAGGTCGGCTTTCTCTTCGGCTGGGCCGACCTGCTCGTGGTGCGCACGGGCTCGATCGCCGCCATGGCGTTCGTGTTCTCCGACTACATGGCGCGCGTGCTCCCCCTCGGCGGCGCCAGCTCGGTGCTGTACGCCGCGGGCCTCGTGGCCGCGCTCACCGCGGTCAACGCGATCGGCGTGCGCCACGGCGCGCTCGCGCAGAACACCCTCACGGCCGTGAAGCTGCTCGGCCTGCTCGCGATCGCGGGCGTGGCCGTCGTGGCCCCCGTCGACCCGGCGCCGGCACGCGGCGCGCTCTCCGGGGGCTCCTTCGCGCTGGCCCTCATCTTCGTGCTGTGGACGTACGGCGGCTGGAACGAGAACGCCTACGTCGCCGCCGAGATGAAGGACCCCCAGCGGAACATCCCGCGCTCGCTGGTGCTCGGCACGGGGACCATCGCGCTGCTCTACCTCGGCGTGAACGCCGCGTTCGTCTACGGGCTCGGCTTCGAGCGCCTGCGCACCTCGAACGCCGTGGCGGTGGATCTCCTCGCGGGATCGCTCGGCGCGGCGAGCGCGACGGTGGTGGCGGTGGTCGTCGCGATCTCCGCCACCGGCGCGGTGAACGGCCACATCCTCACGGGCGCGCGCATGGGCTACGCGCTCGGCCAGGATCACCACGCGCTGGCGCGCGTGGGCCGCTGGAGCGCGCGCTTCGGCACGCCGGCGCGCGCGCTGGTCGTCCAGGGCGTGGTGACGCTCGTGCTCATCGCGACGTTCGGCACGCGGGACGGCTTCGAGACGCTCGTGAAGTACACGGCCGCGGTGTTCTGGGCCTTCTTCTTCCTGACCGGCCTCGCCGTGATCGTGCTGCGCTGGCGCGAGCCGGGCCGCCGGCGGCCCTATCGGGTGCCCGGCTATCCCGTCACGCCGCTCGCGTTCTGCGCGTCGTCCGCCTACATGGTCTACGGCTCGGTGTCGTACGCGCCACTCGAGTCGGTCGCGGGCGTCGCCATCGTGCTGAGCGGCATCCCCGTCTACTGGTGGTCCTCGCAGCGGCGCCCGCGAGCGGAGACGCCGTGATCCGCTGGGCCGTCTTCACCGTGCTGCTCGCCGCCTGCACGCCGATGATCGGGCTCGACGTGCCGTTTCGCGGGACGCCGCCCGCCGTGGTGGACGCGATGCTGCGGCTCGCGGAGGTCACGCCGACGGACGTCGTGTACGACCTCGGCTCGGGGGACGGCCGCATTCCGATCGCCGCCGCCCGCGACTTCGGGGCCCGCGCGGTCGGCTTCGACATCGACTACTACCTGGTCAACAAGAGCACCGAGACCGCGCGGCAGGCCGGCCTGGCCGATCGCGTGCGGTTCGAAGTCCAGGACATCTTCGTGGCCGACTTTCGCGACGCGACGGTGGTGACGCTCTACCTCTCGCCGGAGTTCAACCAGAAGCTGCGGCCGAAGCTCCAGGCGATGACGCCCGGCACGCGCATCGTGTCCCAGCGCCACGACATGGGCGACTGGACGCCGACGAAGGAAGTCACCATCGACGCCGACGGCCGGAGCAACCGCGTGATGCTCTGGGTGGTCGGCCGCTAGACGATCCCGGCCACCGCCAGCACGCGGCGCATGCGCGCGGCCGCGTCGTCCGGGTTCCGGAACAGGCGCGCCTGGTCCGCGAGCTCGAACAGCGTCGCGAGGTGCACCACCGAGCGCGCGCTCTCCATGCCGCCGACCATGCGGAAGTGGTCCTGGTGGCCGTTGAGGTACGCCATGAAGACCACGCCGGTCTTGTAGAAGCGCGTGGGGTCGCCGAAGAGGTGCCGCGAGAGCGGCAGCGTCGGCTGGAGGATCCGGTCGAACTCCGCGCGGTCGCCGCGATCGAGCGCGCGCAGGCCGGCGGCCGCCGCGGGCGCGATCACGTCGAAGATGCCGAGGAGCGCGTCCGAGTGGCCCTGTCCGTCGCCGGCGATCGTGGTCGGATAGTCGAAGTCGTCGCCGGTGTACATGCGCACGCCCGTGGGGAAGCGGCGGCGCATCGCGATCTCGCGGTGCTGGGCGAGCAGCGAGATCTTCACCCCGTCGATGCGCGCCGCGTGCTCGTGCACGATCGCCAGCAGCGTCTCGGTCGCGCGATCGAGGTCCGGCGAGCCCCAGTAGCCCGCGAGCTGCGGATCGAACATGTCGCCGAGCCAGTGGATGATGACCGGCTCCTTCACCTGCGTGAGGATGCGGCCGTAGACCTTCGCGTAGTCCTCGGGGCCCTTCGCGCACGCGGCGAGCGCGCGGCTCGCCATCAGGATGATGCGGCCGCCGACGCCCTCGACGAAGCCGCACTGCGCCTCGTACTCCGCCTCGACCTGCGCGAGCGTCACCGAGGGCGACGGCAGGAGGTCGTCGGTGCCCGCGCCGCTGAAGATCACCGCGCCGGGCACGGTCTTCGCGTCGGCCACGCTGCGCCTGATGAGCTCCTTCGCGGCGCTCCACGGGAAGCCCATGCCGCGCTGCGAGGTGTCCATCGCCTCCGCCACCGCGAGGCCGAGCGCGTAGAGGTAGCGGCGGTACGCGAGCGTCCGGTCCCAGTCGACCGCGACGTCGAGCGTGGGATTGATGTTCGCGAACGGATCGGCGACGACGTGGACCGCGGCGAAGCCGATACGGCTCGCGATCGGTCCGCTGCCGGGGGCGAAGCTCGCGGCGGGCCCGAGCGTGTAGTCGCGGATCGTGCCGTCGGCCTGGGGCAGCTTCACGGTCGCCATGCGGTCTCCCTCCGGAGCTGGATGCGTCCTATCGTAATCCAGAACGCATGGGCCCGAGGGCCGCCGTGTTGACAGTCTCGCGCGCGCCCCTGTAGCGTTGGGCGCACTTTTCCCACGGGAGGTCCCCCATGGCCGACAGAGCGCAGACGAAATTCGTCCTGGCCGAAAAGGACATCCCGACCAAGTGGTACAACATCGCCGCCGATCTCAAGACGCCGCCCGCGGCCGTCCTGCATCCCGGCACCGGCCAGCCGATCGGCCCCGCGGACCTCGCGCCGCTGTTTCCGATGGAGCTCATCAAGCAGGAAGTCTCCACCGAGCGGTGGATCGAGATCCCCGAGCAGGTCCGCGACGTGCTGCGCCTGTGGCGGCCGAGCCCGCTCTTCCGCGCGCGGCGCCTCGAGAAGGCGCTCGGCACGCCGGCCCGCATCTACTACAAGTACGAGGGCGTGAGCCCGGCGGGCAGCCACAAGCCGAACACCGCGGTCGCGCAGGCCTACTACAACAAGAAGGAAAAGGTCGCGCGCATCGCGACGGAGACGGGCGCCGGCCAGTGGGGCTCCGCGATCGCGCTCGCGAGCCAGATGTTCGGGCTGCAGTGCAAGGTCTACATGGTCAAGGTCTCGTACCAGCAGAAGCCGTACCGGCGCGTGATGATGGAGACGTGGGGCGCGTCGGTCGTGGCGAGCCCGAGCCCCGACACGCAGGCGGGCAAGAAGATCCTCGAGAAGGATCCGGACTCGACGGGGAGCCTCGGCATCGCCATCAGCGAGGCGGTGGAGGACGCGGCCACGCGCGACGACACGAAGTACGCGCTCGGCAGCGTGCTCAACCACGTGCTGATGCACCAGACCGTCATCGGGCTCGAGGCGAAGAAGCAGCTCGAGAAGGCGGACGACGAGGCGGACGTCGTGATCGGCTGCGCGGGCGGCGGCTCGAACTTCGCCGGGCTCTCGTTCCCGTTCGCGGCCGACAAGCTCGCCGGCAAGCGCAAGAAGCTGCGCATCGTCGCGGTCGAGCCGACCGCGTGCCCGAGCCTCACCAAGGGCGTCTACGCCTACGACTTCGGCGACACCGTCGGCATGACGCCGCTCGTGAAGATGCACACGCTCGGGCACGGCTTCATCCCCGCCCCGCTGCACGCCGGCGGCCTCCGCTATCACGGCATGGCGCCGCTGGTCTGCAAGCTCTACGACGAGAAGGTGATCGAGGCGGTCGCGGTGCCGCAGCTCGCGACGTTCCAGGCGGCGATCGAGTTCGCGCGCAGCGAAGGCATCATCCCCGCCCCCGAGTCCGCGCACGCGATCCGCGTGGCGATCGACGAGGCGCTCCGCTGCAAGAAGGAAGGCAAGCGGCAGACGATCGTCTTCAACCTCTCCGGCCACGGCAACTTCGACATGGGCGCCTACGAGCAGTACCTCGCGGGCAAGCTCCAGGACTACGAGTACCCGGCCGAGAAGATCGCGGAGGCGCTCGCCGGGGTGCCGCAGGTGAAGGCGTGATCGAGCGCCGCCGGTTCCTGACCGGCGCCGCCGCGGGCGGCGCGCTCCTCGCGGCGCCGTCCCTCGGGCGTGGGCAAGGCAAGGGCAGGGTCCGGCTCGCGTACCTGCAGCTCGGCTGGGCCGGCACCGAGATCATCCACAAGGAAGACCTGCTCGGGAAGCGCGGCTGGCAGGCGGAGTACTCGATCGTCCCCGGCGCGCCCGGCCCGCTGCTGAACCAGCTCGCGTCGAAGAACGTGGACGCGATCGACATGAGCTTCGCGCTGGCCGCCAAGGCCTTCGAGGACGGCGTGCCGCTGAAGGTCACCGGCGTGGCGACCGCGGTGCTCGGCGCCATCGTCGCCCGCAAGGACGCGGGCCTCACGAAGGTGGAGGACCTCAAGGGGCGGAAGGTCGCCGCGGTCGTCGGCACCTCGACGTTCTTCGACATCCGCGCGCTCACGCTGAAGGGGTACGGCTTCGACCTCCAGAAGGACACGCAGATCGTCACCGCCACCGCGCCGCCCGACATGGTCACGCTGCTCGGCAAGAAGGAGGTCGACGCGATCATCGCGTGGCAGCCGATCACCGACGCGGTCGTGCTGCGCGGCGAAGGCGTGTACCTCGCCAAGCAGGTCGATCTCTGGCGCAAGGCGACGGGCCGCGCGAGCGGCTTCCCCGTCCACGTCTGCTACCTCGTGCACAACGAGTTCCTCGGCAAGCACCCGACGATCGCGAAGGACCTGAACGACGCGCAGAAGGACGCCGTGGACATCTGGTACGGCAAGCCCGACCGCGCGAAGGCGATCGTGGCCGAGGTGACCAAGCTGCCGGCGAACGTGATCGACGTCGCCTACAAGGAAACGGTGAAGATGCTCTCCGGCCTGCCGGACGAGCAGGTCGACACGCTGATCGCGCAGCTCAAGATCAACAAGGAGTTCGGCTTCCTGAAGTCGGACATCTGGGACCACCCCGACCGGATCCGCAGGGAGTTCTTCCACCGTGCGTAACCCGGAGGGGGGCTTCGCCCCCCCACCGACCACCGGGGCGGCGTGCCGCCGCGGGAGCGCACATCCCCAGCGCCGCATGTCGTGAAGGGGAGCTTCACGACGTATTCCGGCGAGCGGTGCATCTCTCACGCCCCGCGGCAGCGCTTCTACGGAGAGACGGCGGCGGAACGCTGCTACGTCTCGCACGAGGAAGCCGCGCGCGACGGCTGCCGGCCGTCCACGCGGTGAAACGCGGGTGGGCGGAACGGGTACACGCGCCGACCGTCGCGCTCGGGGTCGTCGTGCTGGTCGTGTGGTCGCTGGTCTCGTGGACGTACGGCGCCTACGTGCTCCCCTCGCCGCGCCACGTCGTGATCGGGTTCGTCGAGATCCTCCGCAGCGGCGAGATCTGGACGCACACCGCCGCCTCGCTGTCCCGCATCCTCGTCGGCTTCGGCGGCGCGGTCGTCGTCTCGCTGCTGCTCGCGCTCGCCGCCTTCGTCTCGCGCACCGCGCGCGGCGTCGTCCACGACGTGGTGGCGATCCTCAACGCCACGTCCGTGTTCGTCTGGATCGTGATCTCGATCATCTGGTTCGGGCTCTCGAGCTGGGCGCCGATCTTCACGACGTTCATGATCACGCTGCCGGTCGTCGCCTCCAACCTCGTCGAAGGCGTCCAGAGCGTCGATCGGCGCCTGCTCGAGATGGGCGACGTCTACCGGCTCAGCGGCCGGCAGAAGTTCACGGCCATCGTGGTGCCGTCGACCGTGCCCTACCTCGTCGCCGGCATGAAGGTCGGCTTCGGGCTGGCGCTCAAGGTCTCGGTCGTCGCCGAGATCTTCGGCGTGACCTCGGGGATCGGCTACATCATGAACTACAGCCGCGAGATCCTCGCCACGCAGATGGTCTTCGTGTGGGCGCTCGTCATGGTGCTGGTGATGCTGGCCACCGACAAGCTGGTGTTCGACACGCTCTCCCGGAGGCTCGGCGCGTGGCGGTGAAGCTCGCGGTCGACGAGGTCGGCAAGGACTTCCTGCTGCGCGTGATCGAGCGCGTGTCGTTCACCGTCGACGCGGGCGACTTCGTCTGCCTGCTCGGCCCGAACGGCTGCGGCAAGACGACGCTGCTGCGGATCATCGGCGGCCTCGAGCCGGCCAGCCGCGGCGGCGTCACGCTGGACGGCGAGCCGATCGTGGCCGGGCGCGCGCACGCGCGGAAGGTCGGCGTCGTCTTCCAGGAGGACCGGCTGCTTCCCTGGAAGACGCTCCGGGACAACGTCGCGCTCGTCCTCGGGCCGCTCGCGCTCTCACCCGCGGAGCGCGCCGCGCGGGCGCAGCGCTACCTCACGCTCGTCGGGCTCGCGGGCTTCGAGGACTACCATCCCGGCCGGGTCAGCGGCGGCATGCGCCAGCGCGCGGCCATCGCGCGCGCGCTCGCCATCGAGCCCGACGTCCTGCTGATGGACGAGCCGTTCGGGGCGCTCGACGCCCAGAACCGGCGCATCATGCAGCGCGAGATCCGCCGCATCTGGCGGGACACCGGGCGCACGATCGTCTTCGTGACGCACGCGATCGAGGAGGCGGTGGAGATCGGGACCACCCTCGTGATGCTCTCCGCGCGCCCCTCCACCATCCGCGCGCTCATCCGCAACGACGACCCGGGGCGGCGCGCGAAGCTCGTCGACGACCTGAACACGATGATCATGGAAGAGGTCGAGCGCCAGCAGGGCGCGCACCCCGCATGATCGTCCTCGTCACCGGCATGAGCGGCCTCATCGGCACCGCGATGCGCCGGGAGCTCGACCCGGCCCGCTACGAGCTGCGGTCGCTGAGCCGCCGCGAGGTCCCGGGGGTCGTCAACCACCGCGCCGACATCGCCGATCTGGAGGCGATCGCGCCGGCGTTCACCGGCGTCGACGCGGTCGTCCACCTCGCGGCCGACGTACGCCTCAACCCGCCGTTCGAGGAGCCGCGGCCGACCGCCCCCGCGAGCCACGCGAGTTCGCCGTGTGGTGCAGCCAGCGCGACGTCGTCCGGATGATCGACCGGTGCCTCGCGGCCCCGCGTTCGCTACGCTTCGACATCCTCTTCGCGGCCTCCCGCAACCGCTGGGGCTACCGCGACCTCGACCACGCGCGCGCCGCGGTCGGCTTCGAGCCCATCGACGCCGCGGAAGACCACCGCGCGTAAGCGGCCCGCAGTCCGCGCGCCAGCGCGCGCAGCGCGGGCGCGACCCGCCGCCGCTGCACCGCCGCGAGGCGATCGCCCTCCGCGAGCGCCCGCGCCTCGCGGTGCCGCTGCTTCACGTCCCATTCGATGATCTGCATGTTGTAGTCCACGGCCATCCTCCTCACGCCGCGCGCGCCCGCAAGGCGGGCGTCGGGCGTGTGAACACGATCTGCACGTCGTTCGACGCTCCCGGCTCGGCGGCGAGCACGCGGTCGGTGATCGACATCAGGCGGCCGACGTCACCCGCGCGCGCGGCGGGCATCGCGAAGATGACCCGCCACGGCCCGAACGCGCGCTTCTCGACGACCGGCGCGACCACCGCGCCGAGCTCGGCGTGCACGGCGTCGGTCAGGCGGATCTGACGCGCGGCCACCCGCGCGCGTCCGCGCTGCCACGCTTCGGCGGCGAGCAGCAGCGCCACGACGACGCCCGCGGGCACGAGCAGCACGGTGAGGACGCCCAGCATCTCGATCGGTGTCATCCGTTGTCTCCTTCATCCTGTGTGACACCGTGGGGGCGGGCGCGTGAAAGACGTCGCGAAACCGCAACGAAGCCGGACGGGCACGCGCGCGCCGCGCACAGCGGCGCACGCTTCTTGGGAGGCGCTCAGGCGGAGATGGGATTCAGGTCGGGGCGGCAGTCGGCGCAGGGCGTGAAGCCGGCCGCCTCGGCGCGCGCGCGTGAGCCGAACAGCGTGAACCGCCACAGCGGCAGCGTCGGCAGCGCCCCGCACGTCGGCAGGCAATACTCGGTGTAGTGATCGGCGCGCGTGTACATCACGCGGCGGTCGATGTGCCCGGCGCGGCCCGCGTGGGCCACGGGCACGCCTTCGAGCGTGAGGAGCCGCTCCTTGAGCGCGAGCTTGTCGCCCGCATAGCCCGTGAGCGCGCCGCTGCTGCCGATCACGCGATGACACGGCACCACGATCGGGAGCGGATTGTGGCGCAGGGCCTGCGCGACCGCGCGCGTCGCCGTGGGGCGCCCGATCTCGCGCGCGAGATGCGCGTACGACACGACCGCGCCGTACGGCAGCGCCGCCGTCGCCGCCAACACTTCGCGCGAGAAGTCGCTGCCCGCGAGCCGGAAGTCGAGCGGCCACGCGAGCCGCGTGCGCTCGCCCGCGAGGTACTCGAGGAGCTGCTGGTAGAACGTCTCGGTCTCGGTGCCGTCCTCCAGGATCTCGATGCCGTGGCGGCGCAGGAGGCGCGAGGCGTCCGCGCCGCGGGCCGAGTCGAGATACTCCACCGCGACCACGCCCTGCTCGGAGCGCGCGATGAGGATGGGCCCGAGCGGCGAGCTCCACACACGCGCGGTGACCGCGCGCCGGCGCAGCTCGGCGAGCCGCCACTCGAGGTCGCCCCGCACGACGTCCGCGCGGTCGGCGCGGATCGGCGCGCGCCGGATCTCGCCGACCACGCGGTCGATGGAGCGGTAGCGGTCGAGCTCGCGGCGGCACGGCGCGCAGGCGGCCACGTGCCGGTCCACGCGCGCGTGCTCGCGCGGGCCGCCGTCGCCGGTGGCGGTGGCGACGAGGTCGGGCTGGATCTCGCGGCAGGACGTCGAGGTCGGGCTCATGCGGTCTTCTCCGGGGGAGGAAGCTGCGCGTCGTCGAGCGAGCCGCGGATCTTGCGGAACGCCTGGAACACGTGGGCACGCGCCGTCTCGACGGAGCATCCGAGGCTCTCGCCGATCTCCTCGTAGGGCAGCTCGTGCACCTTGCGCATCACGAACGCGGCACGCTGGCGGGGCGGCAACGCCTCGATGACGGCTTCGACGGCGATCCGCGCTTCGTTGAACAGCGCCGCGCGCTCGGGTCCCTCACCGTCGTCCTCCCGCCCCTTGCGCTTCACCTGCTCGTGCGCCGCCTGCCGGCGCTTGGCCGCGCGGAGCGTGTTGCGGAACAGGTTCGTGGCGATCGTGAAGAGCCAGGCCCGCACGTTCGCGTCGGGCGGCAGCGCCCGGTAGGCGCGGAAGGCGCGCAGGAACGTCTCCTGCGAGAGGTCTTCCGCCTCCGCCGACCGGAACGTGATCCGGCGCAAGTAGCGATAGATCTCGGCATGATGCGCGGCCATCACGGCCTCGAACGGCTCCCGGCCCATGCGCCTCCTGACACCCGCTACGACCCCGGAGGGGGCCCGGCGTGAAACCGGACGGTCAGGCGCTCAGAATCCGGTCGTAGCGGCCGTACTCGCGGGCGTACTCCATGAACCACTTCACGCAGTCCGGGTCCGCCCGCGGCGGGAGCTCGCACGAGGTGGAGAGCACGAAGCGGGAGCGCTTGCCGACCGTGTCGATGCAGCGGCGCACCTCGGCCTCGATCTGCGCCTTCGTGGCGCGCTCGAAGATCGTGACGTCGACGTTGCCGATGCCCACCACGCCGCGCTCGTTGCCGAGCGTCACGAGCTTGTCGAGCTGGTCGACGTAGAGCGTCGGATCGGCCTGCTGGTCGAGGTCGATCGTGATCGCCACGAAGCCGACGTCCACCAGGTCCTGGTGGATCTGGTGCGTCGTGCCGCAGATGTGCACGGTGGTCCCGACCTTCTTGGCCTTGAAGTAGCTCACCAGGTCCTGGTGGTACGGCTTGATGAACTCGCGGTAGGTGTCGGGGCCGACGAGCGAGCACGACGCCGTCGGATCGGAGTAGCTGAGCCCGATCTTCGTCGCGAGCACGGCGTCGCCGAACCGCTTCGCGTACTCCGTGCAGAAGCGCATCAGCTCGTGGACGAACTCCGGATCGTCGATGAGGTCGAGGCACATGATCTCGGCGTTGCGGAGGAGCATCGCGATCGTCCACGGCCCGACGAGCACCGCGCCGAGCGGGCTCGGCACGCCCGCCGCCGACAGCGCCTGGCACTGCTCGAGAAAGTCCGGCAGCCGCCCGGCCTTGCGCGGGTCGGGCACCTCGAGCTTCGCGAGCAGGCCCTTGTCGTCCTGGAGGATGTGCTTGTCGATCGACGGCACCACGTAGTCGGAGTACTTCACCCGGCACCCCAGCGCCTCCGCCTCTTTCGCGAGGTCGTTGAAGGCGATCATGATGTCCGGCTGGTAGCGCTCGTAGTAGTTCAGCATCGCCTTCACGGCCTTCGTCGAGTTGGTGCAGTACTCCTCGATCGAGAGGCCGTCGAGACACCCGGCGAAGGAGCCGGCGATCGGATAGGCGGGCACGCGGTCCGCGAAGCCGCCCTTGTACGCGGCCATGACGCGCTCGCGCGGAGAGATCTCAGGCATGACGGGATTCTAGCATCGGGCGAAACGCCTCCAGCGTGAGCGCGATCGCGTCCGGCGTCAGGTTCGGCCGCAGCAGCATCGTCACGATCTCCGCGCCGGCGTCGTGCCAGCGCGCGAGGCGCCGGCGGGCCTCGGGGGGCGTGCCGAACACGATGAGCTGCTCGAGCAGCTCCTCCGCCTCCGCGGGCACCGCGCCGGTGAAGCGCGGCGCGTTCGCCGCCAGCACGGCCTCGACCTGCTTGCCGTAGCCCTGCCGCGTGAGCGCGTCGCGATAGATCGTGCCCATCGTGGTGATGTAGAACGACACGAACCACGCGGCCCCCTCCCGCGCCTTCTCGGCCGACACGTCGACGACCGTCGGCACCGACGCGGAGATGCCCGGCACTCGCTCGGGATGCCCGCCGCGCGCGGCGCCCTCGCGCATGAGCGCGACGCCGGTGCTCAGCCGCGACCACGGATAGAGGAAGGGGATCCACGCGTCGCCGAGCTCGCCGACGAGCCGCACCGACGCGTCGCCGAGGGCCGCCATGTGGATCGGCACCGCGGGTCCCCGGGGCAGGTTGAGCTTCAGCGCCCGCGCGCCCGGCACGACCGCGAGCGGGATGCGCTCGCCGCGCAGCAGCGCGCGCACCTGCGTCACCAGGCGCCGCATGCGCGGGACCGGCGGCTCGAACGGCGTGTCGTGCAGGCCCTCGGCGAGCTGCGGCGTGCTCGCGCCGAGTCCGAGGACCAGGCGGCCCGCGGAGATCGATTGCAGGGTGGCGGCGGCCATCGCGACCGTGGCGGCGCTGCGGTTCCACGGCCCGATGATGCCGGGGCCGAGCTCGATGCGCTCCGTGCGCACGGCGGCCTCGGCCATGAGCACCATGACGTCGTACGCCCACGTCTCGGGGAGGAAGAAGCCGTGGTAGCCGAGGCGATCGCCTTCGGTGGCGAGCCCGACGATGACGTCGCGCCGGGTCTCGAGCGGCATCACGGACAGGCCGATTCGGCGAGGCATGCGGTATTCTACGCCCCATCGAAACCAGCCGGCCTCCCGTCTCCGAACTGGGGGGCATGGGGGGCCATGTCGGGGCCCTCCCATCTCCGAACCGGGGGGCATGGGGGGCCATGTCGGGGCCCTCCCATCTCCGAATGGAGGCCCAACGTGATCAAGCCCTACACCGCCGTCGGCCTGATCCCCACCGTGCGCGGGATCCGCAAGCGCACGGACATCAGGATCAACCTCGAGCACCTGCACCACCTGGTGAAGGCGGCCTCGTGGCTGTCGGCGCTCGACATCCCGGTGCGCCTCATCGCCTTCCCCGAGGGCGCGCTGCAGGCCTTCAACGACGAGGTGCTCGACCTGGACCACGCCACGTTCGCGCGCGAGTGCGCGATCGACATCCCCGGCGAGGAGACCGACGAGCTGGGCAAGATCGCGAAGGAGTACAACGCGTTCGTCATCGCGCAGGCGAAGGCGAAGCATCCCGACCTGAAGGACCGGTTCTTCAACGTCGGGTTCATCATCAACCCGCGCGGGAAGATCATCCTCACGCACTACAAGGTCTCGCCGCTCTTCCCGGTCGAGCACTCCGTGTGCCCGCACGACGTGTACGACTGGTGGGTGGCGAAGTACGGCAAGGGCCTCGACGCGTTCTGGCCGGTCGTCGACACCGAGATCGGCCGGCTCGGGATCATGATGGCGAACGAGGGCAGCTATCCCGAGAACGCCCGCGCGCTCGCGATGAACGGCGCCGAGGTCGTGTACCGGGCGTCGTATCCGCACCCCGCGACCGGCAACGAGATCTTCGAGATCCAGAGCCGGGCGCGCGCGCTCGACAACAACATGTACATCGTGGCGCCGAACATGGGGACGTACTACCTCTTCCCGGAGGAGACGACGCCGATCGACACGTTCGGGGGGCGCTCGTTCATCATCGACTACAAGGGGCGCATCGTCGGGCGGCAGGACTACGGCGCGGGCTCGACGTACGTGGGCGGCGTGATCGACGTCGAAGCGCTGCGCGACCATCGCGCGCGCGCGCAGTGGGACAACTGGATGAAGGACCTGCGCACCGAGCTCTACCAGGTCGTCTACGAGAAGCCGATCTATCCGAAGAACCTCTACCTGAACCGCGCGCCGATGACGCACAAGGAGTACCGCGACAAGGTGATCAAGCGGCAGGTCAAGCTCATGCACGACCGGGGGATCTGGAAGAAGCCGGAGCGCTGATGCGCCCGCGCGTCACCGTCAGAGAGGTCCGGCTCTACGAGCGCGACGTGCGGCTGCGCCTGCCGTTCCGGTTCGGCGTCGTCACCCTCACGCACTCGCCCCAGGCGTTCGTCCGTGTGCGCGTGGCGCTCGGAGACGGGCGGGAGGCGTGGGGCACCGCCGCGGAGATGCTCGCCGCCAAGTGGTTCGACAAGGACCTGAGCCTCACCAACGAAGACAACTTCATCCAGCTCCGCACGGCGCTCCGCATCTGCGCCGACCACTATCTCGCCGACCGCACGCCGCGCACGCCCTTCGGCCTCTTCGCCGCGCACTACGCCGACCAGCTCGCGGCGGGCCGCGCCAAACAGCTCAATCCCCTCACCGCGAGCTACGGCCCCGCGCTGCTCGACCGCGCGGTGCTCGACGCGGTCTGCCGCGCGCACGGCGTGTCGTTCTTCGACGCGATGACGGCCAACCTCGCGGGGATGACGCCCGCGGACCTGGCGCCCGACCTCGCCGGCTTCGACATGGACGCGTTCCTGCGCGGGCTCCGTCCCCTCGCCATGCTCCACGCCCGCCACACGGTCGGCCTCGTGGACCCGACCACCGCCGGGGACCAGGCGGCGCGCGTGAACGACGGGCTGCCCGAGACGCTCGAGGAGGTCGTCGCCGAGTACGGGCACACGTACTTCAAGCTCAAGGTCGCGGGGAACGTGCAGGCCGACCTCGCGCGCCTCACGGCGATCGCGGCCGTGCTCGATCGCGGGCACGCCCCGTACCACGTCACGCTGGACGGCAACGAGCAGTACGAGACCGTGGAGGCGATCACGGAGCTGTGGACCGCCATGGAGCGCACGCCCGCGCTGCGGCGCCTGGTGGACTCCACGCTGTTCATCGAGCAGCCGATCACCCGCGCGCACGCGCTCGAGGCCGACGTGAGCGCGCTCAGCGCGCGCCGCCCCGTGATC
>Ga0194131_10007660_pt1 | contig 14434 bp, 8 predicted proteins | sample TA2KigO120mmetaG_FD_148631 | JGI IMG/M metagenome (GOLD analysis project Ga0194131, IMG submission 148631) | Freshwater microbial communities from Lake Tanganyika, Tanzania - TA2015053 Kigoma Offshore 120m | ecosystem: Environmental > Aquatic > Freshwater > Lake | place: Tanzania: Lake... | reverse complement strand
TGAACATTTCCAACCAGGCATCAACGTGGTTGAAAATCCCGGAGCTCAGCATGTGGCGAGTGCCAACGGTATTTTATATCTCGTTGACCCCTTTGAAATTCCAGCTTTCCGGCATTTTTTGGGCGAATCGGCAGATCCCGGAATGAAAAAACCTCCAGGAGATCGTCAGGAAGTAATTCTCAGCGAAATTCGAGTTCGGGTAGCAGCTATTAAAAACCTCAAACATGACCAAAAAATGAAAGCACCGCTTGCGGTGATCCTCGGCAAGTGCGATGCATGGCTGCACCGATTGCCCCATCCTGTACTGGCCCAACCCCTTCAAAACGGCCATTTTAATGGGGCCGCGATTGATAGGAACTCAGACATGGTTCGGAACCTTTTGTTGGACCTGAGTCCTGGTATTGTAGCTAACGCTGAGGCCCTCAGCGAATCGGTTAATTACTTTCCAATGAGTTCCTTCGGCCATACGCCCGTGCCGTGGTCCGGCAAAGACGCCACCGTAGGAGGAGCCACCCCTGACCCCCAAAAACTCAAGCCCATTTTGGCAGAAGTGCCTCCACTCTGGTTGCTTAGCCAGCTTGCCCCCCACATTGCTCCTACCAACTGACTCTAAAACCATATGCCTCAGCAACTCATTTACACCAGCGCGCCTCAGGGCGTGGACGCGGGGCGCTCCGGTTACTGCACCGTCGCTCGCAGCAGCACGATGAGCGAGAGCCTTGCTCAGCGTCTCGAGCAGTGCAGTTACTACGAGCGACTCTCCGAGCATGGCGGAGAACAGGAGCGCGTCATCTACAATTTCCGTAATATCGACATCCGTGGGAAGGTCTATCATGTCCTCAGCCGCATTCAGGATGCTCCCGCCGATTACACCGGGCGCACCAACTTCATCGCTCACCACCTCGTGTTCTCACCAGACGAAGTGGCCAATAAAAGCGCCAATATTCCGACCCCGGCGGTGATCTTGAGACATTGGCCGGATTGGAAAAAAAACTGGGAACAAGAACCGACACTGATAGACAACGAATCGGAGCCGAAACTGAATGACTTTCACAATGTCTCTCATCTCCCCGCCGTAAATTGGTACAGAGAAACAGGAAATCGTGGCCGGGCTGCCGCTTTACTTGGTCATAGCGCGGGCGTTTTTACCGCAAACGATTTCAAACCTGAAATCATCCTCGATTTGCTCACGGAATCTCTCGAACTGCTTCAGTTGGAGGGCGACACCTGGCGCTCGCTTGCATGGCAACGCACTTTCTCTGTGGGCTGCCAGCCGCAAGACGATCCGGCTGATTTTCGCTGGCGCTTTTTGACCAGCAACCTGCCGTTTGAGTCGTCTACCACCCAAGGCCGGGCACCGTTGGAGTTAAAAGGATTACGCGGATCACCTAATTCACGACAACTAGACTTCGCTGAAAAAGGGCCTGGCAAGCCTAAATTTATGCGGCTGCCCGAGGCCGGAAAACCCGTGCAAATTGATGAGGGACAACCCCTGGAGCTTGATGGTCAGGCGGATTCGCTTCCAGGGCCAAGCGTCTATCGCTGGTATCGTGTCGAAAAGGACAATGTCACTCTTCAAGATATTGATGGAGCCCATGATGCAAAACTGGTAATCCCTAAAATCTCGCGTGGCAAACATCGCTATAAGGTAAGAGCTTGGGATTCAGTTACAGCTGAATACGCTGAATCGCCGGTAATAGTTGTTGAGGTCAAGGAAAAGGTTAAGATTCCAAGTCTGTCTGGGAGACCCGCCAACCCCTCTGGTTCTGGTTCCTGGTCCGGTGAAGCATCTCAAACTGCACGTAACCCTGCAGGCGCAACCAAATCAAAGCTTACGCTTGCTAAACGTAATGTAACCCCACCCTCGGAATACGATAGCGCTGACCACTCACCACCTGATAGGAGCGCAAGGTCCAGACCATCAAAAATAGTCCTCGTAGCTGCTAGCATAGTCTTGATCCTAGTCTTAGCCCTAGTCTCGTTTTATTTTTTGAGAGGAAAAAACGGACGCGATGGGTTTGAAGCTAAGAATAGTCAATGGCCTAAAGAAGCAGTAGATGCTTTTGTTAATAAAAATCCAACGGCATTTTATACCAATTTATTCCTACGAGAGAATGTTTTTAATAATTTCAACCCTGAATTAAGAAAATCATTTTTAAATCAAATTACCAATAAGCAAGCCGAAGTCATTTTTGATGAACAAATAAAATATATTGAAGCAACGAATAAATTAGATACCCGTTTAAAGGACTTAAAAAAACGAAAGGAAGAATTGCATGGAAAATCTAAACCATTTGATCCTAAAGAATATGAAAAAATAATGTCAGAAATTGAGAAATATTTAGATTCAAAATATCCTGTTTCCCCAACAAATTCTCCCACCAACTCAAAAAAAAATGACGAAATAATTAAACCAGAAAAAAAAGCGGGTCAGAAGCGGTCAAGTACAAAGTACCAGATTTTAACATCCGCCGAAGGTGAAAACAAATTTAAACCTATTTGGATATTTCAAGGAACAAATCCAGATGATGTGAAACGTTTTTTTAATCCGACTAATGATCTAGAGTTAAGATGGGGCAATCATAATCAAGATAACTTAACCAACTTTGTTCCTGCTAATTACCCACAAACCGATGTTTTGATTTTTTCCCATCCTGAGGGTGCCTGGGAACTGAATATAAATTATACAAACAAACAAATTGCTCAGACGCAATTTAAAACCAAAACCAATGGCAATACTAATTCCCCGATCAAGGTACAAATTACACCCACCAACGGCATTGGCCCTACCCTCAATTTCCTGTTGCTATCAACTAATGATCTTCCACTTTTTAGCGCCAAAGTAGTTAATGAAGACAGCCTGCAACCTGATAACAATTTAACGAACTTCTTAAAGTCGGTAATGCAACAAGATTCTGACTCCATCCGTGCAGTCATAAAGTATACCGATCCCGATTCGTCGAAAGTTAATGAAAAAGTAATAGCTAGTATACTGGATAAAGTAATGTGGGAACTTGCTATTAAAAATGAATTTTATAAAGTAAATGAAAAAAAAGGAGAAAAATTTAAAGGCTACCTCCAAGTATATAAAGCAATTGAAAATTTGGAATTACTTTACAAAACAAACAGGGAAGAGAACACGAATCAACTTACCGCAAAAAAATTTTTTGATCCCGGTTTTTTCGGGGATAAAGTAAGTTTGATCAAAAACAGTGAAGCCAAAATTTTTGATCGCTTAGATCAGCTAATAAGCTTCACTGTTAATGGAGGAAGATTAAAAGCAGGGGAAAAATATATAAATCCAGTTAATAAAACAACAAATTTTCTAGATGATTTATTTTATACAAATTTGATAGAAATAATAGAAGCTCGGAATCAAAATCAGGATTCGAAAAAATTGGAACCATTAATTAATTATATAAAGCAAGACTTAAAAAAATTGATTCAATTTATTGAAAAAAAACATACTGAAAAACCATTCTCTGAATCCATTATTACACATCAATTACAGGAAAAGCTTAAAGAGGAATTAGACAAACTGGTTACGAAGCCGTTTAAATTAGAGATAAAATCCGTATCGTTACAATACCGAGGCATGGAAGGCCAATGGGTTACATTTTCTAACATCAAATGGGAATAACCATGATTACGACCTTATTAGAAGTAAAACGGCTCGTCAGAAATATAAATGCTTTGTTGGAACCTGCCGCTGACTTGAGTCAGGCTGGCAAAATTGCCCAAGACTACACCGAGGTTTACAAGGCTGCTTCTCTACGCTTGGCGCAAGTCGAATCAATGTACACAGCCGGAAATACGGCCCAGGCTTTACAACTCGCAGAGCAAGCCCCGGCATTGCCTGACTTATTGGCGCTTTTAGAGTTTCCGAAATGCGAGGAATGGAGGGATCTGTGCAAGAGCCAGTCCATGCCGTGCCCTGAACGTTTCAATGAAAAAGCAGTGGAATCAGTTAACGTCCTATATGAGGCGGGCATTTCCCTAGATCACCCCTTTTACGCACGTTACCGTGAGGCTATGAGCCGGCGCGACGACGCGGGGGCCTATGCGATTCTACAGGCGATTGTTAAGCTTAACCCCAGCGACACTGATGCGGCTGATCAACTCCAACGACTCGGTGTCAAGGTTTTGACAGCGCTGCTATCCGCACTCGATTCCAGCCTCAGAGCGGGTGACTCTGGAAAGGCAATGGAGCAACTCACTAAAATTGAGTCAACCAGCTTCAACCCGGATCCCAGCGGGCCGGTGTGGCTGCGGGCCCAAAGTTTGCGGCGAGATTTTTGGGTGCGAGCTGCCGAGGGGGCTCGCGAGAAGGACTTATTTGGCGATGTTTTCGAATGGCTGGAGCGTATCCGGGAACTCGAAACAAACCACTCCCTTCCTCCTGGCAGCGATACTTCCCACCGCATGGAAGAACTTGAGCGATGGGCTCAGGAGCGGCGTCACCAGCATGAACAGGATTCAGAGTTTCGGGCTCATAAGCGAGACTTGCTCATTAAACTGGCTGCTAGTGAGGAGAAAGATACTGCCGCACGTAACATTGCCACCGGTGAACTGCGCAAGGACTATGAAGATCTAAATCGCATATGGCGAGCTTTGGTGGATTTTGGGCGTTCGTTGCCCGACGAACTGACAAGCCGCTTCAAGAAACGTATCGGCATTTTGGAATTGTTATTGCAGCGTCGTCAAAAGCAAAAGATTGCGTTGATCAGCGCGGTGACGGTTTTAGCATTGGGAATGACCACCTTAGCTACGATCTGGGTCGTAGGCTTGATGAATGCAAAAGATTTGGCACAACGGTTTAGCAAGCTCATGAGCGACCGTGAAGTTCGGCAGGTAGAGCAATTACTTGCCACCACTCGAAAAGAAAATCCGCAGGGAACTGTCCGTTCGGATGTCCAAGAAGCTATGGGCAAGTCGGAAAAGTTTCTCACTGAAGAACTGGCCAAATTAAAAACTTTTAATACCTTGCTTCAGGAACTGCCCACTGAATTACAACCCAGCACGCCACCAGCCCAAATCGGAGAATGGGCGGAGAAAAATAATGCGGTCAAGCTTGCCCATCAGGCTTTGGCTCCCGATCTGGCCAAAGAAACGGCTAATGCTTTGGAGGCATCAGTAAAGCGGTGGAATAATTTCCTGGAAGAGGAGAATGGCCGGCGCCACCAGGAAATGGAGAAATTACTCAAAACCTATGAGGATGCACTGGCGGGTTGGGACTTTGACAAGCCGGTAGAGGAGATCAAAACCTTGGTGGCTGCAGCCAAAAGCCCGCGAGACACCATCCACGCGTGGATAAAAGAAACAGGTGAGGTTTTGAAAAACCGCCCCGACTCCTTGACCCGCTTTCAAACTCTTGTGCAACGGCAAAAGCGTTATGAGACCGAAACTGAAAAAGTATTTTCTGAGCGCTCCGGACTCCATTTTGCTAAAACCATGGCCGACTATCAAAAAGCAGTTGAGGCACTTTCAGACTCAGAATTCGCCCGCGATCCTAGCGTAGCAGCGGCACGCAAGATTCGAGGCAAAACGCTTTCTGGCCAAGCGCTGACGCAGGTCGCATTATGCGGAAAAAACATAAATCTATGGAATTTAATAAAAGATCTTCAGATGCCTAGTCTTATGCCAAGCAAGGTAATGCCAAAAGAAAAACAATTGCTTGTCTCCCTCAAAAACAATGAAGCTGTTGCGGCAACTTATCATAGATATTTACTTAACTATTCCGGGACTGCTCCCAACAGTTTCTTGTGTACTGAACAAATACCAGAAAGACCTTTGGAATCTGAATGGAAAAAATTCACCGGCATATTTATCGACAATGGAATACAGTCGTTTCCCTCCAGTAAAACGGTTGAATTTGGATTTTTTAATAACACTTGGAAACGGGCAGATAATAAGCCTTTTCGCCTAGAATATAAGGGCGAGGCAATAGAACCAAAGTTTTTCTACCAGCTTGAATTGCACAAAGGCATCGGTGAGCCCGGCGAACCACCGCGATTGCCGCTCATTAAAATGTTAGATGATATACAAAAAGATAACTCCACTTCGCCCCTTTTCCGAGCCTGGTTGTTTTTACAGATTGTTGGAATCATGGAGATTCAGCCCGAGGGCTGGGGACTCGAATTCGCTCCCCTCGTTCAAAAACACAAGCAAGATTTGATCGCAAACGGTGCCGATAAGATAAAGCCTGGGGATTGGTATTTAGATAAATTTGAAAAGGAACTCGGCCCCTCTCTGAAGAATGTGCTTTCGGCCCCAAAAGCCTCCCCTTACACTACCCAGGCAAAATCGTTGGCGAACCTTTTTCACGAAACAGTCAAGGCCGGGTTCGAGTTCGTTGGGCACGTGAAGCTTGATGGCAGCCCTCAAGTTCACTCTGAAGTCCAAGTTAACGAGGAACTGTGGGGCTGGGATTCATCTGGGAAGCCAGCAAAATTTTATCAAAAATTTAATTTAACCTGGTCACCCACAAAGGAACTACCCATCCCTTTCTCTCCCTTATACAGCCTTAAAGAATCAAAGATTACCTTGCTTCGGAACGCGAATGTTATCAAAGAAGACCCTTTGTTATATAACAAGCTCCCCGCGTTATTTTAAGACTAACAATATCAAACTGATTTTCCCTAAGTTCTAACCCACAAAGCGTTTCATTCAATGCCCCCACCCCCACCCCCCCCACCCCGGCCAGGGCAAAGCAAACCGGTTTCGGGAGCAGCAAAAACAGCCACGAACTCTTTGGTGGCGAATTTCCACAGCACCGCTCCCCTTTCTGGTAACTACCGCGTCAAATGGCGCGGCAAGATTTCCGAGGAAACGCCGTTCTCTTCCATTATGAAGCAAGTGGAGGCGGGAGAAATCGGAATGATAAGTCAAATTTTGGTAAACGACCAATGGCTAACGATTCGCGATTTTCTTGCCAGGCATAAGCAAGCAGAGGCGATAAGAATTGCTGAGGAAATACGCCGTGCTGAGGAGGAAAAGGCAAGGCAACTAGCCGAAGAAAGAGCTGCCGAGCAAGCGCGCCTTGCGCAAGAACAGGCTGCTGAGCAAGCGCGCCTTGGGCGTGAAAAAGCTCTTGAAGATGCCAGGCAGCATGAACTTGCGATAGCAAGAGCGCGAGCACCAATCGCCGTTCAACAAGGAACAGCTAGTGGAGTTAACCAGTTTATTGGTGTGGTAATGATGATCGCTATCGGTGGTGTGCTTCTTTATTTCGTAATTGCTAACTATGGCAAGATCGAACAGGCTGTTTCCACAAGCATAAGCGGTAAGAAAGTTAAGACCGTCCAATTGAAGGTTGGAGAGGCAACTATAACAGATGACACATCAGGGGGAGTTTCCAACGTTAGAATTAAATGCAATAACGGTCTCGTAATCAAAGCAGACTGGCAACGAAATAGTAGTAATGAGTTTGGTTACGACATTTATGAGCCGTCTGTAAACATGGACTATAATAGATATGCGGTTATGATGACTGCTAGAAGTGTAATCGCAGCGTATCTTCGAGGTGAATACGATTAATCAGCCCGCTTTTTGTGATGCCACCCCCCCCACCCCCCCCACCCCCCCCACTCCGGCCAGGGCAAAGCAAACCGGTTTCGGGAGCAGCAAAAACAGCCACGAATTCTTTGGTGACGAGTTCCTATGACGCCGCTCCCCCTTCTGGTAACTACCGCGTCAAATGGCGCGGCAAGATTTCCGAGGAAACGCCGTTCCCTTCCATTATGAAGCAAGTGGAGGCGGGAGAACTCGGAATGATGAGTCAAATTTTAGTAAACGACCAATGGCTAACGATTCGCGATTTTCTTGCCAAGCATAAGCAAGCAGAGGCGATAAGAATTGCTGGGGAAAGACGCCGCGCTGAGGAAGAAAAGGCACAGCGACTTGCTGAGGAAAGACGCCGCGCTGAGGAAGAAAAGGCACGGCGATTAGCCCAGGAAAAAGCTGCTGAACAAAAACGCATCGCTGCCGAAGAGAAGCAGCTCGCCAAACAAGCCGGGGCGCAAAGCATGCAATCGATCCATGCGGCAGGACAGCGGCCTGTTGGTTCTGGCTTTGTGTTTTGCCGACAATGCGGAAATCAAGTCCTGCCAACGGCGGCTATATGCATGAAATGCGGAAGCCCGATAGGTCGCACCCTAGCTGGTGTGGCTGATGCAAATTTCGCTTCGCCGGCAAAAAGCAGAGTCGCTTATGTGCTGCTGGCTTTGTTTCTTGGCTTTTTGGGGATTCACAATTTCTATGCGGGTTATGCTGGGCGAGGTGTGGTGCAGCTTTTAATGTGTCTATTCGGGTGGAAGTTTGAATTTATTCCATGGATCATACTATTTTTTTGGACTATCTTAGAAATGTTTATAGTAACAGAAGATGCAAATGGGCAACCATTTGCTTAGCTTTCAAAAATGAGAATCTTTTTCGTCAAAAAATCGCGTAACCAGATTATAGGTACTTGAATTGATTGCCGCATTGATGCGCTACACTGCTAATTTTAACGAATACATTTTATTTATGACATGCGTAACACACAAACTCAGGTGAAATTGGCGACAGTATGAACACACAATCAAATAATTTTAGCATACTCGCTTGGACGCAGTCAGACATCGAGAATCGTGTTGGTTTCAAGGCTTGCCGCCACACCGGCGTCAACCATTTTTTGGCATTCATCATCGGCGTATTCTTGGCGGCAGCAGTTTACTCGTTAATGGCATTTGTTTTGCGGCCCATGGAACCGACTAAATTCATAGCTGAAACGTTTCTAAGACCTGGTAATCAAATCACGATGATTCCCGCAACGGTCTTCTTTTGTTGGGGGGCGGCTGTTTTACTCATAAAGTCCTCCAAAATTCGCCTTCAAACCCGCGCTTTGAATCTGCAACCCGTGCCTGATGACCCGGAATTTGTTCTCAACGAGTCGACGGCTGCCGACGTGCTAAAAAGAATCAATGAAGCAGTGGATCACCCACGGCACTTTATTCTATTGAATCGCATGGAAAATGCCCTCGCCAATCTCCGCAATATCGGCCAAATCGGTGATGTTGCGTCCATTTTGCGGTCGCAGGCGGAAAACGATGAGAATCAGGTGGCGTCTAGTTACACCCTGCTTAACGGAATGGTTTGGGCCATCCCGGTATTAGGGTTTGTTGGCACCGTTTTGGGACTCAGCATGGCGATTGGTGGTTTTACACAGACGCTACAAGCAGCCGGGGATGTTTCTCAAATCAGAGCAAGCCTGCAGGGGGTCACCTCAGGACTATCCACTGCTTTTGAAACAACACTCATCGCGCTCATTTACGCTTTGATCTTGCAACTTTGGATCACATTTCAACAACGGCGTGAAATGACGCTGCTTGATGCTTGCAATGACTATTGTCACACCCATGTCGTGAGCCGTTTAAGGCTTCTGGACTCAGAAAATAGGCGATCTGCATGAGCCGCCTGCGAAAAGATAGTGGCCTGAAACTTAGCTTTTTCGCGTTTCAGGACATAATCACTTCCGTCAGCGGAATTCTGATTTTAGTCGTCCTCATTTTGGCTACTGATCTAGATCAAGCTTCACCCACGGATGGCCGATCTACGTCCAAAGAACAAGCCCTTGAGCAGCAGCTCGAGGCGTTGTTGAAGGAAAAGAATCGTATAATCGATAGATTGCGTGAGCTGCGAGAAGCATTGGCCGCCACGGACGTTCTTCCCTCAGCTTCCAAACTCACTAAAGACATAGCCGAATTGAAGCAGTCGATTGAGAGCACTGCTAAGCAGATGGCGGATGCAAAGCAGGCGATGGCTGCAGTGGAGGCGGCAATACGGGAGCAGGACCTAAAACTAGGTTTGACCAAAATGCGGGAGGAGCTTGACCGCTTGCGCCTACAGCTTGAGGAATTATCCCTGAAGGACGCTGCTGAGCGCGTTAAATTGGCAGAACTCGAGCGCCGGGTTGCTCAGGCGCAATCACAGCTTCTTCGCGTTCGGGCCAGAGAAGGGCAATTGTGGTTTATTCCCGAACCTTCCAACGATCAACGTGAGCCAATATTGGTCGTTGTTGACGGTAGCGGTATTAATATCGACCGATTTGATAAGGCGGGTTCGCGCTCTACGTCTTCGGCTGACGCAGCGACTGCGGGTTTGAAAAATTATCTGAAGCAAATGAGTAAAAGTCAGCACTTTATCGTATTTCTTGTCCGTCCTTCCGGAATTGATCTATTTCGTGAATTGCGCGACCAAACTCGTAGTGCTGGCTTTCAAACCGGCTACGATGCTGTGGGGGAGGATATAAAAATTACCTTCGGTCGCCCCCCCGACGAGAATGTGCCGCAAGATCCGCCAGTAAAACCGAAATCAGAACCCATCAAATCACCGCCGAACCGTCCGGAAGTGCAAACTTCTGGCACAGGATTTTTCATCACTGAGGATGGCTTCTTCGTAACTAACGAGCACGTTGTGAGGCAGGGAGTGGGGGTGAGCATTCGCACCAAGGATGGGACAATTTCCGCAACGCTTATCGGAGTGGACAAGGCGAACGATCTAGCCTTGCTGAAGGCCCAAGGAAAGTTTGAGTCTTTACCAGTTGGACAAAGCCAGAGCGTGAAACTTGGCGCTACTGTAGCCACCGTCGGATTCCCGAACCCCGGTTTGCAAGGTTTTTCACCAAAGCTCACTAAAGGGGAGATTGGTAGTCTAGCCGGTGTCCAAGACGACCCCCGACATTTCCAAATGAGCGCACCTATCCAGCCAGGCAACTCCGGAGGCGCATTGGTCGACGTGCGCGGCAGCGTCATTGGAGTGGTGGTAGCTACCCTCGATCAGAAGGCTGCAAAGGCAACATCTGGAACCATAGCCCAAAATGTGAACTATGCCGTAAAGAGCAGTTACCTCTTGAACTTTCTGAAAACGGTCCCTGAAATAAATGCCAAACTAAAGCCAGTAAGCGCTGCAAATGCTCCCAACTTTGAAGAAATGATTGCTCAAGTGGAACGTGCAACTGTGATGGTGATGGTATCAGCGCGACCCTCTTCTAGCACATCAAATCCCAAGAGCAGTTTTGACGGCGATAATGTTCCTGCTCCCGAAACGCAGCCCTCACGAAAACCAGAGAATCCAGCCCAAGGTGCGCCAGCGAATGAAGCTCCGCTTTCTTGGTGGCGCCGCGCACTCAAATTCATTGGACTATAACTCTGCATATGAGCTTTCGCCAAACTAAACCAGCCGACAGTTTGGAATTATTGTTGGATACCATGTGCAACCTTTTTGGTGGCATAGTGTTGTTGGCTGTGCTTGTAACGCTCCTGGCAAAGCAAGAGAAGCGGCCAGAAACGGACGGCAGCAGTGATACCCGAGAAATGCTTCAAAAAAGGATAACGCGCGCGGAGTTGGAACTGGACACTATACGCGGGGAGCTAGACGAGCTAGAAGCCAAGATTGCGGCAAATCCTGCGAACGAAATTATGCGCATGGTCACCGAGCGTAAACATCTATTGCGACAGCTTGAAGCCTTAAGAGAGCAATTACGCTCGGGTCAGGCTCAAACAAACAATGGCCCAAGCAATGATCCCGCTCAACGCCTAGCCCAGTTGCAGGCAGAAAAGGATGCGTTGGAATTGCAGCGCAGCAAGCTGGATAACAGCCTTGCCACGATCGCAGAAGCACAAAAACAAGCGCTGCAAAGAGAAAATGATATTAGGCGACAACTTTCGTTTATTTCCCAGAAGCAAACCCAACTCTTGCGATTACCACAAGAACGCGAGACTACAAAGGATGCTTTTTGGATTCTCGTCAAACATGGACGCTTATATCCTTTGTGGAACTCAGCCGGAGATAGAAATGTCGAATCCATTTCATGGAGAGAGGGTAGAGACAGCGTCCTGCCAACTCCCATTCCAGATCGTGGTATCGATCCATCTCGATCTCCTTCAGCATTTATGCGCGTAATTCAAAATGTCCCTCTTACCAAATATGTCGCATACGTAGTTTGGGAAGATTCGTTTGCTACATTTAACGCTGCAAAACAAATTACCGTTGCCGCAAAACGGGAATTTGGTTGGGATCCCCATAAACAAGGCGAGACGGTCAGTTTTAGCGCCAGGGGTTCACGACCATCTGCTCAATAAGTTTAGGTGAGTGTACTTTTTGTCCGATGCCCTATTGCGATCGAATGGAACCCCTCGTCAGGGCAAGCTGCCTATTACTTTCATGTGTAACAACGTTGATGAGTAGGGAGATTAAAGTATCGTAAAAAATGAACGTCGCATGGACAATGTGAAACTCGGGAACGCTTTCTCAGGAAAAAACGAAGAGACTTTGGTTGGTTCGCCAAGTTTTTAAAAATCTGATTTCAATCGACAAGCCTTTTAGGACTAGGCGACACCAAACAGGTCCTGCTCGACGAAGTTGGAAATTCTGCTGAACAGCGATTTTGATGACGGTGCTGGAACAGCCTCAACGCCCGCAAAACACACTTCCGTGGCGGGTGGCGGTGATAGCGAAAACTATACTGGTTCCAGAACATTGAACGTAAGTATTCCAATGCCAGCCAAATCTTAATCTTGCAGGGTCTTTACAATGAAGATAGAAATTTTTATTAAACTATCGCTTGCGCTGCCAAATCTCTTTTACCGCAAGCAGGAACTGTAAGTCTGGCAACTTCCTCTCAGCCACAAAGCAGCCGTGCAGATGGAAGTCTGAGCCATCGGCCGTAACCAAATACTGCATGGCGACCCGCTCCCCATTGTCGTTGATCCACTTGGCCTCTACCAAATAGTGGCTATATCGCTCCAACTCATTGCTGGCTAACTTGCCTGCTGACCATTGTGCGCTTGGAGCTACGACAGAGAAAAGTTCCCCAATTGTGACCTGGTCGCCCCAAGCCTTAAGATAGCCCCGGGTAATGGACTTCCACCCTAATTTTCGGATTGAGTCATCAATTAGATTGTCTTGTCGATTCCGGTATTCTGCCAGACGTCTTTCCGCTTCGGCTTTCTCAGCCCGGGCTTTTTCGGCAGCTTCTGCCGCAGCTATTCTAGCTTTTTCGGCAGCTTCTGCGGCTGCTATTCTAGCTTGCTCGGCAGCCAACCGGGCTGCTTCTTGAGCTTTCTTAATGGCAAGAACCTTCGGCTCCCGAGCCAACGCCGCTTCATCAAAGAGATCCCAGGGCAGACGACTGGTCAACTTTCCCGAGGTCAACTTGATGATTAAACCCTTTCCATCGACATGGAAGATGCTGCCCAAGTAATTGCTGTTGTTCTTGAGGCAGAAGAGCCTAGGTTCGTGCTCGGGCAAAGGCGGCAGCGAAGAAGCGACCTCTGAGGGAATGGAGTTGCTGATATCAACGACATGGGGCGGTTTATTGGTTAAAGGGTCGGACGAAACAATCGGAACGTTTGACACTGTGGGTGCAGAAGTAGCAATTTCGTCAGTGGGCGGTATGGGCAGAGCCGTGTCATTAGTCAGGGGAGGCGGAGAAGTCGGCTGTAATGTTATATTCGTGGAGGGTTGAGTACCATCTGCAGTAGAAGAGGACTGCTTTTGTTTAGGCCTAACAAAGCCGAAATAACCAGCCAGCAAGCAAAGCACGATTACACCGAATGAAGCTACTAAGACCCGTTTTGTAGTTGCCGATTTTGACGGTGGAGAGAATGCGATCTCGTCAGAGAGTTGCGGAAAGTTAATTGGGTCGGCCTGTGGCGCAGGTGGCGATGGTTGCTCCATAGGGGGATCCTCTGCGGCAGCCGGAGATTTGTAGAATTGCCGTAGGGTGATCCATTGGCCGTCTGACTGAATTTGCGTGAGCATTCCGAGTTGTCCGGCAGCAAGACGACTATCGATTTGCTCGAGGGTAAGAGGCCCTTCAATTCGACCACGCCAGCGGATCAAATAAGTTTTCATTGGAGTACGCCGCTAACTGATACTGATAGGAAATCATTACGCTCCGTTTGTGAACGGACAATTTGAGTTTGCCAAGTTTAGAAATTCTGACAATGCCCGTGACCGGGTTCACTTTTCTGAGCCACTTGGAGTGTTAGTCTGGGGGACTTGGTTGAGGTTGTCTTTTTTTCTCTGCTCGTCCATCCCCGTCTCCGGTCGGGCTACGCCCTCCCTACGCCGGGGATAACTCAACCTGTGCCTCCGTTAGCGTCCACAACTGCTCTCGATTCAGGAACTCGACACCCCTCCAGCCGATGCCAGCTCAGGAAAGGGCCGTAGACGCAAGATGTTCTGAGGGTTTGCAATCACCCTTGCGAATCGCGCATTATCAAAGTGTTTGTTCTCATGGAAGCAACGGCGAAAAAAATATTACGCGTTCACGACCTCGGGTCGGCGCTGGCGTCGCATCGCGCTCAGGGTAAGACCATCGTTCATTGCCATGGAGTCTTCGACCTGCTGCATATCGGGCACATCAAGCATCTCGAGGCTGCGAAGCAGCTGG
>Ga0194131_10007655_pt1 | contig 14441 bp, 14 predicted proteins | sample TA2KigO120mmetaG_FD_148631 | JGI IMG/M metagenome (GOLD analysis project Ga0194131, IMG submission 148631) | Freshwater microbial communities from Lake Tanganyika, Tanzania - TA2015053 Kigoma Offshore 120m | ecosystem: Environmental > Aquatic > Freshwater > Lake | place: Tanzania: Lake... | reverse complement strand
CGCGATCGCGGCGAACGCGTTCTCGCCCAGCACGGCAAGGTCGACCCCGTAAGCCAAGCCCCAGGCGATGCCGCCGAAGATCAGCCAGAAACCGGCGAACAACGCGAGGGCGATCGGCCCAAACCATAGTCGCGCGAAGCTGTCGATGCGGAAGTCGTCAGGGTCTTCGGGCATATAGAGCACGGTGACACGATCGCCGATGGCGTATTCCGGGGCGCCGCTGCCGAGATCCTTGCCCTCGCGGACTTCGCCGTTGGCCAGGCGGAAGCGGACCACCGGCGCATGCATATCGCCCTCGGGACGGAGCTCGATCACCTCACCGTCGGCACGATCGGCATGGAGAACATGCCGCAGGCTGCCCCAGCCCAACGCCAAGCCGCCCAGCAGCAGCAGTCCGCCGATTCCCAGGATGAGCCAGGAGATGCGCTGCCAGGTGCGGTCGACGGCCATGCGCGGCGCGCTCAGGCCGGCTTCTGGCGAAGGGCATCGACGATGGTCACCAGCTGCCGACCCTGAGGGGTCGCGGGATCGAGAAGCCGCTCGCGCGGTGTCGTCTCGGCAAGCTGACTGAGCTCCATCAAGGCGCGCACGTGGCGTCGGCGCGTCAGGCGATGCTGGCTCGATCGGTGGCGGAAGAACAAGCGGAAGAGCTGGCCTTCGCCCAGGAGCGCACTGAGCTCGGTGGCGGTGACGTAGATCAGGAAACAGACGAACAGCCAGATCTGCACCGCGATGAAGTGCCGCCAAGTGAAGTCCAGCAGAAAGGCATGCCAAGCGGTGGTAAAGCCGCGGTCGTCGACCAGAAGATGGATGAAGCGCTCGAGCATCCGCACCAGCAGTGTGACCGCGGTGTAGAAGAGAGTCTTGTACAGGATCGGCTGGATCAGCGGCGCGCCTTGGAAGCGATCGATCCATCTGATCTTATCGGCGACCAGCACCGCCTTGCCGACGATCAGCGCCGTGGTGGTGGCCAGGAGTGCAGCCGACAGCTTGAACCAGTAGTCGTGCGCCAGGAGATTGGTCGTGAAGACGATCAGGTTGAAGGCGACGAAGAAGTACAGCGTCGGCGGCAGCAGGTGGGCGATGACGTGCCAAACGAGGCGTCCAGCACGCGACGGCAGCTCGGCGGGGCTCACATCCGGCCTCCATCGACCACGAAGTTCTGGCCGGTCACCAGGCGACTGTCGTCCGAAGCGAGCCACAGCACCATGCGCGCGATGTCGGGCGGATAGACCTTCTCCTTGAGGCACTGAACCTTCATCAGATCGGCCTCGCCTTCCGGCGTCAGCCAAAGATCGATCTGGCGCTGGGTCATGATCCAGCCCGGCGTCACGATGTTCAGGCGGATCTTGTCGCCGCCGAGGTCGCGCGCCAGGCCGCGCGTCATGCCCACCACAGCCGCCTTGGCTGCTTGGTAGACCGACAGTTTGGGTGTCATGGCGTGATAGCTCACCGAACTGAAATTGACGATCGAGCCGCCGCCCGCCTTCTTCATGCCAGGCGCCACCGACTGGATGGCGAAATAGTGATGGCGCAGATTGACTGCGATGCGCTCGTCCCAGTAGTCGGCGGTGACTTGATCGATCGTGTGGCGGTCGTCGCGCGCCGCATTGTTGACCAGCACGGTGAACGGTCCCAAGCGCTCGGCGAGATTGGCGATAGTGGTCTGGTAAGCGGCGACGTCGCGGACATCGCAATGGGCGAACTGCGGCGCGGGACGGCCGGCGGCGGCGATCTTCTGCGCCAACGCCTTCGAGCTGGCTTCATCGAGGTCGACGAAAGCCACGCGCGCGCCCTGCTCGGCGAAATGCTCGACGATCGAAGCGCCGATGCCCGACCCGCCACCCGACACGAACACGGCGCGATCCTTCAAGCTGGGATAAGAGGCAAAGAGCGGCATGGATCCTCACAGAGCAGAGAGACGGAAGACGACGTCACCGGCAAGCGCGGCACCCGGTGCGAGAAGCGCTTCACCGACCTTGCCGTTGGCATGGCTGACCGGCTCGACGCAGAAGTATGGACGGTCGGGCGGCGTGTAGACCACCAGGTGGCGGAACGGCAGCGATGCCTGCAGTGTGAGCCGAAGCCCGCGACGCGGCCAGACAATCGAGGCGCTTCCGTCCCAGCCCTCGAAGCAGTTGTCGAGGCCGGATTGGACTCTCCGAGGCGCCGCATAGTCCCAACGGGACGGCACGGCGGCGCGCTCGGTCGGCAACAGCTCGGCATCGGCCAGCCAGACACTCGCGGCCTGGAAGGCAAGTTCAGTGTCGTCGTCGCGTACGAAGAATGGGTGCAGGCCGATACCTCCCGGCACCACGCGGGGTTCGAGATTCTCCAGCATCATGCCGACCGACAGGGCGTCGTCGGCAAGCTGGAACGTCTGACGCGCCCTGTAGCGGAACGGCCAGCCTGTGACGCCATCGTGTTCGTGGATCAGTTCGGCGACATCGCCGCCGCGACGGGCGACACGCCAGGACCGCGCCCAGCCCTCGCCGTGCATGGGATGGCGCTGGCCCGGCCAGTTGGCCGCGAGCCGACGTTCCTGCCCGTCGAAAGCGAGGCGCCCCTCGGCGATGCGGTTGGAGAACGGCACCAGGGGATAGCAGGCGGCCTCGCTGCCGCACTGCGAAGCAGCCGCCTCCACCGTCATCGGTCGCAAGACCTCGCCGACGCCATCGACGGACAGTCCCGCGATCGAGCCGCCGGCTTGCGGCGCGAGATCGAGGGCGAGCCGACCGGCCCGAAGTGACAGCAACGTCATGGCCCTGCCTGTAATGGGATCGGCCAGCGCAATCCACCCCCTAGGTTTTTTCCTGGCCCGTCCCAAGGTCCGCTGCCAGCCCGGTGCTAGGCTTACCGATCAGCAGTGCTCGAGGGGGGCTACGGCATGAGCGATGACCTGATCCGTAAATGGGAGTTGAGTCGGCGTCGTGTCCTGGGAGCTGCGGCGGGCCTCGGCATGGCCGGCCTGTCCGGCAGCGCTTTCGGCCAGTCGGCGGGGCCATGGAGCGTAGCCCCGAGGAGCAAGGTCGACCGGGTCAATTTCGTGGTCTGGACCTATGGCGATATCTACACGCGCATCGCCAAGCAGTTCGAGGCCGACTGGGGCGTCAAGGTCGATTCGACGATCTCGTCGTTCAACGACCATCCGACCAAGCTCACCACCATGTTCGCGGCGGGCGAGAAGATCGACGTGTCGCAGTCCTCGCCTTTCTCGTTCCCCAACTTCGTGAGCCAAGGGCTGGTCGAGCCGATCGACGGCCTGCCTGGCGCCGCCGACTACATCAAGGACTTTACGCCTTTCACCAAGCAGGTGGCGACGGTCGGCGGCAAGACCATGGGCCTGCCTTACTTCTCGGCGGTGTGGGTGTGGAACTACTACGCCGACATGCTGGAGAAGCTGAAGATCGACAAGCCGTTCTCGACCTACGACGAGTTCATCGAGCACTGCGTCAAGGCCAAGAAGGACGGCGTGTCGCGCTATCCCGTGCTGTGGGTGGCGGGCGTCGGCCTCGAGCAGTTGCCGGGTACCTGGTACCAGATGACCTGGAACAAGGGCGGCACCTTTTTCGACAGGCAGGGCAACCACCAGCTCGGCCCGGGCTCGATCGCCCGCGAGACCTTGAAATGGTGGGCCAACACTTTCGAGAAGGGCCTCGACATCGCCGATCCCGAATCGCTGAAAGTCCAATTCACGACTTCGGCCAAGGCGTTCGGCGCCGGCAAGAACCTCTATCGCGGCCCCAACGACCATTACGGGCTGAATGTCTGCAACGATCCGGCGCAGTCGCCGATCGCCGGCAAGGTCAAGGTGCTGGGCTCGCCGGGCGACGGCAAGACGATCGGCGTCACCCATGTCTACTTCCTGACGACGGCGACGCGCGACAAGGAATGGGGTTGGAAGCTCTTGCAGTATCTCGGCGGCAAGACCAAGGACGGCAACTACACGCAGGCCGTCAACCTCGCCAAGGATGCCATGCTGGGCTCGGGCTACACCTCGGTGATGACCAGCGACGCCGTCAAGCAAGGCTGGGCGCCGTGGGGCGACGTGCCGGCGATCCTCGGCATCTGGGACAAGGCGGCCTATATCGGCGAGGTCTGCTCGTCGGTCTATCAGCCGTGGCATTTCCCGTGGACCGATCAGCTCAACATCGAGGTCCAGAAGTGCCTGACCGGCCAGATCACCGCCGATGTCTGCTGCGACAACCTGATCAAAGGCATCGCCGACGCCAAGCGCAAGGTCTGACGCCCTGACGACCCGAGCCGAGGGGATGACGAGGTCCAGGGCCCGCCGCGGGCCCTGGTTCCGGCGCGAGATGTCGGCCGGGCGCTTCGCGCTGGCCATGAACCTGCCGACGCTGGTCTTTCTCGGCCTGGTCCTCGCTTACCCGGTGGCCTATGCCGCCTACCTGTCGGTCCATCGTGTCGGCTTGGCGCAGTTGCGGCGCGGCGAGTTCCCGTTCACGGGCTGGGAGAACTACGGCCGCGTGCTGGAGGACCCGCTGTTCTGGGTCGCCACCAAGAAAACGCTGATCTTCACGTTCATCACGGTCGGCAGCGAGGTCGTGCTGGCGATCGCCATCGCGCTGCTGATCAACCAGGCCGGCATCTGGACCTCGCGCATCACGCGCGTGCTGATCCTGCTGCCCTACGCCATCCCGCCGATCTGCAACGGCCTGATCTGGGCGTTCCTCTACAGCTTCCAGTTCGGCTTCCTGAACCGCATCCTGTTCTCGCTCGGCCTGATCGACAATCCGGTCAACTGGGCGGGCAATCCCGACACCGCGCTCTACGCCGTCACCGTTCCCTACATCTGGCGGACGCTGCCCTTCGCCATCATCCTGGTGCACGCCGCCCTGCAGGGCATTCCGCGCGAGCTCTACGAGCAGGCGGCGATCGACGGCGCCAATGCCTGGCACCGCTTCCGACGCATCACCTGGCCGATGCTGCAGCAGATCATCGCCGTCATCCTGATCCTGCGCACCGCCTTCGCCTTCGCGGTGTTCGAGGAGATCCTCGCCATCACCCAGGGCGGGCCGGGCGACGCCACCTGGGTCGCCGCCTGGTACAGCTACAAGATCACCTTCTCGCCACCCAACAATTTCGGCATGGGCTCGGCCTCCGCCTTCATCCTCACCTTGATGGTGGCGGCGATCGCCCTGGTCTACCTGCGCTTCGTCTACCGCCGGGTGACGCTCTGATGTTCAAGAAGACACCCGCCGAGCGGCTGCTGCTGCATTTCGCCAACCTGATGGTGATCGTCTTCATCCTGCTGCCGGTCGCCGCCGTGTTCATCGGCGCCATCCAGTCGGAGAAAACGTTGCAGGCCGACACGCGGCGTCTCCTGCCGCTCGAGGTCACGTTCGACAATTTCGCGGTCATCCTGAGCAGGGGCGAACAGAAGGGCCGCATTTTCGAGCAGGTCACCTACCTGCCCGACAACATCAAGAGCTTCTACACCGCCCTTGCCAACTCGACGATCGTGGCGGTCTCGGTGACCTTCCTGACGCTGCTGTTCGGTTCGCTGTCGGCCTACACCATCGCCCGCCAGCGCTATCGATGGACCCTGTTCCTCCTGCAGGCCAACATCGTGGCGCGCTTCGTGCCGGTGATCGTGCTCATGATTCCGCTCTACGTCGTGATGCGCGCGATGGGTCAGCTCAATTCGCTGACCGGCGTCATCATCGCCGAGACCGGCTTCCTGCTGCCCTACGCCATCCTGATCCTGGCGCCCTACTTCGACACCATCCCGACCGATCTCGAGGAAGCGGCGCGCATCGACGGCTGCACGCGGCTCGGCGCCTTCGTGAAGATCGTCCTGCCGCTCGCCACGCCGGCGCTGGCGGCCTGCGGCGTCATCATGTTCATCGTGTCCTGGCACGAGCTTCTGATCCCGCTGATCCTGAACGCACGGCCCGCCTTCATGACCTTGCCGGTGGTGATCGCGAGCCTGGTCGGCGACGTCCACGTGTTCTTCAATTTGATGATGGCGATCTGCCTCTTGGCGCTGGCGCCGACCGTGATCCTGGTCGCGCTGCTGCAGAAGTACATCGTCGAGGGCCTGGCGGCGGGCGCCGTCAAAGGCTGAGCCGCAGCCGCCCGCACAGCGGCAGGGCTCCGTGGTGCCCCGGGCTTGCCGTGCCTATGATCCGGCCGTCTTCGCCCACGCTCACAGAGGAAATGCCGACATGTCGAACATGCTGAAAAAGCGCCTGCTGGCGGGCAAGGCCTGCGTCAACGCCTGGCTCGCCATCCCGAGCGGCTTCTCGGCCGAAATCATGGCGCAGTGCGGCTGGGACAGCGTCACCGTCGACATGCAGCACGGCGTGCAGGACTACCAGTCGATGGTCCAATGCTTCCAGGCGATGGACAAGCATCCGGTGACCCCCCTGGTGCGCGTGCCATGGAACGAGCCCGGCATCGTCGGCAAGGTCCTGGACGGCGGCGCCTGGGGCGTGATCTGCCCGATGATCAACACCGCTGCCGAAGCCAAGGCGCTGGTCTCCTACTGCCTCTATCCACCCAAGGGCAAGCGCAGCAACGGCCCGATCCGCGCCGGCGCCTACGGCTCGGCGACTCCGTACCAGTCGATCGCCAACGACGAAGTGCTGGTCATCCCGATGATCGAGACCCAGGAGGCGATCGACAATATCGACGCCATTCTCGACGTGCCGGGCATCAGCGGCATCTATATCGGACCGAGCGACCTCGGCCTGTCGCTGGGGCTGGTGCCCAAGCTCGACCGCGACGAGCCGCAGGTGCTGGCGATCTACGACAAGCTCGTGGCGGCGGTGAAGGAGCGCAAGCTGTTCGCCGGCATCCACAACACCACGGCCTCCTATGCCGCGAAGATGATCGCCAAGGGCTTCCAGTTCGTCACCATCGCCAACGACTCGAGCCTGATGTCCACCGCCGCCCGCGCCGCCGTCGCACAGACCCGCAAGGAGGCGGGCGCCATCGCCGACAAGTAGCGGCATGCGGTTCGCCAACGCCCGACTGGCCGACGGCCGTCGGCACGACATCGAGGTCGCGGGAGGCCGGATCGCCGCCCTCCTCCCGGCCTCGAACGAAGGTGACCTCGATCTCGACGGCGCCCTCGTCCTGCCGCCGCTGGTCGACGGCCATATCCATCTCGACAAAACACTGCTCGGCCTGCCCTGGCTGCCCAACCAGGCGACGGGCGGCCGCGTCGCCGACCGCATCGAGGCCGAACGCCGCGTGCGCGCGGCGCGCACCGTCCCAGAATCGGAAACCGGCGCCAACCTGGTGCGCCAGGTGATGGCGAGCGGCACGCTGCACATGCGCAGCCACGTCGACATCGACGACCAGCTCGGTCTCCGGAACCTCCACGAGATCCTGAAGGTGCGTCAGCTCTTCCAGGACCTGGTCACCATCCAGATCGTGGCCTTCCCGCAAAGCGGCGTCCTACGCTCGCCGGGCACGGCCGCCCTGCTCGACGCCGCCATCGCCGAAGGCGCCGATCTTCTGGGCGGCCTCGATCCGATCGGCATCGATGGCGATCTCGACGGCCATCTCGATGCGATCTTCGCCATCGCCGAGCGCCGCGGCGTCGGCGTCGACATCCACTTGCACGATTTGGGTGAAGCCGGCATCGCGCAGATCAACGCCATCGCTGGCCGCACCGAGGCCGCGGGGCTGCAGGACAAGGTGGCGATCAGCCATGCCTTTGCCCTGGGCTCGGTGCCGACCGGCGTCGCGGCACGCACCGCCGACCGCCTGGCCGAGGCCGGCGTGGCGATCATGAGCCACGGCCCGGGCGGCGCGCCCCTGCCGCCGCTGAAGCTCTTGCGCGAGCACGGCGTGCGGCTGTTCGGCGGGTCCGACAACGTCCGCGATGCCTGGTCGCCGTTCGGCAACGGCGACATGCTCGAGCGCGCCATGACGATCGCCTACCGAGCCAACTTCCGGCACGACCAGGAGCTGGCGTTCACCTTCGACATGGCAACGCGCGCCGCTGCCGACGTGCTGGGCATCACCGACTACGGCATTGCGGTCGGCGGGCCGGCGGATTTCGTCGTGGTCGAAGCCGAAACGCTCGCCGAAGCGGTCGCCGCCCGGCCACGACGCAAGCTGGTGGTCAAAGCCGGTCGCCTTCTTGCCCGGGATGGCGTAGTGGTCGCCTGATTTCGGGGATCGACCATGGCAACCCGGCAGGCCGTGCTCGGCATGGAGCGGGCCTCCTTCTTCTACGGCTCGGCCGCCGTGTTCCGCGGCATCAGCTTCCTGCTCGACGGGGCGCGCACCGCACTGGTCGGCGAGAACGGCTGCGGCAAGTCGACCCTGCTGAAATGCCTCGCCGGCGAGCTCGAGCTGAACGGCGGCCAGGTGATCCGTTCGCGCGGGTTGCGCACCGGCAGCGTGCCGCAGGACGTGCCGCCATCGCTCGCTCCGTCGAGCGTTCGCGACGTGCTCGGCCGCTCGCTCGCCGGGGGCGGCCAGGCCGACGATTGGTGGCGCGTCGACATGTTGCTCGAGGAGATCGGCGTCGAGCCCGCGATCCTCGATTGCCGCTTCGACACCTTGTCGGGCGGCTGGCAGCGATTGCTGCTGATCGCGGCGGCAGCCCGCCTCGAGGAACCCGACATCCTGATCCTCGACGAGCCGACCAATCATCTCGACCTCGGCAACATCAACACCCTGGAACGTTGGCTCACCGTCGACTTCACGGTGCCTATGCTGATCGTGAGCCACGACCGGGCCTTCCTCGATCGTGTGACCGAGCGGACCCTGTTCCTGCGCCGCGACGGCATGCACGCCTTCAAGACGCGCTTCAGCCTGGCGCGCGAGGAGCTGCTGCGCCCCGACGCCGCCGCCGCCGCCCGCGCGCGGCTGGAGGACATCGAAATCCGCCGGCTGGAGCAGGCGGCGGCGCGCTACAAGGCCTGGGCGGTCAAGAATCCCGATCTCAACCGGCGCAAGGGCGCTGTCGAGACGCGCATCGCCCGCATCGAGAAGGAACGCACCAAGACCTATGTGGCGCGCGAGCGGCGATTGGAACTGGCCGAAGGCGAGATCGACGCCCGCATCGCGTTGCGGCTCGCCGACCTCACGGTCTCGGCGTCCGGCGATGGACGCAAGCTCTTGGCGATCGACCGGCTGGCGATCGCCACCGGCGACAAGGTCGCGATCCTGGGCGCCAACGGCGCCGGCAAGTCGACCCTGCTCGCCGCGCTCGCCCGCGCCTTCGATCCCGAGCGCGAGCACTACGACAGCCTCTCGCCGATCCGCTTCAATCCCGCCTGTCGTCTGGTCTATTTCGACCAGACCATGCACGACCTGCCGCTCGACCAGTCGATCCTGGACCATGTCATGGAAGCACCCGGCGTCGGCGAGCAGGACGCCATTCGGCATCTGGCTCCCGCCGGCTTCCCCTTCGCCAAGCTCGGCGAGCCGATCGCGATCCTGAGCCACGGCGAGCGCGCGCGGCTGGTGTTCCTCAAGATGAAACTGCTGCGACCCAATCTCTATCTGTTGGACGAGCCGACCAACCATCTCGACGTCGAGGGCCAGGAGGATCTCGAGGAGCAGCTCGAGCGCAGCGACGTCTCCTGCCTGTTCGTCAGCCACGACCGCTACTTCACGCGCACCGTCGCCACGCGCTTCCTCGAGATCCGCAAAGGACGGCTGATCGAGATCGACGACCCGGAAAGCTTCTTCGCGACGGCCTGACTTGTCATACTCGCCGATCCGAAAGGGGAACGGGAAGATCATGGACCTGCCGTTGGACGACCGCCTGCACCTCGGCGTGCAGACCATCCATCGTCGCACCGAGCCGGGCGTCGGGCCGTGGCAGCCCGAGATCGACGAGCTCTGCCGCCTGGTCGGACTGATCGATCGGTGCGGCTACGATTCGCTTTGGGTGGGCGATCATGTCTCGTTCGCCCTGCCGATTCTCGACCCGTTCCTGCAACTCGCCCAGGCCGCCGTGGTCAGCCGACGCCTGATGCTCGGCACGGCGGTCTATCTCCTGCCGCTGCGCCATCCGACGCCCGTCGCCAAGCAGGTCTCGACCCTCGATCACCTGACCGAAGGCCGCTTCGTGTTCGGCGTCGGCGTCGGCGGCGAGTTCCCCAAGGAGTACGAGGCCTGCGGCGTGCCGCTGGCCGAGCGCGGAGCGAGGCTGAGCGAAAGCCTCGCCGTGCTGCGCAAGCTGTGGAGTGGCCAGCCGGCCAGCCACGCCGGCCGCTTCTTCGACTTCGCCGACATCACCATGCAGCCGCCGCCGCGTCAGGCCGGCGGCCCGCCGATCTGGGCCGGTGGCCGTTCCGACGCGGCCCTCGAGCGCGTCGCACGCATGACCGACGGCTGGATGTCCTACGTCGTGACGCCCGACATGTTCCGCCAGGGCCTGACCAAGATCGCCGCGGCGGCCGCCGCGCACGGTCGCGTCTTCGAGCGCGGCTTCGCCTCCGCCCATCTCCTGTTCACCCGCGTCGATCGCAGCTACGAGGCGGCCCTCGAAGCCGCCACCGCGACGCTCAGCACGCGCTACGCCATGGACTTCCGCCGCGCCGCCCAGCGTTACTGCGCGCTCGGCCGGCCGACCGAAGTGGTCGAGACGATCCGCCGCTTCCACGCCGCCGGCGCCCGTCACGTCATCCTCGACTTCGTCGGCCCCTACGAGGAACGCTTCGCCGAGATCGAGCGCTTCGCCGCCGAGGCGATGCCGTTGCTGGCCGATTTGCGCCCGGCCGGCCGGCCGTAGCTGCGGCATCGACGATTGCGATGTTTCCATATTGTACGCAAAAATCTTCGAGTGGCGCGACCAAAGAGAAGCGCATGGCCAATCGTCGAGCGACGGCGGCCTCTGTTCAGAAGAACTTCGGCTACTACCGAGATGCGGCACTCCGGCGGCCATTGACCGTCACTCATCACGGGCGCCCATCGGTCGTGATCATCGCGGCGGAAGAGTACGAGCGCCTTCGGCGACTCGATCGACAGACCCTCTCTGTCGAAGAAATAGGCGACGAGACCATCGCGGCCATTCGCAAAGCACGCATTCCCAAATCCCGACAATACCGAACGACCGACCTGAAGGGCTGATGCGGAGGCGGGACTGAATGCCGTCGCCATGCCGGATCACGTAAAACGCCACCTCGGGCTCGACTCGTCGGCGTCATGGATCGTCGTCAGCGAAGTCAACCGTTTCCGATGGCCTGGCCCCGATCTGCGACCGATCCCCCATGCGTCGGCGCGCTTCGCCTACGGCAGCCTGCCCGCAGACCTCTTCGAGGACGTTCGCCGCAAGCTTCTCGCGTTGTACGAGCGACGTAAGCTCGTCACGACGACACGACAGGACTGATCGCGGCCTCGAAAGGCCGTTTCAAGTGACGATCTCGCCGCGGAACGCCCAGCGCGTCATGCGCTTCTCGACCAGGGCGCAGACCGCGTACATCGCCACACCCATGATGGCGATGGCGAACAGGCCGGCGAAGGTGGTCGGCGCGTCGTTGCGGGCGCTCGCCGACAGCATGAGAAAGCCTACGCCGCGATTGCCGCCGACCGTCTCGGAGATCACCGAGCCGATGAAGGCCAGCGTGATCGCCACCTTGAGGCTGGCGAAGAGGTAGGGCATGGCGCGCGGGATGCCGACCTTGGTCAGGATCTCGGTGCGCGTCGCGCCGAGGCTGCGCAGCACGTCGCGCATCTCGGGCTCTATGGTGGCGAGGCCGGTGGCGACGTTGACCACGATGGGAAAGAAGCTGATCACGAAGGCGGTGATGACCGCCGGCAGCGCGCCGACACCGACCCAGATCATCAGGATCGGCACGATCGCCACCTTGGGAATAGCGTTGAAGGCGATCAAAAGCGGATAGAGGCCGGAATAGACGAATGGCGAGGCGCCGATCGCCAGCCCGAGCAGCAGGCCGCCGGCGATCGCGATCAAGAAACCGATCAGCGTCGTCCACAGCGTGTCCCAGCAGAAGCGCAGCAGGATGTCGAAGCGCTGCACGAACACCTCGAACACGCGCGACGGCCGCGGCAGGATGATCTCGGGGATCTGGCAGGCGACGCAGGCGATCTCCCAGACGACGAGGAAGACCGCCATGAACAGCCATGGCATGGCGATCTTCAGCACCTCGCGCTGCATCTCGGTCATGCGTGCTCCTGGTGGATGCGATCGCGCAGCTCGTGCACGAGATCGACGAAATGCGGCTCGAAGGTGGTGGCGAGCGTGCGCGGCCGCGGGATGTCGATCTTCTTGCTGAGCACGATGCGGCCGGGCCGCCGGCTCATCACGTAGACGGTGTCGGCGAGATAGGTGGCCTCGCGCAGATCGTGGGTCACCAGCACGCCGGTGAAGCGCTTCTCCATCCACAAGGCCTGCATGACGCCCCACAGCTCCTCGCGCGTGAAGGCGTCGAGGGCGCCGAACGGCTCGTCGAGCATCAAGAGCTCGGGCTCGTGGATCAGCGCGCGGCAGAGGTTGGAGCGCTGCTGCATGCCGCCCGAGAGCTGCCAGGGGAACTTGTCGGCGAAGTCGGCCAGCCCGACGGTGCGCAGGAGCTTCATGGCGCGCTCGACATACTCGGCGCGGCGGCTGCGGAAGCGGCGCTTGTGCGGCTCGACCACCTCCATGGGCAGCAGGATGTTGTCCATGGTGGTGCGCCAGGGCATCAGCGTCGGGTTCTGAAAGGCCATGCCGACGCCCTTGATCGGCCCGGTCACCTTCTTGCCGTCGACCCGGACCTCGCCGCCCGAGGCGGGCAGCAATCCGGTCACCAGCTTCATGATGGTCGACTTGCCGCAGCCCGATGGGCCGACAACGGCGATGAACTCGTCCTTGTCGATCGCCAGGGTGGCGTCGGCAAGGGCGAGCGTGCTGTCCTTGCCGAGCCGGTAGGTGAGACTGACGCCGGTAAGTTCGACGAAGGCCATCCTACTTGGCGATCATCCGGTCGGCCTTGGGCGGCAGGAAGGCGTTGCTGAACACCTTGTCTGGGGCTGGCGCCGGCGACAGGCCGTAGGCCTCCGACACGTCCTTGACAGCGCGCGCGAAGCGGACGGGATCGACGTCGCCCATGCCGTTGGCCTTGACCCACGGCGTCAGGATGTTGGTCTGCAGCGAAATCTGCAGGCGCTCCATCTCAAGCTTCTCGTCGATCAGCGGATCGCGCTTCTTGGCGGCGGCGATGCCGAGCTGGGGATTGGCGATCACGTCTTTCCAGCCCTTGACCGTCGCGGCAATGAAGCCCTTCACCGCCTTCTCGTTCTTGGCGATCTCGGGCGAGATCACGATGCCGTTGCCGTAGACATCCATGCCGAAGTCGACATAGCGCATGGCGACGACGTCCTCGAAGGCCACGCCGCGCGCCTTGAGGTCGAGCATCGAGGAGAAGTAGTGGCCCGAGATGAAGTCGACCGTGCCCTGCACCAGGCTCTGCTCGCGCAGCTGCGGCGTGAGGTTGACGTGCTCCCACTTGGAGATGCCGTTCTTCTTGGCGAAGGCCGGGAACAGCCGGAAAGAGGCGTCGAACACCGGCGCACCGAGCTTCTTGCCCTCGAGGTCCTTGGGCGTCTTGATGCCGCTCTTCTTCAGGGCGTAGACGCCGAACGGCGCAAAGTCATAGACCATGAACACGCACAGCACTTCCTTGCCGGGGTTCTTGGCGTTGTATTCGATGGTGGCGTTCACGTCGGCAAAGCCGATCTGGTAGGCGCCGGTGGCGACGCGCTGCACGGCGCCGGCCGAGCCCTGGCCGGGGTCCATGGTGACGTCCAGACCTTCGGCCTTGTAGTAGCCCTTCTCGAGCGCCACCAGGAACGGCGATGTCGGGCCCTGGAACACCCAGTCCAGGGTGAACTTGATCGGAGTCTGGGCCTGCGCTGACAGGCCGCCCAGCGCCAATGCGGCCGCCGCCGCGCCGCCGAGCCACTTGGCGAATTTCCTCATGTTCGTTTGCCCCCTCGTGAAGTTCCCTATGGCTCGACTCATAGGCGGACGACACCCGTCCGCCAAGGGGATATCAGGCAGATTCTATGCCAGCCTGCTGGGTGGCGACGAGCCGGGCGAAGGCGCCGTCCCGGTCGAGCAGATCCTGGTACCGGCCCTGCTCGACCACCCGGCCGTGCTCGAAGACCACCACCATGTCGGCGTCGCGGATGGTCGACAGCCGATGGGCGATGACGAAGGTGGTGCGGCCCTGCATCAGCGTCTTGAGCGCTTTCTGGATGCGCGCTTCAGTCACCGAGTCGAGGGCGCTGGTCGCCTCGTCGAGGATCAGGATCGGCGGATTCTTGAGCAAAGCCCGGGCGATCGCCAGACGCTGGCGCTCGCCGCCCGACAGGGTGGCACCGCGTTCGCCGACCAGGGTCTCGTAGCCGTTGGGCTGGCGGAGGATGAAATCGTGCGCCTCGGCGAGCCGCGCCGCCTCCTCGAGCTCGGCCTGGGTGGCGTCGGGCTTGCCGATGCGCAGATT
>Ga0194131_10007652_pt1 | contig 14443 bp, 11 predicted proteins | sample TA2KigO120mmetaG_FD_148631 | JGI IMG/M metagenome (GOLD analysis project Ga0194131, IMG submission 148631) | Freshwater microbial communities from Lake Tanganyika, Tanzania - TA2015053 Kigoma Offshore 120m | ecosystem: Environmental > Aquatic > Freshwater > Lake | place: Tanzania: Lake... | reverse complement strand
GCCCGTCGTGTCGATCACGCGCGCGATCTGCACCGAGACCGGAGTCGTGGCGCCGGCCGTGACGGTGATGTCCGCGGTCGCGATCGAGTACTCCGGACCGTGTGAAACGACGACCCGGTAGCTCCCTGGCTCGAGCGGCTGCACGCCGGAGAGGCCCGACTGGTCGATGAAGAACGCGTTCGCCAGGCCGTGCGGCATGCGGACGTCCTGGCCCGGATCGCGGAACACGCCGGTCGTGTTGCTGATCAGACCGAAGATGTTCTGGAAGTTCCGCGGGTCGACCGACGGGTCGAACCCGACGATCGTCGCCTTCGCCGCGATCGGGTTTCCGAGCTCGTCCGTCACGGTGATGTCGACCGCTCCGTTGTTCGGGAAGGTGATGTCCCGCGTGGTGCTCTGGTAGGCGCTGACCGTCACGGGGTGCGAAAGCGGGGTCGCGCCGCCGCCCTCGAAGAGCGCGCGATCGAGGTGCGCGACGACCGTGTAGTTGCCCGGCGGCAGAGCGACCGAGTACTCGCCCGAGGCGTCGGTCACGGCCTGTGTGAGGACGTTGCGCGTCAGCAGGCCGAGGCCGGGACCCTGCAGCGGCACGCCGAGCACGCTGATGCGGGCGCCTTCGACCGGTCCGCCGTTGATCATCGCGGTGCCGCTGATCGTGCCGGTCGGGATGAACTGGATCGCATTCCGCGCGTCGAGGATCGATGAGACGCTGCCGTCGCCGACGACGAAATACTGCGTCACCGTGACGGAATCGCCTGGATCGCCGGCGGCAGCGATCGGGAAGTTCGGGCTGATCGCATTGATCAGAGCGAGCACGACCTGCGCGCCGAAGAACGGCACCGAGACGCCCGAGGTCGAGAACGAAGACGAGTTCGGGATGTCGTGCACGAAGCCGTAGGAGACGCCGAGCGCGTCACCGAACGCGCCGTAGGCGATGTAGTTGCAGGGGTTCGTCGCAGTCGTCGGGCAAGTCGTCGCGATCAGCGGCTCGCCGAAGCCATAGCCGCCCAGGAACGTCTCGATCTGTCCGGATCCGGCGATGTAGGCGCCGAGGTAGACGCTGATGCCCGAAGCGCTCGTGTTCGTGAACGTCGTGTCGACGCGCACGTAGTTGGCGCCCGGCTCGAGGATGTAGTCCGTGGTGATCTCGAGCGGCAGGTTCGTGTCGTCGAGCGCCGCCGGGAAGGTGAAGCCGAAGTCGGAGACGACCGAGCTCGGGTTCACGAAGTCGAGGATGTCGTCGACGCCCGTCGCGCGGAGGATCGCCGCCTGGCCGTCGCTGCCGTCGTTCAGGATCGTGAGATCGGTGTAGTGGGCGCCGTTCTCGATGTTGACCATCGACGTCCACTCTTCGAAGTGGTCGCGATCCGGATCGGAGCCGGTGCGGACGAGGTCCGCGTCGATGATCTGGCCGCCGAACTCGCCGACGGCGAGCATGTTCCGGCCGACGTCCTGCACGACGACGCGGATTTCGTCGTTCGCGAGGAGGTAGTCACCCTCACGGCAACGGCTGAGCGGGCCGTCGACGCAGTCGTTCTCGTCGGTGATCTCGGCGAGAGAGGAGGTACCGCCGTTCGGGCCGCTGCCGTACTCGGCGACGATCAGGTTGTCGACGCCTTGCTCGTGGGTGCCGAGCGCGCACGCGACGATCGCGTCGACGGTGGAGGCGCTGGCGCACGCCCCGCCCCACACGAGCGCGTCGACCTCGGCGTCGTCACACTTCGCCTGGATGCCGTCGATCGCCTTCGCCCGCGCGAGCGAGAGCTTCGGTGCGATCTCGACGTTGCAGTCCGTGTCGGGCGGAAGGTCGCCCTTGCCGATGTCGTCCTTGCAGCGACGCAGGCTGTCCTGCCGACGGACCCCGAGCTTCTTGGCCTCCTTCGCGACCTTCGCCTGGCACTTTCTCTGGCCGGCATCGGCGACGGCGCCCGTCGTGCCGTAGACGATATTGATGAGCTGGAGGGCGCGCGCGCGGTGCACGTCGACCTGGCAGGCCGCGAGGTCGGCCGCCGTCTCGCTGCCGTAGCAATCGTCGCCGAAGACGAGGACGCCGACCGACGCGTCGGAGCAGCGGTTCGCGATGCCGACGGTCAAGTTGCCCGTCGCCTTCGCGAGCTTCGCCGCGGCTTTCAGCTCGAGCGTGCAGTCCGTCGCCGGCGGGAGGGCGCCGCTCGCGATCTGTCCTTCGCAGCGACCGATCGCCCTGCTGACGGTGTCGAAGAAGGCCTTGCCTTGCTTTCCGACCTCAGCCTGGCAGCGCTGCGGCGCGCCGGTCGGGATCGCGAAGCTCGTGGCAGGAACGGCCAGAAGTGCGATCGGGAGCAGGTAGGCGGTGAGCAGGTGAACGGAGACGATCCTGGACGAAAGACGCATGCGGGCTCCCTCTCCTCGGGTGGCTCGGGCGCTCGGTCATCGCGCTCCGCGTCACACCCCGGCAGTCAGGCGGTCCCAGTCTGTTAGCACGGCAAGCCACCTGTCAACCGCCAAAGTGGGCGAGGTGCGACCCCGCAGGTGCGCAACGCCATGCGTCGGCCACGCGGCTCGTCCCGCGGGACGAGACTGAAGCTCGAGGTCTACGACCGGGACGTCACCGCGACGCCGGCGAGGACCGCGCAGCCGCCGGCCGCCTGCGCCCAGCCGAGCTCCTCGCCGAGCGCGAGCGCGGCGAGCACGGCCGTCAGCACGGGAACGAGATAGATGAAGACGACGGCGCGGCTCACGCCGATCGCCCGGACTCCGGAAAGGAAGAGCTGACCGGCAATGACCGACGAGATGAGAGCCATCGTCACGATGCCCACGAGGAGCGTCGCGGACGCGCTCGCGAGCTGCGCGACCGGCGCTTCCGGAAGGCTCACGACGAAGAGCGCCGCGGCGCTGATCGCGAAGACCACGCAGTTCGTCACGGTGGGACTGAGGATCCCGACCACCCGCCGCGAAGCGAGGTTGTAGATCGCCCACACGACGGCCGCGCCGACCGCCATCAGGTCGCCGCGGGCGAAGCCGAGGCCGTTCAGCAGCGCGAGATCGCCGCGGGTGATGACGACCACCGCCCCCGCGAACGCGACCGCGAACCCGGCGATCTTGCGTCCGCCGAGCGCCTCGCCGACGAAGGGAGCGAAAAGGACGGTGAACGCCGGGTTCAACGCGATGAGGAGGGAGGTATTCGTGGCGCTCGTCTCCGCGAGCGCACCGAGAAAGAGCCACGGATAGAAGACGCCGCCCGCGATCGTCATCACCGCGAGCGGCGCGACGACGGTGCGCACTTTCCGGAGGCTCGCGTCGCGAAGAACGAAGGGGGCCAGGACGAGGCCGGCGAAGACGTAGCGCCACACCGCGACCGCGAGCGGCGTCATGCCCGTCAGGATGAGCTTCCCGATGATGAACGCGAAGGCCCAGGCGAGCGTCGCCGTGGTGAGCCCGAGATACGCCGAGGCCTCGGTGCGCGCGGGCGCCAGAGCCTCGGGAGCGGTGCCCACCGTCGCCATGCTCTTCGAGTACCACCCGCGTCGCACCCGCGGAAACCTCGCTCGACGAGATTGGAAACAATAGAGTCGGCCCCATGCTCGAGCTGCTCATGGATCCGGAAGCGTGGGTCTCCCTGCTGGTCCTGTCGGCGATGGAGATCGTCCTCGGAATCGACAACATCGTGTTCATCACGATCCTCGCCGGACGTCTCCCGCCCGACCAGCAGGCGGGCGCACGACGGCTCGGGCTCGCGGTCGCGCTCGTCTCGCGGCTCGTGCTCCTCGCCGCGATCGCCTGGGTGATGCGGCTGACCGAACCTCTCTTCTTCTTGTTCGTGGAATGGAGCGGGAAGGACCTGATCCTGCTCGGCGGCGGGCTCTTCCTCCTCTACAAGGCGACGCACGAGATCTACGAGAACGTCGAGCGGCCCGATGAGCACCAGCCGCAGGCGGTCGCTCCGCAGATGGCGCAGAACGCCGAGCGCTCGAGTCGCAAGCTCTACTTCTCGCTGATGTCGCAGGTGATCCTGCTCGACCTCGTCTTCTCGCTCGACTCGGTGATCACCGCGATCGGGATGGCGAAGCACATCCCGATCATGGTCGCGGCGATGCTGATCGCGGTCGGCGTGATGATGGCCTTCGCCGGGCCGCTCGGCGACTTCGTCCAGAAGCATCCCTCGATGCGGATCCTGGCGCTCGCCTTCCTGATCCTGATCGGCGTGATGCTGATCGTCGAGTCGACGGGACAGCACGTCTCGAAGGGCTACATCTACGCCGCGATGGCGTTCTCGCTGCTCGTCGAGCTGCTGAACCTGCGCCGCCGCTCGCGCGCGCAGCGCCTTACCGCGCACGCCGTGACCGCGTGAGGGATTCCGCCGGCGTCACGCGCGCGAGCGCGCCGCATCGGCGGCCATCAGCGCGAGGCCGCCGAGGCTCACCGCCGCGACGAAGACGAACATCGCGCGGTAGCCCCAGAGCCGCGCGATCACGCCGCAGAGCGGCGTACCGAGCACGGCGCCGAAGTCGAGAACCGCGGTCTGGAACGTCACGACCGTTCCGCGGAGCGCCGTCGGCGCGCGCGTGACGACGAGAGCGCTCAGCACCGGGAAGAGCGAGCCGTGGCTCGCGCCGCAGAGGAAGCCGGCGAGGACGAGAACCCCGCCCTCCGGAAGAAGGACGAGCGCTGCGAGGCCGAGCGCGAACGAGGCGAAGCCGGGAACGCTCACGCGGTGCGGGCCGAGCACGTCGAGCATCCGCCTGCCGAACACGCGGATCGAGACGACCGCGGCCGCGTAGGCGAGGAAGAACGCGCCGACCCGCGCGATGCCGAGCTCACGCGCGAAGGGCGCGACGAAGAAGTTCGCCGTGTTGATCGCGAGGCCGAGAATCAGCGTCGCGGAGAGGACGAGCGGAAGGCCGGGCACCGCGAGCGAGAGGCGGAGTCCCTGAAGCGTTCCGACGGCCGCCGTCGGCGCCGCCGCTTTCTCCTTCGAAGGCGTGTCCGCCGCCACGCTGGCCGGCGCTCGCACACGAACGAGAAGCGTGACGAGCGTCGAGACCGTCGCGAAGCCCGCGGCGAGGAGGAAGAACGCGTCGTAGCCGTAGATCTCGATCACCTCTTCTCCGAGGAGCGGGCTGATCCCGTGCGCGGCGACGCCCGCGACACCGAACACCGCGAGGCCTTCCGCGCGCCGCTCCGCGGGAACGAGGTCCGCCGCGTACGTGAAGTACGCCGCGAAGAGCGCTCCCCAGACGATCGAGTGGAACGCGACCGCGGCGTACAGGAGCGGCCCCACCGACGTCACCGCGAGGAACGGCAGCCACGAAACCGCGTTGACGAAGCCGCACCAGAGAAGCACGCGCCGCCGACCGATCCGGTCGAGCAGCGTCCCCACGACCGGGCGGAACGCGACGCTCGCCGCCACGCCGAAGCCGAGAGCGAGCCCGATCGTGAGCTCCGTTCCCCCGACTCCCGGATCAGGAGCGGAACGAGGACGAACATCTCCAGGCTGAGTGCGCCTGTGAAGTGCACGACGCACGCGGTCCAGTAGTCGCGCGTGTAGAGCGCGGGCGCCGCCGGCGCGCGCTCGGCCGCTCCGGGCGACGCCACGCGCCGCTAGCTCCGCTCCGAGGCGAGGAGCGCGAGCCCGCGCGCGACCGTCGTCAGCTCCTCGCCGCCCCGCAAGCGGTCCGCGCCGAAGCGCGCCGCGAAGAGAGCGCGCACGCACGGGACGAGAGCCGAGCCGCCCGTCAAGAATACGCGGTCGACCTCGCTCGCCGCCGTGCCCGTCTTGTCGAGCAGCCGATCGATGCAAGCGGCCATCTGCTCGAGATCCGGCTCGAGCCACGTCTCGAAGTCGCCGCGGCGGATCTCCTGACGAAGGCGGCGGCGGAGCTCGTCGAAGACGAACGACACGCTCTCCGCGTCGGAGAGCCTGCACTTGCTGTCCTCGACCGCGCGGTAGAGGAGATAGCCGAGGTCGTCCTCGACGAGCTGGATCAGCGACTCGATGCGCGTCGGCTCCATCGCCTCCGCTTCGAGGCGTCGCAGCGTCTCCATCGTCTTCGGCGTCGCGAGGAAAGAGACGTCCTCCCAGCGCTCGAGCTTGCCGTAGATCCACGCCGGGACGGGCAGCTCCTTCCCTTCCGCCGAGCGGCGCAGCGAGCCGCGGCCGAGCCGCGGCGCGACGACCGCGCGAACGATGCGGCCGTCGAAGACGTCCCCCGCGAGCGGAACGCCGTCGACGCCGAGGATGCTCTCGCGCCGGTTCGCTCGGTTGCGAAAGCTCGGGCCGAGGCGGACGAGGCAGAAATCGCTCGTGCCGCCGCCGAAGTCGCCGATCAGGACGAGCTCGTCCCGATCGAGGCTCCGCTCGTACTCGAACGCGGCCGCGACCGGCTCGTACTCGAGCTCGACCTCGCGAAAGCCCGCGAGCTCCGCCGCCGCGCGCAGGCGCGCTTCCGCGTGCGCGTCGCTTGCGGGATCGATGCGCCGCTCGGCGCCGGCGACGAAGTGCACGGGACGCCCGAGGAGCACGCGGTCGCCGCTCGCGCCGAGCTGCTCCTTCGCCGCCTGACGCAGTGCCGCGAGGATCTCCGCGATCAGCTCCTCGAGCGTGAACTTCCAGCCGAAGATCCACGCCTCCTTGAAGAGCCGGCTCGCGAGGTGCGACTTGAGCGACTGGAGGAAGCGTCCGCCGCAGCCCTCTTCGAGGTACGACTCGATCGCACCCGGTCCCTTCGCCGGAATCGGCCGCTGCCGTCTCTCCGCCGCTTCGGCGGTGAAGTGGAGGACGGAGCGGAACGTGACGGTCGTGTCGTCGCCGTCCGGGAAGCTCGCGAGACGGCACGACCCGTCCGCGAGGACGGCGCCGACCGCACTGTTCGTCGTCCCGAAGTCGAGGCCGAGCGTCACACTACTCTTCCAGGTACCCGGCGGCCTGGATGCGGAACATGCGCGCGTAGCGGCCGCCCGACTCGAGGAGCTCCGCGTGGCTGCCGACCTCCGTGAGACGCCCTTCCTCGAGGACGGCGATGCGGTCGGCAATGCGCACCGTCGAGAAGCGGTGCGTGATCAGGATCGCCGTGCGCTTCTCGGCGAGCGCGCGGAAGCGCTCGAAGATCTCCACCTCGGCTTCGGCGTCGAGTGCGGCCGTCGGCTCGTCGAGGATCAGGATCGGGGACCGGCGCATGAACGCGCGCGCGAGCGCGAGCCGCTGCCACTGCCCGACCGACAGCTCCTCGCCGCCGAACCAGCGTCCGAGGCTCTGCGCGTAGCCGCCGGGCAGGCTCTGGATCACCTCCTCGATGCCGCCCGCGGCCGCAGCGCGCTCGATCTCCTCGCGGTTCGCCATCTCGGGGAGCCAGCCGACGCCGATGTTCTCCGCGATCGTGAAGTGGAAGCGGACGAAGTCCTGGAAGATGACGCCGATCCGGCTCCGCAGCTCCGCCGGACTGAGCGTCGACACGTCGACGTCGTCGAGCAGGATCTGCCCGCGCGTCGGCCGGTAGAGACCGGTCAGGAGCTTGACGAGCGTCGTCTTGCCCGCGCCGTTCGGCCCGACGACGGCGAGCGTCTCGCCCGGCTCGACGACGAGAGAGACGCCGACGAGCGAGTCGCGCGCGGAGCCGGGATAGCGGAAGGAGACGCCGCGGAGCTCGATGCGCGGCGGCTTCGGCGCTTCGCCGTTCACCGCTTCGCCGTTCCGCCCGGCGACGCCGTCCCCGGCGACGCCTTCCGCGGCGCTCGCACCGCTCGAGCCGTTCCCATCGTTCGGTCCGCTCGCGGAAGCGACGCTCGTCGCGAAGTCGGCCGGGATCGGCTCGTGCGGCTCGTCCTCCGGTACCGAGAGGTACTCGAAGAGGTTCGTCATGAAGAGGTTGTCCTCGTACAGCTTCGCGATCGCGAGGAGCCCGTCCTGGAACGCCGCCTGCCCCTCGCGGAAGGAGACGAGGTAGAGCGCCATCGTTCCGACGGTCAGAGCCCCCGCGACGGCGCGGCTCACGACCCACGCGTAGCAGACGTAGAGCGTCAAGATGCTCAGCACGCCGAGGACGATCGCCCAGAACGTGCGTCGCCGCGCGAGCGCCGTGTCCTCGCGCCGGAACCGCTCGTAGAGCGCGCGGTAGCGTCCGAGCAGGAGCCCGGAGAGCGAGAAGAGCTTCACCTCCTTCGCCGTGTCCTCGCGCGAGAGCAGCACCTCGAGGTAGTGCGCGCGCCGGTTGTCGAACATGCGCGAGCGGTTCAGGAGGAACGCGCGCCGTCCGAAGCGCGCCTCGGAGAGGAACGGCGGGATCGTCGAGCCGAGCAGCGCGACCACGGCCCACGGGCTGAAGCTCGCGAGGATCGTCGCGTAGCCGGCGAGCGTGATCCCGTTCCCAACGAGCGCGAGGAGCTGCCGCACGACGTCGAGCGGCCGCGAGCTCGCCTCCCGCCGTGCCTGCGAGAGGCGGTCGTTGAACGCGGGGTCCTCGAAGTGCCGGTAGCTCACGTTGACCGCCTTCTCGAGGATCAGCGTGTTCACCTTGAGGCCGAGCGCGATGCGGAGCTGCACCTGCGAGAGCTGGTTCAGCTGCGCGACGGCAGATCGCCCGACGACGAGGACGCACTCGACGGCGACCCAGAGGAGCGCGCTCGAGCTCGCGCCGGGATCGCCCTGCCCCGCAGCGACGACCGCGTCGATGAGCTTCTTTCCGATCCACGCGATCGAGACGGGCAGGATGGCCGCGACGACCGTCAAGCCCATCAGCGCGAGAGCGAGCTTCCGGTCGGTGTCGAAGAGGAGCCAGAACGCTCGGCGTGCGTTGCCGAGGACGTGGCCGATCTCGCGGAGACGTCGCGGCGGCTCCGCGCGCTTCGGTGTGGCCTGGGCCTGACCTTCGGTCACGCGCGGCTCTCCGCCGCCACGACCGAACGGAGGGACACCGCCGCGGGCTCGCGCGCGAGCGTCGAGGCCGCGAGCAGCAGGAGAGCGATCCAGATCAGGTCCGCGAGCAGGAGATGCACGAGCTGGAGCGAGACCGGCGCGAGCCACCACACGTTCGCGAGCCCCACGGCCATCTCGAGAGCGTAGAGCCCGACGACCGCGCCGGCCCAGCGCTTGACGGGCGGGCGCGGCGAAGCGGACATCGCCGCCGCAGCGGCGATCGCGAGCAGGATCCCGACCACGACCGCGAGAGTCGGGTGCCAGATGCGAAGGCGCACGAAGAGATGCGCGCTCGGCGAGACCGTCTGCGCCTTCGCTTCGGCGAGCGTCGCGGCGGGAAAGAGCGTGTCGCCGAGCGCCGTGATCGCGCCGCTCACCGCGAGCACGAGGACGGCGACGAACGCCGCGGCGAGGATCGCCGCGATTCCGCTGCGCCCGTCGAGCGACGGCGCCTCGAGCCCGGAAGCCCAAGCCGCGCACAACGTCTGCGCCGCGACGAGGAGGAACGTGTTGAGGAGATGCCCTGCGACCCAGGCGCCGCGTCCCACCCGCGCGTCGTCCGCGACGTACTCGAAGAGGACGAGGCCGGCGCCGATCAACGCTTCGGTCACCATGAAGAACAGCGACCAGTTGGCGGCGCGGCGCGCCGGATGACCCGCTTCGAAACGCCGGCGGGCAAGCCACGCGAGCGCCGCGACGAGGAGGAGCGCGACGCCGCTCGTGAGGCGGTGCGTGAGCTCGATGACCGTCGCGAGCGCGGGCGCGCGCGGCACGACCTCTCCGTTGCAGAGCGGCCAGTGGCTGCCGCAGCCGGCGCCGGATCCCGTGGCGCGAACGAACGCCCCCCAGAGGATGACGAAGAGCGTGAACCCGAGCGATGCCCAGGCGAGCCGAGCGTACCCGCGAGGCATGCTTCAAGTCACCATGCAGAGGCGGCGAACGCCAGCTCGACGCGGCTCAGCGCGAAGGCCGCGGCTCGTCGACCTCCGCCGCGAGAGAGCGCGCGATCCGCCGGTTCGCGAGAGCGTTCGGATGTCCGTCGTGGCGGATGAGGAACCGGCGTCGATTCGACCGGCCGAGGAGGTCCCAGACGCGGACGACCTCGATTCCACGAGCTTGGAGCCGGTCGGGCAGCGTGTCCTCCTCGTCTCCCCAGTAGACGACGGTGAAGCCCGCCTTCCACTTCTCGCGCACGAGCTTCGCCGCGCGCGCGACGATCGCGATCCAGCGCTCCTCGTCGCGCGCGACGTCCTCGCCGAGCGCGAGCCACGCGTCGACGAGAGCGTTCGTCGCGTCGAACCGGGTCAGGACCTTCATCGCGAGTGCGACGGGCGCCGCGTGGAACGGTCCCTGGTAGACGACGTCGCCCTCCTCGCCCACGTCGCCCTCGTCGATCTCGTCGATCTCGTAGCGCGGACCTTCGACGTCCCAGGTGACGCGGCCCGCAGCGCGACGCGCGTGCCCGCTCGTCGCCGAGTAGTAGACGTGCACGACGCCGCCGGGGACGAGCGGCGCGACGCGGTCGGTCTCGAGCAACCGCAGCATCTGGTGCGGGCCGTAGCCGTGGAATCCGAGGTTCAAGACGTTCGCGGGCCGGTCGAGCGCCTCCGCGAACTGCGCCGGCAGGGTCTCGTCGTCTTCGACGCCTTCACCGAACGTGAACGAGCAGCCGAAGAAGACGAAAGCCGGCGCCGCGGAATCCCCCGGCGTCGGACGGAATCCGTCGGGACCGATCGTGTACGTGACGTCGTACAGGTCCCGCCCGTCGTTCGTGCGTCGCACGTGCGCGCGCACGGAGCGCGCCGGTGCATATCCCAGGTCGGGATCGTGCTGGAAATACGCGACGTCCGCGTCCGGAGGATCGACGATCTCGTAGAGCCGCTCCGGCCGCTCCGCGAGAAGCGAGAGCACGGCGATCGTCGCGACGGCGCCGAACCCGAGTCCGAGGACGCTCGCCGCAAGGAGCCGCCGTCCGCGCGCAGAGCGCCGCATGGCGGGCGGCATAGCACGTCGCCCCGTGCTGCAGCGTCTGGTAGCGGGTGCGTGCCGGGACGAAGCCCGGCGACGGGAGGTCTCGGTGAAGGATCTTTTCTCGGTCGAAGGCAAGGTGGTGCTCGTCACCGGCGGCTCGCGCGGCATCGGCAAGATGATCGCGACCGGCTTCGCCGAAGCCGGCGCGCGCGTCTACGTCGCTTCGCGGAAGCAGCAGGAGTGCGACGAGGTCGCGGCCGAGCTGACGAAGGGCGGCGCCCATTGCTTCGCGATCGCGGCCGATCTCTCGACCGAGGCCGGCGCGAAGAAGCTCGCCGCGGACGTCGGTGCGAAGGAGGACGAGCTGCACGTCCTCGTGAACAACGCGGGTGCGAACTGGGGTGCGCCTTTCGCGGAGTATCCGGACTCGGCATGGGACAAGGTGCTCGCGCTGAACGTCAAGTCCGTGTTCCACTTGACGCGCTTTTGCACGCCGCTCCTCGAGAAGGGTGCGCGTCCCGGCGATCCCGCGCGGGTGATCAACATCGGCTCGATCGACGGGCTGCGCGCGCCGGTCCTCGAGACCTACGCCTACTCGGCGAGCAAGGCTGCCGTGCACCACATGACCGGCGTCCTCGCGAAGCGCCTCGCGAAGCAGGGCATCACGGTGAACGCGGTCGCGCCGGGACCGTTCGAGAGCAAGATGATGGCGGCGACGCTCGACCGCTTCAAGGACGTGATCGTCCAGGGTTGCCCGCTCGGCCGCATCGGCGAGCCCGAGGACATGGCGGGCGTCGCGATCTACCTGGCTTCGCGCGCGGGCGCGTACGTCACCGGTGCGGTGATCCCCGTCGACGGGGGAATATCGATCTGATCGATCGGTCGGCCGCGTTCGACGGTTCGCGCTCGCGTTCGGATTCCGGCCCGGCATCGTCGGTCACGCGCGACCCGCACAGGATGCAACGAGGCGGGCGCAACACGATCTCGTCACGAGCCGTCGTCCCCTGGACCGCGGGGTGCCCGCTCTCCGAGCGGGAAGAGCTGCAAGTTCGCCACGACGACCTCCTCGCTCGGCGTCGACTCGGCGATGATGGCGCGCATCGCCTGGAAGTGACGGCGGTGCAGATCGCGCAGCCGCTCGAGGTCGGCGTGTGAGACGCAGAAGACGTTGAACGAGAAGAGGCCGTCGGCGCCTTCGCCGAGTCGTTCGAGACCGACGCGCGCCGACCAGAGCTTCAAGCGCCGCTCCGCTTCGCGATCGGGACGCGTGTCGACGGTCTGCGTCTCTTCGACGGTCCAGCGCCGGCCGCGGCGCCGGATCTGTCCCGTGCGCGCGAGGACGTCGAGACAGCGCTTCTCCTCTTCTGGGGACATGCCCAGGCGCGAGGCGATCCAGCCGGGCCGATGTGCCGGCATCGCGCGATAGGTCTCGAGCTCGAGCACGCGCAGCACGGCCGGCAGCCACGGGTGCTCGTGCGCCGCCTCGCGATGCGCGACGAGCCGCGCCCAGGCGTGCGCGACCGGAGGAAGCGCGGCCGGTTCCGTCCACAGCGCGACGAAGTCGAGGACGCGCAGCGAGCACGCCTCGATCATGCGCAGGAAGTCGGGGAGGCGCGGCTCCGCGTCGCCCGCGAGCCAACGCGCCACTGCGAAACGACTCCGTCCACAGCGTCGCGCGACGTCGACGATCGGGACGTTCGAGCGGAGCGTCTCGAGGAGAAGTGCCACTCCCTCGCGTGAAGTCGGCTCGGTGCGCGCGAGCCACTCGGCCTCGCCCGAGAGGAACTGGGTCAGCGCCGCGCGAACGTCGATGCGCGATCGCCCCGCCGCGCGGAGCAGCTCGCCGCCGGTCGGCCAGCGGCGTCCCGACTCCCAGGCGTAGGCGACGTTCGTGCGGTAGCCGAGGCGATGGCTGAAGGCGGTCTGCGAGCGGCGCCCGCGCAGAGCGCGGAGCAGGGCGCGGCTGAGGGCCTCGAAATCGAGACGAAGCGGCTCCAACTCATGCAGAATCGCACATCTGTGTGCTCCTTTGCCAGAGGAAATGTGCGATTCTGCGCTAGACGTGCCATCTGCCCAGGCGTAGCGTCCTGCTGGAGAGACGGCTCGATGCGCGCTCGGAACATGGCTCTGCTGGTTGCTTTGCTGACCGGCCCGTTCGGCGCCGGTTGTGGCGGTGGGCAGACCGGCGGGCTCACGCCGGCTCTGTGCGGCCAGGTCGCCGTGCGCGCGCTCGCGCCCGACGAGGTGTCGCCGGTCGGTCCGACGGCAATGGAGCTCATCGACTCGGTCGCACGCGACGCGACGACCACGATCGAGTGGGAGAGTGGCGCCTCGAGCACGATCGCAGTCTCCGTGCGCGCATCCGAAGGCGGCGAGGTGAGCCTGGTGACTACCGGCCCGAGCGGCGTATGCGCGAGCTTCGTCGAGATCGACGCCGTTCTCTCCCTGATCAGCGCCGACGGCACGCTCGTCGCGAGCGCGCCCGCGACCCTCCGGGTCGGGAAAAACGGCGTCGTCCTGCGAGCGATCGGGCTCGACGCGAGTCCGGTGATTGCACGCGACGACCTGAGAGAGCTCGGGCTCGATTCCCTCGTCGAACCGGATGTCGTCATCGATCTCGATCTCTCGAGCGACACGCCGGCGGGCGAGATCTCGGTCCGCGGGCAGACGTGCTCGGCGGCGCCGGACGTGGTGGGCACGCCCGGCTTGGTCGGCGAGGACGGTAACGGAGGCAATGGCGAGTGCACCTTCTCGACGGTGCAGGTCGCCCGAATCGGCCCCCCTGAGGGAGCCGAGGAAAGGTAGGACGAGCATGCAGTCTTGGAGAATTCGAGGAGGGTCCCGCATGATCCTGGCGGGGCTCGCACTGCTGATCGCGAGCTCGGGAGCGTCGCACGTCTCGGCCGAAGGCCGCGTGCCGCTGCGCACCGCCCGCACGGCGCGCCCCGGGCAGCTCGAAGCGATGATCGCGCAGCTCCGTCTCGAGGTGGCGCAGCTCCAGGGCCGCGTCGAAGCGGAGAGCCGGCGGCTGCAAGGGGATGCGGGAGGCGCGGTGCCCGGCTTCTCGAGCGGGCTTTGCAGCGATCCGTGCGCGGTCGACTCGGACGAGGACGGCATCGGCGACTGCGAGGACCCATGCCCGTGCGACGCCTCGGGCGCGGACTCGGACGGCGACGGCGCTCTCGACTGCTACGACCCCTGTCCGGACGACGCGACCGACGCGTGCATCGACCCGTGCCGCAACGACTCGGACGGCGACGGTACGAACGATTGCGAGGATCCGTGCCCCTATCAGGCCGATCCCGCCGTCGACGAGAATGACGATGGCATCCCCGACTGCAAGGACATGTGCGGCATCGAGGTCCTCCCGGACGGAAGCGTCACGCCGTTGCCCTGCGTCGTTCTTCCGGCCCAGCCCGGGACACGCTGAGCCGCCTTCGACGAGATCATGCGATCCGCGCTCCGCCGCCTCCCCGGCGGAGCGCGCAGGCCGGACCTCATCAGCGGTGTTCGACGTGCGGCCGAGATGATCTTGCGGCGAAGCGTCGGCTAAGCGCTCTTGAGCTCGGCGTAGGAGCGGCC
>Ga0194131_10007650_pt1 | contig 14447 bp, 12 predicted proteins | sample TA2KigO120mmetaG_FD_148631 | JGI IMG/M metagenome (GOLD analysis project Ga0194131, IMG submission 148631) | Freshwater microbial communities from Lake Tanganyika, Tanzania - TA2015053 Kigoma Offshore 120m | ecosystem: Environmental > Aquatic > Freshwater > Lake | place: Tanzania: Lake... | reverse complement strand
GGTATTGCAATCGTGAGTAGTCACCGATGATCCCTCAGACAACTGACGGTGTCGTGAACGATCTCTCGACGGTGGTCTGCTAGCGAGTCGCGTGGTCCGAGCCGACGAAGGGGCGGATCTTGGCGGTTAGTTGAGAGTCGGGTCGTCGGGGAAGTTGCGCACCCACTCCCGATGGGTTGGATGGCGCTCCAACACCCGCCTCCACAACGTGGCGGGGTTCGTGTCGAACGCGTCATCCGCATGGGCCTCGACGACGAACCAGTGCCCGCCTGCGATCTCTCCATCGAGTTGGGCGGGACCCCACCCGGAGTATCCGACGAACAATCGCAGCGCCGCACACTCGAGGGCGTTCGTCGCGTCGCTCTCGAGATCAATCGTGTGCAAGCCGGTGCCCACAGCGCTCGTCCACGAGCGTTTGTCGGCGTCGGCGAATCGCGACAACCCGATGATCGAGTTCTGCTGCACGGGTCCGCCCTCGAAGAAGACGGCGGGTGCAGTGGCGTGAGCAATCCACTCATTCAGCGCGCCGTCGCCATCCACGGTCGACACCTCGGTCGGTCGTGAGATCACCAAACCGAATGCGCCATCGGCATCGTGGCTAAGCACCAGCACCACCGACCGCTCAAAGTTGGGGTCGTTCATCGGCGGTGTTGCGACGAGCAACCGCCCAGCCACGCTCATGACCCCAATTACACCACGCCCCGTGCCGTTGTCAGCAGTCGACGGGTGAAAGCTCTCCAGAATGCACGTCGTAGATGGCCCCGGCCACCACGAGCGTCTTGGGGAGCAACTCGTACGAGCGAATCGCAGAGACATCTTCGGCCAGTTGGGCTCGCTGGTCAGTCACGATCTTGAACGGGATCGCCGAGGTATCGACCCCACTTCGTTCGGCGATGAGGCGATGGACATCAGACTCGTCGCCTTTGGCCATCCGGCAGTCGGTGTGCGGCATCACGAGCACGCGCCCCACACCGAGCAGGTAGGTCGCCAGCACGAGCGTGCGCAAGATGTCCTCCGTGACCCGCGCCCCGGCGTTGCGGAGGATCTTCACGTCGCCGGGGTTCATCCCCACGACGGCGAGAGGGTCGATGCGGCTGTCCATGCAGGTGACGATGGCCAGACCCTTCCGGGCGAATCCCGTGAGTCCGGTGTCGCGGAATCGGTCGGCGTACCGCGCGTTCGCCGCGATCACATCGGAGAAGGCGTCATGGGGGAACCGCGGGGAAGCCGTCATTGTGCTCAGAGGCTACGACAGGGCATTGCGATGGCCAAGGCCGTTCGAAATTCATCCAATTGCGTGTGCATAAGTATGCAACAGCCTGTATCGTCATACAAGTGGGAAATTCAGGCACCTTACGCACGGCCGTTATCGGCGCTTCCGGCTACACCGGTGCCGAGTTGTTGCGCCTACTCGCAGCGCACCCCGTGCTCGACGTGGTGTATGCGACGGGCGACTCGCAGGCGGGCACGCTGGCGTCGATGTTGTATCCGTCGCTGGCGGCCGCGTACCCCTCGCTTGTCTTTGCGGAATACGACCCGAGCGTCACCGAGAAGTGCGACGTGGTCTTCCTCGGTCTGCCGCACGAAGCATCGCTTGCCCTCGTGCCGCAACTCGAAGGCAAGGTGCGATTGGTGGTCGACCTCTCGGCCGCGTACCGATTGAAGGACGCGGCGCAGTATCCGCAGTGGTACGGCTTCACGCACGACCAGCCGGAGTTGTTGTCGCGCGCGGTGTACGGCTTGCCCGAATTGTTTCGTAGGGAACTGGCGGGTGCGTCGCTCATCGCCACGCCTGGTTGCTACGTGACGGCGGCGTCGTTGGCGCTGACGCCGTTGGTGCGCGCCGGATTGATCTCGCCCACTGGCGTCATCGTTGATGCGGCTTCCGGCGTGTCGGGGGCGGGGCGAGTGCCGAAACCGAACACGCACTTCAACACGGTGAACGAAGACTTCACCGCATACGGTTTGCTTGATCATCGCCACACACCCGAAATCGAACAGGTCACCGGCGCCCAAGTGCTCTTCACCCCGCATTTGGCGCCGATGAATCGCGGTATCCTCGCCACCTGTTACGCCAAGCCCGCGGCCGGCGCAACGCCGACGACGCAATCGTTGTTGGCCGCGCTCGCGAAGTTCTACGCAAAGGAACCATTCGTCGTGGTGCGACCCACATCTCCATCCACCAAGGCGACGCTCGGCTCGAACGCCGCGCACATCACCGCCCGCTTCGACGAGCGCACCAACACGGTGATGGTGATCTGTGCGATCGACAACCTCACGAAGGGTGCATCGGGTGGCGCGATTCAGGCGGCCAACGTGGCGCTCGGCATCGACGAGACCACGGGACTTTCGGCAGTGGGGATGTATCCGTGAAGATCTCGCCGAAGACCCGCGCCGCCGTTTTGAGCGAGGCGTTGCCGCACCTGCAGCGTTTCGCCGGGCATGTGATCGTGGTGAAATACGGTGGCAACGCACTGGCCGGGTCGACCGAAGACTCGATGGAGGTGTTCGCCCGCGATATCGCGCTGCTGCACGCCGTCGGCATGAAGCCGGTGGTCGTGCACGGCGGCGGCCCGCAAATCACCGCGTTGATGGATCGCCTCGGCAAGAAACCGACGTTTCACAACGGCTTGCGGGTCACCGATGCCGAGACGATCGAGATCGTCGCCATGGTGTTGCTCGGCACCGTCAACCCGATGCTCGTGTCGATGATCAACACGGCAGGCGCCAACGCCGCCGGTGTATCTGGGCAGGATATGGGGCTCTTTCAGTGCGTGCAGCGCGACCTGGCGCTCGGTTTTGTGGGAGACATCACGACGGTGAACCCCGCTGCGGTGCAGGGTCTGCTCGACGATGGGGTGGTGCCAGTCGTCGCCACGGTCGGCACCGACGCAGCAGGGCAGATGTACAACATCAACGCCGACACCGCGGCGAGCGCGTTGGCCGTCGCGTTGAAGGCGAGCAAGATCCTGTTCCTCACCGACATCGCAGGCGTGATGCGCAACCAGAACGATGCGGAGTCGCTCGTCGCCACCTTGACTTCGGCGCAGGCGCAAACCCTCCGTGACGAGGGCGTCATCACGGGCGGAATGATTCCCAAAGTCGAGAGTTGCTTGCACGCAGTCGACGGTGGTGTTGGCGCTGCGCACATCTTGGATGGTCGCGTGGCGCACGTGACGTTGTTGGAACTGCTCACCGACAGCGGTGTGGGCACGATGTTCGTCGCCGACGAGGTCTCACAATGACCACCAAGGTTTCGCAATGACCGCCAAGGTTCCCGCCGCGACGAGCACGGCCAAGCACGCGTTCTCCGCCGCGCCAGCGCTGGCTGAAACAGTCGGTGGTGCCCCTGACCACTGCCCGTTCATGCCCGTGTTCGGTGCTCCGCAGGTGATGTTCGTGCGCGGTGACGGCACGCAATTGTGGGATGTCAACGGCAAGCGCTATCTCGACTTCTTGTCAGGCATCTCCGTCACGTCCCTCGGGCACGCCAACCCGCGCATCGCCGACGCAATTGCCGAGCAGGCCCACACGCTGCTGCACGTCAGCAACTTCTTCGCCAACCCCGTCGCCGCGCGCGCCGCGATGATGGTTGACCAATTGTTGGGTGGTGGCGGGCAGGTCTTCTTCTGCAACTCCGGTGCCGAAGCCAACGAGGCGGGCATCAAGTTGGCGCGCAAGTTCGGCGGGCGCGGTCGCCACAAAGTGGTGAGCATGCTCGGCAGCTTCCACGGTCGCACCCTGGCAGCGCTCGCAGCGACGGGGCAGCCCGAAAAACACGAACCGTTTCAGCCGATGCCAGAGGGCTTCATCCACGTGCCATTCGGCGACATCGCGGACCTCGACAAGGTGGTAGATGGCTCGGTCGCGGCGGTGCTCGTTGAGTGCGTGCAGGGCGAGGGTGGCGTCATCCCGGCGAGCGACGAATGGCTGCGCTCAGTGCGGGCGATGTGCACCGAACGCGGCGCGCTGATGATGATCGACGAAGTGCAGACCGGCTTTGCCCGCACCGGTGACTGGTTCGCGTTCCAACACGCCGGCATTCGCCCCGATGTCGTGATGCTCGCCAAGGCGATGGGTAACGGGATGCCAGTCGGCGCCTTGTGGGCCCCGCGCGAGATTGCCAAGGTGTTCGCGCCGGGCGATCACGGCAGCACGTACAGCGGCACGGCACTGGCGACGGCAGCGGTGTGCGCGGTGATCGAGCAGATGCGCGAAATTGGCGCCCCGCGACTCGCCCGCGAAAAGGGCGAACTCATCACGGCGCATCTGCGCAAGATCCCCGCCGTCAAGTCGGTGCGCGGTCGCGGGCTGTTGCTCGGTGTCGAGCTCGGTGAAGGCGTCGATGCAAAGGCCAAACAGGCCAGCCTGCTCGAGCGTGGGCTCGTGACCAACGCGGTGACCGCAACTGCGTTGCGTCTAGCGCCACCAATCACTGTGACGCACGACGAGATCACCGAAGCACTCGGCATGATTGCAGAGGTGCTGGTGTGAAACACTTCCTCGACATCACCGACCTCTCGCGGCGCGAACTTGCGCGCGTGCTCGAACTTGGCACGCAGCGTCAAGAGTCGTTGGGCTGGCCGCTCGCCGATTACGGCGTGGCCCTCATCTTCGAAAAGCCATCGAATCGCACCCGCCAGTCGATGGAAATGGCCGTCGTGCAACTCGGTGGCCACCCCATCTTCACGCGCGGCGAGGAAGTGGGTTTCGACGTTCGTGAGTCGGTCGAGGACATCACGCAGATCATGGCCGGCTACCACGCGATGATTGCGGCGCGCGTCATCAACCACGAGGTGCTCGTGCGAATGGCGTCGACCAACACCGTGCCGATCATCAACATGCTGAGCGACAAGTCGCATCCGCTGCAGAGCCTCGCCGACGTGCTCACCATGCGCGAAGAGTTCGGGTCGCTGAAGGGCAAGACCGTCGCGTGGGTCGGTGACTACAACAACGTGGCCCGCTCACTCGCAGAGGCGTGCGCGATGGAGGGTGCTGTGCTGCGGTTTGGGTGCCCGAGTGGTTACGGCGCGAGCGATGATGAATTGGCGCGCATTGCCGCGTTGGGTGCGGCGAGTGTCGATCAACTCACGTCAGCCGCGGAGGCCGCAACCGGCGCGCACGTGGTGCACACCGATGTGTTCGTCAGCATGGGGCAAGAAGACGAGACCGCGCGCCGCATGCAGGATTTCGCCGGCTTCCAAGTGAATGAGCAGGTGATGGCCGCCGCCGATCGCGACGCCGTGTTCATGCACTGCCTGCCAGCGCACCGCGGCGCTGAGGTTGCCGCCGAAGTCATAGACGGACCCGCCAGTCGCGTGGTGCGGCAGGCACACAACCGCATGCACTCGGCGCGCGGTCTGCTCGCATTCCTCTGCGAAGAGAACGACATCACGAAGGGGAACACCAAGTGACCAGCAAAGTGCAACGCCAACAAGCCATCGCGCGCATCATCGCTGAGAATTCCGTGACCAGCCAGCCGATGTTGTTGGAGCTGCTCGAAGAAGAGGGCATCGAAGCCACTCAGGCGACCGTGTCGCGTGACCTCGAAGACCTCGGTGCGGTGAAGGTGCGCGTGCGCAAGGGTGAGACTGCGTATGCGATTCCTGACTTTGCGCCCGATCGCATCGCCCCACAAGACCAGTTGCGTCGCGTCTTGTCGGAGTGGGTCGCCGAGGTGGAATTCAGCGACCCGATGGTGGTCGTACGCACGCCGCCAGGCTGCGCCCACGTGGTGGCGTCGGCGCTCGACCGCTCGCGCCTGAAGGGCATCATCGGCACGGTCGCCGGCGACGACACGTTGCTCTGCGTCGCCGACACCAAGTACGGCGCCAAGCGACTGGCGATTGCGCTGCGCGAACTCGCCGGCCTCAGGAAGAATTCCAAGTGAGCAACTCCAACTCTTCATCTCAGGTGGGTAGTACGTGAACGACAAACATCTGTGGCACGGCCGCTTCAACGAGGAACCAGCAGACTCGTTGATGGCATTCACCGCCAGCATCGGCTTCGATGTGCGCCTGTGGCGTGACGACATCACCGGCTCGATCGCGCACGCGCAGATGCTCGGTGCTGCGGGGGTGTTGCCGCAGGTGGAGAGCGAAGCGATCGTCGCAGCATTGCGCGAGGTTGAATCGGAATTTGAGAGCGGGTCGTTCGCGTTCGTGGCAAGCGACGAAGACATCCACACGGCAATCGAACGCCGCGTCACCGAACTCGCCGGCCCGACGGGTGCCAGGTTGCACACGGGGCGCAGTCGCAACGATCAGGTGGCCACCGCGCTCCGGTTGTTCGCCAAACGCGAGCTGGCGACGACCGCACGGCATGTTCTGGCACTGATCGACGTGCTCGACCGCCGCGCCGACGATGCGGGAGAGGCGTACCTGCCCGGCTACACGCACTTGCAGCGCGCCCAACCCGTGCTGTTGTCGCACCACTTGCGGGCCCACGCATGGGCGTTCGCCCGCGATGTCGACCGTTTGCTCGATGCGATTGCACGACTCGATGTGTCGCCGCTCGGTGCTGGCGCCCTCGCTGGCACGTCGCTTCCCACCGACGCCCGCGACGCACAGACCCGCCTTCACTTCGGCGGCGTGTTCGCCAATTCGCTCGATGCCGTGAGCGACCGCGATTTCGTTGCCGAGGGGCTCTTCGCGCTCGCACTCATCGGCGTGCATCTGTCGCGCTTGGGTGAGGAGTGGGTGTTGTGGACCACCGCAGAATTCGGTTTCGCCACCGTCAGCGATCGCCACGCCACAGGTTCGTCGATGCTTCCGCAGAAGAAGAACGCCGACATCGCAGAGTTGGCGCGCGGTAAGGCGGGGCGGCTCATCGGCAATCTCACCGGGTTGCTCGCGACCCTGAAGGGCCTCCCGCTCGCGTACAACCGCGACCTGCAAGAAGACAAGGAACCGTTCTTCGATTCGCTCGACCAAGTGAACCGCGGTTTGGTGGCAGTAGCGGAAATGATCGCCGCCGCCACGTTCAACCTCGAGGCGATGCGCGCCGCAGCAGATTCACCAGCGGCCGTCGCCACTGACTTGGCCGAGTGGTTGACGGCCCGCGGCGTGCCCTTCCGCCAAGCACACGCCAAGGTGGGGGAGCTCGTCGCACGCTCGCTCGCCACCGGGACCGCATTGGTGGATCTCGTGCACGCCGATGCGTCGCTCGGAGCCGGTGCCGCAGCACTGTTTGCGCCCGGTGTTGCCGTGCAACGCCGCTCGAGCCACGGCGCCGCCGGCCCGCGCGCGGCATCCGAACAGCGCGCAGCCCTGCACGAAGCAATTGCCAGCCTGCAATCACGTCTTCCGTAACCGGCGACGCAACAAGGCTGTCAACCTAGAACCCACCCGCAGGTACTTGACAAGCCCCACCGCAGGGCTATCTTGCCGCCGATGAACAACATCGAAGTACTCGACGACATTGCTCAATCGTTCGGCATCTCGGCGCTGCAACCACTGCCTGGTTCGTTCAGCGATGAGAACGACCAGCCGGCAATCGCATTTCAATGCACGGCGCCCTTGCACCTTGGCTATGTCGAACTGTTCAGAATTGAAGACAAACTGAGCGAAGTCGCGGGCATCACCGTGATGCTGTTTCCCACCGGAGGCGAAGTTACCAAGGACGAGCTTCTCGGAGGCGAAAAGTGACCGCCTGCCACGAGTTGTTCCTCACAGATGTGCATCAGTCGTGTCGACTGATCGAGGAGGCCACGCGTGAGGGGCTACCCAGTTATCTCGGTGACCGCCGAGCACGTGCAATTGTTGAGTGGCGCATCTACCGAATTGGCGAACTGAGCAATCAACTACGAGACCTCCTACACGAGCAGTTTCCGGCGGTGCCATGGCGAGACATCATTCGACTACGACATCGGCTCGCTCATCACTTTGTATACATCCAGGCGCACATGCTGTTTGCCATTGCGGCGATTGACGTTCCAAAATTGGAGTTTGCCCTACGGCGGCGACCAAACACCTAGTATTCGGGCGTGTTTCGCCACGAGGTGCGGGTTCGCTACGGCGACTGCGACATGCAACAGGTGGTGTTCAACGCGCACTACCTCGCATACAGCGACGATGCAGTCATGTGCTGGTTTGCGGCACGGCTCGGCGAGCGAATGTACGAGTTCGACTGCATGTTGAAGAGCGTCAATATCGTCTGGCTTCGACCGTTGCGCGTCGGCGAGACCGCATCGCTCGATTGCCACGTCTCGCGGTGGGGTAATTCGTCGTTCGACGTCGCAATTCACGGCCACGTGGCGGGGGAGGCCTCGTTCGACGTCACGATCGTGTACGTCTCCACCACGGTGGGTGCGCCGACGGCAACCCCGGTGCCCGACTGGGTGAGGCTGGCGCTGCGCGAAGACGAGCAACTCGGCGCCGCTCGCTGACACGTGCTGCGCCCTACTCTTGACACATGGCAAGGTTCGGTGATGTCGTCACCGAATTCGCGTCTCGTGGGCTGATCCACGATTCCACCGACCGCCCCGCGCTGTCACAGCGCAGCACGGGTGCCCAGCTGGCCGCATACGTGGGGTTCGACCCGAGTTCCGACTCGCTGCACGTCGGCCACCTGCTCGGGCAGATCTCGCTGCGCAGATTTCAGATGCTCGGTCACCGCCCGATCGTGCTCGCCGGCGGCGCCACGGGGATGGTCGGTGACCCTTCGGGCCGCAGCGAAGAGCGCAACCTGCTCGATGCCGACACGCTCGCGTCGAACGTGGCCAACATCAAGTCGCAACTCGAACGCCTGCTCGACTTCGACGCGGTCAGCAACGCCGCCACGCTCGTCGACAACGCCGACTGGACGCGAGACGTGCCCGTGCTCGACTTCTTGCGTGACGTCGGTAAACACATCACCGTCAACCAGATGATGGCCAAGGACAGCGTCAAATCACGACTCGCCGACGAGAACGGTCTGTCGTACACGGAGTTCAGTTACATGCTGCTGCAGGCCAACGACTTCCGACACCTCTGCGAGCACCACGACTGCGAGATGCAGATGGGCGGTAGCGATCAGTGGGGCAACATCACCGCCGGCATCGATCTCATTCGCAAACGTCTCGCTCGTAGCGCATATGGCCTTACCTGGCCACTCCTCACCAAGAGCGACGGCATGAAGTTCGGAAAATCCGCCGACGGTGCAGTGTGGCTTGACAAGAGAAGGACCACGCCGTATCAATTCCGTCAGTTCTGGGTGCAGATCGCCGACGACGACATCGAGCGCTACCTACCTCAGTTCTCGCTGAAGTCGTTGGACGAAATCTCGGTGATTCTCGACGAACAGCACACCAACCCGTCCGCGCGACCCGCCCAGCGGGCGCTGGCTGATGAACTTACGGTGCTCGTGCACGGTGCCGACGCCGCCCGCGCCGCGAGCGAGGCTGCGGCGATTCTCTTCGGCGGCGACCCGATGACCGCATCTCCGACGACGATGGCCTTCATTGCCGCGGAGGTACCCACCACGAAGATGGGGAAGGCGGCGCTGGTCGATGCAGCCGGGGCGCTCGCGGCACTGCCGGGCATCGCCACCAGCAAGACCGAAGCCCGTCGCCTGCTCACCCAAAGGAGCGTGCGGGTCAACGGCCAGGTGCTCTCGGCCGACACCGATCTTGGTGCCGTGCCGCTGCTGCACTCCCGCTATCTGCTCGTGCGCAAAGGCAAAACCACGTACCACTTGGTGGATCTCGCGGGCTAACTCCGTCTCGCGGGCTACGCCGGTCTCGCGGGCTGGGCGGCCGCCACCGACCCGAGTCAACCTCCATCCACGATGGATGGTTGCTGGTCCACCCGGCATCCGCTAGTCTGTTGTGTCCGTGTTTCAGGGCCCCGACACGGTCTAGGCCCGAAGCCGGAAAGAGCGGAGACCTCTGCCTAGCGCACGTGTCCGCGTCGAGCTCCTTGAAAACGGAAGAGAAGACTGAACGCCAGTGCGGGCAGCAACGAAGACCTTCGGGTCGGAGATTGCTGTCTGTCAATTCGTTGGTGTCACCTCAGCAGTGACACTGACAAAAGTAATAACCAGATCAGATGAGCATCTGATCGGTCAGGACATGTTCGGTGCGGACAGGTGCAAACCTGAATAACCGGCATGAGCCCTTCGAAGAATTGCACCTCGCCTACAGCGCGCGACGAGCAATCGTCGTGTGAGTAACGCGAGAAATTCTTGACGGAGAGTTTGATCCTGGCTCAGGACGAACGCTGGCGGCGTGCTTAACACATGCAAGTCGAACGAGATCCAATGTGCAGCAATGCACAGGAAGATCTAGTGGCGAACGGGTGAGGAACACGTGAGAAACGTACCCCAGACTCTGGGATAACAATCTGAAAGGATTGCTAATACCAGATGACGTCGGAAGTCCGCATGGACATCTGACGAAAGGGATTCCGGTTTGGGAGCGTCTCGCGGACCTATCAGCTAGTTGGAGGGGTAACGGCCCACCAAGGCAACGACGGGTAGCTGGTCTGAGAGGATGGTCAGCCACACTGGGACTGAGACACGGCCCAGACTCCTACGGGAGGCAGCAGTGGGGAATCTTGCGCAATGGGCGAAAGCCTGACGCAGCAACGCCGCGTGCGGGAAGAAGGCTTTCGGGCTGTAAACCGCTTTCAGTAGGAACGAAACTGACGGTACCTACAGAAGAAGGAGCGGCCAACTATGTGCCAGCAGCCGCGGTGACACATAGGCTCCAAGCGTTGTCCGGATTTATTGGGCGTAAAGAGCTCGTAGGCGGTTGAGTAAGTCGGGTGTGAAAACTTTGGGCTTAACCCAAAGATGCCATTCGATACTGTTCGACTTGAGTTTGGTAGGGGAGTGGGGAATTCCTTGTGTAGCGGTGAAATGCGCAGATATAAGGAGGAACACCGGTGGCGAAGGCGCCACTCTGGGCCAATACTGACGCTGAGGAGCGAAAGCGTGGGGAGCAAACAGGATTAGATACCCTGGTAGTCCACGCGGTAAACGGTGGTCACTAGGTGTGGGTCTCTTCAAACGAGATCCGCGCCGTCGCTAACGCATTAAGTGACCCGCCTGGGGAGTACGGTCGCAAGACTAAAACTCAAAGGAATTGACGGGGGCCCGCACAAGCAGCGGAGCGTGTTGCTTAATTCGATGCTACGCGAAGAACCTTACCTGGGCTTGACATGTTTGGAAAAGCAACAGAGATGTTGCGTCCGCAAGGGCCAATCACAGGTGGTGCATGGCTGTCGTCAGCTCGTGTCGTGAGATGTTGGGTTAAGTCCCGCAACGAGCGCAACCCTTGTTCCATGTTGCCAGCAGGTAACGCTGGGGACTCATGGAAGACCGCCGGGGTCAACTCGGAGGAAGGTGGGGATGACGTCAAGTCCTCATGCCCCTTATGTCCAGGGCTGCAAACACGCTACAATGGCCGGTACAGAGAGATGCTAGAACGCGAGTTCATGCCAATCTCATAAAGCCGGTCTCAGTTCGGATTGAAGTCTGCAACTCGACTTCATGAAGCTGGAGTTGCTAGTAATCCCGGATCAGCACGCCGGGGTGAATACGTTCCCGGGCCTTGTACACACCGCCCATCACACCACGAAAGTCGGCAACACCCGAAGCCGGTGGCCTAACCGTAAGGAAGGAACCGTCGAAGGTGGGGTCGGTGATTGGGGTGAAGTTGTAACAAGGTAGCCGTACCGGAAGGTGCGGCTGGATCACCTCCTTTCTAAGGAGATTCCGCCCGCGATTCGACATTCGTCGATGACCGAGTGGAATCAACTGTTTGAGCACTGTCGGATCAGTCGTCGTGTCACTCGAGATCGAGCCTTGCTCTCAACGGTGCCACGCGGCTGGTTTTGTCTTCTCTTTCGTTTTGAGGGAGCCTCCCTCACACGCCGCGCGACTCTCGAGTCACCCGGCCGCTGTCGTCCCTTGAGAATTTCAGAGTAAGCACGAGCATCTAGAAATTTGTAACAAAATTTCTTCCAAGCTACAAAGAGCCAACGGTGAATGCCTTGGCGCCTATGACCGAAGAAGGACGTGGATGACTGCGAAAAGTTACGGTGAGCCGTCTATCAGGCTTTGACCCGTAAATGTCCGAATGAGGAAACTCAGCACTCGTTATTGAGTGTTATTCCGGTGTGAATTCATAGCACCGGTAAAGGGAACCGGGGGAATTGAAACATCTCAGTACCCCGAGGAAAGAAAAGCAAACGCGACTCCCCCAGTAGTGGCGAGCGAAAAGGGAACAGGCTAAACCGCAACGACGTGACACCCTGAAGGGGTTGTCGGTGCGGTGTCGTGGGATATCGAGGTACGGCTTCAGACGTACCACGGAGTTACCAAAGTGCTGCGTAGTAGAACACACCTGGAAAGGTGGACCACAGGGGGTAATAGTCCCGTACACGAAACGCATGCACTCTCCGCGATCGATCCCAAGTAATGGCGGGTCCGAGCAACCTGCCATGAATCCGTGGGGACCACCCCATAAGCCTCAGTATTTATAGGCGACCGATAGTGAACCAGTACCGCGAGGGAAAGGTGAAAAGAACCCCGGGAGGGGAGTGAAATAGTACCTGAAACCGTTGGTTTACAAGCAGTCAGAGAGTCGTATTGCGACCGCAAGGTCGCTTTGCCTCGATGGCGTGCCTTTTGAAGAATGAGCCTACGAGTTACGGTATGTGGCGAGGTTAACCCGAGAGGGGTAGCCGAAGCGAAAGCGAGTCTGAACAGGGCGTTCAGTCGCATGCTGTAGACCCGAAGCCAAGTGATCTTGCCATGGTCAGGTTGAAGCGGGGGTAAGACCCCGTGGAGGACCGAACAGGTACCAGTTGAAAATGGTTCTGATGAACTGTGGTAAGGGGCGAAAGACCAATCAAACTTGGCGATAGCTGGTTCTCCTCGAAATGCATTTAGGTGCAGCGTTGCACGTTCAATTCCGGAGGTAGAGCACTGGATGGGCTAGAGGTCCAACAAGATTATCGACCCCAGCCAAACTCCGAATTACGGAATTCCAGAGTGCAGCAGTGAGACCATGGGGGATGAGCTTCATTGGTCGAAAGGGAAACAGCCCAGATCATCAGCTAAGGCCCCAAATTCAGGACTAAGTGTAAAACGATGTGAAATTGCTTAGACAGCCAGGAGGTTGGCTTAGAAGCAGCCACCCTTGAAAGAGTGCGTAACAGCTCACTGGTCGAGTGATTTTGCGCGGACAATGTAACGGGGCTCAAGTCCTGAGCCGAAGCTATGGATTGCATCGACGTTCGCGTTGATGCAGTGGTAGAGGAGCGTTGATGGAGTGCCGAAGCGACGAGGTAACTCGGCGTGGAGTTCCATCAAGTGAGAATGTAGGTATGAGTAGCGAGAGAGGGGTGAGAAACCCCTCCGCCGAATGCCCAAGGTTTCCTGGGGAAGGCTAATCCTCCCAGGGTAAGTCGGGAGCTAAGGAGAGGCCGCGAGGCGTATCCGATGCACAACTGGTTGATATTCCAGTACCGCCGTGTACACGTCAAGCCCAATTTTGATAAAGCGGAGGCTGCCTTCGGGCGAATCCGCGTAGTCGAAGGAGGGTAACTAAAGCGGGACACAGCAGGATAGGTGATCCGGATTAATGGATTTCCGGGTAAGCGTGTAGGTGGGTCACGATGAGAGTCGGGGCCGTAACACCGAGACGCAATACCGACCTCGTTTGAGGGAAGTCACTGATTCCACACTGTCGAGAAAAGCGCAGTAGTGAGTTGACACGGCGCCCGTACCCCAAACCGACACAGGTGGGCGCGTAGAGAATACGAAGGCGATCGGGAGAACTGTGGTTAAGGAACTCGGCAAATTACCTCCGTAACTTCGGGATAAGGAGGACCCATGGCGGTCAGCGACTTCGCGTCGCAAAGCTGTTGTGGGTGTCACAAACGAGGGAGCAGCGACTGTTTAACAAAAACACAGCAGCGTGCCAAGCCGCAAGGCGATGTATACGCTGTGACGCCTGCCCAATGCTGGAAGGTCACGAGGATGAGTTAGCCGCAAGGCGAAGCTTTGAATCTAAGCCCCAGTGAATGGCGGCCGTAACTATAACGGTCCTAAGGTAGCGAAATTCCTTGTCGGGTAAGTTCCGACCTGCACGAATGGCGTAACGACTGCTCCGCTGTCTCAACCACCGACCCGGCGAAATTGAAGTACGAGTAAAGATGCTCGTTAGATGTAGAAAGACGGAAAGACCCCGTGCACCTTTACTATAACTTGGTGTTGGGCTTCGACCTTAACTGTGTAGCTTAGGTGGGAGACGTTGAAGCGCGAGCGCTAGTTCGCGTGGAGTCATCAGTGAAATACCACCCTGTTCAGTTTGGAGCTCTAACCTCGGTCCATGATCTGGATCAGGAACAGTGCCAGGCGGGTAGTTTGACTGGGGCGGTCGCCTCCTAAATTGTAACGGAGGCGCTCAAAGGTTCCCTCAGACTGGTTGGTAATCAGTCGGCGAGTGTAATGACACAAGG
>Ga0194131_10007646_pt1 | contig 14453 bp, 19 predicted proteins | sample TA2KigO120mmetaG_FD_148631 | JGI IMG/M metagenome (GOLD analysis project Ga0194131, IMG submission 148631) | Freshwater microbial communities from Lake Tanganyika, Tanzania - TA2015053 Kigoma Offshore 120m | ecosystem: Environmental > Aquatic > Freshwater > Lake | place: Tanzania: Lake... | reverse complement strand
CCCGGCAGCAGGTTCGCGCCCGTCTTCCGCAGCTTCCGCGCCGAGCTGCCGCACAGCACGAACCGCCAGCGCCGCTTGTCCGAATCGTAGAGATGTTGCACCGCGTCGAAGATGCCCGGCACGGCCTGCGCCTCGTCCACCACTACAATGTGCGGCTCCTTTGCTACGGGCAGGCCCCGACACCGCTCCACTAACTCGCCGGGGTCACGCAGGAACTCCGACCGCTGCCTCGGTGCCGAGAAATCCAACCAGATCGAAGCCTTGGGAATAAGCTTTTGGAGCAGCGTGGACTTCCCCGTCTGCCGCGCCCCAAACATCATTTGCACGTAGGGCGACGCGAGCTTTTCCGACAACTCTGGTTCAATCCAACGACTAAACATACACGCCACTTTATATTCGGAAGGCAAACCTAAAGTCAAGTTCGCCAACGGTCACGGGTGGACGAGATAAAGGTGCATTTTATGACCCATTTCATGGGGCTGCGACCCAAGTGATTATTCTCCAATCACACACAAATATTGCTTGAGCAAGCTCCGAGGAGACTTGTAACCCATTTTGTAACCCAAAAATCCAAATCTTCATCCGTCGAATCTGGACGGCACTGCCGCCCGTGAATCCATCTTGTCGCGCGGACAGGGCATCATGATTTGGAATTTGGAACTCACTCTGACCTACCACCGCGCGAGAGGTCATTTTGAGAACTCCGTTAACGTTTTCGTGGGACGGGTTGCTAAAAAATCTTTCAAACGCTGTCGGCGCAAATGCGTAAGTTCCTAACCAATAGCGAAGTAAAAAATTGAGGTTTCAAATACACTTCACCCGCTGCCCGGTATTATTCAACTATGATGGAGAATAGCGTCATTGAGCCGTTGGCTACCGGAAAAGACGAGCAGGAACCCAGTTTCAAACGAGTCGCGGAATGTTTGTGGCGCCACTCACACACTGGCCGCTACTACGCGCTGGTGAAACGGCACGGCAAGCAACACCGAAAATCTCTCGCCACCGCAGACCGGCAGTTAGCTGAACGCCGCCTTGCCGAATTCCGGCGCACCGTCGCCCGGCTTGGCACGCCTCAAGACAAGCGAATCACATTCATGGAACTGGCCAAAAACTGGCTTGATGGCAAGCGAGGCCGTCTAAAGCAAAGTTCAGTGGAACAGTTTGAGGTCGGAGTTCGCCAACTCAACAAACATTTTGGCACTTTGCCCGTGCGCGAAATTACGCCCTCGATTTGCCATGAGTGGGAAAAGAAGCGCGGCGAAAAAATCGGTGCCTCAGCTTTCAACCTTGAGCGGTCGATACTGATCGCAGTGCTCAATTTCGCCATCCGTGAAAGTCTGCTGCTAGAAAATCCTGCCGTCGTGATTTCCCGCCGCAAAATCTCCAAGTCGAAAATCGTGATCCCGTCCACAGAACAATTCGACCTGCTTGTGAAAACCATGCGTGCCGGTGACCGGCGGGCATGGACCGCAGCAGACTTGGTGGAACTGCTTGCCTATTCAGGAATGCGTGTGGCAGAAGCAACGGCTATGACCTGGGGTGAAGTTGATTTCTCCCAAGGCCGGTTCACTGTCTCAGGTGGGATCAAAGGCACCAAGAACGGTGAGGTTCGGATCGTCCCCCTCTTTCCTGCGATGCGCTCGCTCCTCGAACGATTACGCAACGGTGCCGTGCCGAATCCAACTGAGCGCGTGATTCCGATCACCACCGCTCAAAAAGCAATCGACGGCGCGTGCAAGAAAGCCGGGCTGCCAAGATTTCATCATCATCTGTTCCGGCATTTTTTCGTCTCCCAGGCCATCGAAGCGGGGATTGACTTCAAAACAATCGCTTCATGGGTGGGCCACAAAGACGGTGGTTTGCTCGTCGCGAAAACCTACGGCCACCTACGGGATACGCACAGTTTTGAAATGGCAAAGAAGATGACGTTCGATTGTTCTCTACACAGCCAGAGCAACGGCAGCTCAAATTGCTGAAGTGGGTTAGGTTTTAGAATCTTTCTGACTTTCCCTGTGGAGTGTTTCGTCTTCTTTCTCCCAAGCACAATCTCGAAATTCTTTCGCTGTAATTTGGCCAACACGGCGGAATACCTGCTTGTCGCGCGAGTGCTTTTGAAATTCGTCTCGGAGCTTACGCAGCCCTTCTTCGTCCAAGACATGAGAAAACTTTTCCTGAAGTAATTCCTCCAAGTCACTCCACAGATTGGCTTGGTGAATCTTGGCGAGCTTCCTTCTAAACGTCTGTTGCTTTACTTTTGTCTGCTCCCTGATGACTGCCAATGGATACCCTTGGGTGTAGAGACTGATGGCAAGTAAGTCCCGTTCACGGAGCTTGTCCAGAGCCGTCAACCTCTCCTCGCTCGGAACTATCGGCACCTTCCGTTCCACCTGACATTTCTTGCATCTGTAACGTTCGATGCAAGACCCAGCGGTGCGAATAACAATGCCGTTTCTCTTCATGTAATCGGAGAGTCCGCACTTTGGGCACGTTGGTTTCGCTGAGTGTGGCATACAGAAGTCGCTGGAGCATCACGTGTTAGCGGCAAATCTTATCAAAGATTCGCCAATAACACAAGAGAGGGATTTGCCCCCAAATTTGTGCGGTTCTGTGCTCGCGTGTGCGTGAAATGGGCTTTGGCATGGTGCCACCCATCGCCCACAGAAACGAAAACAATGGATACAAGAGCGAGTAACAGTGGCTTCGACGACGGCATCAAAAGGATTGCATATTCGCGCCATGAAGCAGCCGAACTCTTGGGGATTTCTGTGGAGAGTCTGGATCGGTTGACACGCAGGAAATTGCTCCGTCCAAGCCGCGCCCTCAGGCGACCCCTCTACTCTTTCGATGAACTCCGCCGATTTCTCAACGAAACCAAAACATAACCAGCCAAAACCTGGAGATTACAATGCCAGCAATGAAAAATAGCGGCTCAGAAAAGGCCACAGTCCGTGAAGACGCAACCTCAGAGGAGAACAAAAAGAGAGCGCCAGGGTTGAGACTCCTTGCTCGCGCCAATCTTCCAATGATTTTAGCCGATTACCCGTTCGACCACTCGGACTGGCAGGAACGGTCACCAATCGAATTGCCCGAAGAGTTGATTGAGCACGAATGGTGGCAACTACTTTGCGAATTACCTGAAACCGATAACATCTGGATCGGAAATCTGAACGAAACCGGCGATCCACGTTTTGCCAATCGGTTTCGGACGGTGAAAGATTGGCTCCAGACGGAAAGGCGTTGTCCGGGTCCGTTCATCTGTCCCGCCCATTTCAAGCCCGGCGCATACGAACGGAGCAATGCCAACGTGGTTCAAAACCGATTCCTGACCGTCGAATCGGACACTCTCACTAAAGACGAGGTCAGTTCCGTCTTTCTCTGGTTGAAAGAGAGTTGGCACCTGGTGGCCGTAGTGGATACAGGGAATAAGAGTCTTCATGGTTGGTTTCAAAGACCGGCGGACTTGAAGCCAGGCGAGTTTGCCGAGGCAAAAATCGTGCTCGAAAGTTTGGGCTGCGATGGAGCCATGTTCAAACCGGCTCAGGCGACTCGACTCCCTGGTTGGGTCCGGGAGGACACACACCTCTATCAAACTCTTCTGTATTTGGATCACATGGCATCGCTCTGAACCACGCCAAAAACTACGGAGAAACTATGCGAAGAATTGTCCCCATCACCAACGTACCAAATCGTCAATCAGTGGACTTGGTTTCACGCCTTCAACTGCCACGCTTATTTTATGACAGCCTCAAGAGGATATTCTACGGATTGCAGAAGGGCGGTGGTTGGACCAATCTTAATGATAAGGCGGCGAGAGAATTGCTCACCACGGCGGGCCTCAGATCACCAGAAATTGCGATGCGTTTCGGCAGCCTTTTGGAAGTAATGGTCCGCATTCGATATGAGAACGGCGTCGATTACGCTGGACCACTGAGCGGCCATCGTAAGGGGTACTACGAGATCGACAACCGGAGAATTCTGGTGACGCGGAGTTTTACTTTGATCAAACCAGAACGGCGTCCGTGGCCGACTTTGCGAAAATACCTCCTGGGTTTACTTGGCAAGGAGCAGTTGCTTCACTTCCTTTTTTGGCTCAAGGTCGCTTACGAAGCGCTTGTGGAAGGCATCAGAAGGCCGGGCCAAGCCTTGGTGTTTGCTGGCCCGGCGGACTCCGGCAAGTCGTTTCTTCAAAACCACGTCATCACGCCGGCACTGGGAGGGAGGTCCTGCCGTTGCTACCGCTACTTGAGCGGGCACACTGACTTTAACGGGGACCTCTTTGAAGCGGAACACTTGATCATCGATGACGACGTACCTTCAGCCAATTATCAAAACCGGCTGGCACTAGCCAGTAGCATCAAGAGCATCGTCGCCAGTGAAAAGCACTCCTGCCACTACAAATACCGCGACGCCTTTACGGTCGCCCCTTTCTGGCGGCTCAGCATTTCCGTCAACGATAGCCCGGAGTCACTCCTCGTGCTGCCGCCCATCGACGAAAGCCTTGTGGACAAGCTGATGATCTTTAAGGTAGCCAAATGCGAAATGCCGATGCCCACAGAGACGATGGAGGAGCGCGAAGCCTTTCGACAGACAATCTACGCTGAGTTGCCGGGTCTGCTCGACCTCATCATGCGAGTTCCTATTCCACCTGATTGGGCGAGCCGTCGGTTTGGGGTCGATTATTTTCACCATCCTGACATCATCCAGGCTGTCCACGAGTTGTCAGCGGAAGAGAGGCTGCTTACCCTAATTGACGCTGTGTTGTTTGTCCGGCATCTGCCACTCCAGCTTTCTGAGCCGAGTGATTTGCAGCCGTGGGAAGGAACCGCAGCAGAATTGGAACAAAGAGTGATTGAATCGCAAACAATGGGGCGGGAAGCCCGGAAGCTGCTTGATTGGAACAACGCCTGTGGCACCTACCTTGGCCGGTTGGCCAAGAGGCACCCTGACCGGATCGTGTATCATCGGACGGCTGGGGAGCGTCGTTGGAAGATCATGCCTCCCTGTCCTGAGCAGTAATGGTTCTTTGGTGACACCGATGACAGCGTAGCCAGTGGTGTTGGTGTCACCTCCACCTGGTTAGTGCCGTGCCATTTTTGAAGAGAGTGACACCAGTGACACCCAACTGGGGACCTTACGATTGATCAAGTGGATTTTGGAACGGTGTGGCTTTGACAGCAGGTGAGTTATTAAAAGGTTCCAACCTTGGTGTCATTGGTGTCACTTTTGGTTGGAGCAGAGGATCTAAACGTTGGTCTGGCAAGTTCGTAAGCACAGGGCCAGGGGCCAGATTATCGTGCCCCCCGGATGAGTAAGATAATGTCAATTTTCTTACTCACGGTCGGCCCGTGGCCCGGTATAAAAATTACGATAACCAGACTCTCAGGTTGCTCAGTCCTCGTTTACCAGACAGCCCAGGGGCGTACTTTGGTTGAAGAATGAGTAGTCAGTCACCTTCCAAACGCAGCCTCTCCAGGGGCAAACCTGTAACCGGGCGCGTCGGAATCTTCTGGTGGTGGGAGGGCAGGCTGCTCGCTGTGGCCACTTCAATCAGTGAGGGGGAAACGGCGAGCGGCGTCGTTGATTCCAAGCTGGCCCATGCCCAGACTTGGCGGCTCCTACAAGATCGCCACCCTGAGTTGCGGGCGCTGGAATATGACACCGTGCCCAGGGGCCGTGTCCTGCATGTGCGACGGAACAGAGTCTTCCGGGTGCTGATGGACAAGCGGCTGTTCCAGCCGAGGACCATGACGGCGATCCGGCGGCGGTTTCGACTGCCCAAGGGCAAAACGACTTTCGAGACTGATCCCCATTACACCACAGACCCGGACGAGTTGAACCGGCTGTTCGAGGAGGGATGCGAATCCGGCAGTCCAAATGCGCGGCGGCGACGTGATCCCGAACCGGACCGGGCCTGACCTGTGGAGCCAAAGTCGGCCCTGCCAACTGCGCCAAGTGGCCGGGCGCTCTTGGCAACCCTGGACGCGCCCCACGGTCACCAAAGAGCAACTGTCCTCAGTCACGACGGTGTAGAAACACGCGGCGGCGGGCCGGACGGCGTTCAACCAGGAGTGCCGAAACACGCGGCCAAGCGGTGCCCACGTGAGCTTGGATCAGTTGAAGAATTGCACCAGGGTTACGCTCCTGTTTCACCCAATCATTCCGGGGGAATTTTCTGGATTGAGCGTGAGTGAGCAATCACCTCATCGACTAACCCGCAAATCCAATGGTTCGCTTCGAGACGCCTTCACCAACCCACGGCGTGGCCGGATAAATTTCAGCGAGCGAGTAATCAGATTGATCCTTCCGTAACTCCAGGCCCTTCTTTTCGGCGATGCGCCTGGCCTGTTCTCGGTTCAGCCGCTTGAACTCACGGAAGGCGACCAGTCGGCCAGGACGCATGATGGCCGGGTCCAACCGGTCCAGCGGAGTGTTGACGGTGCAAACCAAGTGGACTTGCAGAAACTCTCCCAGCAGGCCGTCTGCGATGTTCAGCAGGTTGGAGACTTTGGCCTGGTTGTCGGTGCCACGTTCCATCAACAAGTCTTCCGCGTCCTCCAGGACCACGACCTTCTTGCTTTCCGGCGTCAGTCGGCTCTGTCTCAGCCAGAACTCGACCATCTCCGGTGCGGCCAGATACCCGTAAGCGTGGACCGGCAAGTAGTAGAAACGGTGCGTCGCTCTCAGCTTCGCGACCAGGTGTCGAATGAAGGAGGTCTTGCCAGTGCCCGGCTCCCCGCGCAGCACGCTCGCGCCAGCCTGCCGAGAGTTGAAGGCTTGGATCAGGTGGCGCTCAAACTCCACGATGTCACCGCCGTAGTGCAGGGCGAGGTCTTCGTCACTCAGGACGAAAGGCTGGGTGATGGGGACTCGCTTCACGTCGAGGCTGCCCGTTTGGGTGCTCAGCAGGAAGAAGCACGGGCGCTCTCGGCGTTGTGTTCTTCCGTACCGCAGCACGAGCCGGTCGGCGTGTTCCAGCGCCAGGTCAGCGGTCGGGGCATAGACCGTCAGTTCCAGTGGTTCGACGTAGCAGAACACGCTCTCGGCGAGCCGAAACAGCAGCCGGTGGACGCATTCCCACTCTTTCCCGGACGCGCTTTGCTCACGCCGCATCTCCGAGCGGATGAGCGAATCCGCGAGCGCGTCGCGCATTTTTGTCAGGTTCAAATCTTTCAGAACGGTGTAGGTGTGGAAACCGCCGTTGCCAAATTGCTCAACCACGGGAAGCTGGAAGAAATCGACATCACAGTGGGCGAGGCTGTCCACGCGGCTCGCGGTGATCGGCTTCCTCATGACGCGGCGCACTCCTCTTGCACCGTCGCCCACTCATTGCCTGTGGCTGTGTGGCTCGGCGGCGTGGTGGTATTCAACGATGCTTCTGCCGCGATGCAGTTTGCCAGTTGCCCCTGGATGTTGCGCTCCCGGTCACGATAGACCATGAGGATGGCGACTGAGGACCGACTGTGCCGTGAGAAGTCCAACACTTCTTCCAGGCCGATGCCGTTTGCCGCCGCAACCTTGCAGGCTTCGGTGATTGCCGTGTGCCGGACACCGTGTGGCCGAGTCATGAAACCATTGGCTTCGCCGAGTCCTCGCACCAGCCGGTAGATGCTGACGCCGGTCAAGCGCTGGCCTTTCTTCGCTCGGTCGAAATTACAGAAGAGCGGACCGGGAGCGGTGCCGCGAACTTCAAGCCACGCTTCCAACGCGGCTTTGGTTGGCTCAGGCAGCGTCAACTGCTGCTTGCTGGTCCGGCCTTTGCCCAGGACGTGGATGACTTTCCGTGAGAGTTCCACGTCCTCGAAATCCAGAGCGACTACTTCGCCAGTCCGCAAGGCCAAGTCATACAGCAGCCGCAAAATCGCGGTGTCTCTGATCGACTTCTTGGACTGCTTCTCGGCCAGTGTTTGCAGCATGGCGCGGAAGCCGTTTTTGCCTGGCCCCTTGGTGTCGCGGTACGCTTCTGCCTTGACGTTCTGCACGTCCAACGACCAGTCCACCATGCCCAGGGTCTTCGCCAGTTTGACGAGTGACCGCACCGCAGCGAGCCGCCGGTTGACTGTGGCTGACTGCAAGCCCCGTTCCACGAGGTGAGTCCGGTATTCCAGCAAGTGCAGGTTGGCCTTGCCGTGGCCTTGCGACAGCAACACGCGGGCGGCGTCCTCAGTGGTCCTCGTCTTGGTGAACGCTTGGAAGTCGGCCAAGTCCTGGCCGTAGGCTTTCAGCGTCCTTGAACTCCGGCCCGACAGAAACGCCTTCAAGAGCACGGTTGGCGGAATGTTTTCCGCCGTTTGAACTGGGCAAAGTCTGTTGTCTGAAATCATTGTGGGTCACTTCGCGATGGGCCGACGTGGAAGGTGAAGCGGTACATGCCGTCTTCGCAGTCCGGGTGCGAGGTAAACTTGGCCTTACCCGAACAGGGGTTCTGCATCACCGTAAGCGAGGGCAGGCTTCCGTGTTGAGTGAAATGCTTCGCGGCCTTGTCAATCGCGCCCGCAATGGCTGTCTGCGTCGCTGCTTGGGTGATGGATGCAGCCGTCGATTGATTCCCGCCAACACCTGCAAAGAGCGCTTCCAGGAGTTGCTTCACCGCCACCGCTCCCCGCTTGTAAACGGCGACCACCAAAAGCCGGGTATCCAGATAGACAGCCCAGTACCGCTTGTATTTGGCCACCGTAATCTCTTTCGAGGCGTGAATCATCGTGCAAGGTGATTCTACGTGGTGTGCTGCTTTCCGTACAGCGAGAAACCTCACTCCGATCAACAAGGTTGGGTCAACGATTGCCTCGGTGAAACGCGGCAGGGATTCCGTGGCGGCAATTGTAAGACGCCACCTGGACACGATCCGTGGTTACTGGATCATTCCAGGGAACCTTTGAGCAGCAGTCATGAGTATGCAATCATTCTGCCGTTTCCTTGTCGAGAGCAGACAGCTCAGGAGACGTTGGACGCGTTGGACGAGAACAGCGAATCAATTGCGCGGGACCTTCCAACTCCCACGTTGTCCGGCGATGATCTCCAGGGAGATCGCAATTCGTTTGAGTTGTTCGTTTTGGTCCTTGAGGGCTTGGGCAACTTCGCGATCAGGAGTAGCTGCCGCACTGAACAGCAAAATACCGACCAGCAACATCAAACAAAGCCAAGGGATTTTTTGTTTCATTCTGTCGTTGAGTTAGTCGGTAAACTTGACATTTTTCGTAGGCACTCCCTTGAAGATGAGCCACAATACTACATAGATAAAAACTCCAATCAGATACAATAAACCGGCGATGACAAACACCACTCGTAGCCCAACTGGACTTACGTTCAACTTGTGAGCTAACCCCCCGCAGACACCTGCTAACATCTTGTCGTCCGTGCTCTTATAGAAGCCTTGATACTCTGGCGGACGTTTTGCTTCAAGAGTTGCAACGGGTGCACAGCCAATTCCTGGCATAACGTAAATACCTGTTGCGAAATTCTCTTTCGGTTCAAAGTCCACACTCATGCCCTTGGCAGGATGTGCTGAATCTTTCCATTCGGCCCCCGTGAAGGAGTAGCGTTTGCCATCTTCCCCTGAAATGATGCCAGTGTTGGTCTGAATGCTGAAGTCCAGAATGGTACCTTTCATTTTCCTTTTTTTCCTTTCCGAGTTGAGGGGTTCTGCAATTGCATGTTCGGGCAAATTCAATGCTTGGCGTAAATGCGTTTTGGTACTTGCGTCGAATTGACCAAGGAGTCGTTCGCGTTGATCTGTGGGCATTGCCGCGATTCGAGCAAGCAACCGGGCATTGATCAATGCTATCGTTGATTTGAGGATTACGGTCAGGCCAGCCAACGCAAGTAGAGATTTATGGAAGATATCCCAATCAAAGGAGTAGCCGTTCACCAACAGGATTAAGATACAGATAATTAACGTCCTCCAACTGAGGCCCAGATTTCGAGTTGCTGTGTAAAACTGCTTGATAAAATCTTCACAGATATCATCACCCGGCCTTTCGATGAGAATTCGGCTCGATAACCTGATTACTTCTTGGATCTTCATTGCCCTGAGTTTGGCCACCCATACACGGCAGAGTCTTAACCTTGAGCCTGAAATCTCTTTCTCAAACCGGGCCGTTTGATGAGATAAAGCGGAAAGATCACGATCCAAAGCAGCAGAGTGCAAATCGCCCACCCGAGCGGTCCCATGTTTGTAACGCCTTTCGTGCCTGCGACCTTTTTCACGCCGATCCTTTTGGCGTCGAAGTAAACGAAGATGCTGCTGAAGATAACTGTAAGCCATGCGAGTGTTGTTAGAGTATCCATAGTAGTCAGAAATCGTTTACATTTCCCTGGACAATCCCGGCCTTCAATCCGCTTTCGTTCAAATTCAGTTGGATCAAACCATCGCGGCACTCGTAATACCAAAAGGTCTGCCCTTCGATTGTCTGCGTTTTGTCTGGTTCACCCATCGACTGGAGAAAATCTATTTTGGGCATCTGAATTGCACCTGAAATGTTGAACAACTGATGTTTTGCTCCCAGTTTAGCCTTCCATCCTTCCTTCGTTTCTCGCAACGGACCGTACGTCGTGCTTTCAGCGTTTTTGCCAATTGGATTGATGACGTATCGACCGCCCTTTGGATGCTTGGGGATTTTTTTGTCTGGCAAGTACGGCTTTAGATCGGATTCGACACACGTGTCACCGTCTCGCTTTTTATTTTCTAGCGCCCAAAGCTCTTTGGCCGTCTCAATAATCTGGAGTTCAATCACCACTGTGTTCCGTGTCGATTCAGCCATATCAGCGTCAACGGGGCTGTTTCGTGAACAGGCCGTGAGAATTATGATCGCGACCAGTGTGGTGAGGCTGAGGAGATGTCTGGTAGTCATAGCTTGGTATTGTTGCTGCGAAGCCGTCGGCAACAGAAACAAAAGGGGCGCAGACCCAATGCACCCCATCTGAGGCACCGCGAAGCGCCCGTGGAGAGAATGCACCAAGCCGCGCCCGATGGGGCGCGCACCTGGCTCGTCTCTCCACTTGAAAATTCGCGGTTTTCAGATGAGACCGCAGCCAAAGCTACGCAAATGTGTTGTTCGTTTCGTTTACATAAAGGTGTCGCGCAGAACCTTAACAAGAATTCGCCAATCAGGAAATCTGAATTCTCCCAGGTATCGGCGATGTCGGTCTTGCGCATTCCGAACCATTAAACCCCGCACCGTGAATTTTCTTACAATGGCACTTGCATTTTCTTTGAGCGATCTGGGGTTCATGCAAAATCGTCCTCCGCTTCTTGCGGCCATCAGCGCCGCCATGCACGGACAATTGCGGTCAAGCCGGTCCAATCGTCTGACAGGTTTTCGTTAATGCCTGGGCCAACGGCAAAATCGACCGTGGCACCAGCCGAAAGGAAAACAGGCGTAGCCGATACGTAGCGCTGGTTCTCGCCAAAACCGAGGATTTGACCGTCAAAGACGGGCGACCCGTTGACGAGCACATGCACATCAGTAGTGGTGCCGCCTTCCTTGCCGGAAAACTGAATGCCGGAAAATACCGCCTCGATTGAGTAACGGCCACTTTTGGGGACGGTGAAACGCACGATGCTGTACGTCGGATTGGGACGGTCACCGGATGAAACAGCGAGTGTCGCGGCAGGCATCACGATGTCGAGATTGTTTGTTCTTGTCAGGCCGGCCTGGGACACGTTTTTCATCACCATTGGGTGATTGGTTGGGAACCTCAAGTTTCGCCCCCATTGCGTAACGGTCACCTTGTACGTAGCAAAGGAATTGAACCGCCCTGAAAAGGGCGGACCAGGGAAAAGAGCAAACGCATCGAGCCGGAGAGACGAAAAACCGTAACTCCAAACACCCGATGGATTGCTGGTAGCCGAGAATTGCTTGGTCGCGTCGTATGTGGCTTCTGGGAAACTCGTGAGCCACCAAATTCCAATCAATGCAACGAAGACCACTGCTCCGGCGATTATGAGCAGCCTCCGGCGGGTTCGACGGAGCACTGAGGTCGCCTCTCCAACTGAATGGCCCCGATCTAATCCTCTTTGAAAAGCCGCGCCATCAACAAAGCGACCGCTGGGGCGAACGTCGCACGCCTTCAGGAGCACTTGGTTGAAAGCAGCCCCTTTGGTAAGCCAGTCTCGGCCACCTGCCAAACCGGGCGGCAGTGACGGAAACTCAAGTCGGTCCAGGCCCGTCCAGGCTTCGTAGAGCGTTTTGCCAAGAGCGTAAACATCGGCGGCTGGACTTGGTTGTTCCTCCAATGGATAAAAGCCCTCAGTGCCGCGAGGCGTAATCTCGTTTTGGGGAGTGAGCATCAAGTCGTAATCGCCAAGTCGCGGTTCGCCACGCACGAAGAAGATGTTGCTTGGTTTTACGTCTCGATGAACCAAACCAGCCGCGTGCAGCCGTTCCAACCCTGCCGCCAGTTTGCAGCCGAGACCGATGACCTCTGAAATGTCCAAAGGCCCTCCAACTTTCAGACGGAGCCGCAACGTGAGCGAGTTGTAGAGCGTCGGGTTTCCTGCCGCTTCGTCACTCGCGTCATCGGCGGCTGGCGTTGTGTAAAACCAAACGTCGGTTCCCTCCACTTCCCCAAATTCCAAAATCGGCAACAAACCTTCGGCAGTTGCGGCGAGTTTCTGGAGGTCACTCCACTGCGACACCCAAACTTTGCGGTCCACACCGAGAGGTAGGCGAAGGGCCTTCAGAGCGACCCACCGACTTTCTCTGTCGGTCGCCAGGTGGACGGTGCTCCGATGTGACGCCGCCAGGAGTTTCTTGAGAGTGAAACCGGGAACAGTGGGTGCGACAAACGGGCTTGAAGCTTCTTTCACACGCGCTCTCAGAACGGTCTCTCCAACACCTGGTCGATTTGCTGTTGAAGCCGCTTCGCCAGGCGATGGCGAACCAAGTAAACGTTGGCTGAAGACGTGCCGTGAATCTTGGCAACCTCTGCGACCGGCAGGCCGTGCAGGACGTAGGACTCGAAAATCTGCCACTGTTTTGGTGGCACGCTGGCTCTCACCCGCGTCAGCGCCAACTCGATCAAGGCCACGTCGTTTTCAGACTGCGGCGTATTGCTGATCCCCACCGCTGCCGGGCACACTTCGGCCAAAGCCGTCAGCGCGGCCTCGGTCAGCAACCGCCGCTGGCGGCGGCGAAGACAGCCGAGAATCCGCTGGTTGACGATTTGATTCAGCCACGTCCTAAAACGGCACAATTCCCGATTATACTGGAACGAAGGCACGTGGCGCGCGACTTTGACCATAGTTTCTTGCACTACTTCGTCGGCGTCCTCTGGTGGCAGGCCGCTCCGCAGCGCCAGCACTCGAATCTTGGGGCCGTATTCACGAAAGAATTTCTGCCAACTCGCGTCTGCCGACCAATCCTTGAGGTCGGCGATCAATTGAGGGTCTGTGGTCGGCAGGAAAGGCACGATCAGATTCTAGGCCGACCACGTGCCCCTGCAAGGGGGAACGATTGGCGAATTTCCACTGGATCGACTGAAACATTTTCAGGCCGACGCAATCGCGCCTCGAAACTTGTTTTGACTGCCACATGGCGAGCGGATCGTGTTCCACGACGACGGCAGTTCGCAGCAACGGTCACGACGTTTTGCCCGTCATCTCCATCAAACTCCGCCGGGCACGGAATCTTACACGTGATTTCGGAGTGAGTGAGTGTCATGGGTGATCCCAAACAAATTCGCGTGCTTGATCCAAGACGTGCCGAACGAATTTTCCAATTGCCGGTTCAGTTGAAACGCGCGATCCGGCGACGTTCAGGCGTGCAATGCGCTTTGAACAGATGAACGCAGCCAGCAGTTTTCCCGGCTCTGGTGTTTGGCTGTGAATGTGGAGCCAAGGCTTTTGAAATTCTCCGGCGAGCTTCGCCGTCAGGCGCGATCCCCTCCCCAACTTGGGTGCCAGAGTGAAAATCACCGTGGCGTCAGAGTAGAGCACGTTCTTTTCAGTCCGTTCCCGGTAATCGGGGCTAGCAGTTTCTTGAAGCTGGTAAACGTCGGGAATTCGACTGTCCTCAGCTTTGCGCCCCCTCGGACACCAGCCACCGTGCGGAACTCTGTTGCTGATTGCCCAATCCAAGGCGGCACGGTCCGCGCCTGTTTGGCCGCCAGAAAGGATTTTGGGAAAAGTCATCTCGTGCTGCTGCCAGCAACGAGACCTTACGTGTGTGCGGTGCGGTCGTATTCGCCGAACGGCTTGAGCGAAAGTGGGATGTAACCCGCTTTTTGTAACCCAGTTCCAAGATTCGAGACGGCTGGAGACGACTGAGGACGGCGGGTTTCAGGTGGGCGGTGAAGGCTGGCTTACTCCAGACGACTGTGGACAACACTGGACGGAATTGGACTGGCTGCTACAAAAAAAAAGTGGGTTTTGCGGTTTTTCTTTATTTTTCGTGCCTTTATTGTAGTATTAAGGCTACAACATGAAGAAATCCGCCTCCAATTACTCAAACCTTGAA
>Ga0194131_10007643_pt1 | contig 14456 bp, 11 predicted proteins | sample TA2KigO120mmetaG_FD_148631 | JGI IMG/M metagenome (GOLD analysis project Ga0194131, IMG submission 148631) | Freshwater microbial communities from Lake Tanganyika, Tanzania - TA2015053 Kigoma Offshore 120m | ecosystem: Environmental > Aquatic > Freshwater > Lake | place: Tanzania: Lake... | reverse complement strand
CGAGAAACTCGAAGCCCTTCAAATACGGCACCAGGCCGCCGAACAGCGCGGCGACCAGAATGTTGTTGAATACGGTGCGCGGGATCACCTGAGATAGCATAATGCATAACATGCATTGGAAACGTTTTCTCCTTCCCGCTGCGGCTCTCGCCTGCGCTTTTCTCGGCTTCGGATTTCAGGCCGCCAAGCAGGCCGCGCCCGTCAAAGATCCGCTCATCACGGGTTTTGAAAAGTCGACCGTCGCCTCGGTTGCCGACGCCGTCGATCAAATCACCGGCACACGAGGATTTCTTTCGCACGACATGCGCCCGCGCACCGGCAATATCCGCGTCGTGGGACGTGCGACCACGGCGCTGTTGAAACCCGCGCCGCCGGAGAAGGCGACGCCCGCATTATCGACCGGAATGTCGACCGCCATGATCGACAACGCCAAGCCCGGCGAGATCGGCGTGATCGTCATCGAAGACGGCCTTGATGTCGCCGGTATCGGAGGACTCATGGGCACGGCGGCGAAAGCGCGCGGTATGGCCGGCGTGATCGTCGACGGTGGCGTCCGCGATCTAAAGGAAGTGCGCGGTCTGGGCCTGGCGATCTACGCGCGCAGCGTCGTGCCTTCATCGACCGTCTCGCGTTTCGCCGGTGTCGCTAAAGACGTTCCCGTACAGTGCGCCGGAGTGCGAATCTCTCCCGGTGATATCATCGTCGCCGATGAAGATGGCGTCGTCAGCGTACCCGCCGCACGCGCACAGGAAGTCTTGAAGCGCGCGCAGGAGATCGACGAACGCGAAACAAAAATGGTGCCTTACATATTGAAGTTCAAGGCGCTCACGAAAGCGGTTGAAGTCTTCAACAGGATTTAGAACTGGTAGAGCTCCGCGACGACCGGCGGGCGATCGCTCGCCGCGCCGACGACGGCCTCTTCCAGAACAAGTTGGCGGATGAAGATGCCCGAATCGCCCAGGTAAACCTCGAACTCGGCGGGGTGGGGAAGTGCGCCCTGAATGAGCGCTTCCGAAAGCGGATCTTCAATGTAGCGTTGCAGGGCGCGCCGCAACGGCCGCGCGCCGTACGAGCGGTCGACCATCGTTTTTTCGAGCACCCACTTGGCGGCGTCGGGCAACAGTGTGATCTTGATCTGCTTAGCGGTGAGATTGGTGTTGATCTGCGCCACCAGCATCTCCATGATCTTGATGAGATCGTCGTCGACCAGCGAGAGGAACAGAATGACTTCATCCAGGCGGTTCAGGAATTCCGGATTGAACGCCTTCTTCACCTCGCTCATTACCTGGTCTTCGATCTTGGCCGGTACGCCCACCGACGGCGCCGCGAATCCGAGCGTTGCCTTCTTGTCCAGGAAGCGTGCGCCGAGATTCGACGTCATGATGATGATCGTGTTCTTGAAGTCGACCGTGTTGCCGAGGCCGTCGGTCAACTGGCCGTCTTCAAACACCTGCAACAGGATGTTGTAAATGTCCGGATGCGCCTTTTCGATTTCGTCGAGCAGGATGATCGAATACGGCTGCCGCTTGACGCGCTCGGTCAACTGGCCGCCCTCTTCGTAGCCGACGTATCCGGGAGGCGAGCCGATCAGCTTCGACACCGAGTGCTTCTCCATGTATTCGGACATGTCGAAGCGCAGCAGCGACTTCTCGCTGCCGAACAGAAACTCGGCCAGCGCGCGGGCGACTTCGGTCTTGCCGACGCCGGTCGGCCCAAGGAACAGGAACGATCCCGACGGCCGCTTTGGCGATTTCAATCCGGCCCGCGAACGGCGAATCGCGCGAGCCAGCGCCGAGATCGCCTTCTCCTGGCTGACAACGCGCTTGTGCAGCTCTTCTTCGATACGCAGCAGCTTGGCGACTTCCTCTTCCCGGATCGCCGTCATCGGCACGCCGGTCCAGCGCGCCACGACGTCTTCGATATCGTCCTTGGTGACGACGCCGGTCGAAGTATCGTCGAGGTTGTACTTCTCACGCAGAACGCGCAGATTCTCACGCTCCTTGCGTTCCTCGTCGGAGTAGTAGCGCGCCTTCTCGAACTCGTGGTTGGCGATGGCGTTCTCCATGCGGTGCACGATAAACTTGATGCGCTTCTGGATTTCGGCGACGTCGCTGGGCAGCGTCGTCTGCTTCAGCTTGACCCGCGCGCCGGCTTCGTCGATCAGATCGATCGCCTTGTCGGGCAGAAAACGATCGGGAATAAAGCGGTTCGACGCAAAGACGGAAGTTTCGATCGACTCGTCGGTATAGGCGACGGCGTGGAATTTCTCGTACCGCTCTTTGATGCCGAACATGATCTTAATCGCGTCCGACTCATTCGGCGGCGGAACTTTCACCGCCTGGAAACGGCGTTCCAGCGAGCGGTCCTTCTCGATCGACTTGCGATACTCGCCCGGCGTCGTCGCGCCGATACACTGAATCTCGCCGCGGCTCAGCGCCGGCTTCAAAATGTTGGCGGCGTCGAGTGATCCCTCGGCCGAACCCGCGCCCACCAGCGTGTGCAGCTCATCGATGAAGATGATCGCGTTCTGATTCTCCATCAACTCCTTCATGATAGTCTTCAGCCGCTCTTCGAACTGGCCTCTGTACTTGGTTCCGGCGACGATCAAGGAAAGATCGAGCGCAAGGATGCGCTTCTCGCTGAGGAACGACGGTACGTCGCCGTCGGCGATGCGCTGCGCGAGACCTTCGACGATGGCTGTCTTGCCGACTCCGGGTTCTCCGATCAGGACCGGATTGTTCTTCGTCCGGCGGCAAAGAATCTGCACGACCCGTTCCAGTTCGTGATCCCGGCCGATGAGCGGATCGAGCTGCCCGTCAAGGGCCGCCTGCGTTAGATCGCGCGAGAACTCCGCCAGCAGCGACGATTCCTTCGGGCGGTTCGAGGTAATCTTCTCCGAAGTGCTCCGTGCGATCTCTTCGCGTACCTGCGACAGACGCAGACCGCGCTCATGCAGGATCTCGGCGGCGAAACACTTCTCTTCGCGCAACAGGCCGAGCATCAGATGCTCGGTGCCGATGTGTTTGTGATTGAGCCGTTCGGCTTCTTCGGCGCCATAAGCGAGCACTCGTTTGCACTCATGCGAGAGCGGCAGATCGACCGAGGTCGAAACCTTCTCCCGAATCGTCGTGTGCGCTTCGATCTGCTTTCGGATCGACTCGATGGCGGCGTTGGAGCGAAGGAACCGGTTGGCCAGCGCTTTGTCTTCGCGCAGCAGGCCCAGCAGCAGATGCTCGGTTTCGATGTACGGGCTGCCGAATTGCGACGCTTCGTAGCGTGCGAAAAAGATCACGCGGCGGGCTTTTTCTGTGTATCTTTCAAACATGGCTAAATGCGGGCTGTGATGTCAGCCAGTCCTCCATGGTGCAATTGCAAAACGCGGTCACAGGCTTTGGCGAACTCACGGTCGTGGGTGACGAAGATCGAAGTAAGCTTGTGCGACTCGTGCAATTCTTTGATGAGCGCGGCGACGCGATCGCCGGTTTTTTCGTCGAGATTGCCCGTGGGCTCGTCGGCAAATAAATAGTCGGGACCGCCGACCAGCGCGCGGGCCAGCACAACACGCTGCTGCTCTCCGCCTGACAGTTCGCCGGATCGGTGGTAGGCGCGGGATCGTAATCCAACTTCATCCAACCTCGCTAACGCCACCGGCGCGGCATCTTCATACCGGTCGCCGCGAATCAGCAGCGGCATCATCACATTTTCCTGCGCCGTGAACTCAGGCAGAAGATAGTGGGTTTGCCACACAAAGCCGATTCGGCGGTTTCTGAAGTCGGCGAGTCCGGTTTCCGAAAGCGCTTGGATGTCGTCCTGACCGAAGTATATCCTACCGCTAGAAGGCCGATCAAGGCCTCCTAAACAATGCAAAAGACTAGACTTGCCCGCGCCAGAGGCGCCGACAAGGGCCACGCGTTCGCCTTGCTCGACCTGGAGAGTCAAATCTTGGAATACCGTCAATATCTCATCGCCAGAACGGTATGATTTCGTTAGGCCTTCGGTGCGGACGGCAGGCGGGGGCACGACTTCAGGCTAGCATGCCGGCAGTCGCGATCACACCTGACGTCCGCGTTCGGGAAATGCTACTGCAATCGCCGATCGGGCTAAAACACCAGCCGTAACCCCAACTGAATGTTGCGCGGGTTGCCGCCGCTGGTAATCTGGCCGAACAGCGGATTGGCTACATCGGATGTGGCGCCGCGCGCGTCCAGTGCCAGCGCCGGCGTATTGGAGATGTTGAAGAACTCCGCCCGGAACTGAACGTTAACGCGCTCCCGGAACTGAGTGTTCTTGAGCAACGAGAGGTCGAAGTTCACGCAGCCCGGGCCGCGCAGCCGCGGCTGGCTGACGCTATCGGTCGGAAGCGTGAACGGCGCGGCGCGTTGAAACGCCGTGGTGTCGAACCACCGTGTCAGCGTTTTTTCGCTGCCACTGAGCACGGGATCCTTCAACCGATTGGCCCGCCCGTTCGTGGAACTAAAGTTGAACAGGTTGGTGGTATCGGGTGCCGTGATGAGCACCGGGCGCCCCGATTGCAGAACCGTGATGCTGGAGAATTGCCATCCCCCAAATACCTTTCCCGCCACCGGATGTGCATTCGCCAGGAACTTGCGGCCCTTGCCGAACGGCAGGTCGTACACATAGCTCAGCACCAGCCGCCGAGGCAGATCGTTCGCCTCCAGGCCTCGGTTATAGCGTGCATTGTAAAGGCTGTTGGACGGCCCCACCACCCATGTGTTCGACTGCATGGTGTTGGCGATGGTCTTCGATCCGGTGAACGACGCCGACAACGTCATGCCGTTTGAGTACTGTTTCTCCAGCCGTGCGTACCAGCTTTGATAGCTCATGTCGCCGTAGGGATCGCGGTGGGTAAGCAGGTCCAGAAACTGCGGATAGGGACGCAGCGCCTGCCGCGCCTGAATCGTCGGCAGACTAAGCGCGCCGGATGTAATCTTGCCGAAGAACGGATTTGGTACCGGCGCCAATAGACCGGCGCCGAGCGACATCAACGCCGGATCGTTCTGGTTCCGTTGCCGGTTCCAGTAGAGATGCGTAGTCTTGGATCCCACATAGGCCACTTCGAGCATCGTCGTCGAATTCAACATTCGCTGGATTGAAAGCGTCCAGTTGCCAAGGTAGGCATTCGGTCGGTTTCGAATATCGCCGCGGACGTTCTGTCCGGCGAAGTTCGTGGTTCGGTTCGGAACAATGATGCCACCCGCGAACGGATTGCTCCAGGAGGAGCCAACCGGCGGCGTGTTGACCAACGGATTCGGCGGGCCAAGGAATAGCGCATTCGAGAGGAAGCTGCCGTTGCCGAAGTCGGTGGCCGCCGCGTTGACGCCGAGGTAGGTGGCGTAGAAGATGGCTGCGCCCGCGCGAACAACCGTCTTGGGCGTGACCTGATAGGCCAATCCAATGCGCGGAGAAAAATTCTTCTTGTTCGGATCGCTCGTGTAGCCGCCTGGCTCGATGAGCTTAAAGGTCCCCTTCACGCCGGCAACGGGGTCGACGGCGTCAAAGTCGATATACCCGATATTGCCAAATTTTTCGGCGTATGGCGTCGTGTACTCCCAACGGAATCCCAAGTTCAACGTTAACTTGTTGGTCAGGCGCCAGTCGTCCTGAATGTAGGTGCCGTAGTAGCGCTGGTACAACGACAACGGCCGGGTAATCGTAATGGCCCCAGCTTGCGGCACGCCCAGCAGAAAGGTCGCGAATCCGTTGCCTGAATTCAGCGCCGTTACCGTCGGGTCCGGGCCCTGACTAAAGACGCGATCAAAGATGTATTGGCCCGCCGACTGCTGCGAGTTGAACACGTTGAGCTTGATCAGTTGTGTTTCAAAACCAGCTTTGATCTTGTGTCGCGTCTTGATCATGGTCACGTGATACTGCGCCTGATAGGAGTCCTGAGGAGCCAGGTTCCGTCCCGGTCCGCCCAACTGGTTGAACTCATTCGGCGCCGCGCCTGTCACCGCCAGGCCTGCCCCTTGCGCATACGTCTGTACCGAGATCTGCGGGAACTGTTGGAACAAGATGTTCCGTGTCACCGCCGGCGAAAAGCCCAGCGAAGCCACGTCGAAACCCTCGCTAAGCGGCTTGGAATCGAACTTCAAACGCGTAAAGCTGATGCGCCCTTCGCCGATCATACTCGGGCTGAATGTGGACGTCAGACTCACTAGCGCACTGTTCGCCGGATTCGAACTCAGCGAACGCGGCGGGAAAGCCGGGTTCAGCGCGACCTGGGTTGTGTTCTTCTGTTCCCGGCCGCCGTATCGGCCATATACCCGGTGTTTGTCGTTGATGATATGGTCGATGCGTCCGAACCAGGAGTTCTGGTTGGTGATCGCCATGCCGACGCGGAAAAAGTTGTTCACGAGAGCGGCGCCTTCACCGGGCCGGTTCGATTCACCCCAGAAAGGAACCACCCTGGCCGAGATCGGATGGACTCGCCCAGCCGGAATCCGATTCCCCGGAAAGGGATCCCGAATCAGCCTGCCCGGAGCGGCCGGATTCGCTCGCGTCGTGGTGTAGTCGTAGACGGCCACCAGTTGGCCTGTTCGATCCAGAGTTTGGGAGAAATCGCCTTGCCTTTGTAGCGAAGTCGGCACGGTGGCCAGCGCCTGGTCCGGACTTCCCTGTCGAATGCCCTCATAAATGCCGTAGAAGAACGTGCGGTCCTTGATAATCTTGCCGCCAACGCCGGCTCCGAACTCATTGCGCTGGAAGAGTCCTTTTGGCACCCGATTCCGGTTGTTCTGCCAGCTGTTGGCATTCAAGTGATCGTTGCGAAGGAATTCAAAGGCCACGCCATGTAGCTGGTTGGTGCCGGACTTAGTCGCGACGTTGATAATCCCGCTGGCCGCGCGGCCAAACTCCGCGGAGTAGGTGGAGGTCTCTACCTTGAACTCGCCCACCGCTTCAATCGGCACGGTATACGCGTTGCCGGATTCGGTGGTGCCCCGCGATGCGCCGCCATCGATCAGTACGCCATTCTGCTGGGCTAGACCGCCGTTGATCTGCGATGTCGTCGAGACGCCGATGATGTCCTGCCCGGTTCCTCGCTGACCAGCCGTGGGGATTACACCCGGCGCCGTCGCCGCCAGTGCGAGCGGGTTGCGGCCCAGCAGCGGCAGTTCAACCACGCGACGCTGCTCCCGGCACTGCTCCCCCCGCAGAAAGGAACGGCACAATGCCAGAAGACTTCGACATCGGCCTCTACCCGGCCATCACCCCCCATACCATCGAAAAGTGCTACAACCGCATCCAGGAACTGAAGGCCAAAACCGCCCCAGCCAACTTCCTGGAAGCCCTCGTCGCGAACGAACTCATCCACGCCTCCTGGGAGCTGGAACGCGCCAGAAACGTAAAAAATACAACACCTTACGTCGCACAGTTCCAGAACCGCGGGAGCCGCAACTGGCGCCGCGCCCTCAAGACGCTAAAGTCCCTGCAAACAGCCCGCGCCGCCCAGTCCACCAAGCTCGATGTGCGGAACGAGCAGGTCATCGCCCAGGCCACGCCCCTCGCCGATCCCACCAAAATGCCGGACCGCAAATACGATGGCGCAATTTGGAAATGGGAAACTGAACAATTCCACGCTATGGGACGTCCGGAGGAATAACATGGCTACACCAGCGCAATTAATCGCCAATTCAAATAACGCGCACTTCTCCACCGGGCCAATATCCGAAGAAGGGAAGCGCTCGAGCAGCCAGAACGCCCGCAAACACGGCTTCTCCTCCATGCTCCCGGCCAACGACGCCGAAGCCGCCGAACTCGCCGCCTTCACCGAAAATCTGAAGGCCGCCACCCTCCCCGAAGGCATCCTCGAAGAAGACGCCTTTTTCCAAATCCGCGATGCCGCCTGGCGTCTGGAAAAAATCCGCCGCGCCTCCAACGACCTCGAGGACGTCGACCCCCTCGAAGACGAAACCCGCGCCGCCGACATTCAATCCAAGTCCCGCTACCGCGCCGCCGCCGAGATGCAGTTCTTCCACGCCATCGCCATCCTCCAGGATCTCCAAACCGCCCGCCTCGGCCGTCAACTCCACCAGACCGAAGCCGAACAGGAGTTCTTCCCGGAAATCGTGCCGCCCTCGGTCTACGTTGTCGCCGATTTCTGCGGACACCAATTTCATAAAGAGGACCGCGTCCAACTGGAGCGCATCAGCGGCCTCCCGTTCTTCGCGAAAAATTCACCAAACGAACCCAATCCGCCATGCTACAGTTGATAGGAAATGGCCGGTGATACAACGAAAGGATCCCTTCAACAACGCGGCGTCCGCATGACGCGCCAGCGCCAGATCCTCCTCGACCTCATCGACAAATCCGGTAAACACCTCGACGCCGAAAGCCTCTTCCATCTCGCCCGCGAAAAGGATCCCAAGCTCAACCGCGTCACCGTCTACCGCACGCTCAAGCTCCTGAAGCTCGAAGGCCTCGTCGACGAACTCGACCTGCTTCATTATCAGGGCGACCAGCACTACTACGAAACGCGCATGAAGCGCGAACACGCCCACGTCGTCTGTCTCTGCTGCGGCAAGATCGAAGAATACTTCGGCGAGCCGCTCCTCGACATGCGCACCCAGGTCCAAAAAACGTTCGGATTCGAACTTGTTGTAATGCGCACAGAGATGGGCGGCTACTGTCCAAACTGTCAAATGGCGCGCGAACAGGAACTCCGCGAAGCCGCCACGGCCACCTAGCCATGAGCGCCGAGCTCGAAGTTCGGCCCCCGGGAGCGCAGCCCTTCCGCGTTCCGATCGAGCCCGTCCCCTTCCTCATCGGCCGTAGCCCCGAGAACCATCTTGTGCTCCGGGACAACCGCGCCTCGCGCGCCCATGCCCTCATCCGCCGCGACGGCGACAGCCTCATCATCGAAGACGCCGGCTCCCGCAACGGCATCGAGATTAACGGCATCAAGCTCGAATCGCACGTCCTTCGCGCCGGCGACACCGTGACCTTCGGCGTCGAAGAGTCCTACGCACTCGTCTTCCATCCCGACGCCGATAGCGGCGGCCTCCGCAAGCTCCGCAGCATGCTCGAAGTCGCCCGTACGCTCGCCGGGTCGCTGTCGATCGATCACGTCCTCGGCGCCGTCGTCGATGCCGCCATCGACATCACCAACAGCCAGCGCGGCTTCCTGCTCCTCACCGTCGACGGCGCTCTCGCCACCCGCGTCGCGCGCCAGGCCGGTGGACGCAGCCTTCCGCTCGACGACCTCAATGTCCCCGCCAGCCTTCTCAACCAGGCCCTCCGCAACCGCTCCGAACTGCTCACCATGCGCTTCGACGACGCTCACAACCTCGTCGATACCGCCTCGCTGAACATCGTCCTCCGCTCGGTCGTCTGCGTCCCACTCATCAAGGTGCGCGCCACCGAGATGACCGAAACCGCCGTCGTCGGCACCATCGCCGACACCATCGGCCTGCTCTACATGGACTCCCGCGAGTCTCATGCCGAACTCACCTCCACGAGCCGCGATCTCCTCCAATCGCTCGCCATCGAAGCGTCGTTTGTCCTCGAAAACGCCCGCCTGCTCGAACAGGAGCGCAAAAAGCTCCAGTTGGAACAGGAACTCAACATCGCCCAATCCATCCAGCGCGATCTGCTCCCCGACGCCGCCCAGTTCCCAACCAAAGGCTGGCTCACCGCCGCGGGCCTTTCCATCCCCCCGCGCCAGGTCGGCGGCGACTACTTCGATCTCATTCCCGCCGGCCCCGACCGCTACGACATCGTTATGGCCGACGTCTCCGGCAAAGGTGTCAGTTCCGCCCTGCTCGCCGGCCTGCTCCAAGGCGCCTTCGTCATGTCGACCGCCGAGCAGATCCCGCCCGCCGTCGTCTGCGAACGCCTCAATCGCTTCATGCTCGAACGCACCCACGGCCTGAAGTACATGACGATCTTCCTCGGGTCGATCCACCGTGACGCGCCCATGCAATGGGCCAACGCCGGACACTGCTCACCGCTGTTGATCAAGTCCACCGGCGAGTCGTACGAACTCGTGCCCACCGGTATGCCCGTCGGTATGTTGGATGAAGCCCGCTGGCACGATGCCGCCGCGCAACTCCACCCCGGCGATACGCTCCTGCTCTACACCGATGGCGTCAGCGAAGCCTCACGCACCGGCGGCGAACAGTACGGACTCGAACGCCTCGGCGCGCTCGCGATTCAGTACAGAGCCTCCTCGCCCGCCGAACTGGCCAAACTGATCCAAGGCGACATCGCCGCCTTCACCCAAGGGGAACCGCAACGCGACGATCTGACACTCCTCGTACTCCGGATGAACGAATAAGCGCGCCGGTCGCGCCGGAGCGAGTCCGGTGTGCGCGTGCTCCTCAATGACCATGAAGCGCTCCGGTCCTACCGGGACGGCGGCGATATATATCGCCATAATTCGCATTTAATGTATTGACATTTATAGTTATTATGGTATATTAGAGGCGCATGTCGTCAGCGAGCACACCTCGGCCTCCGCGCCGCCAAACGGCGCCGCCAAGCCTCTTAGTGTACCCGTACCACGGCTACGCCGACCGGTCGCCGCTGCGCGTCAAATCCAACGACTGTAACCGCGTTCGACTTTGGGTTCACGTTTTGCAGCGCCGGCTGCTGGGCTGCGGGGTTAGGCGGTTGCCCTGGAGGTCCGGGCACATTCGGCAACGCGCCCATCCAGGAAACTCCCGTCGGATTTCCGACAATTTTCAAATCTCCGCTGGTCAAATCGTAGATCAATATCTGCGAACCGGCCGGCTCGGTGCGCGTCCCTCGGGCAATCAGCTTCCGCGTCGCCGGAAAGATTGTCAAAGGCTGGACCGCCGCGAATCCGGCCGGTGTCGGCAGCAGCCTCGCCGAGGCGTTTTCCAGATCGAAGATCACAATCCCCGCATCGCCGACGACCCGCGAGGTCGCCTGCGCGAACAGGATACCCATCGGCGGAAATGGCGTCACGTTGGCGAACGTCGCCACCTCGGGCGGCAAGTCCATGCGGAACGACGATGCCGTCACGCCGTCGAACACATACATCGTGTCGGCCCGGTTCTGTCGCCCCGGATCGGTATTGGATCCGTAGATGTAGTCGTTGACCTCGTTGACCGCCTGGCCGACGATGCTGATTTCACCGGTCCCCGGCAGCGAGGCATCGTCAAGCGTGCGGTTCGTCAGATCGAGTGTGCGGAACGCCGTCGCGCCGCACGGATTTTTCACCGTCGTCTCTGCCGTCCGCGAGGTCGCCACCGCGATCGACCGCGACAGCTCCAAATTGAAAATGCGAATCTGCTGCACGCAGGAGGAAGCGAACACGCCCTGCGGGAACGCGATCACCTGCGGTTCCTGTCCCGCCGCTACCGGGAAACGAATAAAGGCGTCGCGCGAGTCGTCCTTGGCCCGAGCGATCACATAATACTGTCGCAGCGCCGGGTTCCAGCTAAACGCGACTCGGAACCGGTTGTTAACGGGTCCGCCTCCGCCTGGTCCACCCGGAATGCCGGGGCCTCCCGGACCGCCGCCGCCGGGTCCTGGCGCCGGCGCCGGCGCCATCAGCGGCAGCCATCCGTCGGGAAACGCTACCGACGAGATCGGCGCGAACTGTGCGTTAATCAGCCCAACCTTGGCGCTGGTCACTTTGTCCAGCGAGTCGACCGCCACCACCGCCTGTTGGCCTTGTTGGATATTGGTTGGCGGTGTTACAACTTCTTTCACCCCATCCCCAAAATCGACCTGCAGGTTGGCGAGGTTGATTCCACCGCCGCCTTGTCCGCCGCCGCCCGGAACGCCTCCACCACCGGGAGCGCCGCCCTCGGTCACTTCGCCGGTAGTCGTATTGATCTGCGCCACCCGCAGCGTCTGTCCCCCGAGAATGGCGTTCAACGTTCCGTTCGGCACTGGATTCAGCGTGATCGCCTTGCCGGACAACTCCACCTGCATCGCCTCGGAACCAGGGTTCAGGATCGCGACCTTATTGCTGATGCCGGTCTGAACATCCCCATCCGGCGGGCCGACCAATGCCGCCAGCGCCGCGCCCTCGTTGGTCTGCGTGAACGGCGAGGGCAACTGCGCGGCTACGGCCGTATAACATCCATCGAGCTTCGCCGCCGATTTCTTCTCCGCATCGACCAGATATGACGGCCAGCACCCATCGTCGCCGCGCACTCCGGCAAGTACGGCGAATCCCGGCCGCAAGTCGCTCGCCGTCATTGCCCGCAAATTGGTGGCGTCATCGGGCAGCCGGATAAAATCGACCTTCGGTTCGGCCTGGGACTTGTAAGTCACGCGATTGCCCGTGGCGTTGCCCGCATACAGGCTGATAACCTCGCCGTCCTGGGCCGTGGCCGGCAGTTCAACGGTTACTTCGAATTCACCCGGCTTCTCAGGCGCCAGCTTCGCCGTCACCGGCGCCGCCGTGCCGCCGACGCTCGCTCGAATGGTCGCTCGCGGACTGGCGGCCGTCTCGGCGTCCGGAGCCGCGCCCGGCGCGATCACCGGATCGGTCTGTCCAAGTCCGATCACCCGCAGCTTCACCGTGTTGCCGTCAATCGATCCGGCGGCGCCGAAACCGCCTCCGTTGGTGGTCGCAATCGACGGGCTTGGCTGCGTGATCAGGAACCGCGCCGGCCGGCTGACCGCCTCGCCGCGCCGAACCGTCAGTTGGTTCAGCCCGCCGGGAAGATCGACCGGAATCTGCGCCACAATCCGCCCCGGCGTGATCGAATACAACGGCAACGCTCGATTCCCAATGCGAACTTCGATAGCCGGATCGCCCACCGACGTAGGCAAGGGCAGGGAGTCGGCCTTCCACCCAGCGGCCGGGCCCAGGTTCAGTCCGTTGATCTGGATGATTCCGCCCGCGGCCACCGTTGTCGGCGCGGGTTGCAGCGTGAAGGCGTTCACAACGCCTCGCGGGCTGACCACCGGCGCCGTCGGCGCCTGCGCAAATGCCGCACCCACGGCCACCAGACACACCACGAACTTAGTTTGCATGACGTTCTTAACCCCGTTCGAAAAGACGTGTTTCGCTATACTCGGTATTTTAAGGCTTTTTTCCGTTTCATGAGCGCCCCATCCGCCACGCTGCCCGTCCCGGCGGCGCCCGACTCCTCCGCGGCCTACCGGGCGCTGGCGCTGTTGGCCTTCGCTCACTTCTTTATCGACCTTTATTCGAGCGGTCTGAGCGCTTTTCAGCCCGTTCTGGTCGAGCGCTTCCATCTGACCCTTTCCCAGGCCGGAATGTTGGCCGGCGCGCTGGTCTTTTCAAGCTCGCTGATGCAGCCCGTCTACGGCATCCTATCCGACAAATTCGGCTCTCGGATGTTTACCGTGCTCGCGCCCGCCGTTGCCGGCGTGTTCATCTCCAGCCTCGGCCTCGCGCCGGGCTACTGGGCTCTCGTTGTCATGGTTGTGCTCGGCGGCGCGGGCATCGCGTCCTTTCATCCGCAAGCTTCGGCCAACGCCACCGCGCGTATGACCGGCAATCACTCTCGCTGGATGGCCGTGTTTATCAGCTCGGGGACCTTCGGACTCGCCTTCGGCCCGGCCTTTTTCACTTGGCTCGGGATCGAGAGAAGCTGGCTCGGGGCGATTCCCGGTTTGCTGGTCACAGCCCTGCTCGCGTTGCAGTTCGAACTCGCGCCCGCGGCCAGGAAGTCCTCGTCGAACGCCTTCGACCTCACCGCGCTTAAGGCCAAATGGCGGCCGCTCTCCGTCCTCTTCACTCTGGTTTATATCCGGTCGATCGTCCAGTTGGTCTTCACCGCCTTCATCCCGCTTTACCTCAACCGCGAACGCGGCTATTCAGTCCGCGAGGCGGCCCTCGGCCTGACGCTCTATCTCGCTGCGGGCGGGTTGGGCGGCTTCGTCGGCGGCCACCTCGCCGACCGCTTCGGCGGCAAGCGCGTGATCGTCATTTCGATGGCCGGATGCCTCCCATTCCTCGCCCTCTTCTTCTCGACAACCGGTTGGATCGCGCTGGCGGCTCTCGGCTGCGCCGGCCTCATGTTGCTGTTTACTATTCCCGTGAATCTGGTTATGGGGCAGAGGCTGGTTCCATCGCAGGCCGGCACCGTGTCGTCGCTGATGATGGGCTTCGCCTGGGGCACGGCGGGCCTGCTGTTCATCCCGATCGTGGGCTCATTCGCCGACCGCTTCGGGCTGGGCAACGTCATGGCGGCGGTGTCGGCGTTCCCGCTGCTCGGCTTCTTCCTGGCCTTGAGGATCGACGAAAATGCTTAGGGTCCATCACCAGGAATCGAGGCCTGTTCTGCACGGACGCTCCCTGACGGTCGCGGCGCGGAAGCGCCTACGGAGCCGCGAAATGGCCGGCCGCGGGCCAAACAATACGACGAAAGTCGCCGCCTCCTCCCCAACCCGAACCATCCCATTTACGCCGACAACCCTACAGAGATGGGATGAGAAGGCCGGCACCACGGAAAGCGATAAGCTTTCAAAGCGCACTCGAAGTGCAG